>Ga0247806_10000168_pt1 | contig 44505 bp, 36 predicted proteins | sample UWRJL059202B1_FD_179935 | JGI IMG/M metagenome (GOLD analysis project Ga0247806, IMG submission 179935) | Plant litter microbial communities from Arlington Agricultural Research Station in Wisconsin, United States - UWRJ-L059-202B-1 | ecosystem: Environmental > Terrestrial > Plant litter >... | reverse complement strand
CAGTCTGAGAACAACGTTCCGGTAGTTGGTAAGGACGAAGTGCGCAGAGGTCGTGAAATGGCTTGGTTGCGTATCGACCGTTACTACTCTTCCGAAGAGGAAGCGACTGTAGGAACGCGTAAAGACAAAGATACTTTCAGCTATGGCGATGCGGAGGTTCCGGAAGAAAATCCGAAAGTGATCCACATGCCGATGATGTGCCAGCACTGTAACCACGCACCGTGTGAAACGGTTTGTCCGGTAGCAGCGACTACACACAGCAACGAAGGCTTGAACCAAATGACTTACAACAGATGTATCGGTACCCGTTACTGTGCGAACAACTGTCCGTATAAAGTACGTCGCTTCAACTGGTTCAACTACCCATCTTACAAGAAATTTACACAGGTGAACCCTGCACAGGACGATTTGGGCCGTATGGTACTGAACCCGGATGTGACAGTACGTACACGTGGTGTCATGGAAAAATGTTCTTTCTGTGTTCAGAAAATCCAGGCTGGTAAGCTGAACGCTAAAAAAGAAGCCCGTCCGGTTATGGATGGTGATGTTACGACCGCTTGTGCTGAAGCATGTTCAGCAGACGCAATTATCGTAGGTGACTGGAACGATATCCAATCCATGGTTCGCAAGAGCTCTGAAGAGACCCGTTCATACCAGGCACTGGAAGAAGTTGGTGTGAAGCCAAATATCTGGTACAAGGTGAAAGTGCGCAATGAGAAAAATGCTCTTCTGGAAGGTCTCCAGGTAGCAGAACACCATCATGCAGCAGCTGGTCACACAGAAAAGAAAAAACATTAATCGCATAAATTAGATTGTAATGCATAAGGAAGCAGCAATAAGAGAACCTCTGATCTTAGGCCACAAAACGTACGAGCAAATCACTGCCGACGTTTGTAAGCCGATTGAGGACAAAGCACCAAGAATGTGGTACATCCTGTTCACGATTGCCCTCATCATCGGTTTGTACGGCGTTGGATGCATCATGTACCTCCTCGGCACCGGTATCGGTGTTTGGGGATTGAACAAAACCATCGGCTGGGCATGGGATATTACCAACTTCGTATGGTGGGTAGGTATCGGTCACGCCGGAACCCTGATCTCGGCGGTACTTCTACTTTTCAGACAGAAATGGAGAATGGCCATCAACCGCTCTGCGGAAGCGATGACGATCTTCGCGGTATTCATGGCAGGTTTGTTCCCGCTGATCCACATGGGTCGTCTGTGGCTGGCTTACTGGGTGTTGCCACTCCCGAACCAGTTTGGTTCTTTGTGGGTGAACTTTAACTCGCCGCTCCTTTGGGACGTATTTGCGATCTCTACGTATCTTTCCGTATCGGTTGTTTTCTGGTACATCGGTCTGATTCCTGATTTCGCGACACTCCGCGACCGTGTTAAACGTCCGATCCCTAAAAAAATGTACTCCATTCTCTCCTTCGGATGGTCCGGAAGAGCGAAGCAATGGAACCGTTTCGAATTGGTTTCCCTCGTACTTGCAGGTGTTGCGACACCGCTCGTATTCTCGGTTCACTCGATCGTATCCTTTGACTTTGCCACATCGGTGATCCCTGGATGGCATACAACGATCTTCCCGCCTTACTTCGTGGCAGGAGCCGTATTCTCCGGATTCGCCATGGTCCAGACCCTGATGCTTGTCATGCGTAAAGCGATGAAGCTCGAGGCTTACATCCACACGCGTCACGTCGAATACATGAACATCGTGATCATGGTAACCGGATCCATCGTAGGTACGGCATACATTACCGAGCTTTTCATCTCCTGGTACTCCGGTGTTGAATACGAAGCATACGCCTTCGTTAACCGTGCAACAGGACCATACTGGTGGGCTTACTGGTCGATGATGACCTGCAACGTGATCTCCCCGCAGCTGATGTGGTTCCGTCCGTTGAGAAGAAGCCTCGTGTTTACTTTCATCATTTCGATCGTCGTAAACATCGGTATGTGGTTTGAGCGTTACGTGATCATCGTTACGTCTATCCACAGAGATTACCTGCCATCTTCCTGGAGTATGCACTACCCAAGCCACATCGACTTAGGTGTATATGTTGGAACGATTGGTTTGTTCTTCGTATTCTTCCTGCTGTTTGCGCGTTTCTTCCCTGTATTGCCAATCGCAGAATTGAAAACCATCCTGAAGTCTTCCGGAGAATACTACAAAAATTTGCCGGATACGCATCACCACGACGATCATGGAAATGACCATGCATCCGGACACGATCAGAGTCAACTGGGATCAGATAACCATAACAATCATTAACAGAGAATCATGACAGAGAAAATTATATATGCAATGTATGACGACGACGATGTGCTGAAAGATGGCGCAAAGAAGTTAGTCGCAAAGGGTGTAAAGGTAGCTGAAGTGTTCTCCCCGTTCCCTATCCACGGGATCGACCCGATCATCGGAATCAAGAATACCCGATTGGGAATCATGGCTTTCCTTTACGGTCTGACCGGTTTGATGCTCGCTACCGTAGGTATGCGTTTCTTCATGATCGACGACTGGCCGATGAACATCGGTGGTAAGCCAAACTCCACTTACCTGGACAACATGCTGGCTTTCGTTCCTATTACTTTCGAGTTCACCGTATTGTGCGCTGCACACGGAATGGCTGTTACTTACATGTTGAGAAACAAGACACTTCCAGGATTGCCTGCACAAAACCCGGATCCGAGAACAACGGACCACATGTTTGTGATGGAACTGAGAATGTCCCAGAACAGTCAGTTCACTGAAGAGCAGCTGCACGACATGCTGAAGTCAACAGGAATTGTTGAGTTAGACCAAAAAGAAGTAAAATAGTCGGAGCTGAACAGAAGTCAATTCGATTCAGGAGACAAACGATAATTTATCAGAACGATGAATAAAATTTTTAAGGCAATAGCTAGTTTATCAATGGTTGCAGTTGCAGGATTCATGTTAGGTTCCTGTACTACCAATCCGGATAGCGCAGGTTTGGAATACATGCCCGACATGTACCGTTCCCCTGCTATTGAGCCATACGTGGATTATGGTGAAGTACGTGGACACGTTAACGAAGGTGTCAAAGGAAGACTCTCTGCTTTGGTTCCGCCGGCAGGTGCGATTCCTTACTACGGAACCAACGAAGAAGAAGTATTGCTGATGCTTCCTTACAACCGCAAAGCATCCATCTCGGCTGCCATTACGCACGGTTTGTACGGATGGGACCGCTCTGCAAACCCGGACGCGTTGTATGAGTACAACCTTTCCGCTGCGGATGCAAATCCTTTGAAGCTGACCGCTGAGAATTCAGAAGCGATGTTCAAAAAAGGAAAAGAGCTTTTTGCTGCGAACTGTATGCACTGCCATGGTGAAAAAGGAGACGGAAACGGACCAATGGTTGCCAGTGGCGTCTACACAGGGGTTCCTGATTACAAAACGCTGACAATTGCACCGGGACAAATGTTCTATTCTATTTACTACGGTAAAGGAATGATGGGCGCACACGCACCGATCGTGAACAAAAAAGAGATCTGGACACTCGTGCACTACATCCGCAAATTCCAGGATGCAACTTACGGAACTTTTAACGCGGACGGAACTCCAGCCGTTGCAGGCGCTCCTGCTGCTGCTGATTCCTCAGCTGTGCCTGCTACAGCCGCTCCTAAAATGCCTTAATAAATAAATTATTTGATACTAAGAACATGGAATTCAAAATAACAAAAAAAGCAAACCTGTTAACGATCATCCTCATTGTTGTCGGTTTGGTCTTTACAGGAATCGGAGTTGCTGTCGAGATGTCACATCATCACGGTGAGCATTTGGGACAACGCCTGGCGGGCAACTTGTTGATTGATGGTTTCTTCTTTTTTGCCATCGGTCTCGGCGCTTTATTCTTCCTGGCTTTGCAATATGCAACGGAAACAGGTTGGTATGCATCCGTGAAAAGGGTGATCGAAGCAGTTGCAGGCTACCTGCCTGTAGGTATGGCGATGATCGCGCTGGCTTTCCTCGTAATCACTTTGCAGAAAGGTGCACACATCTACCTCTGGATGGATCCGTCACAAGTAGCGCACGATGAGATCATGCAAGGAAAAGCAGCTTATTTGAACATTCCGTTCTTCTGGATCAGAACAGCTGTTTACCTCGCGACATACTACATCTTCTGGAGAGGCTTCAAAAGACGTTCTATGCTGGAAGATCAGGTAGGTGGTACAGATATTCACTTCACCAACTACAAGAAAGCAGCGCTTTTCCTCGTGTTCTTTGCGGTGTTCAGCTCCACTTCTTCCTGGGACTGGATCATGTCCATCGACGTACACTGGTTCTCTACCCTCTTCGGATGGTACGTGTTCGCAGGTATGTGGTGCTCTACGATGATCGTATTGGTGACATTGACTTTGTTCCTCAAGAAAAAAGGCTATTTGCCAAATGTCAACGAAAGCCACATCCACGATTTGGGTAAATGGACATTTGCAACCAGCTTCCTCTGGTCTTACCTGTGGTTCTCCCAGTTCATGCTGATCTGGTATGCCAACATTCCTGAGGAAACAACTTATTACCTGACCCGTATTGCTGACTTCAAATTATTGTACTTCGGTATGTTCTTCATCAACTTCGCATTCCCGATGTTGTTGCTGATGTCCAGAGATGCCAAACGTCACGCAGGAATCCTTACCTTTGTGGGGGCCATCGTATTGTTCGGCCACTGGGTAGATGTTTACATCATGGTGATGGCAGGTTCAATGGGCAAAAACGCTTACATCGGTTTCATGGAAATCGGCTTGTTGCTGGCTGCGCTCGGTTTATTTGTGAAAGTAATCCTGACGAACCTGACGAAAGCACCACTGACCGTGAAGAATCACCCATTCCTGGATGAAAGTATTCACCACGAAATATAATTTGACGTTTTATCATTGATATAATAAAGAGAGATGAGTTTTAAATTGATAACATTGGTCGTAATCGTATTGGGCGTACTTGCTGTGGCACAGCTGGTAAGATTATACGAGCTTTCCTCTAAACTGAGAGGCCGTCGCGAAGAAGACATCCCAAACCGGGACAATAAATTAAATGCCAACCTCATGCTGGTGTTCATGATATTGTTCTACCTCGGCTTTATCTGGCTGATGACCAAATACGGATGGACAGGAAGAGGTGTTGCCGCTTCTGAGCAGGGAGTTGCCACAGACTGGTTGCTGAACATGAACTTCTGGCTGGTGATCGCAGTATTCTTCATTACCAATTCCCTGTTGTTCGTCTTCGCTTACAAATATGTACGCAAACCGGGCGTGAAAGCTTATTTCTATCCGCACAACAACAAGCTGGAGTTGCTCTGGACCGTTGTTCCTGCGATCGTACTCGCCTTCATCATCATCCTCGGTCTGAAAACATGGAACGGGATCACGTCTGAATCACCGAAAGAAGCCATCAATGTAGAGCTGTTCTCCAAACAATTTGACTGGACGGCGCGCTACTCCGGAAACGACAACACACTCGGTAAATTCGACTACAAACTGACGACAGGAACCAACGAACTGGCCCTGATCACGACAGCTTACCTCGACAATGCGATCGAATTGATGCAATTCGGTCAACTCGACTCTGCAACGCAGGAGCCAACGATCCTCGGTATCGAGCTGCTCGAGAAAAAACTGAACGATCCGAAAAACATCTTTGTTCCGGAAGACCGCGAACTGATGGTAAAAGACCTGGAGCGCAAGCAACGTCTCGTGCGTCTGCTGCACCAGATGAGATCGCGTCACAATGCGAAACTCGATGCACAAGCTTACGATGACATCATCCAGAAAGATACCCTGCACCTGTTGCTCGGTCAGGATTATGAATTTAATTTCAGAGCCAAGGACGTCATCCACTCTGCACACTTCCCACACTTCAGGGCGCAGATGAACACCGTACCAGGTCTCACGACACGTCTGAAACTGAAAGCGACGGTTTCCACGCAACAAATGAAAGTATTGCAGCACGATTCCAAATTCAACTTTGTGCTTTTGTGCAACAAGATCTGCGGAGGCGCGCACTACAAGATGAAAATGATCGTCGTGGTCGATACACCTGAGCAGTACCTGGCTTTCCAGGCAAGCAAAATGGATGTTGGCGGAAAACCATGGTTGGACGAGGCTAAAAAAGCAAGCTTGCTGAAGGAATACAAGCAAATTGCGAAAGCATACAAGTAATCGAAATTAATTCATATAAAATAGTATAAAATGGCAGCTTTAGCTCACGAAGCACACGGACATCACGAAGCACATGATCACCATGAAGAAGGCTTTGTATCGAAGTACATTTTTAGTCAGGACCACAAAATGATTGGAAAGCAGTTCTTAATGACTGCTGTATTCATGGGATTGGTAGCAATGTTATTGTCTATCCTCTTCCGTATCCAATTGGCATGGCCGGGCGAAAGTTCTGATTTCTTATCCCTGTTCCTCGGTGAAACCTGGGCTCCGGGAGGAATTCTGAAAGAGAACATGTACCTCGGTCTCGTGACCATCCACGGTACAATCATGGTCTTCTTCCTGTTGACAGGTGGTTTGTCCGGAACATTCTCCAACCTCCTTATTCCATTGCAGCTCGGTGCACGCGATATGGCTTCAGGATTCATGAACATGCTTTCTTACTGGATGTTCCTGCTGTCTTCCCTGATCATGTTGTGCTCCCTGTTCATCGAAACAGGACCGGCGATGGCAGGTTGGACGATCTATCCTCCGCTTTCTGCATTGCCACAGGCAGTGGAAGGTTCAGGACTCGGAATGACGATGTGGCTCGTGTCTATGACTTTGTTCATCGCTTCTTCCCTGATCGGTTCCCTGAACTACATCGTAACCATTTTGAACCTGCGTACGAAAGGTATGACCATGACAAGAATGCCATTGACTATATGGGCTTTCTTCGTAACCGCAGTTTTGGGCGTATTGTCCTTCCCGGTATTGCTTTCCGCTGCTTTGTTGCTGATGATGGACCGTCTGGCCGGAACTTCTTTCTACCTGTCTGATATCATCGTTGGTGGCGAAATGCTCGAAAACCACGGAGGTTCTCCTTTGCTGTACCAGCACTTGTTCTGGTTCCTAGGTCACCCGGAAGTATACATCGTATTGTTGCCTGCTTTGGGTCTGTCCTCTGAAATTATCTCCACAAATGCACGCAAGCCAATCTTCGGTTACCGTGCGATGATCGGTTCCATCCTTGCGATCGGTTTCCTTTCCTTTATCGTTTGGGGTCACCACATGTTCGTAACCGGAATGAACCCGTTCCTCGGAAGCGTATTCGTATTCACCACCCTGTTGATCGCGATCCCATCCGCCGTAAAAGTATTTAACTACCTCACAACACTCTGGAGAGGAAGCCTCATCCTGACACCAGCCATGATGTTTGCGATCGGACTCGTTTCGACGTTCATCACAGGTGGTGTTACCGGTATCATCCTTGCGGATTCAGCACTGGATATTACTGTTCACGATACCTACTTCGTAGTTGCCCACTTCCACATTGTAATGGGGATGTCAGCAGTATTCGGTATGTTCGCCGGAGTTTACCACTGGTTCCCTAAAATGTACGGAAAGATGATGAACACACGCCTTGGCTACGTTCACTTCTGGATTACATTGGTTGGTGCTTACGGCGTATTCTTCCCGATGCACTTCGTAGGTCTCGCAGGAGCACCACGCCGTTACTACGATTATTCTTCCTACGGAGATTTCGATGTGCCTGCACAAGGCATGATCATGGACCTGAATGTCATCATTACCGTGTTTGCGATCATCGCGGCACTCGGACAGCTGGTATTCCTGTTCAACTTCTTCTACAGCATTTACCGTGGCCCGAAAGCCGTACAAAATCCATGGAAATCGAACACACTCGAGTGGACAACTCCAGTGGAGCACATGCACGGAAACTGGCCGGGTGCTTTGCCGGAAGTTCACCGTTGGCCGTACGATTACTCCAAGCCAGGTGCAGATACTGACTTTATCCCACAAACTGTTCCATTGGCGGACGGCGAGGAAGAACACTAAAATAAAACATGAAGATCTGAAAGCCTTCTGTCCACCGACAGAAGGCTTTTCGTATTTTTGACTAAATGCTAAGAACGTTGGAAGAAGAAGAAGAATCATTCGATTACAGAAAGGAAGTGGATCAAGGCGGGGAGAAAGAGTATGACAAAGTCCTTCGTCCGAAACAACTGACCGATTTTGCCGGGCAGGATAAAGTCGTGGAAAACCTCGAGATCTTTGTCCGCGCAGCCAAACAACGCGGCGAACCACTGGATCACGTTTTGCTGCACGGGCCTCCCGGACTCGGTAAAACGACTTTGGCCAATATCATCGCCAACGAGCTTGGCGTGGGATTTAAAGTCACGAGCGGACCTGTACTGGACAAACCAGGAGATCTGGCCGGCCTGCTGACCAACCTCGACAACGGCGATGTGCTTTTCATTGACGAGATCCACCGACTCAGCCCTGTCATCGAAGAATACCTCTATTCCGCAATGGAAGATTATGTCATCGACATCCTCATCGACAGCGGACCCAATGCGCGCACCGTACAGATTGGACTTAGTCCGTTTACGCTAATTGGCGCCACGACCCGATCCGGTTTGCTGACTTCGCCTTTGCGTGCCCGTTTCGGGATCAATGCCCGTTTGCAGTATTACGACGCGAAAACCCTCACGATGATCGTTGAGCGCTCCTCTGCCCTGCTCGGAATTCCGATTCAGGAAGATGCCGCTTACCAGATCGCGAGCCGCAGCCGTGGAACACCCCGTATTGCGAATGCCCTTTTGCGCCGTGTACGCGATTTCGCCCAGATCAAAGGCGACGGAACGATTGACGTACCCATCACGAACATCGCCCTCGAAGCCTTGAATGTCGATACCTACGGACTCGATGAAATGGACAATCGCGTGCTGCGCGCGATCATTGATAAATTCAACGGTGGACCTGTCGGATTGACAACGATCGCAACCGCAATTGGCGAAAATGCCGGAACGCTTGAAGAAGTTTACGAACCTTTCCTGATCCAGGAAGGCTTCCTGATCCGGACGCAGCGCGGGCGCAAGGCCACCGAGAAAGCATACAGACACCTGGGCAAGGACCTCGGTTTTGTACAGGGAGGATTGTTCTGATCACTATGGAATCCGTCGGGAAACATACTGCGATTGTCAAAAAGACTGCCGGCGAGCTCGGTTTCCTGTTCTGCGGGATCTCGCAAGCCGGATTTCTCGAAACCGAAGCGCCGCGGCTTGAACAATGGCTACGCGAAGGCAGGCACGGCAGCATGCAGTACATGGAAAACCATTTTGACAAGCGGCTCGACCCTACGTTGCTGGTTCCCGGTGCAAAGAGTGTTGTTTCCCTCCTGCTGAATTATTATCCTCCCGAGCAGCAAAACCCGGAAGCGCCGCAGCTTTCCAAATATGCCTATGGCAAAGATTATCACCTCGTCATCAAAGACCGCCTGCACGAATTCCTCGAAATCCTGCGCACGCAGATCGGGGACATCGACGGCCGTGTATTTGTAGATTCCGCACCCGTCATGGACAAGGCCTGGGCGAAAAAAAGCGGATTGGGCTGGATCGGGAAGAACAGTAACCTTATTCACCCGAAAAACGGATCCTTCTTTTTCATTGCAGAGCTGATCGTCGACCTCGAACTGACACCTGACGGTCCGATCCGGGATTATTGCGGCACCTGTACGAAATGCATTGACGCCTGTCCTACCGATGCGCTGCACCAGCCCTATGTCGTAGACGGTTCCAAATGCATCTCTTACCTCACGATTGAATTGAAAGATGCGATAATTCCAAGCGGGTTCAAAGGCCAGCTCGACGACCGCATGTTTGGCTGCGACATCTGCCAGGATGTTTGTCCGTGGAACCGCTTTTCGAAACCGCACCAGGAGCCTGCTTTCCTGCCCCATCCGAAACTGCTCGACATGTCGCGCGGCGACTGGGAAGAGCTGACCGAAGACGTGTTCCGCGAGATCTTTAAGCACAGCGCAGTCAAACGGACGAAGTTCAGCGGACTGCAACGCAATATCCATTTCCTCAAGCACAACGGCGATTCCGGTAATTGATTAAAATCAGCGTACCGTTTTTGTTTGTCTTTTACCTTGTGTAGAACCATTCCATCTTACACCTCCTGCTGATTTCGTTCACATTTTTTTACATATATTAGTTTCACGAAATCAATCCTATGATACCTCAACAAGAAGAATCAGAAGTTCCTGTATCACTGAGCCTCTCTCCCTATACGGGCGACTGGACCAAGCTAGAAGCGGGACATCTGTTACGCAGAACCCTCTTTGGTCCGACTTTCCAGCAAATCCAGGATGCAATTGCGGCCGGTATGGAGGCGACTGTCGATCAACTGCTGATTTTACCTGCCACCGATCCGCCACTCGTTGTGAGTCCCGACGAAGCCATCGCTGCCTATGGCGATTCGTGGATAGCATCCCCCTTGCCACCGAATAATCCGGGTCCGACGGAAAATGCACGGCGTGAGTCGCTCGCCGGCTGGACCCTGGAACGCCTCAACCGCGAAGGACTCAGCATCCAGGAAAAGATCTGTCTCTTCTGGAACAACCATTTCGGTGTCGAAGGCACTTTTGACGCACGGGCGATCTACAATCTGCACGAACTGATCCGCAGTAACTGTCTCGGCAATTTCAGGCAGCTCGTGAAAGACGTCACGATTGATCCGAACATGCTCGTGTTCCTGAACGGCGCTTCCAACAACCAGTTTTCCCCGAATGAAAACTATTCCCGCGAGTTGCTGGAGCTGTTTACCGTCGGCAAAGGTTTGCAGGTCGGAGAAGGCGATTATTCGACCTTCACAGAAGCCGATGTCGCTGCCGGAGCACGCATCCTCACCGGCTGGACCGTTGACGGTCTCGGCAGCGACACCATGACTTCGCCGGTTTCCGTCTTCTATCCCGTTTTACACGACGACGGAACGAAAGTACTTTCCTCCTATTTTGGCAATGCGAGCATTTCCAACACAGGCGATGAAGAATACGCCAATTACATCAATGTTATCTTCCAGCAGCCCGGCATGGCGAAATTTATCTGCCGCAAGCTTTACCGCTGGTTTGTGAATTACGACCTCACCGCAGTCGTCGAAAATACGATCATCAGCGACATGGCCGCGACCCTCGAAGCGAACGATTTCGAAATATTACCGGTACTGCGCGAGCTCCTGAAAAGCGAACATTTCTACGATGTATCGCTGCGCGGAACGATCATCAAGAACCCGCTCGAATATTTCTTTTCGATGCTGAATACGACCGGTACCGTTCCAACTTTCGACCTGACGACCAATTACCAGGTTTACCTGAATGCCTACAATTTCTCCATCGTGCTCGGCATGGATTATTACCGTCCGCCCAGCGTTGGCGGCTGGACTTCGTATTACCAGGCGCCCTCCTACACCCGGCTTTGGGCCAATTCGAGCTTCCTGAAGCTGCGTTTTGATCTGTCGGCCTACATCACGATTTATGGCGGATATCCGGTTGGCTCCGAGCATTTCAAGATCGATGCGCTGACCTTTGTAAACGGCCTTTCCGTTCCGGGGTCCGCAGTTGCTGTGATCAACGATACAGCCGATGTTTTTTGCCCGAAAGGATTGAGCACCGCCGAAAAACTGACTTTGAAATACATCCTGACCAACGGTTTACCTGATTTTGAATGGTCCGACCAATATGCGGAATACCTGAGCCATCCCAATGATGTGACTTACAGCGACCCGATCCGGCAGCGGATGGAGTTTGTGCTCGCACGCCTGTTTAGCATGCCCGAATTCCAGACCATTTAACCACTGCTGAAAACAGAAGCTATGAAAAGAAGAAATTTTGTAAAAAACCTGTCGCTTTCTTCGCTGACGATTCCTTTTATGTTTAAGAATTTTCAGTATGAAGGCATAGCGAAGGACCTTTTTAAATCCGCCAAAAGCGCCGAAGACAAAGTGCTTGTCATCATCCGTCTGAATGGTGGGAACGATGGTTTGAACATGGTCATTCCGCGCGACCAGTACGAAAACCTCGTTTTGCAGCGCGAGAATATCCTGATGCCCGAAAGTGCGATCCTTCCCTTAACCGCGGCTACGGGTTTGCACAGCGCGATGGCAGGTTTGTCCAACCTTTTCCAGGACGGCAAATTATCGGTGATCCAGAATGTAGGCTACCCGGAACAAAACCGCTCCCACTTCCGCTCGATGGACATCTGGACAAACGGTATGCTGAGTCCAACCGCGACAACCGGCTGGATGGGACGCCGACTCGACAGCCAGTTCCCGGATTTCCCGGCGGCTTATCCGAACAATGCGAACCCCGATCCCTTTGCGATCAGCATGGGCTATGAAGTTTCGGCAACCTGCCAGGGATTGATGGGGAATTTCTCAACAGCGCTCAACGATCCTTTTCAAACGGTTGACCTGACGGAATCCGCGCAGCTGAACGACGGAACTTATTACGGTTCGCACATGGAATACCTCAGTACACTGATCGCACAGACCAATGCCTATGCAGACCAGGTGAATGCCGCAGCCAATGCAGGCAATACGCTTTCGCAGCTGTACGACGATGAAAATCCGCTCGCGGTGCAACTGCGCTACGTTGCGCAGATGATCTCCGGCGGACTACAGACCAAAGTCTACATTTTGAATGTCAACGGGTTTGATACGCACGATTCGCAGGTGTCCAACAACAATGTGCAGACCGGAAACCACGCCGAGCTGCTCAAATCCCTGTCGGATGCGATTTCCGCGTTCCAGGACGATCTGAACCTGCTCAATATCGATTCGCGCGTGGCAGGTATGACTTTCTCCGAATTCGGGCGGCAGGTCGCTTCAAACGCGAGTATGGGAACAGATCACGGCGACGCCGCACCGCTTTTCCTCTTCGGAAGCTGCATCGAATCGAGCATCCTGGGCCCTAACCCGGTCATCCCGGACGAAATCCAGGACCAGGCCGGCGTACCGATGCAAATCGATTTCCGCGATGTATATGCATCGATCCTGAAGGATTGGTTCGAAGTCGCTGAATCAGAAGTGCAGGCGATGTTCGAGCACGAAGTGACATTCTACGACCTGCTGGGCGCCTGTACGCTCGCGCTCGACGAAAACGGCAAACCTGTTCGTACAACTTCGCTCGTTTATCCGAACCCATGCGGTCCGAAAGCAACGCTAAAGCTCGATACGCAGGACGAATGGGTGAAAATCGATATTTACGATCTACAGGGAAAACATATCCAGGCGATCTACGATGGCAACCTTTCACCGGATACGCATCACATACCATTAGATCTCGGCGATTGTGCCGTAGGAAATTACCGCGTCATGATCCGCAAGAAATCCGGAAATGAGGGCATCCAGTTCCTGCGCGTCAGACAATAACATTCAGCTTCATCTCCAAATAAACCAACCAATAAATAAAAACCCCGCCTGTTCTGAACAAGCGGGGTTTTTTATGTCTTATAACAGCGTTTACTTGAAAAACGTTGTATATATATCGTTTCCATTTGCATAAAGCAGCAAGCTCAGCAGCAGGACAAAACCTACGATCTGTGCGTATTCCAGTACTTTTTGCGGTGCTTCCTTACCTGTAATCATCTCATACAGCAGGAAAACCACGTGACCACCATCCAACGCCGGGATCGGCAGGATATTCATGAAAGCAAGCACGATCGAAATGAACGCCGTATTGAGCCAGAAGATCTGCCAGTTCCAGGTGGAAGGGAACATTTTACCGATCGAACCGAATCCACCGATCGAGGAAGCGCCTTTTTTCGTGAAGAGGAATTTCAATTGGCCCGTGTAATCTCCGAGTGTGTTCATCCCCGTTTGAAAACCTTTTCCGAAGCTCGCTCCAAATCCATAATAAACTGTTTTCACCGCTTTTTCATCGATCAGGTCAAATTCACCCATTCTAAAGCCAAGTGTTCCTTCTGCGGATACTTTGGGGTTCAGCAGGATGGAATCCATCACATTTCCCTTTTTGCGCAGTACGGTCAATTCTACCTTTTTGCCGCGCTGACGGTACAAAGCGGTCGTCAATTCATCAAAATAGTTCAATCGCTGACCATTGACCGCCACGATCAAATCGCCTTTCTGCATTTTCACAGCCGCTGCCGGTGTGACTTTATGTTCTGCATCTTCGGCCATGACCGTATCTACTGCCGCCATTGTGACGCGCGGTCCAATTGTCGAAGGGAAAGCACCCGATTTGAAGATTTTGAAATCGATGTCTTCCGGCAAAGTAATGGTTTCGTTTTTGCCGTCGGCATGCACTACTTCCAGCTTGCGTGTTCCACGGAGCATGATCTCAGGCGCCAGTTCCATGATGTCGTCAACTTTTTTGCCGTCAGCCGCCACAATGTTGTCGCCGGAAACCAATCCGTATTGCTCCAGGAAAGGATGGATCGCAAGACCGTTGGAAAGGTCCTTCGGATGCAGTTTTTCTTCGCCGTAGGCAAAAACCACACAGCCGTAAATAAAGATCCCGAGCAACAAGTTAACCGTAACACCGCCCAACATGATAATCAGTCGCTGCCATGCTGGTTTTGACCTGAATTCCCACGGTTGTGCAGGCTGTGCAAGCTGGTCTTTGTCCATCGATTCATCGACCATGCCGGCGATTTTTACAAATCCACCCAGCGGCAGCCAGCCAATCCCCCATTCCGTTTCACCGATCTTTTTCTTAAACAGGGAGAACCAGGGATTGAAGAACAGGTAAAATTTCTCGACACGCGTCTTGAAAATCTTAGCGGGAATGTAGTGCCCGAATTCATGCAGGACAACTAAAATTGACAGGGAAAGTATTACTTGTGCTGCTTTGATCCAAAAATCCATTTTCTAATTTTATAAGTGACAAATATAATTGTTTTGCCTGCTATTCCGCTGTATTTGAATCAAAGATCCCATTTTGCTCGAAATAGTCGAGAATTGCTTCTTTGATCAGGTGTTGCTGCTCCCTTTCGTCGAGGGCGGGCAGATTTTTATTCAGCGTAAAATGCGGCCAGTTCTCTGCATCCCGACCGTCAAAAGTATAATATCCATGCGGCTCGAGCAGTGTACAGATCGCGACATGCATCAGGTCTGTTTTCTCGTGCTTTTTGAATTTTTTGTATCCCAATTCCAATTCCTGAACGCCGATCAGGAATAATATCGTTTGTGTGTCCAGTCCTTCCCCGAAAATCGTTTCCAATTTTTTAGTCAGCGCCTGGAACCTCAGTTCAATTTCAAAGTCCATGGTACAAAAATACAGTATTATTTACTGATCGCGTTTATTCCGGCATGCTTAAAACGGCTAATCTGTTTCCTGGAGGCGCGAACCGCCATCTGTATACAACTGCGTTTGCAGTTTCCGCATCGGGATCGTTCGCCCCTTTTGTTTCAGGAGGTAATATTTCAGCTTGTTTTCGGCGATCAGCTTCTCATAATCGCGCATCTCGATGGAGATGATACCGGAAAACTTGTTCCAGGCATTCAATTTCAGCGGGCCGGCGCCTTGCAGCGGGACTTCACGCCAGAAAATGAGTGAATCATTTGTCGAACCGGTATTTTCCAGGGAGATCGTCAACATCGGAAGTAGCACCGTTTCCGCTTTACTGCGGATAAAAACCTCACAGTCGAATTGGATCTTCAGGTGTTTCAAAGTGGGCGAAGCCTGTAGGTTTGACCCGAGGTCGATGTAGGGATCGTCGGCTGCCGCAGGCAAGGGAACCGGTTCTTCATGCACGTAGGATTTTTTGAGATTTTCGAGCTCCAGAAACGAAGCATACAGGATTTCCGGCAGGATGTGGTTGCCCGAAATCATGTAATCCGTCATGAAATTGTACATCTCGCGCTGCGCTGACAGCTGGTTTTGCAACTTCGGGTTATTGACATGTGTGATCGCCAGATCTTTCCCGATTTTGTACAGCTGGTTGTGGAACAGAAAATGGTTCCGGTGAATGAGGTGGGCATTCTTAAAACCCTCCACGGTGCTCAGGATCAAAGACCGGTTGTTCTGGTACGATTTATCGAAATTGAGCTCACGGCCGATGAAAGGAACGGTTTTCGGCAAGTCCAGCCGATGTGCTTTCAATAAATAATTCAGCACGGTGGGCGCCAGATCGAGCTGCGTAGAAACAGCCCGGAAAGTTTCCGGTTTTTTGACCAGGGGCGAATAGATCAGCAAAGGGATCTTGAAGCGCGATAAATTGTCCTGCACACACAATTCGGAACCGTGATCCCCGAAAATGAAGAAAATCATATTGTCAAAATCCGGATCCTGCTGTGCGCGCCTGAAATAGGCCTCCAACTGTTCATCGAGGTAAACGAAGGTCGCAAACTTTGCAGCTTCTTTTAAGACGGATTGCTGATAAGGAGTCGGATTGGGGATCTTTGAGATCTTTTTCCGGACCAGGGCCGCATAATGAGACTGATTGGGAACCAGGTAAGGCTCATGCGTGCTGATCGTCAGGAACACATCCATTCTGCGCTTTCGGGCCGCCGGTTGTTGCCCGTAATCACGCCACGATTTCTGCAACAAGTCGCCATCCGCATGTCCCCAGTTATTTTTGAAGCCACCGCTTTGTTTTTCCCAGTTGTCGACGAGGTAAGAAGTCCGGTTGTAGTTCATGAAACCTTTCATGTTGTTGAAACCGAGCTCGACACCGCAGTAAAAACGGCTGTAATGACTCGCATGCAACAGCGACATCAGCGACCAATGCCGGGGAAATTCAACCTGCATAAATAAACTGCCTTCCGGCGCATTCGGAACGGAAGTCAGCGCTGCGGGCAACGCATTGTAAGTACGGTCGCAGGTCGATAAAAAGTTTGGGAAATACAGACTTTCCCGGCTCAGTGAATCCAGGAAGGGCAACAGGTTTCCCGTACGATGCGCATAGTCGCCGACCAGGTCGCTCGACAGGCTTTCGACAATGATGAAAACGATATTTGGTGCCCCCTTCGGACTGACGTTCAGCCAATCTGCCAAGCTGCTTTTTGCCGGCAATTGGTGCAGTAAGGGATATGCCGGTGAAGTCGGCACGCCGCCCAGGAAATTCGGGTCCAGTTGCGCAAACTGCCCCATGCGGACATCTTTGCGTTCTGCCTGCGTAAAATGCCTGAACGAACGCTGCACAAAAAAAGCCAGGCGGTTGTTGATGAAAATTGTCTTTTGGTGGTTGCGTGCCGATTCGAAATACGTCAGCGGAGCGAGGAATAATCCCAACAGTAAAACGCTTCCGAAAATCGTTGTCGCCCGCTTATTCAGGTTGATTTTTGCGAATCCATATAACAACAGTGCATACATTGCCGCAGCGAACAGGATCAATAACAACCTTCCCCACGACAAATGATTGCCGCTGCCGAGGATGATCTTCAGCTCGTGCCAGGAGAAAAAATAGATCGATTCATCCAGCGGCGATTTTGCGGCGAGGAAGTACAACATGCACGCTGCATTGGCTGCAATCAGCACAAAACCCAGCACGCCGTAAAACACCCGGATCCGCGGGATTTTTAACAAGCTCCCGCACCATTGCATCAGCGTGAAAACTGCTGTGACGAGCAATGCACACAGCAGGTCGATCACGAATCCGCGCAGAAAATAGCCAACTTCTACAGGTTCGCCGAGCTCGGGCACTTCATAAACGCCGAACTCATAGCTGCGGATCCCCGCAAAAGCGAGGAACAATACAGGCAAAAACGGAAAGGTAGCGGCAACCGCTTTTCGAAGCTGGTTCATGGGTAATAGATAGTTTCAGTCAGTTTTCGATTCTTTTAATGCGTTCCCGGCATGCTCGCAGGAACCACAATGATGAAATCCGCTTTGTTCAGGTATTCCTTTTCAAGCTTCGACACATCGGCCTGTGAAACAGTAGAAACTGTAATCATGCGTTTCGGATCGGCGCCCTGCTGTTGCAGGTAATGCAAAATCCCCTGGTGGAAATCACTGTGGTAAGAACCATTCAGGTGATAAAATACGCCATTGGTATTTTTCTGCATCGCTTTCCAGATGAAATGTGCCATCGTCGCATCCTTGATCGCCTGTGCATAGACAAAATTCCTGCCCATGTGCATTTCGCCGTTGGTCAGGGCGGCATATTGCGAAAGCATTGTATCCACGACAAAAGGCTGCGGGGCAATCCATGATTTTTCGAGTGCAGACAGGGAATCCAGCGCTTTCACGCTTTTTTTGTACACGAGTGATGCGTACCTGCGGGGGATATTCGTTGCGATCCACGGAATGTGCTGTGCGTTCGCATATTCGAGCATCGGCTTGTAATCTGTCTTGTAATTGGTCCAGAGACGGCAGCTGTCCTCAAATTTCTTCGCGTCGATCTTTCCCTGCTGGTAAGCGGTAAGCACCTCCTGGTTGTCCTGCTCAAACATTTCGGAGCCGGCGATCAGCTGTTCTCCATGCTTTTCGTACAAAGCGGTCAGCACAAGGTATTGCAGCCAATGCGCGATCGGATTGTCGTGCAGCTCGCCAAAAAACACATATTGCTTGTCGAGCAGGGCCTTCTCCATTTTGGAGAAACTCGTTTTTTTACCGCTTTTCGTATAGATGACATACGCCGGGTTGTCCTGCGCGAGCGATGCGTTGGTGAGGAACAACAGGACATACAGGGCAACAATTCGTTTCAGGGCATTTTTCATCGGTATTCTTTTTGTATTTGCGTAACGTTATTTATTTTCAATGGGTTGGATCAACGGGCGGAAGCGTACATCCGCACCTGGATATCGTCACAGGTATGTGTTCCTTTGCCGAGGTTCAGGAAATAGACTTTCAGGTCGTTCTCTTTCGTGATTGCAGCAGGTACGTGGAAGATCAGGTTTAGCTCGCCCCAGTGCTTCTCATCTTTGAAAAAGTTGTTCAGCGCGTAAGTCCTGTAATAGGTGTTCTGACCTTTGTCATTGAGCGAAACCACCAACTCGATCTGTTTATCGCGTTCTCCGCGCAGTCGGCCCGTGACCTTAACAAGTGTGTTCTGTTGCAACAGGCCTGAATTCCGCAAGGCGAAGGTCAACCCAAATTCCTGCGCCGGTGTCACACTTCCTACGTGATTTGCGGATTCTTGCGCATCCGGGAGGGCATCTGTATTTTCCCACAACTGGCTGTCCGCCGCGGATTCGTAATCACAACCGGCTTCCAGCACCGGTTTTTTATCCTGCAGGCCGAGGAAAGCATCGAGCGAACGCGTTCCTTTCTGCTTTCGGTACACTGTAATCCTGCCATTGCTTGCGATCGGTTGCAATTCAGTCGTGATTGCCGGATAATTGCTGTAGATCTCCGGCAGGAAATAAGCATCCTGCAAAACGACATAATCATACGGGAAAGTCAGCATGTTGCGCAGCGTTTTTTCATCTGTCGACAGGTTTACATAACCCGGCCGGTTCATCAGCAGGAAGGGAATATTCGGCGCAATGGCGTCAAGCACGAGGATTTTCGCATTGCGCGCGATGCCGAGCGAGCTCAGGAAAGCATCCGAGCCAGTGTAATCGTTGATCGTGTTGTTGGTTTTGTCCCAGGAACCGGTCAGCCTGCGTTCCACCTGCGCCTGACGTGCATGTCTGACCCAAACGAGCATGAGCAGCAGCATGACTGAATACGATCCATAGCGGATCAATGTATTTCCCCAGGAAATCCTGCCGCAGCAAAAGGCCATCAGGAGGACGAAAGGCAAATAAAAAGTATCGAGGAAGTAATAATCATGCGCTTCGAACTGGCGCGCCATAACCAAAAAGAACAAACCTGTGCCTATGCTGTATAATACAATCAGTCCGAGAAAGCGCTTCCGCAGGGTTGTTTCCGATTGTCGGTTCTTCCAGGCAATTCCGCCTGCCAGTACGAGCAGGAACCACGCGAGGTAATGGGTTTTCGTGAAATACTGGAAGAACCAGTTGTGGTAAACAGTTTTCAGTAAGGCTTTGAATTCTGCGAAATCCGAAGCCGGCATCAGCTGGATCAGGAACAAGGTACCGTAGGTTTTGCGCAGATAGGCATTCCAGGCAAAATACAATCCCAGCGCCAGCACGGAAATACCTGCGGCGATCCATTGTTTCCAGACCCATTGCCTGTTTTTCAGCATCTGAATGAACTCAACACCGAGTACCGCAACAAGCGGAATAACGAGCGTGGTACGGCTCAGCGCGCCGAGTGTCAGGAAAAACAAGCTCCAGTAGAAAGATTTCCATTGTTTCTTTTCGAGGAATTTCGCGTAGAGGTATAGTCCGATAATCGCATTCGCAATCGAAGGGACCGTTGGCAAAAATCCGCTCTGGTAATAAACATATACCGGCGATGTCGCTGCAAACAGGACGATGAACCAGGAAACAAAATCTTTGTTCTGCAACAACTTCGAGAGCTGGAACAGGAAGAAAAGTCCGGCAAAACTGTATAAGAGGATGTAGGTTCGAAACAGCCAGGGCGCGCGCGTTCCGGACATTTTCATTGCGACGGCTGGTATGTAATCGTGGATCGGGAAATCGACTGCTGTAATATTCGTCGCATCCGGCTTCAGCCAGCCTTTCGTAGATTGGATCTTGTGGTTATAGATATAGGTCTGCGGCTTGAAAAAATTCAGCCCGTTATCGACAAATCCATGGGCAATGGCGAGCCGGTCCGACTGTGCCCAGGCATGCGTGTTTGCCGGGAACTCCCGGATGTGGCGCGCGTGAAACAGGTATCCCAGCACCAGGAAGGCAAGCAGTAAAGCAATTTTTTGAATTTTCGCCATCGTTTCGTGAATTGAAACAAAACTACTGTTTTTAGCCGATGATAGCGCTCGGCCAGTACTAAAATTCACGCGATTTGTTTGCTCAACAGCGCTGAAACCGGCTACCGGAAGCGATTTTACTTCACACAAACATAATCCGGAATACTTTGGTGCGGCCATGTGCTGCAAGCAATAATGTTTTACTTTTGTGTTCAAAATCCGAGTTCTATGCAAGCAAAAATCCGCGGCCTTTTCCCTGTCCATTTGAAAGCACTTTTACAACGTTTGGGCATTGCGCTTTTGTTCCTGCAACTCAGCCGCGTCGTGTTCCTTGTTTTCAACTGGTCGAGCTTTGCGCATGTCGGATTCGCCGATTTCTTCACGTCCTTGCTGTTTGATGGTATGACGATCGGCCTGTTTTTCCTGCCTTTCATCATTCTTTCGCTCTTTCCGAGCCGGTTTCGCTCCCACAAGCCTTACCGCATTTTCCTCAAAGTCCTTTTTCACCTGACCAATATTTTCCTGCTCGGCCTGAACCTCATGGACGTTGTGTATTTCAGCTATACAAGCAAGCGTTCGACGATTGATTTGCTGTCCATCCTCGGTGCCGGGAATGACTTTGCGCAGCAGATCGGGTCTTTTTTCCGGGATTTCTGGTTTTTGGTGCTGATCCTGCTGATCTTCGTTTTCCTCGCAAACCTGGTATATAAACGCACAAAATTCACTGAGACTTTTCCGCAGGAGCACAAGGTGCGCTTCTGGTTTCGAGACAGTTTACTGTTCCTCGTTTGTATCGTTGCCACGATTTACCTCGGTCGCGGCGGATTTATGCTGAAGCCTTTGAGTCCGATCGATGCTTCGCAGTTCACCCGCGTTGAAAATACGGCCCTCGTGCTGAATACGCCGTTCACAATGCTGAAATCTTACGGGAAATCGAATCTCGAAGAGAAAGCCTATTATACGGCCGAACAGGAAGCCCGCCTTTTTAATCCTGTTTTGACTTCGAAGGCGCAGCACATTTTGCCGGACAAAACGAATGTCGTGGTCATCCTGCTCGAGAGCTTCGGCAATGAATGGGTTGGCGCTTCCGGTGCAAAGCAGTCTTTCACGCCTTTCCTGGATTCGTTGGCGGCGCAAAGTCTTTTTTTCGAGCACGGCATTGCGAACGGCAAAAAATCCATCGAGGCCGTTCCTGCGATTGTTGCATCTATCCCTTCACTGCTCGACAATCCTTATATTTCCTCACCTTACGGCAACAACCGGATCGAATCATTGCCTCGCATTTTGCATGAAAACGGTTATACATCCGGGTTCTTCCACGGTGCCACGAACGGATCGATGAAATTCGACGGATTTGCTGCACAAGCCGGGTTTGATAAGTATTTCGGCCGTTTCGAATATAACAACGACGCACATTTTGACAAAACCTGGGGCATCCTGGATGAATATTTCAACCCGTGGACTGCGCGTCAGCTGACGAAGTTTAAACAGCCGTTCTTTGCAATGCTGTTCACGCTTTCCTCGCACCATCCGTATTACATCCCAAAACACATGCAGGGAAAATTGCGCAAAGGGCCTGAGCTGATCTGCGAATCGATCAATTATGGCGATTACAGCCTGCGCAGGTTCTTCGAAGAAGCACGCAAACAGCCGTGGTACGACAATACCTTGTTTGTACTGTGTGCAGATCATACGTCTGCGACGACAAGTCCCGTTTACAGTCAGCGCACCGAAATGTACAAGGTGCCGATCCTGTTTTTTCATCCGAAAGGGCTCGTGAAACCCAAAAAAGACCCGCGGATCTTTCAGCAGCTCGATATAATGCCGACTTTGCTCGACTTGCTGAATATCGAAACGACGTTCTACAGTTACGGACATTCTTACTATCAAAATGCAGATCCGGAAGCAATTACCTACCTCGAGGGTACGTACCATTACTTCCATAACCAGTATATGCTGACGTTTTCGAATGAAAAGGCACGAAATTTGTACAGTGCGGTGATTCGGACCAAAGACACGCCCGACTCCCTTGCTTACCGCAAGGAAGAAGGGAAAGCGATGGAGAAAAGGCTCAAAGCCCTGATCCAGCGCTACAACCGTGATTTGATTCTGAATCAAACTACAGTGCATGAAAAAAAGGATCCGCTTCATCATTAATCCAATCTCAGGGGTTGGCCGTAAAAACCAACTGCCCGGATTGATCGAACAATACTTAGATCATTCGGTTTATGACTACGAAATTTCGACGACCGAATACAGAAAGCATGCCAAAACTATTGCGGCTGAATCTGCCCGCGCCGGATTTGATATTGTATGCGCTGTCGGCGGAGATGGATCCGTACACGAGGTTGGCACCGCACTGATCGGCACCAAAACCAAGCTCGCCATTCTTCCTGCAGGTTCCGGCAACGGACTGGCGCGACACCTTAAAATTCCGCTCGATCTCATTGAAGCGATCCAATGTATCAACGAAAGCCATGAGCTGCTCATGGACACCGGACTCGTGAACGACAAGCCTTTTTTAGGGGTTGGCGGCTATGGATTCGACGCTTTGATCGCGAAGAAATTCGACGAATACCACACCCGTGGTTTCTGGAGCTATGCGAAGCTTGTATTTCGGGAATATTACAAATACAAACCTGTCCACGTCAAAATTGAGTTGCCCGATATGCAGCGCGAACTGAATGTCGTGCTTTGTACCCTGGCGAACGCCTCTGAATTTGGAAATGGCTTTTGCGTATCTCCGAATTCGGATGTCACGGACGGCAAGCTCGAGCTGTTTATCCTGAAACCTTTTTCCATCTGGAAAGCACCGGCGGTGATCTACCGTTTTTTCAGGCGGACGAGCGACAAATCCCGTTTCGCGGAAATCATCCAGATCGACAAGGCACGCATCACGCTGAACGACCCGATGGCCCATTACGACGGTGAACCTTTCGAGGTGCGAAAAGAACTGCACGTCGAGGTTATTCCAAAAAGTCTTCATATCTTGGTAGGTAAAAACTACAAGTGATGTTTATTGAGACTGATTTAGAAACGCTCCTTCCTTATTTTGAAAAGCTGGAGCATGGTAAACAACCCTTGTGGGGACAAATGAGCGCGCAGCGCATGGTGGAACACCTCACGGACACCTTACTGATCGCAACCGGAGAAAATCCGTGGCCATCGGAAGTCCCGGAGGAGAAATTTGCCCGCATGACCGCTTTCCTGGATACAGATAAGCCGATGGCACAGGGAATGACCGTTTCTTTTGCAGCTGCATCTACTGGTTTGCGTCACGAAGAGATCGAGCTCGCGATCGACGAATACATTGAGGTATGGCTCAACCTCGAGGACATGTACACTGCTGATCCGGCACTCGCCAATCCGCATCCCTATTACGGTCCTTTGACGTTCGACCAATGGAAAAGATTACATTCCAAGCACCTGACGCACCATTTCAAGCAATTCGGCTTGCTGGAATAAAAGCCCATCCACACTAAAAATCAAACCATGCAAAAACTACTCTTTCTTTCCCTCTTGCTGGGTAGCACCTGTACTTTCGCGCAAAACACGAATGTCGATGTCTATGGCGAGTGGCTACTCGATCCCGGCTGTTCCTGTGAAGGCGCTGTGTTTATTCAGGATTCAGAGATCCATACAGGGTTTTTCTCACTGAAAAAAGAACCTGCGGTTTCCGTTGGCGGCTTGTACATCGATCCCGAAATGGGCCTTGCAGCACCGTTTACCTTTGTTGCGCAGGTCGATGCAGAAAGGATCCGCGGGAAAGTGATTGAGAGTAGTGTAATGACGGATACGGAGCTCCGCGTCGACGTGCGTTATAGCTATGACCCGAAGGCCGATACGATTGTGATCACGCAGGCTGAAGGGACTACAGGTGCCGTTGCGAAGTATACGTATTACAGGTCGCGGGATGATGATTAGCCCATGTTATCACTTCCCAATCTCCACTTTTGAATACGCTGTGGTGACCTCCAAATAAAGCACATAAAAAATCCCGGATTCAATGATGAACCCGGGATCTGTTATTTTAGATTCCGTTCTGGAATTTTCGTCTGTTAGAATTCAAATGTTTCCATGAACTTGGTCGTGAAGTTTCCTTTTTTGAAATCTTCATTCTCCATCAGCTTCTGGTGGAAAGGAATGGTTGTTTTGATGCCTTCGATGATGTACTCGTCGAGTGCACGTTTCATTTTCAGGATGGCTTCCTCGCGTGTCTGCGCGACAACGATCAGTTTGGCGATCATTGAATCGTAGTTAGGCGGGATCGTGTAACCGGCATACGCATGTGTATCGATACGCACACCATGTCCGCCCGGCGAGTGGTAGCTTGTGATTTTACCCGGAGACGGTCTGAAATCTGCGTACGGATCTTCTGCATTGATCCTGCACTGGATCGCGTGCATCGTCGGGTAGTAATTTTTACCTGAAATCTTCTCACCTGCGGCGATCTTAATCTGCTCCTTAATGAGGTCATAATTGATGACTTCTTCGGTAATCGTGTGCTCTACCTGGATACGCGTGTTCATTTCCATGAAGTAGAAATCCCGGTTTTTGTCGACCAGGAACTCAACGGTTCCAACGCCTTCATAATTCACCGCTTTCGCCGCTTTGATGGCCGCTGTTCCCATGCGCTCGCGCAATTCGTCGGTCATGAACGGAGAAGGTGTTTCCTCCACGAGTTTCTGGTGTCTGCGCTGGATCGAGCAGTCGCGCTCTGACAGGTGACAGGCATTGCCATATTGGTCACCTGCGATCTGGATCTCGATGTGGCGTGGTTCCTCGATGTATTTTTCCATGTAGATACCATCGTTCCCAAAGGCCGCTGCGGCTTCCTGACGGGCAGAATCCCATGCTGCTTCAATATCTTCTTCTTTCCAGACGATGCGCATGCCTTTTCCACCACCTCCGGCTGTTGCCTTCATGATGACCGGGTAAACGATCTTTTTCGCCTGTGCTTTCGCATCTTTCACGTCTTTCAGCAAGCCTACAGATCCCGGGATACAAGGAACGCCGGCTGCAATCATCGTTGCTTTGGCTGTCGCCTTGTCGCCCATGCCTTCGATCTGCTCCGGAAGTGCACCGATGAACTTGATACCGTGTTTCTGGCAGATTTCTGAGAATTTCGCATTTTCAGAAAGGAAACCATAACCCGGGTGGATCGCATCTGCATTCGTAATTTCGGCAGCAGCGATGATGTTTGCAATAGACAGGTAAGATTTGGAACTGACAGCAGGTCCGATACAAACCGCTTCATCCGCAAAACGAACCGGCAAACTGTCTTTGTCGGCAGTTGAATACACAGCTACTGTTTTGATGCCCATCTCTTTACAGGTACGGATAATGCGTAAGGCGATTTCGCCCCTGTTGGCAATAAGTATTTTTTTAAACATTCTCTGAAATTAAAATGGATTAAAATCAATTGGGGATTGACAGCCCGGAAAATGATTTCCCAGGCAGCCAATCCCCAATCTGAATAATTTATGCTGGATCAACCAGGAACAAAGGCTGGTCGTATTCCACCGGAGAAGCATCGTCTACCAATACTTTCACGATTTTCCCTGCTACTTCCGATTCGATCTCGTTGAACAGTTTCATCGCTTCGATGATGCAAACAGGCGAACCTTTTGCAATGGTATCACCTACCTGTACAAACGGCTCTTTGTCCGGACCTGCGGAACGGTAGAAAGTTCCGATGATCGGGGATTTTACAGTAATGTATTTAGAATCATCTGATACAGGAGCTACAGGCGCAGCCGGAGCAACCGGTGCGGCCGCAGGAGCTACGGGAGCAGCTTGTATTTGTTGTGGTGCAGCCTGCACATAGATCGGCTCGTTTTTACCGCCCTTTACTTCAGATTTGATGATGATTTTAAAGTCTTTTTTCTCAATTTCGACCTCGCTAACTCCCGCTTTCGAGACGAATTTGATTAAATCCTGGATTTCGCTCAGATTCATAAGTAATTCGTTTTATTTTCGTGAATACAGTATTAATTATTGTCAGGAATTGTAAGCCCATTTCAGGTATACGGCTCCCCACGTAAATCCTCCGCCAAAGGCAGAAAGAATGATATTGTCTCCTTTTTTCAATTGTTTTTCCCAGTCCCACAGGCACAACGGCAAAGTACCCGCGGTTGTGTTCCCGTATTTCTGGATGTTGATCATGACTTTTTCCTTCGGAAGTCCCATGCGGTCCGCCGTAGCATCGATGATGCGCAGGTTCGCCTGGTGCGGCACGAGCCAATCCACGTCTTCACTGGTCAGGTTGTTCCTTTCCATGATCTCTGCGGATACTTCGGCCATATTGGTCACAGCAAATTTGAATACCTGCTTGCCTTCCTGCTTCACGAAGTGGAGTCTATCCTCAACGGTCTGGATCGAAGGCGGAAGTGCAGATCCCCCAGCTGGCTGGATCAGGTATTTGCGCCCGGAACCATCGCTTCTCAGGATGGAATCCATTACGCCGACACCTTCTGTAGACGGCTCGAGCAAAACAGCGCCGGCACCGTCGCCAAAGATCACACAAGTCGTGCGGTCCTGGTAATCGATGATAGAGCTCATCTTGTCAACGCCCACGACGATGACGCGTTTGTGTGTTCCGGTTTCGATGAATTTCGCGCCGGTTGTCAGGGCATAAATGAACCCGGAACAAGCCGCTTTGAGGTCAAATCCCCATGCGTTGGTCATCCCCACTTTGTCGCAAACTACATTGGCAGTGCTTGGAAATGGATAATCAGGTGTAACTGTCGCAACAATGACGAGGTCAATGTCGAGCGGTGTCAATCCTTTTTTCTCCAGCAAGCCTTTTACCGCTTCTGCAGCCATATCCGAAGAAGCGCCATCTTTCAGGATCCTTCTTTCCGAAATGCCAGTTCTGGAAAGTATCCATTCGTCAGATGTATCCACGATTTTTGCAAGATCGTCGTTGGTGACGATATTGTCCGGCAAATATCCCTGGACGCCTGTTATGGCAGCTGTCGTTTTATTCATATACTTAATTAAATGCTTCGTTAACTTTGCCGGCCAGACCTGATTTCGAAATCTCGTAGGAATGCAGGATCATGCTTTTAACCGCTTTGTCATTGGAAATCCCATGACCGATGATGACATTTCCTTTCACGCCCAGAATCGGCGTACCGCCATAATTCTCATAGTTGAAACGGTCGAAATATTCATCCTTGATGCCGCGTTGCTTCATCAGGCTGTAAATCCCTTCTGCTTCCTTCAGTACGACATTCCCTGTAAACCCGTCGCAAACGATCACATCTGCCTTTCCGGAGAAAATGTCTCTTCCTTCCACGTTACCCACGAAATTGAGGTTGTCGGATTCGGCCAGCAGCTTATACGTCGCGATGGTCAGCAGGTTGCCCTTGGTTTCCTCTTCCCCGATATTCAGCAAACCGATCTTTGGCTTTTCGATGCCATATACATTTTGTGCATACAGCGAACCCAGGATCGCGAACTGATACAGGACATCGGCTTTACAATCTGCGTTGGAACCTACGTCCAGCAGGATCGAATTGCCGCCATCAACAGTCGGCAAAACGGAAGTAATGCACGGACGGATAATGCCCGGAATGGTGTTGATCTTGTAGATCGAACCTACGAGCATGGCGCCTGTATTGCCTGTACTTGCAAAAGCATCGATCTGTTTGTTGGCCAGCAGATCAAATCCCACAGCAATGCTGCTGTTCGGCTTCTGCGGAATAGCGCGTGTGGGGTGGTCATGCATCGTGATCATATCCGGTGCATGTACAATTTCAAAATCTCCAGGATCAGCCCCATACCCTAAAAGGCCACGCAAGATTTCATCTTGGTCGCCAATCAGAACGAGCGTTGCATCCTGAGGAAGTTCTTTTTGGGCAAGTATCGCTCCGGAAATATTTGCGTCCGGAGCAAAGTCACCGCCTAAAATATCGATTCCTATCTTCATCAGGAAGAATGAATTAGTTTGGTAGCTTAAATCGCTACTTCTTTCTCAGCTACAACTTTACCTTTGTAGTAAAGTTTTCCTTCATGCCAGTGTGCATGGTGGAACAAATGAGGCTGACCAGTCGTTGGGCAGATCGCGATATTGTCAGCAATAGCTTTAAAATGCGTTCTTCTCTTGTCTCTTCTTGTTGTAGAAGTTCTTCTCTTAGGATGTGCCATTTTACTTTATTTATATAATCGTTAATTCAAATTTTTAAGTGCCGACCATTTCGGGTCGATCGGTCCGTCATCATCATCATCTGAATCGTCCTCATCGTCAAAGTCTTCGTCATCGAAATCTTCATCGTCTTCGTCCCATTCATCTTCGTCGTCCTCATCCGGACCCGGATTGACGGTGTATTGCTGCAACAAAGCCCACATTTCCTCGTCACACTCTCCCGGCGCATGTAAAACACGTACCGGTAGTGAAACGGTGATAAGCTCGTAAATGGCGTCTTTCACGTCCAGCTGATATTCATCCGGATGTAAAACCACCAGTGATTCGTCCTCCGCTTCTTCAGTGCCGAACTTGTAAACAAGCTTGTACTCCCCTGAAATCGAAAGATCGAGCGGTGTATTGCAACGATCACAGTTAGTCGACACGGTGCCTTTCACCCAAAAACGGGCGATCATCATCGTCTCTTTTTTATCTAACTCCAATCCTGCTTTCACATTACCCTGGTGGATAATGGAATAATCCATGGACTCAAAGAACGCATCATTTACCTCGAATTCGAAAATATGCATCCCGATTTTCAATCCTATGAAAGGAATTATAAAATCATTTCCGGAACTTTTCACATGTTCAAATTTAGGAGGGCAAAGGTAACAAAATTAAACAAACGATGTTCATATCTTTTTATTTTTTCGCTTATTTTTTGGTCACCACCCGATTTATATTTCAAACCAAGGTGCAAAGATACCAATAATTTGATCGTCTTTGCAGTCTTTTTATTTACTCTTCGCGGCGGTTCTGTCTTTTCTTCCCGTCCGGTGTTTTTTGCTCCGTCAAAGGGTTCGCAGAAATCTCTTTCAGGAACTGTCTTTTGCGGTAAATGTCCATCGCGAGGTAGATTGCGCTGCGCAACGACTGCCCGGAAGCTTTGTCCTGACCGGCAATATCGAATGCTGTACCGTGATCCGGAGATGTGCGCACAATCGGCAAACCGGCTGTGTAATTCACGCCTTCCTCGAACGCCAGCGCTTTGAATGCCGTGAGGCCCTGGTCGTGGTACATCGCGAGAATGCCGTCAAACTGGTTTAGCAACGATGATCCGAAGAAACCGTCGGCAGGATACGGGCCAAATGCCAATGTATCTTCTCCACGCGCCTGGTTGATGGCCGGCTGGATTACTTCTGACTCCTCTGTCCCCATCTTTCCGTTCTCTCCGGCATGTGGATTGAGCCCAAAAACCGCAATTTTAGGACGAAGGATGCCAAAATCCTTTTTCAGGCTCGCCTCAAGCGCCTTAATCTTGCGGTATACCTTGTCCTTGGTCAAGGTCAGGGAAACTTCTTTCAACGCGATGTGCGTTGTTACCAGCGCGACTTTCAGGTTCGGACCGACCATCATCATCAGCGCATCTTCAACGCCGGATAAATGGGCCAGGTACTCGGTGTGACCCGGGAACTGAAAACCTGCTTTCTGGATCGCTTCCTTCGAGATTGGTGCCGTTACAAGCACGTCAATCTTATTCGAAGCGAGATCCTCGGTCGCCCTTTCGAGTGAAAGGAATGCGTATTTTCCACCGATCTCAGTCACGCTGCCGAGCTCAAACTTGATCTCTTCGTTCCAGATGTTGACGATGTTGATCTTCCGTGCTACCGCTTCATCCGCTGTTTTACAGGACTGGTACAAAAATTCTTCGTCGCCGATAGCCTTTTTGTGGTAGGACATCGTTTTCGTGGAACCGTAAATAACCGGTGTGCAATCCTGCAAAATCCGGTTATCGCGCAAAGCCTTGATGATGACCTCAGGCCCAATGCCGTTGATGTCGCCGATCGTGATGCCTACGCGCAAAGGAGCGCCTTCTCTTTCCATTATTGGTATTTTTCCAGATAGTTCAACAATAAACGGATCCCGGTTCCGGTTCCGCCTTTTCCTTTATAGTTTTCTGCCGCTTCCAGGAAAGCAGGACCTGCGATATCGAGGTGCACATACGGCGATTTCACGAAATGCTCGAGGAATTTGCCGGCTGTGATCATCCCTGCGGACCGTCCTCCGATATTTTTCAGGTCGGCAACAGTTGATTTCATTTCTTCAAAATATTCATCCCAGAATGGCAGCAAAACCAAACGCTCATGAACTGCCTGTCCGGAAAGGATGAGATCGTCCAGTATCTTTTGATCCGCATTGCCCATCAGGCAGGCTGCTTTCGTGCCGATCGCAACGACCGCTGCGCCTGTCAGCGTAGCTGCATCGATCACGAGCTCCGGCTCCAGCTTGTTGGAATAAGCCAGCGCATCTGCGAGGATCATGCGGCCTTCTGCATCCGTGTTGAGTACCTCGACTGTGGTTCCGTCGTACATCGTGATGACATCGCCCGGTGTATATGCATTTCCACCCGGACGGTTGTCTGTCGCAGGAATGAGTCCGATCAGGTGCACATTCAGTTCATTCAGCGCAGCACCGTAAATGGTACCTGCCATGCAGGCCGCTCCGGCCATATCGCTTTTCATCAGATCCATCGAGCTGGCTGTCGGCTTCAGGCTCAAACCGCCTGTGTCGTACACAACACCTTTGCCAACCAGTACGATGGGCTTTTTATTAACCGGGTTTTCCGGTTTGTATTCGATCACCGTAAATGTCGGCGGATCGATGGATCCTTTGTTTACTGCGAGCAACCCACCCATTTTCAGGGCTTCGATCTTCGCTTTTTCGAAAACTGTGACTTCAAATCCGGCTGCTGCGCCAATGGTTTCTATTTCTTTCGCCAATTGCGTTGCCGTCAGGAAAGAAACCGGCTCGTTGACCATGTCACGCGCCCAGCAAACTGCTTTGATCGTGTTGTTGAGCTTTTGTATTTCCTGCGCATCCGAATCGCCAAGCAAGGCAATCGTGTTCAGGGAATATGCTTTTTTCTCTGCATCCCTGAAATATTTCAGGAACTGGTAGCTGGACAAAGCCAGTCCTTCTGCAAGGGCCAATGCCATTTCGCGCGGACCTTGTACAAAAACCTTTTTGGTGAGTCTCGGCAGCTTCGTGCGTACGGCATGACCGGCCACCCTGAGCTTTTCGGACTTGTCTGATTCTTTGACCAGGAAGATACATTGTTCGCCGAGCTTTAGGAAGTCACTGTCTTCATCGCCCTGGATGAATTTTTGCACCTGTTCGTTTACGAATGCAGGAAGTCCTTCGATTTCCTGGTAATTTTTCCCGAGAATGAGGACAATGCTCTCGTGGGCCTGGTATGCTTGGGCTTGTGTGATCATCTAGCGTATGAATTTATTGACGATGTCAAATTTAGGTATAATCACCGAATGATCGCTTAAAAAACATATACGCCGAGACGGCTGAAAGCAAAGAAGCGGCGGGATTTACTCCCGCCGCTTCAGATTCCTGGTATGAAAATCGTTTATTCTGCGATCTCGTCCGCCGGTTCCTCTTTTTTGTCAACAGGCTCATACTTGTTCAGATCAAGACCGTAATACTCTGATTTCAGCACCTTGCCCAGCTTGAAATAACGGATGTAAATGTCCAGCTTTTTCTCCTGTTTCGCCATGCGTTCCTCGAGATCCGGCAAATTTGGGTTCATGCAGATATCGCCGAGGTACTTTGTCTTGGAAAGATCTCCGTGCAGCCAGCGGCCATTGCGCTTGCCCTGCACATATTCACCGACCTGGTTCAGCTTGCCGTAAGGATCGTAGAATTTCCAGATGCCTGTAGGCAATCCATTTTGCATGTTCCCTTCGTTCTGCAACGTTCCGTTGTCATAGTAATTCTTGACATACCCGTTCATGCGGCGGAGCGAATCGTGTGCTTCCCAGATCGTGTACAACTGGCGCACTTCGTAATGGTCTGTATGAGAACAGTCGTACTTTTCCGTTTTCTCGATGACGTAGCTGCGCGATTTCAGGTTGCCGGCAGCGTCAAAATCGGACAGGATGCCTTTGGATTTGAAACGGATCGAATCATTGACCTTCAAAATCGTATCGAAATACTCGACTTCATACAGCTTTTCGCCTGCATAGCTGTAGAAATACCAGCAGCCGACCTTTTTACCGGCGTTCAGACTTCCGTCGCGGGCGATCGAATCATTCGGATAGTACTTCGTCATGTGGTAATGGATACCGGTTTTGTTGATGATACTTGGTCTGCCTTCGTAGACTTCTTCTTCATCGGGCTCGCCCAGCAATCCTGTATTGTAAAGCATCGTTTCAATGCTCGACGTTTCGGTAATGTCATTCGGCATGAAGTAGATCGAATCCCGCCAGTCGAACTGGTAACGCACGCTCAGTTGGTTTTCTTCCCAGATCTTTTCTTCCACCGGGAAAGAATACTGGAACTTTACGTAATGGTATTTCGTTCCAAGCGTATCGAAGGCTTCATAATCGTCGATCGGCAGTCCGTTGAGGAAGAATCCACGCTTCGAAAGGTTTCCATTCGCATGGTAAGCGCGCGATTCGCCCTGCAAAGCACCATTCTGGAAATTCAGGTCGTAAAGCTGGATACTGTCTTTGTTCGGCAGCGTCAGGTACGTTTGCAGGATGCCATCGAGCACGCCGTCTTCGTAATTCGAAGCTGTATAAGCGATTGCGGTCCTTTCCAGGCTTTCGCCTACGCGCAGTCCGTCTTTGTAATGTTCGCGGAGCGTTACTTTATGCTGCCAGTCGTAGCTCACAGATTCTCCTTGCAACAGGCCGTTTTTATAAGTGCCGCTGTAAGTCAGGTGATACACCTTTTTCCTGGGGAAAGTATCGTAATTAAACGCATCGTATTGCGCTTCGTAGTTCGGGAATGTATAGCCGTATTCCCTTACTTCGCCGTTCAGCTCGCCGTTCAGGAACATGTAGGCACCTTTGATATTCCCGCTTCCGTCATACACCGTCCAGGCGCCTTCCGGCTTGCCGTTGACCATGTTTCCTTCGACGCGTTTCGCCATTGTTTTTTCGTAACCCGGCCCATAATCCATGCCCAGGTATTCATATTCGCTGATGAACTGATTCTGCACCATCGGGAAGAGAAAAGGAAACAGTTCCAATACCTCGTACTCATAACTGTAGCTGTTCTCCATCAGCGACAGCACGTCCACCATGGATCCCTTTACTTTGCCGGTTTTCCGGTAGTTGGCGATCGCCTTGTCAAATTTCCTGTTCAGGTTCGGGGAAATCTTTAAGCGGAAATCGATCTGGTTCTGAGCGGCTGAAAAACGCATACTCCCGGCACGGAGATCGAGCTTGAATTTCCCGCTGAAGGGCTGGTCTTTTAAATAGAGTACATCGTCTTCCGTGACATCGTAAACGACATCGATCGGGATGATCCGCGCCTGCGGAAGGCTGTCTTTCATACCGCCGTTGTAGCTGCCGTTCGCCGTGCGCTGCAAATGCAAATCGCGGAAACGGAAGGCCATGTCTGCCCTGTAATTGCTGAAATCTTCGGCAAATTCGTAAACAGCACTTCTTTTGGGTACGCCGGTAATGGAATAGACATCGAAGTTCACGATGCGCGTCAACGGATCGTAGCGGATCGCTGTCCACGGGGTTGTATCTGCATACCAGGATTTCAGCAAAACAAGTGGCTCGCTGACCGGTTTGTAAAGCGTGTCAAAGCGGTCGATCTCAAAAAACTGGTCGTCCTCAAAATAGCTGGCATTCAATCCTTCGATCGCTACGATCTGTTCTTGTTCGAAAGGGTTTAAACGCCACTTTTTGAATTTTCCGGATGTTTCGAAAACACCGGCTTCATAGAGTTTTCCCTGGTAATCGAAATAGCGCTCCTCATAGGTTTGCTGGACTGAATCATACACGATGACATTCGCCGGCTGTCCATTGTCCCAGAACAGCGTATCTTCTTTCAGCAATTGCCCGTCTTTGAAAACGTACCTGAATTTCAACTGACCGTTTGGATAGAATTGCTCGTAAACGCCGTCGAAAAGCGCCTTGTAGCCCAGACTGTCGATGATTTTGTATTTCGGAACACTTTTCTGACCTGTCCATACGTCCCCGTCGCGGTTTGTGGAACCGATCTTGCGGTCGTACTGCTCATAATCTTCGCCATCGTAGGTCAGCATTTTTTCTTCCGGCAGCTCGAGGTCTTCCTCCTCGTGGATCCTGAACTCGTGGAATTCATTGAAATCGATGCGCGGCATATCGCGGACACCGATCGGAAAATCCAAGGAATTGCGCAGCTCGCGGTTCAGCAGGTTCGGCAGGCGATCAAAGGTCTTGTTGCGGATCAGCTGGTTGTGGGCCACTGTTTTGCTGTCTTTGTCGGCATAGGTAAAATGCCTGCTGAGGACAATCGTATCGCGCAGTCCCTTGCTTGAAAAAACCACATCATTGTCGTAAATGTACCATTCTCCGGAAGGCTTCCCCTCTTTGAAAAAACCTTTCGAAGTAACCGTTTTTCCTTCCATGCCGAGGTAAGCGCCTTCGCGTACACCCTTTGAGAAATGGCTCGTGACGGTTGCGTAATTCGGTTTCGAAGCAACAAACGCCTCGTATTCCGCCGTTTTGTAAAAATCCATTTTCTCGAAGACCGCAATCGTCCACTTGCCTTCTTTCGATCCATTGTCGAAGCGCCCGTACTTGATGGAATCCCCCGCAGGGTTGAACCAAACGGCAGAACCGTTCAGCTTCGTGTCCTTCAGCTCAAACATCCCGGCGATCTTGTGCTTGTCGAACCGCACAACTCCTTTTTTGTCGAGCGTATAATACTGTTCGAAATACTGCACATATTTCCCATCCGGCAAAGCGTGGAGCGCCGGCGGAACATCATTGTCCATGTAAGGCTTGGAGTTGTAGAACTTATCTGCATTCGCCCGGATGATCTTCTGCTGGGCGCCTGTGATTTCCCGGTTGCTGAGACGCAGGTTGCGCATCTGGCGCTTATATTCCCGGTCGATCTCCGCAATTTCCTGCTGGGTCGCTTCCGGATAAGCTTCGCGGATCATTTCCAGCAAAGTCTCTTTTTCAAAGGCGGTGACGGCAGAACCCAGCGTTCTACTGGGCGTGGCCTGCTGGCCATAAGGATATACATAGTATCTGGTGCCGTCGATGAAGACTGAATCCACACCTTGTGCGGAGACATGCATAAACAATACGGGAATCAGTGTCCCGAAAATGGTAAGGATGAGTTGTTTCATGTATTTGTTGTTCAATTGGAGATTGGATGGTTTGTCTTCACCTGGTAACGCAGGGTTTCCACATAATAAAAGCCGCTTTCTTTGTTTTTTCCTTTCTGGTGACTGATCTCAACGGGCCTTCCGGACTTGTCATAGGCGATCCGGCTCTCGGTCATCGTGATGAACTCCCCGTCGGAAAGTGTCGAATCCGTATAGGCCACCCAGCGGTTTTGGCGGTCGTAGCTGTAATGCCGTCTGTTCTCAAACGGATAACTTTCGATGTTCCTTTGTTTCAATACACCTGTTTTCCAGTATTTGTAACGGTGCACCTGGCTTTCGGTTACTTTGTTTTCAACTTTATACCTTTTGTAAGGCTTTTTCAGCGATCCCCAGATCACCCAGTCCTGTTCCTGCGGATGCAGAATGGAATCGACGGACAAAGGGCCCCAGTATTGCTTGTCTTTCAGGAAAAGCAGCTGCTCGCCGGTTTCATTGTCTTCGTAAGCGGTGTATTTCGCCGTGCGCTTCAGGTAGTGGTGCAGGATGAAATTGTATTCGCGTTCCGCCTCGAGGTCCGTTTTGAAATCAGTGGTAGGGCTGTTTTCGGAAAGGTAACGGAATTTCAGCGGGATGACTTTCCGGAAGCCGTTGGGATCCATGTTGCCCCGGTACATAAAGCTTGCCCTGGCGATTTCGCGGTCGTCGAAGTAAGAATAGATCACAATCCTGTCCACCAATCCGTTCGGGTCAAAATAATACTCCCGTTTTTCGCGCGGCATCGCTTCGCGCTGTGTATTCACATCGCTGCTGTCCCCGAGGATCCGCGGGTAGGTCCTGCGCGTAATTTTCTCAATGCCATGCGCCCGGACGAGCGAATCGTCGAACCAGATCGGGAACGACAGCTCGTTGTCAAAATCCTCGTTGAAAAACAAGGGATTGATCCATTGTGCAACTGGTTGTGGCTGCGCACCGGAATCTGCACCATTGTGCTTTGATCCACAGGCAACTAGTACAAAAGGAAGGAGGAAATAACAGCTATTTTTAAACATGGGACAGAATCAGATTTGAAAGTTAATAAAAAGATGGCAAACTGCACAGCCGGAGCGCAGATAAAGCAGCTGAATAAAAATATTCTGCAAATCGGAGCATGTTTTTCCCCTCCTGCAACGAAAATGCAAGCAGAAAGCGGCTTTATCCAAAAGTAATCCGCACAATTTTTAGGGCTTCTCGCCAAACTGTCGTAATTTTGCTGTACAATGCAAGAAAGACCCCTTACAGATTGGTTGCCACTGACAATGAAGGAAGTGGAAAAGAGAGGTTGGGACGAAGTAGATGTTGTCCTTGTTTCAGGAGATGCTTACGTGGATCACCCGGCATTCGGAACAGCGGTGATCGGCCGCATTATCGAGGACGAAGGATTCCGCATTGCGATCGTTGCCCAGCCCAACTGGAAGGACGATCTGCGCGATTTCAAAAAGTACGGCAAGCCCAAATATTTCTTTGGCGTAACCGCCGGTTGTATGGATTCGATGGTGAACCATTATACCGCCAATAAAAGACTGCGCTCCACAGATGCTTATACGCCCGGTGGCGAAGCAGGCTACAGACCGGATTATGCGACGATCGTTTACTCGAATATCCTGAAGGAGCTTTACCCGGATGTACCGGTACTGATCGGCGGCATCGAAGCTTCCCTGCGCCGCGTCACGCATTACGATTACTGGAAAGACAAACTGATGCCTTCTATCCTTGTGGATTCGAAGGCCGACCTCCTCGTGTACGGCATGGGCGACCAGCCGCTGCGCGAGATCCTGAAACTGCTGAAGAAAGGTGTTCCTTTCTCTTCGCTGCGCACCCTGAAACAGGTCGCATTCTTACAGGAAAAAGAGCTGGAGCTGCCGAAGAACAAGCAATGGGAAACGGTTGAGCTCTCGAGCCACGAAGTCTGCTTACAGGACAAGATCAAATACGCCGCGAACTTCAAGATCGTGGAGGTAGAATCCAACAAATGGCAGGCCAACCGGATCATTCAGCATGTCGGCGATCAGACGCTGGTCATCAATCCGCCGTACAAAACGATGGAGGAAAAGGAGATCGACCAGTCTTTCGATTTGCCTTATACGCGCGAGCCGCACCCGAAATACAAAAAGCGCGGTGCGATCCCATCCTACGACATGATCCGCTTCTCGATCAACATGCACCGCGGCTGTTTCGGCGGATGCAGCTTCTGTACGATCTCGGCCCACCAGGGGAAATTCATTGCTTCGCGCAGTGAGACTTCCATTCTCAAAGAGCTGGAACAGGTCGTGAATCATGCTGATTTCCGCGGATATATTTCCGATCTCGGCGGACCTTCTGCCAACATGTACAAGATGAAAGGCAAGGTCGAAGAGATCTGCAACCGCTGCTCGAGCCCGAGCTGTATTCATCCGGTGATCTGCTCCAACCTCGATACATCGCACAAACCGATGACGGAATTGTACCGCAAGGTCGATGCACATCCAAAGGTGAAAAAGGCTTTCGTGGGTTCCGGAATCCGGTATGACCTGCTGGTCGACGATTTCAACAAGAACAACGAAGACGGCAACCACGATGAATACATTGAACAGGTCATTACGCGCCATGTCAGCGGCCGCCTGAAAGTTGCGCCGGAACATACTTCTGATGCCACGCTGCGCGTGATGCGGAAACCGTCTTTCAAATATTTCCACAAGTTCAAGGAAAAGTACGACCGCATTTCCGAGAAAAACGGTCTCAATCAGCAGTTGATCCCTTATTTTATCTCATCCCACCCGGGTTGCGAGGAAGAAGACATGGCCAACCTCGCGGCGGAAACCAAGGACATGGGCTTCCAGCTAGAGCAGGTGCAGGATTTTACGCCTACGCCGATGACGGTTGCCGAAGTCATCTATTATTCCGGCGTGCATCCGTACACGTTGAAGCCGATCAATACGGTTAAAACGAAAGAAGAAAAGCTGAACCAGAACCGTTTCTTCTTCTGGTACAAGCGCGAGAACAAAGACTGGATCCGCAACAGGCTGCAAAAAGCCAACCGTCCCGACCTGGTGGAAAAACTGCTGGGTACCACGGAAAACCCGGCACAGAAAGCGGTCCCGAAATGGCTCGAAGAGCGCCGCAACAAGGAACTGCATGCGAAAAGCATCCCAAATCCAGCAGGACGCAAGCCGGAAAATAACCGGAAGCCTTTTGCGAAAGATGCTGCCACAGAAACGAAATTCAAAAGCGGGTTCAAGCCCGGAAAACACAAATAATTGAGCGCGAGACCCGGAAGTGATTCCGGGTCTTTTTAAACCGTTGAAATCAACTGCCTATGTCGCTGAAAAATTGCTGGATTACTGCTTTTACGACCTTATTATCCCTGTTTTTAGTCTTTGTCCGTGCAGTTTCACCTGTTGCCGAAATTTTGTTAGTCGTCATGCTGGTTATCCACATCTGGTATGGCGTACCTTTGCTTTTTATTTACCTGTTCGGAAATAATCCTGGCAAAGATACGGGCAAGTGCCTGTTGTTATTCTTATTTAACCCCGTTTTGATCATGATTCTGATCATGATGCACAGGTAGTCACCCTCGCATTTCTGCAAACATTTGTTATTTTTAGCTCGTAACTGCATATTTATTTTTGTAGCTGGTTGCTTTGTCCTAAATTAGGGGAAATCATTCTCAAATTACTGGATATGAAGCATTTTGACTGGACATGTTTTACACGCAAGATCCTTGTAAAAGCAACCCTTGCTGAGGTCTACAGCGCCTGGACAAAATCTGCCGAAATTGAGAAATGGTTCCTCAGCAGCGCGAATTATTTCGACAAGCATCAGCAACTGCTCCCGAGAGAAAAAGCGGTGGTTGCAGGCAATTCCTACGAATGGAGCTGGTTCCTCTACAACGAAGCCGAAACCGGGCAGATCACGGAAGCCAATGGCAAAGACAAATTGGCTTTTACCTTTGCCGGAGATTGTACCGTCGAAGTCCACCTTTCCCAAACAGGCGAGCATGTACTGGTGGAGCTGACCCAGAAAAATATCCCGACCGATGACGACTCAAAGCTCAAGGTCCGTCTTGGCTGTCACTCCGGCTGGTCCTTTTACCTTGTCAACCTGAAATCCGTCCTCGAAGGCGGGCTCGACCTGCGCAACAAGGATGCGCATTTCAAGCCGATGGTGAATAATTGAATGCCTGTTTTCCATATCACAGGATACATGCGCCGAATTCGGCCAATTTGAACACTTTTACATCATCACAAATCAGAAGCAGGTTCCGGTGATTTTCTTTTCAGGATTTTTTGTGCGGCGTCTCGAAATTCAACGAGATAGAGCTGGATTCCCAGCTGTAAAGTCGGCTTCAGTCCGTACATCGCTTCTCCACGCTTCGGATTATAACCATTAAGATCACCCGCGCCATTTTTGAGGATGGGCACGAAATAATTCGCCTGGAAACCGTAATAAAAAGCGCCCCATTTTCTGAAACGGATCTGGTGGCGGATTCCCAATCCGGCAGACCAGTTGTTGTGCCGGTGTTCTTCCACCCTACTCCAAATAGCGCCTTTGTTAGGTCCAAAAGTAGAGATGTATTCCAGCTCTATTGCGTCTTTCACAAAATAGAATTGCGCCATCGCCTCACCATGGATACTGTGTTTATCATTCAGCAAAAAGTTATAACCGATCGCCAATCCCACACCAAGGCCTGCGTTGGAAGAAGTGTATTTGCTGATCGAGCTGAACTCAAATTCGGTAACCGCTGTGTAAGGTAACTGCACATCCACATAAGGATCTGAGGTCATACGCGTTTCTTCTCCAAAATAGCCATTGGAATATTTCGCCCTTACGGTCAGCGCATTTTGGAACTGATAGCCCAGGCTAAGGGTACTGAAGCTTTGTCCTTTTCCGCCTTGTAGACCAAAGTCAAAGATCAGTTGCGCCTTTAGCTGCGTGGAAATAAACAGCAGCAGAACTACCAATAAAGTTTTGATGTTCATTTTTTTAGATTTTAGGTATTGTAAAAGGTAAGCTGGCGAGTTCAATGGGTTTATTCCGCTTTTTTTACGAGGTCAAAGCGCAAACCTGCGTGGAATGCGGGTTCGAATCCGCACATGATATTCGCTTCAGTAGGTTCATATTCGCTAGCCTTGCCTAGCCTTTCGAAATAGTTCAACCGCGCTCCGTAATAAACAGATGCAAAATGATTGAGCCTGATCTGGTGGCTCACACCAATGCCTGCCGACCAGTAATTCTGTGTCTGTGGCTTTGTATTACTCCATCGCTGGCCTGCTTTCGGGCCGCCGGAATAGCGATAATCGATCTTCAGGTCATCTGTGGTGCGGTAAATCTGCCCAAGTACTTCTGCATAGATGCCGTGTCTCTCATTCAACTGCAAAGTATAACCAACTCCAAAGCCAAGCACCGCCGGTATAGGACGAGCTGTATCCCACTACCTCGGAGAAATCGAACTGATCCAGGATCAGGAAAGAATATGGAGGAGCACCGTCGCCCGTTTCCTTGCCAAATTTTCCATAAGAGAATGTCCCGCGGAGACTCAGCCCATTCTTGAACTTCTTGCCAAAGCCCAGGCTTCCAAAGCCCTCTTTGTTGATGCCGACGTTTCCTTCTGCATTGATAAATAATTGTGCGTCCAATTGTGTGGAGCAGAAAAGCAGGAGCACTGCCGACAAGGTTTTGATGTTCATTTGTTTAGATTTTAGGTTTTGTAAAAGGTAAGCCATCGATTTCAAAATGTTATTGTTCTTTTTTCACGAGGTCAAAGCGCAAACCTGCATGCAGCGTTGGCTCGACTCCGCACATGACATTTCCTTCCGTGGGCTCGTAACTGTTCAATAAAACAGAGAAATAATTGGCCCGGATTCCATAATAGACCGAAAGAAAGTGGTTGAGCCTGATCTCGTGGCTCACGCCTAATCCAGCCGACCAGTTGCTGTGCTGCTGCCTTTCCTGCTCCTTCCAGGTAGCGCCGGGGTTCATGACATTGCTGGAAATGAGCCTGATTTCCACGAGGTCTTTGACGTGGTATCCCTGCAACAAAACTTCTGCACAGATTTTTTGCTTGTCCCCCAGCTGAAAAGTATAGCCTGCGGCGATGCCTGTGCCGACGCCGACATTGGAAGAACTGAATCCTGTGATTTCGGTAAAAGGGATTTTATCATTCACAATCCCCGGATAAGGCGGATACCCATCCTTGCTCTCCATGCCAAAATTTCCGTAAGAAACCATTCCCCGGATGTGGATGTTGTTTTCGAAACGGTGCCCGAAACCAGCGCTTCCAAACACCTGGTTCAGTCCGGCGTTGAGCTCTGTATTGATAAATGACTGCGCATTGAGCTGCGTGGAAGTAAATAGCAGCAGCGCCGCTGAAATAACTTTGATGTACATTCGTTGTAAAATTGTATTGGGTTTTGTATGCGCTCTAACGCAGCTCCTGTATTTGTATTGTTCAAAACTAAAAAAATTGACTCAAAAAACCGAATCCATCCGGACAGCAGGTTGACAACCGGCCAACATGCCGGTTTCCGCGCGACAAGACAACTGCACATATGTGCGCGTAACTGAACAATAAATGCGTACATTCATCGTATTCACCACCTAAAGATACTCCTCAGACATGTCCTTGAAAAACTGCCTTTTATTACTGCTATTGACCGGAACATCCATACCGATGACTGCCCAGAGACGATTGACCTTCGATGCCAATTCGCGGCTCAGCAATCTGTACTTTACAGCCAATTACCTGTCGGTGATCCGCAATAAGTTTTTCTGGTCCGCCAGCTTCGAGGGCGGCAGATACGGAATTACCGATCTCTACTCGCCGAAAGCCGGGACGCTTACCGCGCCTTACCGCCAAGCCAACGAAGTGCTCGTGCACGAAGACAATAATTACTTGCTGCAAAGCTATGTCAGCAGCGTACGCGGTATCGGGATTTCGGGTGGTATCGGCCGCTTCTTTAATTTCACAGACATACACGGCCTGCGGCTCGAAACCGACCTGCGCTGGATTTGTTTTGAAGACCGGTTTACGGGTGGTTATACCAATGCTTCGGTGAACAAGACGATTTACCAGCGAAAGCTGCATGTCGAAAGTGCTTTCGGCCTTACATTCAGTATTTACCATACGATTGCCGTTGCCGAAAGAAGCACGTTTTACTACGGTTTCAAAATTCCGTATTTCGTGCCTTTGGCGCATGGCGGCTATAAACCGGTGAATGCAGAAGACCTGATGAACGCTGGCAGAGAGATCCAGCTGACGGCCGGGATTTCATTCATGCTGCCCAAAAAACGCCAGCCAAAACCGGAAGAATGATAAGTGCTTAATACTGCTGTCTGCGTGAATTTAGAAAAAGACGGCCGCGCAACAGATGAAAACTTGCGAGTAGGGCGAAAAATACAATCAACCGGAGCAACAAATCGCAGATCAAGGTTGAGAAAGCCACGGAAAAACTACTTGGCAGATAATCCCGGTGAGCAGATACAACCCAAATAATAAGCTGCGGAAAGTGCAAGCATATTAGTAAAAGTGTGGCTGTCAATAACCGAAGCCAGCGGATCTTCCTTATCTTTTGAAACCACAGAATCTGAGTCAGCACAAGCAACAAAACAGGCGCTATCAACAACCTGGGTATATATTGCACCCGGTAATCCTGCGTGTATAAATTCAATAACATCGAAATAAAAATAATGATTCCGGCCAAAATTGCCAGAGAACAGGCAGTTCGATCCAGCGAATCATGCAATCTGTAAAGCGCTGCCGGCAGCAGGATTAAGAAGATACTGCACAACGTAAAGCCGGAAAGTACTGATTCCGATAAATATCCGATCATGTTATGTATGTAAAGGTGGTATTCATAAAGATCAAATATATGCATTTCGAATGATCCGCGAATATCTCTATCTTTAGCCTTCAACCCGAAGTCAGTCACAAATCTGCAACAACAAATGAACGAAGACCAGCAAAGAGAAGAACAGCTCAAAGAGCTCGCGGCACAGCTCCGCCAACCGCATGCGGAAAAAGGGATCTCAATGTCGCAAATGATGCAGGAAACCAACAGCGGTATGATCGCCCACGCAATCGCAGCGATGCACCTGCAAGCCGGCGAAAACGTACTGGAGCTCGGACCAGGCAATGGTGCGCATATTTCCACCATCCTGGAAACCAAAGCAATTACTTATACTGCACTGGAAATCTCAACGCTGATGCAACAGGAAGCCATGCGCCTGAATGCTACTGCAACCGAAAGCAAACAAGCTGTTTTCCTGCTCTACGACGGCACAACGATCCCGCTTCCTGAAAGCACTTTCGACAAAGGACTCACTGTCAATACGCTCTATTTCTGGGAGAAACCGGTCGAACTACTCCTGGAGATCCACCGTGTACTGAAACCCGGCGGTTCGTTCTGCATCACCTTTGCCCAACAGGACTTCATGGAACAACTGCCATTCACGAAATATGGCTTCCAACTTTACAATACGCAGAAAGCCCGGGACCTCATCGCGCAAACGCCTTTGAAGATACAGCACGCCGAGACCACATC
>Ga0247806_10000167_pt1 | contig 44540 bp, 36 predicted proteins | sample UWRJL059202B1_FD_179935 | JGI IMG/M metagenome (GOLD analysis project Ga0247806, IMG submission 179935) | Plant litter microbial communities from Arlington Agricultural Research Station in Wisconsin, United States - UWRJ-L059-202B-1 | ecosystem: Environmental > Terrestrial > Plant litter >... | reverse complement strand
ATCGGTGAAGCGCTGGAAATACAGGATACCCTCGACCTGAAAGAGATTTCAGAGATCGTCGGCATTCAGACCATCCAGCCGATCATCAAACAAATGATCGAAATGCGGATTGTGATCTCCCTCGAGGAGCTCAGCCATAAATATGTGCCGAAAACGGCAGTTTTTTACCGTTTTTCGCCTGCCTATCAATCCGAAGATGCACTGAATGAGGTGCTGCAGCAACTGGAGGTCAAGAAGAAAGAAAAACAGGTACAGGCAATTCTCGGCATGTTACAGACCGGTGATTTCAAAAATGGGTTTCAGCAGCCCGTCATGCGCAAAAATCTCGAAGCGCTGGATATTTCTGTCTCCGCCCTGCAAACCCTCGAGAAAAACGGAATACTCAAGTCAGAAAGGTTACAGATCGATCGCATCGGCATTTCAGATCCTGCCCTGAAGGAACGCAAGCAATTATCAGACATCCAGCAGCAGGCATTGACAGAAGTCCGCGCTGCCTGTGCTGAAAAGGACGTTTGTCTCCTGCACGGCGTCACCGGATCGGGAAAAACGGAAATTTACGTGGAGCTGATCCAGGAGCAGATCGCGCTCGGAAAACAAGTCTTGTTCCTGCTGCCGGAAATTGCGCTCACAACACAGCTGATTCAGCGTCTGTCGGCTTATTTCGGGGATCTGATCGGTGTGTACCATTCGAAATTCAACCAGAATGAGCGCGTAGAGATCTGGAACCACGTGCTGCACAACCATCCGGCGCGCTACCGCATCATTCTCGGCGCGCGCTCGTCACTTTTTTTGCCGTTCCAGGACCTGGGACTCGTAATTGTCGATGAGGAGCACGAATCTTCGTTCAAACAATACGATCCTTCGCCGAGATACAACGCCCGCGATGCGTCTATCGTGCTCGCGAAGTCATTCGGCGCATCGGTCGTGCTCGGATCGGCGACACCTTCGATAGAAACTTATTACAATGCCCGTTCCGGCAAGTTTGGCTGGGTCGAGCTCAATCAAAGGCACGGCGGACTGCTGTTGCCCGAAATATTCTGTGCCGACGTCAAAAAAGAGCGCCAGCAAAAAACGATGCATTCGCATTTTTCTTCTTTCCTGCTGAAGGAAATGGATGAAACATTGAAACGCGACGAGCAGATCATCCTATTTCAAAACCGCAGAGGCTATACGCCCAGCTGGAACTGTGAAATCTGCAACTGGACGCCGAAATGTATCAATTGTGACGTTTCGCTGACCTATCACAAGCACACGAACCTGCTGAAATGCCACTATTGCAGCTATACGAAACCGCCTGTGGGCACATGCACCAATTGTGGCAGCAACAAGCTTAAAATGCTTGGATTCGGTACTGAAAAGATCGAAGATGAGCTGGCGATCCTTTTCCCGGACAAAGTCATCGGCAGGCTCGACCTGGATACAACGCGTACAAAGAATGCCTACCAGGTCATTTTATCCGATTTTGGCGACCGCAAGATCGACATCCTGATCGGCACGCAAATGATCACGAAAGGGCTCGATTTCGACCACGTAACGCTCGTTGGCATCCTGGATGCGGACATGTTGCTGAATCGTCCCGATTTCAGGGCTTTTGAGCGCGGTTACCAACTCATGTCCCAGGTTTCAGGACGGGCGGGCAGAAAATACAAGCGCGGCAGGGTGATCATTCAGACAGGACAACCCGAGCACTGGATTATCCGCAAGGTCATGGAGCACAATTACAAGGAGTTTTACGAAAATGAGATCCTCGAACGCCGCAACTTCTTTTATCCGCCCTTCTACAAGCTGATACAGATCACGCTGAAGCACAAAGACCAGCACGTACTCGATGCGTCGGCGCTGGAGCTTTCAAGGGCGATGAAAGATGTGTTCAAGGAGCGCGTGCTGGGACCGGAATATCCGCTGGTGCAGCGCATCCAGAATTTATTCCTGAAACAGATCATGCTGAAAGTGGAACGGGATATTTCCCACGTCAAAGTAAAAGAGCGCTTGCAGGAGATCATCGATCTCTTCTACAGCGCTCCTCACAATAAATCTATCCGCATGGTGATCGATGTCGATCCCGCTTAACCCAGGTATGATTTTAACATCCTGCTTCGGGAAGTGTGTTTCAGCCTGCGGATGGCTTTTTCTTTGATTTGACGGACTCTTTCCCGGGTCAGGTCAAATTGTTCCCCGATTTCTTCTAAAGTCAGCGGATACCTCCCGTTAAGGCCATAATACAACCTGACCACCTCACCTTCGCGCATCGTCAATGTCGAAAGTGATCTTTCAATGTCTTTGCGCAGCGAATCAGTCACCAGGTCTTTCTCAGGACTGTTCATGAAATCATTGGGCAATACATCATACATGCTCGAAGACGATTCGTCGTTTTCGGACAAAGGCGCATCCATGGATACGTGCCTGCCTGTATTGCTCAGTGACTGCCGAACTTCTTCCGGGGAAAGCTCCAGGAACTCTGCAAGTTCATCTGCGGATGGCGGCCTTTCAAAGCGCTGTTCGAGCTCTGAATAAGCTTTGTTGATCTTGTTGATCGTACCGATCTTGTTGAGTGGCAAACGCACGATACGCGCCTGTTCTGCCAAAGCCTGGAGAATAGACTGGCGGATCCACCAAACGGCATAGGAAATGAATTTGAAACCACGTGTTTCGTCAAATCTTTCAGCTGCTTTGATCAATCCGAGGTTTCCCTCGTTGATGAGATCCGGCAGGGTCAATCCCTGGTTCTGGTACTGTTTGGCGACAGAAACGACGAAACGCAGGTTGGCGCGTGTCAGACGCTCAAGCGCTTTTCTGTCACCCTGCCTGATCTTCATCGCCAGCTCGACTTCCTCGTCGGCTGAGATCAGATCTTCCCGCCCTATTTCCTGCAGGTATTTGTCCAAAGAAGCGGTCTCTCTGTTGGTAACCTGTTTCGTTATTTTTAACTGTCTCATGCCTCTGGTTTTAGAATGTAACTAAATGTTGGACCTATTATAAATATACTGTTTTTACACGATTTTGGATTAGGAAACCGCTTCAAATGAATATACTACGCATTTTCATATTTAAATATAACATATGAATGAGGATTTATCAAATTAGTTACCTAAGAAACGTTTTTTTTTAAGATTTTTTAAGGTTACCGTCGTCGGGAGCATCCGCTCCGTGCTACAGAGAAAATCAAAAACAGGAGTCCTGCCGCGTATTCAGCAAGGGAAAACTTCGGATAGGACAAGGTTCCATAAAGTTTGAGTACCTTTGCGCCCATGAAGATTTTAATGGTTTGTCTGGGAAATATCTGTCGTTCGCCGCTGGCCGACGGTATATTGCGCAGAAAAGTAAGGGAAAACGCGCTCGATGTAGTCGTTGATTCTGCCGGAACATCGGATTTCCATGCCGGAGAAGCGCCGGACCACCGTATGCAGGAGACAGCTGTGAAACGCGGAACACCGATCGATTTTCTGTCGGCGCGGCAATTTACAGCTGCCGACTTTGAGCAGTTTGACCTGATCTACGTCATGGATAAAAGCAACCGCGAGAACGTACTGAAGCTCGCGCGTCACGAAGCAGATGCTGCGAAGGTCAGGCTGATCCTGAATGAAATCCAGCCGGCTACAGATCAGGAAGTCCCGGATCCGTATTTTGGCGGATGGGAAGGCTTTGAGCAGGTATACGATCTGCTCGACCACGCTACAGACATCATTATAGAAAAAATTAAAAATAAAGACATTTAAGCCATGGAAGCAGGAAAATTATACCTTTTGCCCACAACACTGGGAAGTGAGACAACACCGCATGTAATCCCGGCAGAAGTCGCGGAGATCGCCAAAGCAACCCGTTTTTTCGCGGTGGAAGATATCAAATCGACACGCCGCTTCCTGCGCAAGCTGGACAGAAGCTTTCCGATCGATGAAACGATCTTCTTCGAGCTGAATAAAAAAACCCTGCCTGAGCAGCTGTCTGCGATGCTGAAGCCGATTGCCGACGGACACCATGTCGCGATTGTTTCCGAAGCAGGCTGTCCGGGCATTGCCGATCCGGGCGCGAATCTTGTTGCACTGGCGCATAAGAACAAAATCCAGGTTGCACCGTTGGTTGGCCCTTCCTCCATCCTGTTGGCTTTGATCGGTAGCGGCTTTAACGGGCAGGAATTCGCTTTCCACGGTTATCTGCCGCGCGAGCGCAAAGATCGCATCCGTAAAATGAAGGAATACGAGACTTCTGCGCGCAAGCACAACGCAACGCACATCTTCATGGATACGCCTTTCCGCAATATGCATATTCTCGAAGACCTGCTCAATGAGCTGATGGACGACACGTATCTGTGCATCGCTTCCAACCTCACGATGCCCGATGAGCGCATTCAAACCATGAAAGTTTCAGATTGGAGAGAAAATGCTTATGATTTTGGAAAAATTCCTGCTTTATTTGTAATTGGAAAGCCTGCGTAAAAAACACTGCCTGCTTTCTTCTTGAATGTTGTCTTTCGTAATGATTGAAAAGATGAATGCAAATAAATGGCCCGCGCTGATTCTTGGTTTCTGCATCACAACGCTGTTAGGCGGCTGTCTCCGCGCGCAGCAGATCGACCTCATCCGCGACAGCATTCTGGACACCTACATGGAAAGTGGTGTCGCCAACCAACAGTTTGTACCGAAAGGAAAAAGAAACAAACAGCAGGCCCGGGAAGGCCGCTGGAAGGATTATGAGGTGGCGGAAGACTTTATCTACGTCCTGCGGAATGGCATCCCCAAACAGGCTTTTGGTACCTACATGCTCTACGCGGAGGGAAAATATGCCGCCGGAAAACGGGAAGGAAAATGGTCGTTTTACGTAATTGAGAACAAAACCCTGCGCAAGCACCTGCAAAAAGTTGTGACCTACCTCCACGATCAGAAAGAGGGCGCTTATACCTACTATTTCATCACAGGCGAAAAAGGCATTACCGGTTTCTACAAACAGGATTTACTGCATGGAACCGCTTATAGCTTTTACCCGAACGGTTCACCTTACGGAACCAGAACGATCGAAAACGATCTGTACCAGGGAAAACACATTTACCGCTATCCGGACGGAAAGATCAGCCAGGAGCTGAATTACGTGGATGATTCCCTAAACGGACCTTACGCCGCTTATTATAGCAACGGAAACCCGGAGGAACTGGCGACTTACAACATGTCGCAGCTGGATGGGCTTTACCAGTACTTCCATTCAACCGGGCAACTGTGCATCGGCAAGATCTTCAGCAACGGCAAACTGCTGGAGGTGACCGGAAATTACGATGCAGATGGAACGCCGCGCGAGAAAGGAACCTTGAAACATGGCAATGGAACGGTATTTTACTACAACAAAGAAGGCGTGCTTTTCCACATCGTGACCTATGTAGACGGCGTGAAAAGCGAAGAAGTCTGGAAGTGATAGAGCCGCTGGCAACTTTCCGCAATTTTCAGGTTGCCCGGATGCGCAGTTCTGCGGAAATTTGAAGCAGTAATTCCAACAACATGCAGGCAGATCCATACAATTACAAGCGCATTTCAGAAGCCATTGGCTTCATCACGGAAAACATCCGCGAACAACCAACACTGGAACAAGTCGCTGAACGGGTTCACCTGAGTCCTTTTCATTTTCAGCGGCTGTTCACACAATGGGCAGGTGTGAGCCCGAAGAAATTCCTGCAATTCCTGACTGCCGATTACCTGAAAGGAAAGATCCGGGAAACCAATAACCTGATCGAGGCAGCGGAAATCGCCGGATTATCGAGTCAAAGCCGCGTATACGATCTGTTCACCGGAATTGAGGCGGTGACACCCCAGGAATTCAGATCTGCCGGGAAAGGCCTTCAAATTCATTATGGATTTCACGAGACACCTTTTGGTGGCTGTTTCATTGCTGTTACAGCAAGAGGGATTTGTGCAATGGCTTTCCGCGCGGAAGAAGATCTGGCCTTGGAAAAACAGCGACTCGCCGACAAATGGCATTTTGCGGAAATCACGGAAGATCTTTCCAAAACCCAGGCTTACATCCAACGGATTTTCGAGCCGCACCTGAGCAAACTGGATAAATTGCACCTCATCGTACAGGGAACAAACTTTCAGCTCAAGGTCTGGGAAGCCCTGCTGACGATTCCGCCGGGCGCGCTAACAACGTATCAGCAGATTGCGGCCAGCATTCAGAATCCCAAAGCAGTACGTGCCGTCGGCACCGCGATCGGTCAAAATCCCGTCGCTTTCCTCATTCCCTGTCACCGTGTGATCCGCAAAGAAGGTCAAACCGGCGAATACCACTGGGGAAGCATCCGCAAAAAAGCTTTGCTGGGCTGGGAAGCTGCGCAATTACATCCGGATTAACACAAAATCCCGCATTGCGTATGCAATGCGGGACAAAATCACCATGCGTTCCCTTCAATCCAGGTGGTACAAATGCCCTGATCCGCTGATATGCACATCTACAGCCGGAAATCCGCGGTATGAAATGTCGCCGCTTCCTGAAATGCGGGCCGACAGGTATTGCACAACATGCAGCTGGATGTTGCCGGAACCGCTGATCGTGGCCTTCCCGGACTGCGACAAAACCATCGGCAACAGGATATTGCCGGATCCGCTGACCTTGCAGGTCGTATTAACGCTGTTTCCATTCCCGACGGCGATATTCCCGCTTCCGCTGATGTTGATCTCCAATTCCTGGGTTTCTACAGTTGGGATCGAAATATCGCCGGATCCGCTCATTTCAATATCCAGCGAATTGGTATGAAGGGTATTCTGTACCTCGATACTACCCGATCCGCTGAGCTCCAATCCGCGCAGTGAAGGTGCATGGACGGTAATGACAATATCTTTGTGTTTCCAGACATTTTTACTGTACTCGATTTCCAACACATGGTCGTCCACTTTGGTTTCAATTACCTTTAACACATTCGATTGGGCGGAAACGACAACGCTGTAGATACTGTCCTCGATAAAAATAACCTTTGCATCGATATCCAGGTCAATTTCATTGAAACCGGAAACATTCCGAGTTTGAGGAACAACCTCGCCTTTGCCGTTCACAAACCCGATTTTGCCTTTGTGGCAGCTTGTAAAGGAGATCAGCAGGATGGAAAATGGAAATACAATGGAAGCAAATTTCATGATGTCTTGTTTTAATGTTTCCCTGAAGACAACTGAAAAAGCGTTTACCCCTATCCGCTTTATAAAAAAATAAAAAACTCCGGCACCAATCAGGAATTCCTGTTGATACCGGAGCATATTTTTAGATTGCGGGACTTTAAAACTTTCGACCCGGATTTTTTTGGCTAAAAAAGACCTATTTCTTAAACCCAAACACTTCTTTCATCAATGCCGTCGCCCGGGCAGCAGGATCTTTACGGATCTTCACTTCTTCCTGGCTGATCAGCAGCATGAGGCCATTGATCGCTTTCACGGTCACATAATCATCGAGGTTTGGATTCTGTTTTTTAACACCTGGAATCCTATTGTAAGTTGTCGCCAATGCATTCCAGTGGGAGGTCACGTTCGTCTTTGCAATCGCCTGTTGAACCACCGGCAGAAATTTGGCCTTCAAAGGCGCGTATGTTTTTTCACGCAGGTAATGGGTTGCAGAAGTATCGCCTCCATTGAGGATCGCAAAACCATCTGTCACACTCATTGTCGTCACCGCATCGGAAAAAATCGGAAATGCATCTTTGGCTGCTTCTTCCGCTGCGCGGTTCAAAGATTCCTCAAATGCAGTAACCTTCGATTGCAATCCCATTTTAACAAGCTTGTCGCGCATGGACTGTGCCTCTGCCGGCCACGGAATAAAAATCATTGGGTTCTTGTAGAATCCGTCCACGAGCGAAGCCGCCTGGGAGGAATTTTTAGCGCCGGTGATCAGGGCTTCTTTCAAAGCTTTCACAACTTGTTCGTTGGTAAGCTGGGGCAGGAAAATGGAACGGGCTGCGGAAATACGCGCCGGTTTAGATCCGATGGATGTCGTTCCCCAGAGGGTCAGCCCCAGGATCAGGGCAAAAATGAAGGATTTGTTCATGTCTTGTTATTTGTATCTGTAAATATCGCCGGATCGGACCGATTATTGTCCCCACGGCCCGGTTTTAACAATTCTTTAATTAGCAGTTTTGTAGAGGCAGATTGGCCAATCCACTTTATCTCATTCAGAAATGATGCCAAAAAAGTAAGAAATCTGGTGTGAGGAGCTTATCTGATTTTTTTGGAAATTCATATTTCCTCCCCATTTTTAGCATTGAACCTCTTATCTTCAATATCAAAGTACTACAAACAAAAATTGGATATCACAAATTGTGATATCCAATTTCAAAGTTTTTTATACAGCTTGATTGAGCAGACTACTTAAGCAATACTCCGCGCCTTGCGGATATTCTCATAAGCTTCCTGGATCTTCTGGAATTTCTCTTTGGCACCTTTCTGGTACTCTTCGCCCATTTGCGCGACTTTATCCGGGTGATAACGCACAGCCATCTGGCGGTATGCTTTCTTGACCTCTTCATCCGTTGCGCTGGCTTCAATGCCCAATACTTTGTAATCTGAATTGACATCGCGGTAGAACATGTTTTTCACGCTTTCGAAATCCATGGTTGGAATTCCCATCAGGTCGGCAATGCGGTTCAGCAACTGCATTTCGGTCTGGGAAACATGGCCGTCGGCACGGGCGATGCCAAACAAATAGTGCAGTAACTGAATACGGACTTCTTCCTGTGTCCGCATGCGGATATCCTGACAGATCTGGTCGAGTGGAATGTGGTCCGCATCGATGAATTGTTTGAGTGTCTGGAGGTGGGAAGCAGAAAATTGCGGTCCGAACTGCTGCCTGAAAAAGGCTTTCACATATTCGAGCTCTGCTTTCAATACCTTGCCGTCAGCACGCATGACGGAAGCCGACAACGCAATCAGCATCGTCGCAAAATCGGTGTTGGAGCTTGTCCGCTGCTGATAATAACGAAACAGATCATCCGTACTGAATCCCCTGCCTTGCTGCTGATTTTGCCCCTGGCCCTGGGCTTGCCCGTTGTTACGCTGGGCTACCAGGATGTTATCGACAAAGGAACCCACAAAAAAACCGAGAAACGCGCCTATAAAGTTTCGGCCGAGCAGAAAAAAACCGCCGATGGCAAATATCCATTTAAACAAATCATGCTGTATTGTGGCACGAACGTAATTCGCACCGGTGAATATAAAAAAACAGCGCCGTTGGCCATACTACCAACGGTGCTGTCGGGATCTTATTATACGAGTTCTATGCTTCTTTCGATAAAATCGTTCAGCGCTGCACCCTTCAGCATGCCCTGCGAAAGCAAGGCGAGGTCTGTCAGCTGTCTCGCTTTTTCCGCGCGGATCGCCTCATCGGTGCTTTGCAGCATTTCCCCTACTTTCGGGTGATTGCTGTTGACACGCAGCTGGTAGATTTCCGGGAAAGCGCCAAAGAATCCGGCACCGCCCATTTTCTGCTGTTCCTGCATCCTGCGCATGAACTCCGGCTGGGTAATCACAATCGGTGCTTCGGAGCTGCTCATGCTTTCAAAAGCAACTTTGAATTTATCTGCACTGACCGCAGCTTCAAAAACCGGCAACAATTGCTCCTCTTCTTCTTTCGATAATTTGGAGGGCATCTCTTCTGATTTCTGGATCAGCTTGTCGAGGATGTCTGCATCGACACGTGCAAAACTGATCTTCGTGTCCGGCCCCTGCTCCATTTTGGAAATCCAGTGCGGAACGAGCGGACCGTCGAGCACGAGTACATCGTACCCCCTGTCTTTCGCTGCTTTCACAAAACCGAACTGCGCATCTGCATCGTGGGTGTACAACGCGATGATCTTGTCGTCTTTGTCCGTTTGCAAAGCGGCAATTTGCGCTGTGTATTCTTCGAGTGTGAAATATTTTCCGGCTTCATTTTTCACCAAAGAGAAACCTTTTGCTTTTTCTGCAAATTTGTCATCGGACAAAGTTCCGTACTCGACAAAGATCTTCAGGTCTTCCCATTTGGACTCGAAATCAGCCCTGTCTTTTTTGAACATGTCAGCCAGTTTGTCGGCTACCTTTTTCGTAATGTGGCTGGAAATTTTCTTCACATTGCCATCGCTCTGCAAATAAGAACGGGAAACGTTCAGCGGAATATCCGGCGAATCGATCACCCCGTGCAACAATGTCAGGAACTCGGGAACGATCTCCGCAACGCTGTCGGTAATGAATACCTGGTTGGAATATAAGTTGATCTTGTTGCGCTGTACCTCGACATTCTCCTTGATACGCGGGAAATAAAGGATTCCCGTCAGGTTGAACGGATAGTCGACGTTCAGGTGAATGTGGAACAACGGATCTTCGAAAGTCATCGGGTACAACTCGCGGTAAAAAGAATTGTAATCCTCTGTTGTCAGGTCGACAGGCGCTTTGGTCCATGCCGGTGTTGGATTATTGACCTGGTTCGGCACGTCGATCGCAACGCGCTTTAACTTGTCATTTTCATCTTTTTCGCCTTCCGGTGAATCGATGTATTCGGTTTTTGTGCCGAAGATCACCGGGATCGGCAGGAACTTGCAATATTTATCGAGGATTCCCTGGATACGCGCTTTGTCAAGGAACTCTGCGGATTCTTCATTGATGTAGAGGATGATATCCGTTCCGCGCTCCGCTTTTTCGATGTCTGTGATCGTGTATTCCGGCGAACCATTACTTTCCCACTGAACGGCCTGGGAGCCCTCGTGACGAGACAAGGTGCGGATCTGTACTTTTTCAGAAACCATGAACGCAGAATAAAATCCGAGTCCGAAGTGGCCAATGATGCTTTCCATGCCCTCTTTGCCCTGGTATTGCTGAACAAATTCCTCGGCACCTGAAAATGCGATCTGGTTGATGTACTTGTCGATCTCGTCGCTCGTCATCCCGATACCGTGGTCGCGGATCGTTAAGGTTTTCGCAGCTGCATCGAGCAGCACTTCGACTTTTAAATCTCCAACTTCTCCCTTAAACTCGCCACCGGCCGACAAGACCTTGACTTTCTGAGAAGCATCCACCGCATTCGAAACCAATTCCCTGAGAAAGATCTCGTGGTCTGAATACAAGAATTTTTTAATGATGGGGAAAATATTTTCCGTTTGAACATTAATCTGACCTGTTTTCATAACTTTTATAACAATTTTCAGGTGTATCGACAAGCTTTATGCCAGTTGCAAAATGCGGACAAATTGGCAGTTGATTGGGAGTCTGTCTCAATTTCTTTCCTAGAGGGAAGATGGGTGGCTACCGCATAGCATTACGCGTTTCCAGGATATCGGAAATAGAAATTGGAACAAAAATAAATCCTGGCCGCCTCAATGGTTCTCCGTAGGAGTCTCATGGGTACCTTATCAAGAAGCAATCCTTCAAAACCTGAGACCATTTTTGGACCACCTGTCAGGAATTTAGAACTCCGGATTTTAGACCAAATGACTAAAACTGCTAACTTGCACAAAAAACAAAACAACTTGCTGCTGCGCTGTAACCAATCGGCCCGCCGGAAGTCTAACAGGCAAAACCATCAAAACCCAATACATGAAAAACACCATACTATCGCTACTCGCTGCCGGGATCAGCTGCATCGCTTTCGGCCAGCAATACCGTTATGCGGTCAATCTCAACATCAAAAAAGACCAGGTTCCCGTCGAGCTGGCATGTCCGCCAATCAACCAGGACGAGATTCTTTTCTCTTTTCCGAAAACAGTTCCGGGGACCTATGCTGTGCTCGATTACGGCCGTTATATCACGGCGTTCAAAGCACAGGATGCTGCGGGTAAAAAGCTCGTTGTGAAAAAGATCGGCAACAACGATTTCCGCATCAGCGGCGCGCGGAACCTGAAAAAGATCAGCTACCTCGTCAACGACAGCTGGGATGCCGGTGAAAAGAAAAACAAGATCTTCGAACCGGCCGGTTCTGGCTTCGAAAAAGGAAAATACTTTGTATTGAACAACGGCGCGATGTTCGGCGCGTTCACCGGCATGATCCACCTGCCTTATGAGATCACATTTCAGAAACCGGCCAACATGACGGGCTACAGCTCGATGAAAGGCCAGAAAGAAAGCCAAACGGAAAAATACAGCGCCGCGGATTACCATGCTTTGATGGACAACCCGATCCTGTTCACAACCCAGCAACCGGCATACTACCAGATGGGCAACTGCCGCATCACGATCGCTTCTTACTACGACCAGGATTCAGCTTCGTATTACACGCAAAAAGCAGTGATCGAATCTTTCAAAGCGATTGAGAAATTCACTGAAAAAGTTCCGGTAGATGAATACACTGTACTGCTCTTTATCCAGGACCAGCAAAAAGCCGGTGAGATCCTCGAAAGCGGCAATTTCGGACTCAAGAACATGCTGAAGCTAAAAAGACTAATTGGCGACCACGCGTATGGTGCGCTGGAACACCCGACCTCCTCGCTCTATTTCCTGCCTGATTTTGGCCGGCACAGCTATCCGTCCATGCTGAAAGAAGTCGTGATCCACGAATTCATGCACATCTACACCCCGCTGAACCTGCACAGCCAGTACATCGGTGATTTCAATTACCAGCAGCCGGTCATGTCGAAACACCTTTGGTTGTATGAAGGCATCACGGAATATTTTGCAGTGCAGATCCGCATGCAGGGCGGCTTGGAAACAGTCGAAGCGACACTCGAAGAACAATTGAAGCCTAAAATCGTGAATGCCGCAGCCTACCCGGATTCGATCCCGTTTACTGTCATGAGCGCAAACGTTTTTGATGAACCCTACAAAGACCTCTACAACCAGGTGTATGAAAGGGGCGCGATCATGGGCATGCTGCTCGATTTCGAGATCATGCGCCTGACGGATGGGAAAATGACGCTGAAAACAGCCGTCTTCGAACTTTGCAAACGGTATGGCCCGAACAAAAGCTTCGACGAGGAGACCTTTATCAGGGAATTTGTCGCACTTGTTCATCCGGACCTGCAAAACTTCTTCGACAAGTATGTTACAGGAAACGAACACCTCGGACTCGACAAAGGCTTTGAAACAGTCGGCATCGAATTTCACGAAAAACGCACGGGTCGCGTACCTGTCAACTTACTGGACAAAACAGAAAGTGGTGCGGAAGCTACGATGGGCATCGTTATCAACGGCAGGGTAACCGTAAAAACCGCCAACGCGGGCAATACAGCCGGTTTTCAGAAAGACGATAAAGTGAGCCTCAAAGAGATCACAGAAGCCTTTCAAAATGAATCAGGTGAATACATCCCGGAAGGGGAAATCGTGGAACTGGAAGTGATACGCAACGATCAGCCGCTCATTTTGAAGTTCCCTGCGAAATACAAGGACGGGACGACGAACAATGAATCCCGCATTATGCCGAATCCTTCTCCACAGCAACAAAAACTTTTTCAGCTGTGGACCACAGGAAAGCTGTAAAAACAGAAAATGTATATATGCAAAAACGCCTTCCGATCTGGAAGGCGTTTTTCGTTTCACCATATTTGGATCGCTTATGCGTACAATTCAGATTGCAATTGCGCGATTTTATCGTCTTTCAGGTAATCGTCATACGGCATCATTTTGTCAATGAAACCGGTTGGTGTCAATTCGATGATGCGGTTCGCCACCGTTTGTACCAGCTCGTGGTCATGCGATGTGAAGATGATCGTTCCCGGGAAATCGTTCATCCCATTGTTCAACGCGGTGATCGATTCGAGGTCGAGGTGGTTGGTCGGCTCGTCCATCATCAGCAGGTTCGCTTTCGCAAACATCATTTTGGAGAGCATGCAACGTACTTTTTCACCTCCGGAAAGCACTCTTGCACTCTTGAAAGCTTCTTCACCGGAAAACAGCATGCGTCCGAGGAACCCGCGGATATTGACTTCTTCTTTCTCTTCGTCAGTCTGTGCATATTGGCGCAACCAGTCCATGAGGGAAACATCGTCTGCGAAGTACGGGCTGTTGTCATTCGGCAGGTAAGCCGTTGTGATCGTTGTTCCGTAGGTAAATTCTCCGCTTTCCGGTTTTGTGTTGCCGTTCAGGATCTCGAAGAAAGCCGTAATGGCGACGGAGTTCTTGGACACGATGGCGACTTTATCTCCTTTATTGAGCGTGAAGCTCAGGTCTTTGAACAGGACTTCACCTTCGAATTTCTTGCTGAGGTTATCCACCGTCAGGATCTGGTTTCCTGCATCTCTTTCAGACTGGAACATGATACCCGGATAACGGCGGGAAGACGGCTGGATCTCATCGAGGTCGAGCTTGTCGAGCATCTTGCGACGCGAAGTGGCCTGCTTGGATTTCGAAGCATTCGCCGAAAAGCGCGCAATAAAGTCCTGCAATTCTTTTTTCTTGTCCTCTGCTTTTTTGTTCTTATCGGAACGCTGACGCAAAGCAAGCTGCGATGATTGGTACCAGAACGTGTAGTTCCCCGTGTACAGGTTGATCTTGCTGAAGTCGATGTCGCAAATGTGCGTACAAACCGTATCCAGGAAGTGACGGTCGTGAGATACGACGATCACCGTGTTTTTAAAATCGAGCAGGAAGTCCTCCAACCAGGAAATTGTTTTCAGGTCGAGGTCATTCGTAGGCTCATCGAGAATCAGTACATCCGGGTTGCCGAAAAGCGCCTGCGCGAGCAAAACCCTTACTTTCACGTCGCTTGGCAAATCTGCCATCAACATGTAGTGCTTGGATTCCTCAATACCGAGGTTGCTTAATAAGCTCGCTGCATCCGTCTCTGCATTCCAGCCTTCGAGGTCTGCAAATTCTCCTTCGAGCTCGGAAGCGCGCATACCGTCCGCATCGGAGAAATCCTCCTTCGCATACAACGCATCTTTTTCGTTCATGATCTCGAACAAACGCTTGTGGCCCATGATCACCGTCTGCAAAACCTGGAACTCATCGAATTCAAAGTGGTTCTGGCTCAACACAGCCATCCTTTTGCCCGGCTCCAGCTCTACCCTTCCGCGGGTTGGATCCTGGTGACCGGTCAATATTTTCAGAAATGTAGATTTACCCGCGCCATTGGCACCGATAACACCGTAACAGTTTCCATTTACAAATTTGAGATTGACATCATCAAAGAGGGTTCGCTTGCCGAACTGAAGCGAGAGATTGTTTACCGAAATCATTTTCTAATGAGAAATTTTGTGCAAAGATACGCAATTTTTGATTCTAAATAAAACCGCGCTTTTTCAGTGCATTTCATTTTAACTGAAAGCAAATCAATTGTTTCGGAATTCGCACTTCGGGTTCAGACTTTTGGACTTCCTCAATATTTCGCTTTCCCTTCGATCCGGATCTCTTTCTCCGCCGCCTGTTTCTGCACGCTTTCAAAAACCTGGTTATTGAACGAGCTTTTGACCTTGTCGTCGTCCATTTTCGCCATTTCTTTTTCGAGATAAGCCTGACGCTGTACAGCGAGCTGCTTCAGTTCTTGTTCCTGGGCTTTGCGTTTCGTTACAGCCTGATCGAGAAATGCTTTCCTTTCCGCAAGTGTCATTTTGAGAAGCTGGTGAGGGAGCTCGATATCTTTGAGCTTCGCGAGGTCGACCTTGCCTTTGGAATAATCCTGTATCAGTTCTTTTTCTCCATAAAAAGCTGAATTCCCCGATGCAGACATATTGTATTCCGCCCGGCGGGATTTCACTTCGTCAGATGCATTGCTGCTGATGTAAACGGATTTTTCAACCTTCGCACTTTGCTTCTTTATCGTCTCCATGTCACCGTAGTACATACGGCCTTGTTCGATCTCATCGGATAATTTAGAAATCTGCGGATCATAAGGCGTAGAGATCTCGACATTGTTCACATCCATGTCCATCTGGAAAAACGAGCCTTGTGCGCAATCGGCGATTTCTTTCCAGATCGTGCGTGCCTGTCCGTCGCCGCCCATCAGGATCGTATTGATGACAATGCCCCGCTCATGGGCTTTTTTACAGGAAATATTGTATTTCACATCCTGCTTGTAATCCATGTGCGGCGGCTGATCGCCTACGAGAAAAATGGCTTTGAAAGCTTTGTTTCCCGACGCCCATTTCATCTGGTCAACCGCTTCCCACAATCCCTGGTTCACACTTTCCGGGCTGTCGCCACCGCCATTCGCATCGATGGACATCAATTCCCGGTAAACATCGTCGAGACTGCCGGACAAAGGTATTTGCCGGGTTACAAAATCGTCGCCGAGATCGCGGTAAAACACCAGTCCCATTTCTATCGGAATGCCTTCTTTCGTCTGGGAAAGACTGCTTGCGATCGACCAGATTTTTTCTTTCGCTGCAGCGATCAATCCGCCCATGCTGCCGGTTGCATCCAGGGCGAACACGACCTGTATACTTTGTTTATCGAGGCTGTCGGCTGCTGCATCTACCGGTTTTATATTCGGCGCTATCAGGTTGTTGGTCATCGGGGCGTTCATACGCGTGGCGTAGATGATCCCGGCGATGCCAGTCATCACGAGTACCAAAGGAAGTGTTCGTTTTCGAAAGTGGCTTGCTTGCATGTGCTTCTGTTTAATAATCAGGTTAAAGCACAGCTATACAATTGCGTTTGAGAAACGTTCAATCGACTCTTGTTAAAATTGTTGCAGGGCTTTGATCCTGGCGAAATCCTGCATAAAATAAGATCCGGTTACATCCTCCGGCAATACGACATAGCGCTCTGTCATGTCCATGTATTTAAACAAATAAGCGCTTTCTTTACATTGCAATATTTGCAAATCAAGCACATGTCTCTTCATCTTTTTCAATTGGCCGCTGTTCAGTTGTCGCAGGGAAAGTGGTTCCAATCCGTCTGCATTTTCCGCCGGGAAATCTACGTTGTAAAGCTGATCGAATGCACAGGTGATCTTGTCATTTTCATACGTCACGTGCCCGATTTCATAGCACAACGATGTCGCGCCCATGCAGGAATATGTGTAGATTACATTTCCTTTGGATGTAAAATAAAGAAAACCACTGTTGCAATCGCCTTCAACAATTGAATCAGCGCTGCAATATTGCGGATCGAGGGTCATGAAGAATTCATAAAGCTTTCCTGCCGATGGCGTTTCAGCAACTACCGGTTTGGATTGTGCCACGGAATCCACAACTGGTTTTTCAGCTACAGGCCGAGTTGGTTTGGGCGACGGATTACACGATGGCAATACGAGGAGGATGCTCAAAGCGAACAAAAAATAGTTCAGGTTTAAAATCATATAAGTGGAATTTGATGCACCAAAATAAACAAATCCGCGCAATGGTTACAAGCCCGCAGCCAATCTGCGGGCTTGTGTTGAACAAAACTTATTTCCGCGCAGCTAGCATCATGTGCGGACTGAAAGCCAGCAAGGCCGGATCCTTTTCAGTCAAGGCCAGCAATTGCAGGAGACGCGACTTCATTTCAGGCTTTCCCATGTGCTCAAAATACTTACTGTCGAGCCAGACGATTCCTTCGACGGCAAAAGTTGCGAGTGGTTCCAATCCTGCCATGCAAAACTCGGCGTGCAACTCTTCCGGGCGGTGGTAAAATGCTTCCGGCAACAGGCCCGGCCAGCTTTCCGGCGCATCGTGCATGCCGGTAGCCAGCTCACTGCGACACATCGCGTAAAAATCAACATCAGACAAAAGCCCATTCAGTAAGCCCACCAGCGTAGACGCCGTAAAGCTGATCGCAAAACCAAGTACAATACCACCAGGCTTGCAGATCCGCCGCGCTTCGCGGATTGCCGCAATGCGGTCGGCTTCCGATTGCAAATGGTACAAAGGACCGTGCAGGATCACGAGGTCTGCAAAATTGTCCGGCAAATCGAGCCGACGCGCTTCTCCCAACTGGCAATGGAAAGGCTTGCGCGCAGTTGCGGACCGTTTTTCGGCCTGCCGGATGTGGCGCATGACGGGATCGATCAAATAAACGGTGTGACCCAACCCGGCGAGCCACGCAGCATAAATACCGGGACCGCCGCCGACGTCTGCAACGACTCCGGCATTTTCCTGCAGATAACCGGAGATCAATTGCTGGTTGCGCGCAAATTCCAGTGGACCGAGCCCGAATTGCAGGCGGTGCTCTTCATCGGATTGTTCGTAAAAATGTTCTATTTCCGGTTCGATCAAACGATTTCCGGGTTTTTGTTTGGATTTCATAATTTGGAAACTAAGACATGTAACCTGCAGTCCTGAAACCGCAGGATGATTCAGAGATTTTCATTCCGCAGCGGGAAAGAAAAATCGAAATTCAGCGGCACAACAACGTCATGCACAGTCAGGGCTGACTGCTGAATTCCTTCCGGAATGGGTGGATACCGGGATCCGTCCTTAGTATGTCTTGTACAATATGATGTCTCAAAAATAGGGAAATGATCTAAACATCCAAACTTCCTGAAAACAAAAACGCCCGGAATTTCCGGGCGCTTCTCAAAATTAAATAGCCTGCTTATTTGTTCATGTAGCGTAAATTCCTGCTGTACAGGAAAATGAACAAGGCAGAGATCAGCGTATTTGTAATCAGCATGAAAACCGGCACTTCGCGAATCGGCACGTATGCGTATACACCCACGAGGTTCAGCAGGTTGTAAATAATATACAGGTGAAACCCATTTTTCCGGCCACGCAGCATCAACAGGGCGCTGACCAAGCCAACGAGTGCTGTGAGCAGGGAAATGAACGTACTCGTGTGAAATTTGGTTTGCGTATATTCGACGATCTGATTGACTTTGCGTATCTCGCCTGCCCAGTACACAGACCCCATATCTTCAAGCATTTGAGCAGATTGTTCAGAAGACGACTGAAGCTCAGCAATGGCTTCGGGAGATTGTGGTCCTGAAAATAAACCAGTCAGTCCGCCGATGACCCCAAATCCGGTTACGATCAGCGTCAGTATGCATAATACGGTTAAGAACACCGGTCTTTTCGGTGCTTCCTGTTGTGTTTGGTCTAAATTTTCCATAAGGTCTCCTGAACGAATTTTTTACTGGCTTGCATGTGTGGATGGAGGTATTCATCCTGTTCGATGAATGGAACTGTTTCGCGGTACGCCAACAGGATTTTCTCCAACACGGAATTTGTTTTTAAAGGTCTGCGGAACTGGATCGCCTGGGCAGCATTCATCAGCTCGATTCCCTGGATCATGAAACAGTTTTCGATGACGCGGTACAGTTTGGTTCCTGCATTTGCGCCCATGCTGACGTGGTCTTCCTGTCCGTTGCTGGAATCGATGGTATCGACAGATGCCGGCATACACAATTGTTTATTCTGGCTCACAATCGATGCGCAGGTATATTGCGGGATCATGAAGCCGGAGTTCAACCCTGGTTTGGCCACGAGGAAAGCAGGCAATCCACGGGTTCCGGAGATCAGCTTGTAAACACGGCGTTCTGAAATACTTCCCATTTCCGCCATCGCGATAGCCAGGAAGTCCATCGACAAAGCCAAAGGCTGGCCGTGGAAATTCCCTGCTGAAACAACCTGGTCTTCATCCGGGAATACTGTTGGATTGTCCGTTACGGCATTGATCTCATTTTCGACGATTCCCGCTACATAAGCTATCGCATCGTAGGACGCGCCATGTACCTGCGGAATGCATCTGAAAGAATAAGGATCTTGCACGTGTGCTTTCTGCTGTGCGGCAATTTCGCTGCCCGACAGCAATTCGCGCATTTGCGAAGCGGCAAAGATCTGTCCTTTCTGCTTCCTGATCTCGTTGACGGAAACGCCAAACGGCTCTACGCGGCCATCGTATCCTTCGAGCGAGATCGCCGCAATCTGGTTGAACTGTTTCCACAAACGCTGTGCGGCAGCTACCGAATAGCTCGCGTAACTGCTCATGAACTGCGTCCCGTTCAGCAAGGCCAATCCTTCCTTGGATTGAAGTACGATAGGCGCGAGATTGATCCTCGTTGCCAAAGCGCTTCCTGGAATCCGTTCGCCTTCGAAATGCACTTCACCTTCGCCCAGCAAGGGCAGGCACAAATGTGCCAATGGTGCCAAATCGCCGGAAGCACCCAGGCTTCCCTGCTGATACACTACCGGCAGTATGTCGTGATTGAAGAAATAGATCAGCCTTTCTACAGTTTCGAGCTGAACGCCGGAATGACCGTGCGACAATCCGAGGACTTTCAGCAACAGCATTCTTTTGACAAGGTGTTTCGGAACTTCTTCCCCGGCTCCACAGGCATGCGACAACACGAGGTTGCGCTGCAACTGGCCGAGATCTTCAAGCGGGATGATCGTATCGCACAACGAGCCAAAGCCCGTATTGATGCCATAGATGATCCTGTCCTCGTTTTGCATGAGGTCATTGAGGTACGTCCTGCAATGCACGATCGCATGTTTGGCTTCAGGTGAAAGCACGATGTGCTGGCCCTCCTCCAGAATTTCTTCCAGCTGTTCCAGCGCGATCCATGCATTATTAATTGTATATGTTTTCATATTATTTATTGCTTCAGGTGATGGATCAATTCTTCAAGGCTCATTTCCTGCTGATCGCCGGTTTCCATGTTCTTGAGCTGGATCAACCCTTGAGCGATCTCTTCCTCGCCAACGAGCGCAACGTATTGCGCACGGATGTCGTCTGCATATTTCATTTGTTTCTTCATTTTCGCCGATGCCGGATACAATTCGCAGGCAATGCCGTTCTGGCGGATTTCCTTCACGAGCTGCATGCAGTGTTGCTGCTCCGTTTCACCGAAGTTGACGAATAACAAGGTCAGGCCTTTGTCGGTATCTTTCGGAAAGAGGTCGAGCTCGGTCAAAACGTCGTAAATGCGGTCTGCACCGAATGAAATACCAACACCAGACATACCCGGCATGCCGAATAAGCCTGTCAGATCATCGTAACGACCACCGCCACAAATACTGCCCATTTTCACGCCGTTCGCCTTCACTTCGAAGATTGCGCCGGTGTAATAATTCAATCCGCGGGCCAGTGTAACATCGAACTTCAGCTCAGCGCGCTGCAATCCCAATCTTTCTGCCTGATCGAGCACATAGGTCAACTCTTTGATCCCTTCCAGTCCAACCGAACTTTCGGCCAGGAAAGCGGTGAGTGTCGCCAGGTTTTCCTGGTTGGAGCCGGTCAGCGTAAATAAAGGGCTGATCTTCTCAATCGCTTCCGCGGAAATTCCTTTTTCGAGCAATTCTTTGACAACGCCTTCCTGTCCTATTTTATCGAGCTTGTCGATCGCAACCGTCATGTCGATCAGCTTCTCCTGCTGACCCGAAACCTCTGCAATTCCGGAAAGGATCTTGCGGTTGTTGATCAATATTGTAAAGTCTGGAATTTGCAGCTCTGTCAGGATCTCGTCAAACAATTGTACAAAATCCACTTCATACAACAGCGAATCGCTGCCCACGACATCTGCATCGCACTGGAAAAATTCCTGGTAACGACCGTGTTGCGGACGATCTGCGCGCCAAACCGGCTGGATCTGGTACCGTTTGAAAGGGAAAGATAATTCATTTTGATGCTGCACCACAAAACGCGCAAAAGGAACCGTGAGGTCGTAGCGCAAGGCTTTTTCGGCCAACGAATTGGCAAATCTCGGCAGGTTTCCTGCAGCAAGCGCTTCGGTATCCGCTTTTTTCATTTTGTCGCCTGAATTCAGGATGCGGAAAATCAGGCGGTCGCCCTCCTCCCCATATTTGCCCATCAGGGTTTGTGACAATTCAAACGAAGGCGTTTCAATCGGTGAAAAACCGTATTTTTTGAAAGCCGATCTGATCGTATCAAAAATATAGGTCCTGCGCGCTACCTCCTGTGGTAAAAAATCTCTTGTTCCTTTCGGAATCGATGGTTTCTGAGCCATTTTGTGTTTGGAATTTGAAGAAACAAAGATAATCAATTTCCCGGCCAACGGAAGCAGCCCGAAGCCAGTCGGGAAATAAATCTTCGGCCCGCGACCTGCCACTGGAAAAACTGATTGAAATCATTATCTTTGCCGACCCCTAATAAAAACGAAACACAATGCTGAAAATAGACATGCACTCCCACATCATCCCGAAACACCTGCCCAACTGGACAGAGAAATACGGGTACGGCGATTTCATCTTCCTGCAACACCAGGAGGATAAATCTGCGGACATGATGCAGGGCGGCCGTTTTTTTCGCAAGATCCAGGAAAACTGCTGGGACGAAGATCTGCGTATCACAGAATATGCGGATTTCACAACGCAGGTGCAGGTCGTTTGCACGATTCCCGTTTTGTTTTCCTACTGGGCGAAACCGCAAGACGGACTCGCTATTTCCGAGTTCCTGAATGACCACATTGCAGATTTGGTGCAGCGCTATCCTAAAAATTACATCGGACTTGGGACTATCCCAATGCAGGATACAGAGCTGGCGATTCGCGAGCTGGAAAGAATTAAAAAGATCGGACTCGTCGGCATCCAGATCGGTAGCAATATCAACGATAAAAACCTCGGCGAACCGGAATTCTTCCCAATTTTCGAAGCTTGTGAAAGACTCGGACTTGCGGTCATGATCCACCCCTGGCAAATGATGGGCGAAGACAGCATGCGCAAATACTGGCTTCCCTGGCTCGTGGGGATGCCTGCAGAAACCTCCCGCGCTGCCTGCTCGATGATCTTCAGTGGTATCCTCGAAAAGCTGCCGAAGCTGCGTGTTTGTTTTTCACACGCCGGAGGTTCTTTCCTGCCAACGCTTGGACGCATCGAACATGGCTTCAATTGCCGCCCCGACCTCGTTGCGATCGACAACCCGGTGAACCCGCGCGAATACCTCGGCAAGTTCTGGGTGGACAGCGTAACACACGACATCGACCTGCTCGAATACATCCTGAAGATGCAGGGCAGCAAAAAAGTATGTTTCGGAACGGACTATCCTTTTCCGCTCGGCGATCTGGAGATCGGAAAATTCATCGAGGACAGTACGCTTTCGAAAGCTGTACAGGAAGATTTGTTTTCGAACGCAACGCTGGAATGGCTGGATTTGGATAAGAAATTGTTTGTTTAAATATCATCTGAAGAATTCAAAAGCAGAATGCATCGGCTTATCGGGATTTAGCGATATGTAGATAGATAGACCATTTAACATGGTATGAAATGTCCATATCTCTCAACTTGGGAATCCCCATCATTATTGTATTATCGGAATATGACGATATGCAGATATCTTCTCTGATAGAACGTATATATAAATTCCTAATAACCCTTTATTTTGCAAATCCCAATTGTTATTGTCATATCGCCATATCACGATATGCCGTTCTTGCTCCAATCTGATCAGAAATGCTCAAAAACAAAAAATTCCTGCTGAAAAATCAACAGGAATCCATATCTCTTTAAAAAACTATCTTACTCTCAGGAAAACAGCGAATCTACAAATTCCTCTTTGTGAAAAACCTGTAAATCTTCCATGCCTTCGCCTACGCCGATATATTTCACAGGGATCTGCAACTGGTCCGAAATGCCAATCACGACACCACCTTTGGCTGTACCGTCGAGCTTTGTAATCGCCAGGGCATTGATTTCGGTTGCGATCATAAACTGTTTGGCCTGCTCAAATGCGTTTTGTCCGGTCGATCCGTCCAATACCAGCAATACTTCGTGCGGCGCGCCGGGAATAACTTTCTCCATGACCCTGCGGATCTTGCTGAGCTCATTCATGAGGTTGACCTTGTTGTGCAGTCGGCCTGCGGTATCGATGATCACGAGGTCTGCACCCTGCGCTTTCGCGGATTGCAAAGTATCGTAAGCCACAGAAGCCGGATCGGCGCCCATGCCCTGCTGAACGATCGGTACACCGACGCGTTCTGACCAGATGATGAGCTGATCTACGGCGGCTGCACGGAATGTATCCGCAGCTCCGAGAACTACCTTATGTTTGTTTTTTTTGAACTGATGGGCAAGCTTGCCGATCGTTGTAGTTTTACCAACACCATTCACGCCTACAACCATGATCACATGGGGATTTCCCTGGTGGTCCGGCAACGAGAAGTCTTTGGGCTGGTCCGTATCGTTCTCCGACAACAGCAAAGCAATTTCCTCGCGCAATACGGCATTCAGCTCTTCTGTGCCGAGAACCTTGTCACGTGCCACGCGGGCTTCGATGCGATCGATGATCTTTAATGTCGTTTCAACGCCGACATCCGAAGAGATCAGAATTTCTTCCAATTCGTCGAGTACTTCCTCATCGACTTTGGATTTACCGACAATAGAGCGGGTTAGCTTTGTTAAAAAGCCTTGCTTTGTTTTCTCTAACCCTTTGTCGAGCGACTCTTTTTTTTCCTTAGAAAATAAACCAAAAAATGCCATAGTCCTAAAAATAGAAAAAGCTCCCCTGTCATAAGGAAGCTTAAATCAATATTATCGAGTTTGTAAAAAATTAGTTTTTGTCAAACCACTCTTTTACTTTATCGTTGTGAACGATCTCCTCTTTGAAGGTAAAAGACCCAGTCTTAGACTTTTGCATCTTGATTACCTTTGTGTGCTCTTTTCCTCCTCCTTTTTGTAAGGATGCTACTACTTTCTTTGCCATAACAGACTATTATTTAATTTCTTTATGAACTGTGTATCTTCTCAGGATAGGATTAAATTTCTTAATCTCCATTCTGTCCGGTGTATTTTTACGGTTTTTCGTCGTAATGTAACGGGATGTTCCAGGCTGACCGGATTGTTTGTGCTCTGTGCACTCTAAAATAACCTGGATTCTATTTCCTTTTGCTTTTTTTGCCATTTTCTTTTACTTTATATTCTTACCAGTTTCACAACGGAAGAATCAGGATTTACTTCAAATGTCCTTTCTCACGCGCCTCTTTGAGACAAGCAGAAATTCCGTTCTTGTTAATAGTTCTCAACGCTGAAGTCGAAATTTTCAACGTGATGAAGCTGTCCTCCTCAGGGAGATAAAACTTCTTAGTAATTAAGTTTGGGTAGAACTTACGTTTAGTTTTTCTGTTAGAGTGAGAAACATTGTTCCCAACCATGACTGACTTACCCGTTATTTGACAAACTCGTGACATCTTGAATAATTATTTTTCCTAATTCTAAAAGCGGGTGCAAAGAAAACAAATGTTTCCTTAATACACAAGATATTTTATAACTTTTTTTCCGTGTAAATATTTAAAAGTACACTTCGAAGCAGATTTAATGCTGCAAAAATAGTCATTTGTATGTTACGTTCGCGATTATTGCCAAAATTAAATTGCTTCGCAACGACTTTTTCTTTCGATGCAACTGATATCCAAACCATTCCAACAGGTTTTTCTGCCGTTCCGCCATCGGGACCTGCAATTCCGGAAGTCGAAATGCAGTAATCCACACCCAATTGGGCTAAACCTCCTGTTGACATTTCCTTCACGGTTTCTTCACTTACAGCGCCATGCGCTTCCAATGTCTCTGCGTGTACACCTGAGAGCTTTTGTTTCAATGCATTGCTGTAAGTTACGAAACTGCCTGTGAAATAATCGGAAGCACCCGGAATTTCCACAAATGCTTCTGCCAGTCCTCCTCCTGTACAGCTTTCCACCGTGCCGACAGTCAGCCCTTTTTCGCGCAGGATCGCTCCTACTACCGAACTGAGCTGGTCCTGCTCGCGTCCGTAAACATGGTAAGGCAGCTTTAAGGTGATCTCTTCGAGGTAAGATTCGATCAGGGCTGCATCTGCTGCGCCACGCGGAGACGAAACACGTAGCTTGACCATGCCTGGTGAAGGCAGGTAAGCGAGTCCCAATCCTGCTGCGCGGATGCGGTTTTCCCAGTCTTCCATTTTCTCAGCCAGCAGCGATTCGCCAATACCAGTTGTGAGAATGGTCTGGTGATAGATAGACGAGACCTGGTAACGCTCCTGCAAACGGTGAAAAACCTCATCGTTCATAATGCCTTTCATTTCATACGGAACGCCCGGAAGACTTACCAGTACAGAACCGTTCTTCTCGAACCACATGCCACTCGCCGTGCCGTGGTGATTGTGCAGCACCTCACAGGATTTCGGCAAAGCAGCCTGCTGGATATTCAGCTCGAGCATCGGCTTGCCACGGTGCTGGAAGATCTTTTCAATGCGTGCGAGCACTTCAGGATTGATCTCCAACGTTGTGTCGAAGTATTCGCAAAGCGTATGTTTGGTAATATCATCCTTCGTCGGACCGAGTCCGCCGGTAACGATCACGAGGTCACTGCGCTTAAGCGCCGTATCGAATGCCTGCAGGATGGCTTGCTTTTCATCTGCGATCGTCACGCCCCATTTTACGGACACGCCGCGCAAAGCAAGTTCCGCTCCGAGCCAGGAAGCATTGGTGTTTATCGTTTGTCCGATCAACAGCTCATCGCCGATGGAAATAATTTCTGCCTGCATTGGTACTGTATTTGTAACTGGATTATTCTAGCGCACAAAATTATTGTAAGTTTGACAAAATTCTTAAGTATTATGAGAAAAATAGTAAAAAATGTATTGATCGCTTCCACAGCCCTCTCCCTGTCTGCCTGCGAGTCCATCCAGGACGCCGCAAGCGGGGTCAATATGCCCGGTACCACCACGACTAAACCGGCGCTCACCAACAGCGATGTCATCTCCGGACTCAAAGAAGCCCTGACGGTTGGTATCCAGAATTCCGTAAACCTCTCTTCTGTGACAGATGGTTTCTGGAAAAATGACCTGATCCGCATCCCTTTCCCGGAAGATGCGCTCAAAGTGAAGCAAAAAGCAATTGACTGGGGACTCGGCGCCAAAGTCGAGCAATTCGAAACAACGCTCAACCGTGCCGCGGAAGACGCGACCAAAGAAGCCCTGCCAATCTTCAAAAATGCGATCATGAACATGAGCATCTCCGATGGTTTTTCGATACTCAACGGCGGTGACGGCGCAGCAACACGTTTCCTGAAAACACAGACGACCGAACAATTGGTTGCGGCTTTCTCTCCGAAAGTATCCGCTTCGATCTCGAAAGTGAAGCTGACGGAATACTGGAACCCGATCATCACAAAATACAACAGCGCGATGTCGCTGACCGGCGGACAAAAGCTCAACCCGGACCTTAACCAATACGTTACAGAAAGAGCGATCTCCGGCTTGTTCCTACTCGTTGAGCAGGAAGAGAACAAAATCCGCAAGGACCCGGCAGCACGTGTCAACGCTATTTTACAGAAAGTATTCGGCTCTATCGGGGCCAAATAAAATAAACAGATTGATCACCAGGGATGCATTGTTTGAATGCATCCTTTTTCATGCGCGAAATATGCAATATCCTCCTTCCGAGCTCGTGCTCAACCAAAAAGAACAGGTGTATCACCTCGGCATCCATCCGGAACAGATCGCTTCCAAAATCATCCTTGTCGGCGATCAGGACCGCGTAGCGATGGTCTCCGCTTTTTTTGACAGCATCGAGCACCAGTCCCGCCACCGGGAATTCGTTTGTCATACGGGAACTTACCGCGGACAAAGGATCTCTGTGCTGTCGACTGGCATCGGAACGGATAACATCGATATTGTAATCAACGAGCTCGACGCCCTGGTGAACATCGACCTGCAAACGCGCACAGACAAGGCGGAACTGACTTCGCTGGAGATTGTCCGCATCGGGACCTGCGGTATCCTGCAACCTGAAATCCCGGTGCACGCCTATTTATTGTCGACGCACGCACTCGGTCTCGACAATGTAGCGCATTTCTACAAGATCTTCAGAACCGCCGAAGAGCTGGTGCTCGAAAAATCCATCGTTGCCCATTTGCAATTGCCCTCCGCCATTCAGCCTTACCTCGCAGAAGCAGGGAAAGCCCTTGTACATAAATTGAGCTCTGAATTGACCTTTCCGGGTATCACGGTCACCAGCAGCGGATTTTACGCGCCGCAAGGCCGTTCCCTGCGCCTGGAACTGGCCACAACGGACTTGAATGAACGCTTACAATCCTACCATACAGCCTCGGGGCTCCGCATCCAGAACTTCGAAATGGAAAGCTCTGCACTATTTGCGCTCGGACGTGCATTAGGGCATCAGTGCGCAACGATCTGTCTCGGTGTGGCCAACCGGCCCAATCAGGAGTTTTCGACAGGTTACGAGCCGGAAATGAAAGGATTGATCCAATATGTGTTGGACAAGATCTGATACAGATTGATCAATACGGAAATCCTCTTTTAACACGAAATACACAACCATGGAAAAGTTCAAATCAGCCATTCAGGGACATCTGGATATTTTTGTTACCCAGAATGAGGATGAATCGGCTGGCGAAAAAATGTATTGGAGCGAGATTTTGATCCACGGTGACCCTGAAGGATTGCGATCACTTGCAGCACTTTTGTTGAAATTGGCTGATCTTGATCAAGAAAAAGAACACCATCTTCCTGTTGGCGCAAGAACACATGAACATTTGCGTCCCAAACTGGAATTATCGAATAGCTCCGAAACGGTCATCATAGGCAGGTTGGATGCTAAAGGAACGAATGCTTTCTATGATCGTTATGTTCCAAATGCTTACAAACTTATGGAGTAGCTGGATTATGACCTCCTTAAAAAGTTACCAATTCCACTAACCGATCACTGATTCCAGTCTCCTATTCAATCTCCAATTCCGCCTGAATATCAATGCGCTTATTTGACTTTTGATCCGTCAACGCAGCGCGCAAGGCACAGGGATTATGAATCTGTCCGGGCGTGAATGTGATGATCACCGGAAGTTGTCCTTCCGCCAGATTTTCAGTAGGAACACCCGTCGTTGCATATGGCTCCAGCACATTTGGATTCGACAAGATCCTGTTTCCTTTGCGATCCGCAATGTCGATTGAAAATGCAGGATAAACCTTGCCATCTACTTCTTCCATTCCGGACAATCCCTCGAGGATGAGGATGTACGTGTTTTTGGCATTCAGTTTTTTATGCGTGACTACCTGTTTCAGGCTCTCATTCCACAAATAAATCCTGTTGTAGCTTACATCCCTGGATTTGATTTGCAGTACTTTATTCTCCTGGATTGTGAATGGCATTTCATAAGAAAAAGTACCTTTTCCTTTTTTGTCCCATATCCGGATGTGTACTTTGTATTTGTCCTGATTATCGAAAGGCAGATTGGCGATGAAACTCGCCTGTAGCTGCAATGGTACCAAATCGGTCCCCTGTTTGACATCAGCCAGTAGATCTGCGTGGGAAACTACCGTGTCTTTTCCGTTTTTAATGATCAGCAGCGACATCCCTGGGAAAGCTTTTCCTCCTTTTTTCGTTAATCCGCTGACATCATTGAAGGTGAAAAACACTTTTTCCCCGTAAATGAATACGTTCCGGGTTTCCTGGTTACCATTGACCTGCATTTCAATTGAACCACAACCAATGCCATCTCCACGTGAATAAGCACCGGTTGTCAGGTCTTTGTTTACTGACTGGTTAAAATTGCAAGCGGCCAAAACAGTTGTTAACAAGGCAATTCCAAAGATTTTTATTGTCATAAGTTGTGAGATTTATTAGATACAAACAAGATTTCAAGTGATGTTATTTCGCTAAGCAGTCTGGGCTGGTACTTCCCTGCGTTTCGATTTCCAAACCAGTAACAAGGTAGCGATAAAAACGAGATTCCCTATTCCCAGCAAGCCGTTCACAGCAAAGAATTCTGACAATTCAGACCCCAAAAGATCCGTCGAATGCAAAGAAAACAGCGAGAACCCCAGGATAAACCCACCCCACAGCCATTTTTGCGTGGTTTCGGACAGCAAATAAAGCAATACAACCAGCAAGGGAATCGTCAACAGGAAGTGTTCTGTGTCCGTCTGGAAAAAATTCGGGATGAAAGCAATGAAGATCACGGTCCAGACAAGCATTTGCTGCGCAGACTGCTTCCTGCGGATGTCGAACCACATCAACAGGGTCAGCAAACCGAGCACCAGCAAAGGCCCGAACCAGCTGACCGGCAAGTGGAAATAATGGCTAAAGAGGTAATTTAAAGCATTGTAACTGCCGAGGTCCTGCATGTGTCGCGAAAGTGATTCCAGCCATTCAGACCACAAAACCAGGTTGCCCTTCCAGCCTGCATACACAATCGGGAACAGGAAAAAGAACACACCGAAGACGCCCATCGAAAATACGAGTCTCCATTTCTTCAGCAACAGCAATGGAATGACGATCAGGATCATGATCGGCTTGAAGATCAGCATCAGGCTCCAGCACAGCGAAGTCCATCCGGGTTTTTCCGCATGCAGAAACCGCATACCCAGCACGAGAAACAACAGCAGCAATAAGTTGATATTGCCCATGTGCAGCTCGCGCACCAGGTGGATCGCTACGGCCAGAAACGAAACATACAAAATCCAGGATTGTTTTTTGGAAACCTCCGTCCCGAAAGCCTGCTGCACGAGCTTTTTGATCAGCGGTATAGAAACCATCAGGCAAACGGAAAGCATGCCCAGGTGTACCAGCTGTCCGGCACCATAAGAAAACCACACCACGGGATAAAACAGGAACAAAGTAAAAGGCGTGTACTTAAACAGTCCGGTATCCAGACCGAAAACTACGCCATATGGACTTTTACCAGCGAAATAATGCCTGGTCGCTTCATAATAGACGAGGTAATCATTGGTCCAGAGCCGGCCGTTGTTCAATTCCACAAAAATGAACAGGGCGCAGAAGCAGGCTGCAAAGGCCATGAAAATCCACGCAGGCCGGGAAACGGTTTTCAAAAATTGTAATTGTCTCATATTTTACTTTCAAAACAAAGGCGGAACCAAGTTCCGCCTTTTGGATTATTTTATTCACTGTGCCTATTTACCTGTAACGGGCAAAGTCTGGAATCACCCCGAAACATTCGGAACGCCTTGTTTACTTCGTGTCTGCCTGACGGCTGTCGCAGGCAGTAAATCACTATTAATAGTGAGCTACGCTTTTGATTTAGCGCTAGTATCTGGAGGAGTTGCACTAACGCTTACTCCTTAGTTCACTTCGTGTCTGCCTGACGGCGGTCGCAGGCAGAGCCTGTTGCATTCACAGCTAACACTTGGGGGAGTTGCACTAACGTTTACTCCTTCGCAGGCAAAGCCTGTTGCACCCACAGCTAACACTTGGGGGAGTTGCACTAACGTTTACTCCTTCGCAGGCAGAGCCTGTTGCACCCACAGCTAACACTTGAGGGAGTTGCACTAACGTTTACTCCTTCGCAGGCAGAGCCTGTTGCACTCATAGCTAACACTTGGGGGAGTTGCACTAACGTTTACTCCTTCGCAGGCAGAGCCTGCTCACATATTTCTTCTATACTGTCCTCCTACCTGGAACAAAGCGGACGTAATCTGGCCAAGCGACGCCGTTTTACAAGTTTCCATCAACTGTTCGAACATGTTCTGGTTGTTGATTGCTGCATGTTGCACCATTTCGATTGACTGTTCGGTCTTTTCGATATTGCCCTTCTGTAATTCCGCCAGCATCTGGATCTGGTACTGTTTTTCTTCTTCCGTGGCGCGCACAACTTCTTTTGGCTGTACCGTTGGAGAACCTTTCGAGCTCAGGAAGGTATTTACCCCAATGATCGGGAATTCACCTGTGTGCTTGAGTGTCTCATAATACAGCGATTCTTCCTGAATTTTCGAACGCTGGTACATCGTTTCCATCGCGCCAAGTACGCCTCCCCTTTCGGTAATGCGATCGAATTCGGTCAGTACAGCTGCTTCTACGAGATCCGTTAGCTCTTCGATGATGAAACTTCCCTGCAAAGGGTTTTCATTCTTCGCCAATCCAAGCTCGCGGTTGATGATCAGCTGGATCGCCATCGCACGACGCACGGATTCTTCGGTCGGCGTTGTGATCGCTTCGTCGTACGCATTCGTATGCAATGAGTTACAGTTGTCGTAAATCGCATACAAAGCCTGTAGTGTCGTACGGATATCGTTGAAGTCAATTTCCTGCGCATGCAGGGATCTTCCGGAAGTCTGGATGTGGTATTTCAACATCTGCGCACGGGAATTGGCACCGTATTTACGGGAAAGTGCTTTTGCCCATACCCTTCTCGCTACGCGACCGATCACCGCATATTCCGGATCGATACCATTAGAGAAAAAGAACGACAAGTTCGGTCCGAAGTCATTGATGTCCATGCCGCGGCTCAGGTAGTATTCCACATAAGTAAACCCGTTTGCAAGCGTGAACGCCAGCTGTGTGATCGGGTTGGCACCCGCCTCGGCAATGTGGTAACCGGAAATCGATACGGAGTAGAAATTACGCACCCCTTTGTCGATGAAGTACTGCTGCACGTCACCCATGAGTCGCAATGCAAATTCGGTCGAGAAAATACAGGTATTTTGTGCCTGGTCTTCTTTCAGGATGTCTGCCTGAACTGTTCCGCGGACCTGCGTCAACGTTTCTGCCTTGATTTTTGCATATACATCCGCCGGAAGCACCTCGTCGCCGGTCACACCGAGCAACATCAGTCCGAGTCCATCATTGCCCTGTGGCAAATCACCCTGGTAACGCGGACGAATTGTCCCTTTGGCTTTGTAAATCGCCACGATCTTGTCTTCTACTTCCTGTTCGAGCTCGTTCGCACGGATATATTTCTCACAGTTCTGGTCGATCGCGGCATTCATGAAGAAACCGAGCAACATCGGTGCAGGACCGTTGATGGTCATCGACACGGAAGTCATCGGGTGACTCAGGTCGAAACCGGAATATAGTTTTTTTGCATCGTCGAGACAGCAGATCGAAACACCGGAGTTACCGATCTTTCCGTAGATATCGGGGCGCAGATCCGGATCATTTCCATAGAGCGTCACAGAGTCAAAGGCCGTAGACAAACGCTTCGCCGGCATGCCTAAGCTCACGTAATGGAAACGTTTGTTTGTACGCTCAGGACCGCCTTCCCCGGCAAACATACGCGTTGGGTCTTCACCTTCGCGCTTGAACGGGAACAATCCTGCAGTATAAGGAAATTCTCCCGGTACGTTTTCCTGGAGGTTCCAACGGAGGATATCTCCCCAGGAAAGATATTTCGGCAAAGCCACTTTCGGTATCTGCGAATGGGAAAGGGATTCTGTATGTGTGTCTAACGTTAGTTCTTTGTCGCGGACCTTGAACCTGAAAACAGGATCTTTGTAGGTCGCTTTTTTTGCTTCCCAGCGGGCGAGGATGTCTGCATTCTTCGGATCGAAATTCAGTTTTACACTTTCGTAAGCTTCCTGAAGGCCTTTCACCAAACGGTCTTTGTCCTCGATCTCCGACTTCTGAAGGGTTTCGATCGAAGTCTGCAAACCATACAGTTTCTCTGCAACCTGCACCTGCTGATCGACCCATTTGTCGTAAGCACGGTTGTTTTCGGAGATCTCTGCGAGGTAGCGCGTTCTTTCCGGTGGAATAACAAAAATCTTTTCAGACATTTCTTTCGTGATCTCGAAGGAGGAAGTCAATTCCGCACCAGTTTGTTCCTTGACCTTGTCGATGATGACTTTGTACAGGGAATTCATGCCCGGATCATTGAACTGTGAAGCGATCGTTCCGTAGACCGGCATCGAATCGACAGCTTTGTCCCAGAGATTGTGGTTGCGCTGGAATTGCTTGCGGACATCGCGCAATGCGTCCAGCGCACCTCTTTTGTCAAATTTATTGAGCGCGATGACATCCGCGAAGTCGAGCATATCGATTTTCTCAAGCTGTGTTGCCGCACCGTATTCCGGCGTCATGACGTACAGCGAAACATCTGAATGGTCGAGGATTTCCGTGTCCGACTGACCGATCCCGGAAGTTTCGAGGATAATGAGATCGTAATTGGCTGCTTTGAGCACGAGGATCGCTTCTGCGACGTGTTTCGACAAAGCGAGGTTCGATTGTCTGGTCGCAAGTGAACGCATGTATACGCGGCTGCTTTTGATCGAGTTCATGCGGATGCGGTCACCGAGCAGGGCGCCGCCTGTTTTTCTTTTCGACGGATCGACGGATACAACTGCAATTTCCTTTTCCGGGAAATCGATGAGGAACCTGCGTACGAGTTCATCGACGAGGGAAGATTTTCCGGCTCCACCTGTTCCTGTGATCCCGAGTACCGGCACCTGGTTGTCTTTCGCCAACGCATGCACCTGATCGAGCAGTCCGACAGATTCCTGCGGATAGTTCTCAGCGGCTGAAATAACGCGGGCGATTGCCGGAACATTTTTAGCGGCCAGTAATTCAACTTCGTTCGTCAATCCTGTTCCCACCGGGAAGTCGCAATGCATGATCATGTCGTTGATCATGCCCTGGAGACCCATCGAACGTCCATCATCCGGGTGGTAGAGACGTGTGATACCGTAAGCTTGGAGCTCTTCGATCTCAGAAGGCAGGATCGTTCCGCCACCACCACCAAAGATCTTGATGTGCGGTGCGCCTTTTTCCTGCAGAAGGTCGTACATGTATTTGAAATACTCGGTATGTCCACCCTGGTAGGAAGTCATCGCGATGGCCTGTGCATCCTCCTGGATCGCACAATCTACGACTTCTTCCACCGAACGGTCGTGCCCGAGGTGAATCACTTCGCAGCCAGTCGCCTGGATAATTCTTCGCATGATATTGATGGCTGCATCGTGGCCGTCGAACAACGAAGCTGCCGTAACTATTCTTACCTTATTGACAGGTATGTAAGGAGTAACTATTTCCATGGATTGTGCTTTTTGAACGCCGTTTGGCGCGTGGGCGAAATTAACAAAAATTCGGCAATTAGCAGATCCGCAACTGGAAATAGACGAGTCACTCCGGATTACCAATGATTTTTTGGTCGCATCTTTGCACAGGGCTGCGAAAATAATCTACTTTTACCCGGATTTTAAATGAATACACAGACAAACAATCGCAGCATGCAAAAACACCTCTTCCTTTTCGGCCTTCTGCTGGCTTTCGCTCAGCAATCACTGACCGCACAAACAAACGTCAATCAGCTACTCGGCGACTGGGAAGTTGTTTCCTTCACAGAAAATGGCACCGTACGAAACACTGCAAATATCTATTACCGCATTGTGTTTGAAAGTGCGGAAGAAGGTTCCGAAAGTGGCGATATCGCCGGCGATTTTGTGATCGACCAGGTACGCACGAAAAACAACGAAGAAGAATGCTATTGCTCCGGACTGGTATTCCTCTGGCCGGAAACCCGCGAACTGGAAATCGATTTTGTCGTGAGCTGCTCCGACCAGGATCCGGAGAGCGAGCTGGCAAGCACATCTGCCTGTGATTTCTGGGTTGGCTCCGATCAACGCTACAGCATTCAGCTTGAGCAAACCATCCTTTCCCTGCAAAACTCCGAAAGGAAAATTGTACTGAGAAGGCGTTAAACCGGTTTTTTAACTGCCCTGAATTAACAATTATTGAATTTAGGGCTTCTCAATTTGTGCTAACTTGTAGGTAATTCAATTCATTGCTCACAAAAACGCACGTCATGAAAATTTTCAGCTATACAGCCCTGTTGTTTTCCCTGCTGATGCATACACAGGGACAGGCGCAGCCATCTCCACTTACAGACAGTACCGGACTCGCAGGCGACAACTTCAGTTTGCAGGGTGCACTCGAACAGTTTAAAAAAGCAAGCTCGCTCGAAGATTTCGAAAAGCGCCTGAACACGGAAAACAACTATGTCAATAACCTCGATCTCAACGGGGACAAAAAAACGGATTACGTCCAGGTCGCAGACCGTGTGGACAAAGATATTCACGCCGTGATCCTGCAAATTCAGGTGAACAGCAAGGAAACACAGGATGTTGCGGTCATTGAAATTGAAAAGACCGGCGACAAAACAGCTGTGCTCCAGATAGTCGGCAATGAAGCATTGTACGGCAAAGATGCGATTGCTGAACCTCAGGGTACGGATGAAAAAAGCGACGGTAAAGGAAAAGGTCCTTTCGCGCCGGCCGTAAAACCGGCATTCGTCATCGTGAATGTCTGGTACTGGCCGGTGGTCAGCTACATGTATGCACCGGATTATGTCGTTTGGGTTTCTCCTTGGTACTGGGATTATTATCCATCTTACTGGAATCCCTGGTATGTCAATCCTTGGCATGTCCACCACTATCATTGCGCACCTTATTATCCATACTACAATGTCACCTACGTGTATCGCGCTCCGCGTGCGCACAATGTCTACCATACGCACCGCCGCAATTCACCGACGGTTCAACGGAATTATGCGCCCGCACAGGCCAGGCATGCAGCCGTCGTGAAAGAGCAACAACCCGGAAGAAACCGAGAAGGTCAGGCAGTCAGTCCCTCCGGAACGACGAGACAACCGCAAAAGCAGGTCCGCGAATCGGACAACAATTCCCGCAGGCCTGTCACTCAACCCACAGAGCCCGCGCAAGGCGAACGCCGACGCCCTGTACAAACCCGGGAAATTTCTCCACAGGCGCCGCAACAAACACCTGCACGCACCAATCAGCAGGTCCCGCAAACGCGTGAAAGGCAAGCTCCCGCACAAACTCCTGCCAGGGCGGAGCCACGTCGTGAGAGTCCGCAAGCCAGACCACAGCAACGGGCGCGTCCTACACAAACTGCTCCGCGAAGCGCACCAAGACCACAGGGAAATGGTGGTCAACGCCGCGGCGGCAGATAGTTTGCATCTCCGCTGACAGATTCGTTTTAACGAAAAAAGCTGCGCACTTCCAGTCCGGATGTGCATGGCCAGCGTATGTTGTATTATTCGCTTGATGTATGTTCAGACACTTCTTCTCCGTATTCTTTATCTTCTCTTTCTTTTCCTGTGTATTCGGCCAGGGAGATTCACTTTCGACAGAAAATTACATCCGCATTGGCTACGAAAATGATTTATTCGATCATTCAGACCGTTATTTCACGCAGGGCATCCAGTTACAGTTCATCCATTCGGCATTCCGTTTTTCTCCCGTAACCCGGATCATGCCGCGTTTGAGGTCCGCCAGGAATTACTTCGGCTTGCAGCTTGAACAGGATTGCTACACACCGAAAGACATTACTTTCCAGGGGATTGATGACGGCGAACGTCCTTTTGCAGGCGTGATTTTGTTGTCTCACACACTAAATTCGCTCGATGCCGGTCGCAGACGGTCAGTTTCGACACAAGTAGATCTCGGTGCAGTTGGACCCTGTGCGAAATGTGAGGAAGAGCAGACAGGGATTCACAAGCTGGTCGACAGTCCGCGGCCGCTCGGCTGGGAATACCAGATCAAAAACGAGCTGGTAATCAATTACAATCTCCGCTATGAAAAAGCGATCATGTATACGCGGTATGCGGAGCTCATTGGAAATGCCGGTGCACGCCTGGGGAATCTCTATACAGATGCACAGGTTGGTTTGCATCTCCGCGCCGGTTTCCTGCAACCCTATTTCAACAACCTGGGACTCGGTCAACGCAGTAAGAACCGCAAGTTTCAATGTTATCTCGAGGGAAAAGCCCAGGTGCGCTTCGTGGGCTATAATCAAACTTTGCAGGGCGGCTGGTTCAGCGATTCTCCGTATACTTTGTCTGACCGCAATCTCGAACGCGCAGTACTCCTCACCCATTTCGGATTGACGATTGCCTACAAACGCATCAGTGTGAAATACAGCAAATCTTTTATCTCGAAAGAATTCAGCTCCTCGCTGCAACATGGCTGGGGCGGGATAGAAATCCGCATGGCCATCTAGTTCAAAACAAAAAAGCGGCGCCCGTCTACGACGAACACCGCTTTTCAGGGATAACACTACTTATTGAAAAGCCTTATTGTTTGATCAGCGACTCATTCCAGAGGCTGTTGCCTGCGCTGTCAAGTACACGCACATAATATACTCCTCTGCTGAGCTGAGATACATCGATGTTGTTCCATGTAGTTGAAGTCAGCACTTGTCGGCCATACAGATCGGTAATGGAGATCAGATCCGCTTTGCCTTCCGCAGAAACGGAGATCGAAATCCTGTCGCTTGCCGGGTTTGGATAGAGCTTGTAAACAACTTGCTCGTTCTCATCCAGCGAAGCTGTTTCCTGGCTTACGAACTGGCAGGAAATCCCACCGACTGCTGTGGATTGCGCACTGGACTGCACCAACAGGCATACTTCCACTCCTTCCGGAACTACGGCCGTGAACTGAGGATCGTTGCTCATCAGGACGCCATTTACTAACCACGTGAATTCCGTTTGCTGCTTTTGGGCGTCTTCTGCTGTGAAAGTCGTTTGTCCTGTCACTGGATCATAAGTGTAGGAGAATGCTGCTGAATAATTTTCCTGGAGCGTGTCGGGGTAGAAAGTCTCACAGAATAATGCAAGGCAACTGTCGGTTTCGGAATAATCGAACAACACAACACACACTTCAGATCCCGAATTAATGTTTAGTGTATGGCTGGCCCCCGATCCTGAATAATATCCATTGACATACCAGATAAAATCCGGGTTATTTGCCCCGCTGTATTGCGCTGCGAAAGTTGTAAATCCAGTCGAATCCGTAGCAGAAGTATATGAAACGCTTGCGTTACAACCTGACAGCATCGTATCTGCATAGATCGTCTCACTATACATGGTATAGCAACTGTCATAATGTTCCATCTGCAAAACTGAATCGTAATAAGTATTACTACCTTGCAGGAATAAGCGCACCTGCGTTCCCGGCATGACATATCCTGTATAATCTGATCCATACCCCACAGTGCTCCAGTTGATAGACCAACTAAACAGCACATTGCCTGCACCGCTGTGAACTGCGTGAAAAGTAGTCATCCCATTTGGTTCGGCTGCGTATGTGAAGCTAACCTCAGCATTGCAGTTGTTTCCAATAATTGAATCTTGCTGGAAGGTTTGGCAATATTGCGCATAACAGCTGCTGTCGATATATATTGTCTCCTGACTCACTGAGTCATAGACCGCATTGTAGCCCGTCAAACGCACACAGACCGGAATTCCATCTGCAACAATACCTGTATACGTGGGTGAAGAAGTACCTACGGCAACACCATTCACATACCACTGGAAATTTGGGTTATTCACTCCTGAATAATTGGCTGTAAAAGTTGTCGGTGTGGATGCTGTTGCATTCGGGTCATAAGAGAACCAAACGTTGGCATTGCAGTTGTTTTGTGGTATAGCAACAAAAAACTCACAGTACTCCGCATAACAAGTTTCAATACCCGGTGTCTGTTGTAAAGAATCATAAGTCAGATTGTAACCACCCACACGCACACAAATCAACGCGCTGTCGGGCAAGGAAATGGTATAATTATAAGGCGAGTTGCTTACATATGAGCCATTAACAAACCACTGGAAGGACGGATATTGCACTCCTGAATAAACGGCATAAAAAGTTGTCGCTCCCCATGCATCTGTAGTATGCGTCAAAGAAATCTGTGCATTACAGCCATCCGTAGGAACAGAATCTGCATAGAAAACCTCGCAATATGCTGCATAACAACTATCTATTGTTTGTTGTGTAGAATCATAAACTGAACTGACCACCCGCACACAAATCTGATCCCCATTTTCTGCCGGAATTGTCATACTGTTCGCGTTGCCTATAAAATCTCCGTTACGATACCAATGAATCACCGGATTATTCAATCCTGTGTACTCTGCCGTAAAAGTCGTTTCGCCAGTTGGGCTGGAAACACGAGAAAAAGAAGCCTGTGCATTGCAATTACTTTGCGAAAGCGTATCGCCTTCGAAATATGCACAATAACTCGTATAGCAACTGTCGGAGTATTCTGAAGGCTGGTAAATGCCCAGGTTTACACATACCTCCATGCCTGCCGGCGGAATATGCGTGCTGTAGCTCGTTGCGACTACATAATCACCTGTCGACGTCCACCACTCGATGAAAGGGTTTGTTTCAGTTGTACCCGAATAGATCGCGGTAAAGGTCGTTATTCCACTGGAATCTGTGGATTGGGCAATGGATAGCTGCACGCCGCAACCTGTGGAATCGGTTTGGGCTTTTACGTGTCCTGCGATGCAACAACAGAACACCAGCCAAATCATCAATAGATTTTTCATACTTCGAATTTTTGTTTAGTTTCCTTAGTTACTAACGCAAAATTCAAAGGGTTGCCTCTGGATTAAAAAAAAGATAGGTTTATTTTTAAATATTTAATAATCAAATATTTAAAAACAGGACCAAACCGAATTCAGTCGGCATCACGGCTGTAGATCTGTTTTCAAACAGATTTGAGTTTACAGTATTAAAAAAATCGTCAGATCCGAAGAATCAGCTTCAGGTTGAAACGCCTTTGTGTCAGGTAGTTCGGGATCGCCGAATAGCGGCCGTTCACATCCTGGATCCATTGCATCGAAAGCACGTTGTTAATGCCTAACAGGTTGAAAACCTCGAAAGAAATGATCGCATCTGAAAAACGGCTCGCGAATTTCGAGCGTACTTTTTGTTTGTTGTACAGGAAATCGTAGGAAAGGCCCAAATCCACGCGGAAATAGGATTTCTGACGCAGCGTATCCCTGTAGCGGTTCAAATCCGGCGGACCATAAGGCAATTTCGTATTGAAGATCAATCCGAGCTGTGCGCTCAGGCTTTCGTAACCCGGCATCCTGTCCTGCAACAGGATCGCAAAATTCATCAGCTGGTCGGTTGGCCTGGGGATGAAACCCGGGTGAACGATGACGCTGTCGACCGGCTTATCATCATTCGTGTACCCAAAAATGATCTTCTCACCGTCCTTGTTGTAATATTCGGTGTAAACGTCATTTTTGAGATCTTCCTTCGTCGAAAGAAAACCCACCTTGAAAAAAGATTCGACGCCTTCGATGAATTCACCGTGGATATTGAAATCAACACCATAGGCATATGCAACAGCCATGTTTTCTGCGTAGTAACGCGTACGCACATTGTCTACCTCGTACGGATTCACATCCCAGAAGTATTTGTAATAGGCTTCTGCCGAAAACTTGAAAGGCACTTCGCGTTCCCACATGTTGAAGTTGAAATCGCCGCCTGCCACGATGTGGAAGGATTTCTGGGATTTCACGTTCAGGTTCAGTTTGCCATCAAAAGTCCGGAACTCGCGGTAGAACGGCGGCTGGTAATACAACCCGGAAGACAGGCGCAACTGGGTATTGCGGCGTTGCACTTTGTCATTCCTGTAGAAATAAGAGCGCGGGAAGTATGTCAGCGAAACGCGTGGCGTCATGTAAACTTCCTGGTTCACATCGGTGTAGCCACCGCGCAAGCCGGTATTGAGGATAAACCTGCGGTAAGAAGCATCGAGCGTATCGCGGTAGATCACGGTATATTTATTTCCGAGCGAATCTTTTCGCGAGACTTTGACCGCCACCGGATAATTGTTCTTCACACGGCTCCATTCCCAGACATGCTGCGTAAATCCACTCACTCGGTAAGCATCGAGCGCGAGCTTTCCTTTGATCAGCTCTTTCATCTCCAGCTGTGCGGGTGCAGGTTGGAGTGGCTGCGTATATCCGGCTGAATCGAGCATGCGCCATTCGCTGAGCACATCGCGGAACTGGTCGCGCTGGAAATTAACGCCCCAGCTCAGGCGCTGTCTGTCATTGATGCGGTAAGATCCGTTGTGGTACACATTGACAATTGTCGCTTTCAGCTGATTCCGGGCATGGTTGAGGAAAGTCCCGATTCCCACAGTCGCAATGGAATCTCCGAACTCTTCTTTGCCGGGATCTGTTTCGAGCTGGTTGATATAATATTGTCCCTGGATGTCGAAATATTCGCGTTCGTCCGTATTGAAAACGCCCGCGTAAAAATCGAGCTGCGTTTTTTTGTTTGCGGCCCACTTCAGTGATGTTCCGCCGGTCATGGTCTGGAACTTCGTCTGCTCCTGTCCGTCGTAATACACTTTGTAGGTATATGCTTCATTGACCGTTCCGAAGCTGGTTTCCTGGGTTTCGGGAGCGAAGCGGTAATTGTTCGATGAAAAATGTGCAATCGTGCTCCAGACGAGGTCTTCGGTAATGTTGTAATTGACCAATGTCTGCGCATCCCAGAAAACAGGATTGTAAGCGCCTTTAGTCGGCAGGGAATTCAACAGGTAACCATTGGCCCGGTAACGTGCCCCGACGAGGTAATTGAGCCGGGAAGTGACTTTCTGTCCGACATAGCCCTCCACACCCAACAACGAAGCCATGACGGAAGCTTCCAGCGAATCGGGCGTTTTGTAGTTAATATCGAGTACCGAGCTGAGCTTGTCGCCATATTTTGCATCAAATCCACCGGCACTGAAGCGGATGTCCTTCACGAGGGAAGTATTGATAAAGCTGAGTCCTTCCTGCTGACCGGAACGTGTTAGAAACGGTCTGTTGATCTGGAAACCGTTGACATAAACGAGGTTTTCGTCGTAGTTTCCACCGCGCACATTGTAGTTCGATGTCAATTCGTTGTTGGAGCTCGCAGCCGTTGTATATACAAGGGTACGCTCCACACCGCCTGTCGGCAGCTTTTGCAGGTCGATGTATGGCAATTTGAAAATCGGATCTTTGTATCCGTCACCTTTGATTTTGATCTCTTTCAGGGAAGCAATCGGGAAAACCACCGCTCCCAGACGGATGACCTCACCGGGTTTGCCCGTAACTGTTCTGCGGACTTCGCTGGAATCATACCTGAAAACAAGCACGACCTGCTGATCTGCAGGAATTGTAAACCGGAATGTACCGTCAGCAGACGTATAGTAAGGCGCTGCGAGGTGCTGCGAGCCGATCTTCACATCTTCCAGCGGTTGTTTTTTGAGTGTCACAACATTGCCCTGCACAGTTGCGTCCTGCGACCATAGGCCGAAGTGAACGAGGAGCAACAAGAGTAAACCGGTTAAACGCATAAATTATTTTAGTAGTGCAACAACGCACGAAATCCATTTATATTGGATATAAATCGGATCCCTGCACCGTGCGTTCGCAAAACTAATCCAAATTCAGTAAAATCAAATCTTTTTCAAACGGATCTATGGCATCTTTCAGCAAGGCAATACAGGAATCGACCTGACCATTGGCGCAAAAGCTGAAGAAATTTTCCGTTCTTTCCTGTACGCCCTGGTCCGGGAACATTTTCGCCATAACATCTTCAATTTGTTTCATCGCAGCATCAAACTGGCCTTTTTGCTGCTTGATCAGCTTCGCCTTCACGCCTTCGATCTGCTTTTGCAGTTTCGTGACTTCCGCAGCGGCAAAAGCCTGTAGCCCTGCTTCCACCTGGTTGATCTGTGTTGTCAGTTGTGCCGCAAGCTGGACCGCCAATTCGTCCATCGCCGTGAAATCGAGTGCAGAACTGGCATTTTTCAGTACATATTCTTTTTTCAGATCTTCGGTGTCCCTGAACAGATCTTTGCTTTCCAATCCTACCTTGCCCATTTTTTTGCGGGTATTCGGATCGATCAGTTGCAGCGAGTTGCGAACCTGGATCAATGGAAATGGAACGCCGGCCGCTTCGAATACGCCTTTCAGCTGGATCCAGTAAGCCATTTCACCGCCACCACCAATGTAAGCGAGGTTCGGCAGAATGTGTTCCTGGTAAACCGGACGCAGCACGACATTCGGAGAGAAGTTCTCCGGATGGGCGGCGATCTGTTCAAGGATTTCCGCAGGACTATGCGCACCGGTCGCTGCCACGCGGATCTCCCCATTTTCAGGAATCAGCCTGTCGCGCACGCCTTTTTGGATGTAAAACAAATTGATCGGACGCGGGAAAACCTGTGGCTTGTAGCCCAGCATTTCGATTTTCAGATTGGCTTCGAGCACTGCTTTTTCGGCAAAGGAGCTCTGCACTTCCTGCGCCATGATCGGCGCGAATTCTTTTTTAAGGGCAGGATCATTCGGTTCAACAATCACGAGTCCGTAACTGCCAAAAAGCGCGTGTACGAGCGATCTGGTCGCTTCAGACAGATTTTTACCCGTGTATTTTTTAAGCGCCTGGTTGACTTCAGAATCGGGCTGACTCTGGAAATACGCCGATGCTGCATCTTTGAAAATGTCCCATTCCTCAAGCTCGTACAAACCTACAGGTCCGCCCTGTGGCTGTTCCCAGGAGATTTTTTTCCCGAAAAGGCTCGTGTGGTTGATCTCTTCAAAATCATGGTCTTCGGAAGCCATCCAGAATACCGGGACGATCTTTTTCCCGGGATGTGCTGCTTCCAGTTCTTCCGCGAGGCGGATCGTATGCAGGATCTTGTAAATGAAATAAACCGGTCCTGTCAGCAAATTGAGCTGGTGACCGGTTGTAACCGTAAAAGTATTGGCGTCCGTCAGTGCTTCAATGTTTGCGCGGACTTTCTCCGCAGCAGTTAGATCTGCATACTGTTGTTTCAATACGTTGGCTAATGTCTGGCGCTTCTGAGCTGTGAAATAATCTCCTTTGGTCTGAATTTGTGTGTCGAAAGCTGCCGCTGAGAAAGGAGCCGTGATCAAATCCTGAAAAGTCTCCTGGTTGTATGTCAACGCATTGGACAATTCTGTAAATAATCCGCTTTCTTTCCTGTTGATTGTGAATTTTTGCATGCGCAAAGTTAATGAAGTGAATGGGAAAATCAACCCTTGTTGCTGCTTTAACTATGCTGCAAAGCTTGGATTGCCAATCGGCCTTTCCGCCCGGGAAGTCCGGCTCCAGGCTACGAAAATTCAAAGCCCGCAGCCCGCTGCGTTTTCCGTAAGAAGCAATCAACTTGCTTTCCTGTCTCTAAAAGAAACCGGTTTCGATACAAATGCTTAATTTTGTATTCTCAATTAATTACAGACATGGAAGCAATTATCAAAACAAACAAAGGGGAAA
>Ga0247806_10000164_pt1 | contig 44808 bp, 31 predicted proteins | sample UWRJL059202B1_FD_179935 | JGI IMG/M metagenome (GOLD analysis project Ga0247806, IMG submission 179935) | Plant litter microbial communities from Arlington Agricultural Research Station in Wisconsin, United States - UWRJ-L059-202B-1 | ecosystem: Environmental > Terrestrial > Plant litter >... | reverse complement strand
AGAAAAGAAGAAAAGGATACAAAAAGAGAAATGGTCACAGACAATATCTTACTCAAATTGTAATTGAAGGTATTACTGCAGGAGGCGGAACTAAAAAAGCAGCAGCTAAAAAAGCAGTTGTAGCAGAAGATGCTCCAACTACTGAAGTAGAAGCAGCTCCAAAAGCAAAAAAAGCAGCAGCTCCAAAAGCAAAAAAAGAAGCTACTAAAGAATAATAACAATATTTAAACTCATACGTCATGGCTCACAAGAAAGGTGTCGGTAGTTCGAAGAATGGTAGAGAATCAGAATCAAAACGTTTAGGCGTTAAGATTTTTGGTGGTCAAGCTGCTATTGCTGGGAACATCATCGTTAGACAAAGAGGTTCAAAACATAATCCAGGTGAAAACGTTTACATCAGTAAAGATCACACACTACACGCAAGAGTAGCTGGAGTTGTTAAGTTCCAAAAGAAAAAAGATAACAAATCTTATGTATCTATCCTTCCATTCGAAGCATAATCATTAGATTACTTATTACAAAACCCGTTCGCTAAGCGAACGGGTTTTTTGTTTTTGCCAAACCATATAAGTGAAATAAGAAAATGTAAGTTTGTTTTGTGGTTTAGTTTATAAAAAGTTATGCTCATTTTTTTTCTCTTCCCCAAAAAGGGTTCTCCGTAAGAAACTCCACAACGAGAATCAAATCATGTCGAATTTCTTATGCAGATCCTTCAAACGTCAGGAAGACAGGATTGGCGCGATAATTATAATTATGAATTTTTTTATTGGGATTAAAAAAAAAAGACCTTTATCAAAGTTTAGAACTTTGACAAAGGTCTCGTGTATTTTAAATGAAAGATTGGACAAATTGGAATTTAAAATTAATCCAGAACCTTCAAGTTTGGAATTAAATTTTACTACCTATCCTTCGTTTCTTCCAGATTCTCCGTTTTTCTTCCCACTTTTACTTTAGGGTTATTTTGTGTTCCGGTAACGGTTAGCGGAATTCCGAAAATACCTAAAGGAGGTAATCCTAAACGCATTTTTAAATTCAGTTTTCCGTCAAGACTTGTGGTTCCTTCAATTCTTGGCCTAAAGCCTGCAAACTTAAATTTGAAGCGTTCAACCGTCATAATATTGTTTTTGATCGTAGTTTTAATATCAACTTTTGAAACATCCGGATTTTTCATAGACTCAGAATTGGTTTGTTTGCTTACGGCATTAAACATTTTCAATCCTCTTAATTTTACGTCTTTTACCGAAAGAATTCCTCCGCCAACAAGCGATGGATAAACAGGTTCCATATTGCCGCTTAATCTGCCTCGTAGCTGATAATCAAGAGAAACAATTCCTTGTGCTTTTTCTGCAGCACTCGCCATTTTTCTGAATACAGCTATTTCATTGTATGCTCTTTTAATATTAAAATCAGATGCGTTAATTCTGTAATCAAAATTAGCATTTTGAGTGTTGACAGCTTGATAATTCCCATTCATGGCAACACGGCAGCCAATTAAATTAAAGCCTGTTTGCTGCATCGTAATTTTACCATTATCTATTTTCAGGTTTCCTTTGGCATTCTCAAGTAGCAATTTGTCAAAATAAACTTTTTGCGCATTCGCTGTAAATTGAAAATCAAAATTATTTGGAATTATAATAACCCCAGATTTATTCTTTTCAGTTTTTGACGACTGAGTTTTTGGCTTGTTGTTAAACATAAATTCGTCTGCATTAACATATCTCGAAGAAACAGTAAAAGCCCCTTTCAAAATGCCATTTTTACTTGTCGCATAGTTAATTGCGTTTTGCAAATAGCCGTTCATTGTAAAATCAGACTGTCCGTAGGATGCAATGAAATTATTAAATAAGATTTTATCCTGATTGATTTTAAAAAGACCGTCTCTTATAATAAACTTTTGAGGCAGAAATTCTGAGTTAATACCAATGTTTCTTATTTCCAGAGTTCCTTTATTGTTTAATTTATTGTAATTTCGATTCTCCGCATCGCTTTGCTTTCCTTTTAAGGCTAAATCAGCTTTTATAAATCCATCTAACTTAAGTCCTTTGTGTGAGAAAACTTTATATATTTTTTTTACATCAAGTTCTCCTTTTGCGGTAATATCGTAATGTAAATCATTAAAATTATTTAGAAATGCCTGAACAAAAACAGGGTTTCCTTCAAACGTAAATTGAGCAGGTTTAATGTTAAATTTTAAATCATCAAATGTTCCTTTTTTATCCTCAATTGTCGTTTTAAATTGAATATTAGTAATAGGGTTAGGGTAATAACTTGTTTTTACAAAGCCATTTTTCAAATCAATTATTCCGTTTGCAACCGGAAACAACCTGTTTTTTCTGTCGAATTTACCTTTTGCCTTAACATCTCCAACTAAATTTCCTCTTAATGTTAAGCCAGGAATTCCTAATCCTTTATTGAGTTTAGCAAGATCAATTTTTGCTTTAAAAGCAGCTTCTACTATTGGCGCATCAATTCCTTCTAAATAAAATTTTGACTTTAAATAATCATCACCCACACTTAATGATAAATTTGCAGCATCTACAATTAATAGATTTGGCTTTAAGGAGGGAATTTTTGTCTTAATTTCAAAATTTAAGTCTGAAACCGGAAAATCGCTATTGTCATAATTTATAAAACCATCTTCTATTTTTAATTCAAAATTCAAATCTGGTGCAATGTTTTGTGACGCTATATACTTTCCTTTCAGAGTTAAAAGAAGATTTGTATTTCCTTTCAATTCAGTTTTAGAAAGCCAGGTGATATATTTTGGAGGGAAAGCCGTAAACACATCATACAATTCGCTATCATCAGATTTAAGAACAAAATCCATATTATAGCCGTCTTTCAGGAAATCAAATTTTCCTTTGAAATCAACTGGCAGCTGATTGATTTTTAAATTGTTCTGCTGAAAAAAGAATGACAAGGAGTTGACATTTATCTGAGTAATCAGATTTGCATCTACTTTTTTATTCATCAAATAAGGTTCGTTATCGTAAACGATATTCAATTTCTCGATTTTCGCTTTAGAATGAAGATCAAATAAAGATTTACTTAAATCTCCCTTCCCTAAATAATTAAAGCCAATCGCATCAAAATGTACTTTTGTCGATTGATCGTCATAAATAATTTTACTATTTATGATTTCTATTTTTTCGAGCGTTAAAGCTGTTTCCGTGCTGTCTTTTGGGCTCGAATCGTGAGATGTAGATTTATAAATATTGTAATTTGCCTCGCCGTTAGAGCTCACTTTTACATTGATAAAAGAATCTGATAAATAAATCTGATCAATTTTTGCTGAGTTACCAAAAATTAAACTTACAACGTCAATACCAAAAGAAACTTCCTTTGCTGTGATAAATTTTTCATTCTTATATGGCGCAGAGCCGTTTAAGTTTAAATCGGTCAAGGTTAAAGTCAGGGATGGAAAATGGTGAAAAAATGAAACAGAAACATCTGAATAATTAAGTTCGGCACTCAAGCTTTCGTTGGCTGTTTTTTTAATTTTTTCTTTAATCTGATCTGCAAAGAGAATAGGAGTTAAAAATAATAATGCTAAGATTACGATAAGTGTTATTCCTGTGTATTTAGCTATTTTTAATAAAAAAGGTTTTGATGTAATTTTAGACATATAGGCTTAGGTGCGGTATTTTTAATTGATTGTGGGGTAGTGAAAACTGTAGACTAGCCGTGTACAGTTTCACTTTTTCCGTAGTTGGTAATGATAGAGCCTTCATATTCAATCCATTCCTTCCAGCGTTTGTCGATGTCTATATTGTCTGTATATTTTCTGGCAAAGCCTAAAAAAGTAGTGTAATGACCAGCTTCAGATATCATCAGATCGCGATAGAATTTTGCCAGTTCTTCGTCTTTAATATTTTCAGAAAGCACTTTAAAACGCTCGCAGCTTCTGGCTTCGATCATTGCCGAAAACAGTAAACGATCGCAAAGCGCATCTTTACGGCTTCCGTCTTTTTTCATGAATTTAAAAAGTTCATTTACATAATGATCTTTTCTTTCGCGTCCCAGTGTCAAGCCTCTTTTCTTGATGATATCATGAACCATTTGTAAATGTTCCAGTTCTTCTCTTGCAATCACAAGCATTTCGGTTACTAATTCTTCTAACTCAGAATTGTAAGTAATTAAGCTAATGGCGTTTGAAGCGGCTTTTTGCTCGCACCAGGCATGGTCCGTTAAGATTTCTTCGATATTCGACTCGACTATATTTACCCAACGAGGGTCTGTGGCTAATTTTAATCCTAACATAATTTTACTGAAAAAAGTTAAATGCAAAATTAGTCTTTTTTATCACCGAAAGTCAGTAATGATGGTGCAAATAACCGCAAAATAGCATTATTTTGTAACTTGAAACAAATCAAATGAATCAAACAAAAAAACTTCTAATTATTGGTTTTGTCTGGCCTGAACCAAATTCGTCTGCAGCGGGAAGCAGAATGATGCAATTGATTTCTGTTTTTAAGGAAAATGGATTTGAAATTACTTTTGCCAGCCCGGCTTTAGATAGTGATTTTATGGTTGATCTAGCTGAATTTGCAATAGATAAGAAATCAATTGAATTGAATAATTCGAGTTTTGATGATTTTATAATAACGTTAAATCCCGATGTAGTTTTGTTTGATCGTTTTATGATCGAAGAGCAATTTGGATGGCGCGTTTCTGAAAACTGTCCCAGAGCTATCAGATTATTAGACACAGAAGATTTACATTGTTTAAGAACGGCGAGGCAAAAAGCTTTTAAAGAAAACCGAACTTTCCAATTGAAGGATTTATTGGTTGAAGATGTTGCAAAAAGAGAAATTGCAAGTATTTTAAGATGCGACCTGTCATTTATTATTTCTGAATTTGAAATGAATCTTCTAAAAGATGTTTTTAAAATAAATGTGAGTTTGCTGCATTATCTTCCTTTTTTAGTTGATGAAATGCATGAGGAAGATTTGCTAAAATTGCCATCGTTTGAAGAACGTAAGAATTTTGTTTTTGTAGGAAATTTTCTTCACGAACCTAATTGGAACACGGTTCAATACTTAAAAGAAACAATTTGGCCTTTGATTAGAAAAGAATTTTCCGAAGCGGTTTTAGAAGTTTATGGCGCTTATCCGTCACAGAAAGTTTTGCAATTGCATCAGCCTAAAAATGGTTTTTTTATTAAAGGAAGGGCAGAAGACGCCAATGAAATCGTGATGAATGCCAGAATTGTTTTGGCACCAATTCGTTTTGGAGCAGGTTTGAAAGGAAAATTATTAGAAGCCATGCAATGCGGAACGCCCAGCGCAACTTCAACAATTGGATGTGAGGCCATGCATGCTAATTTACCGTGGAATGGTTTTGTTTCAGATGATATAGAAACATTTGCTAAAAAAGCAGTTGAATTGTATAATGATGAAAATTTTTGGAAACAGTCTCAAAAAAATGGAGTTGCTATCGTAAATGAATGTTACCAGTTAAGCAAATATTCGACTGCTTTAATAACAAAAATCAATGCGCTGTTGAATGATTCTGAAAACCATCGTCTACAAAATTTTATGGGAAGTTTGTTGCAACATCATACTTTAAAAAGTACTAAGTATATGGCGAAATGGATTGAAGCTAAGAATAAAAATTAAACAAAAATCCCCGATTAATAGTCGGGGATTTTTGTTTAATTTGAATGATAGTTATCAGTCTTAGTAAACAGTGAATGCTTTTTGAAAACTGCCGCTGCGATTGAAAACTATTTCAAAACGTCACTAACAGCCTGAACAGTTGTTGCATGATAACCTGATTTGGCCTTTTCAAAAATCTGTTTTGCCCAAACTTTTCCTTCAGGTGTTTTTACCATTTCCTTGTAAAGCATCATTACAGATCCTGTTCTGCTGATTCCGATTAAAAATTGTTCAATTGCGGGATAAGCTGGTTTGTATTGATGACGTAATGCCTGTACAAACCATTGACGTTTGATAATGAAATTGCCTCCTTTTGTGAAATTGAATTCATTGTCAATAGCTTCCATTTCTTTTACCGTGATATCAGTTGGAAGATGATCTATAAAGTGTTGTTTTTCTGCTGTAGTTGTAATTTTTTTGCTTAAACCTGCAACACCAGTTTCTTTCCAGCTTTTTTGAATTTTATCTATAGCATCAAAATCCACTGAACTTACTGGAAGAATATTTGATGGAATTCCTGGTTTGTAAATCCACTCTTCTAATTTGATTTTATCAGCTAATGCTTTGTCGCCTTTGATAAGGTTTTCGTTTAAATATTTTACGAAATCTTCTGTGGTGATTGATTTGAAAGCATGTGAATCAAAATAATTTTTAATAAACGGATCAAATTTGTCGCGTCCAACAGCATTTTCGATTACTCTTAAAAATGCATATCCTTTAACATAAGGGATTTGACTGATTCCGTCGTCAGGATTTCTTCCTGTTAGAGAAACTTTAAGTCTTGTATCTGGACTAGTGTTTCCATATTCTGCAACATTATCAACTAATTCTTTGTTTGTGATAACATTTTGCATTTCAAATTCTTTCTTTCCAAAAATAGCTTCTCCAATGCGGTGCTCCACATAAGTTGTAAAACCTTCGTTTAGCCAAATATCATCCCAGGTTGCATTGGTAACTAAATTTCCGCTCCAGCTGTGGCCTAATTCGTGCGCTAATAAGCTTGTTAATGAACGGTCTCCTGCGATGACGCCAGGAGTTAAAAATGTTAAGTTTGGATTTTCCATTCCTCCGTAAGGAAAACTTGGAGGTAAAACCAAAACATCGTATCGTCCCCAGCGATAAGGGCCATAAAGTTTTTCTGCAGCAACAACCATTTTGCCCAACTCTGCAAATTCCCAAGCTGATTTTTTTAGCATTGATGGTTCTGCATAAACTCCTGTCCTGTTGTCGATAGACTGAAATTCAATGTCTCCAACTGCAATTGCCATTAAATAAGAGGGAATTGCTTTGTCTTGTTTGAAAGTATAAACTCCTGTATTGTTTTTCTTTTGCGGATTTACAGCACTCATTACCGCCAACAAATCTTTAGGGACCGTAACTTTTGCATTGTAGGTAAAACGAATTCCTGGTGAATCCTGGCACGGAATCCAGGTTCTTGACCATACGCTTTCTCCCTGAGAAAAAACAAAAGGTTTCTTTTTGTCGGCAGTCTGTTCTGGCTTAAGCCATTGCAGGGCGACAGCATCTTTTGTTGTGCTGTAATAGATGTTTACTTTAGTGGTATTAGGTTCAATTGTAACATGAAGTGGTTTTCCGTGAAATTCTGTATCTGTACCCAGTTCAAATTTAGTTTCTTTCTCTTCATCTCCTAAAGTTACTTTCGTAATAGTTAAAGTATTTTCATCAAAAATGATTTCTTTTCCTTTGCTGGTATTGTCAATTAACCAGGTGGCTTTTCCGGAAATAGTCTGGGTGTCAAAGTCAACTTTTATGTCAAGATCTAAATGTTTTACAACAGCAAGTTCTGGTTTTGAATAACTATGTTCGTCTGTAACAGCGGTTGTTTTTTCTGTTTTATCTTTTTTCTGACAGGCAATCGCAGTCAAAAATAAAGCTACAAGAATTAATTTTTTCATTTTATGAAGTATTGAATTTTGAGGATGAAAATTAAACAAAAAATCCCGTTTTGAATAAACAAAACGGGATTTAATTATAAAATTACCTGTTCAGGCTGACAAAAAATTATGCCAACATGGTAACCGGGCTTTCGATGTATTGTTTTAATGTTTGCAAAAACTGAGCACCAGTTGCACCGTCAATTGTTCTGTGGTCACAAGCTAATGATAACATCATTGTGTTTCCAACTACAATCTGACCGTTTTTAACTACTGGTTTCTCTACAATTGCACCTACAGAAAGGATAGCCGAGTTTGGTTGGTTAATAATTGAATTGAATTCAGTAATACCAAACATTCCAAGGTTAGATACTGTAAAAGTACTTCCTTCCATTTCCTGTGGTCCAAGTTTTTTGTTTTTAGCTCTTCCGGCAAGATCTCTTACAGAAGAACCAATTTGAGATAAACTCATAGCATCTGTAAATTTCAATACAGGAACTACCAATCCATCTTCAACTGCTACCGCAACTCCAATATTAACATGGTGGTTGATGATGATAGCATCTTCTTTCCACTGAGAGTTAATTTTTGGGTGTTTTTTCAAGGCTAAGGCACAAGCTTTAATTACCATATCATTGAAAGATACTTTTGTATCAGGAACAGTATTGATTGTCGCTCTAGCTGCCATAGCATCGTCCATACTTACTTCGATCACTAAATTGTAGTGAGGTGCTGTAAATAGTGATTCTGCAAGACGTTTTGCGATAATTTTACGCATTTGAGAGTTTTTGATCTCTTCTGTGAAAACTTCTCCGGCAGGAACAAATACTTTTGGTGCGGCAGCAGGAGCAGCGGCATCTTGTTTTGTATCTGCAGCTTTTGCAGCAGGCTGAGCCTGAGCAGCTGGTGTAAAGTTTTCGATGTCGCTTTTTACGATACGTCCGTTTTCTCCAGAACCTTTAACCTGAGTTAATTGAATTCCCTTATCTGAAGCGATTTTTTTAGCTAAAGGAGAAGCTAGAATTCTTCCTCCATTTGATGAAGTATCAGCAGTTGCTTCGGTAGCTTTTTCAGCAGCAGGAGCAGTGGTTTTTTCTTCGGTTGCTGGAGCACTTGCAGGTGCAGCGCCTCGGGCAGTATAATTATCAGCAATTCCAGAAATGTCAGTTCCTGCAGGCCCGATGATTGCTAATAAACTATCAACAGGAGCAGTACTTCCTTCCTGAATACCAATGTACAATAATGTTCCGGCATTGAAAGACTCAAACTCCATAGTAGCTTTGTCTGTTTCAATTTCTGCCAAAATATCACCTTCTGCTACAGCATCTCCTTCTTTTTTTAACCAGCTTGCTACAGTTCCTTCTGTCATTGTATCACTTAAACGTGGCATAGTTACTACTATAACGCCTTTAGGTAATTCAGTTGCTAGTTCTGAAGCTTCGGGAGCAGGAGCAGCAGTTTTTGTTTTTGCTTCAGCAGCAGAAGCTTCTTTAGTTTCCGCTTTTGGTTCCGAAGCTTCGGAACTAGCAGCAGGAGCATCTCCACCAGCTAAAAGTGCGGAAATGTCTTCTCCCTCTTTACCAATGATTGCTAATAATGAATCAACAGCAGCAGTTTCTCCTTCCTGAATTCCAATATGTAAAAGAGTTCCTTCGTTAAAAGATTCGAACTCCATTGTTGCTTTATCTGTTTCAATTTCAGCTAAGATATCTCCTTCGCTAATTTTGTCGCCTACTTTTTTAAGCCAAGACGCTACCGTTCCTTCCGTCATAGTATCGCTCAAACGAGGCATTGTTACTTTTATCGCCATAATATTTTATAGTTTATGAGGTGTAAATGGAAAGTCTTCTTGTGCGTATACTACATCGTATAATTGTTGTAAGTCTGGGTATGGAGATTCTTCTGCGAATTTCTGGCATTCCTCAACTAAGTCTTTAACTCTTTGGTCAATAACTTCAATTTCTTCGTCAGTAGCATATTTTTGATCCTTAATTACATCTAAAACCTGAGTAATAGGGTCAATTTTTCTGTACTCTTCAACCTCTTCTTTAGAACGGTACAATTGTGCATCAGACATTGAGTGTCCTCTGTAGCGGTACGTTTTCATTTCAAGGAAAGTTGGTCCGTCTCCACGACGTGCTCTTTCAATAGCTTCGTGCATTGCTTCAGCAACTTTTACAGGATTCATTCCATCAACAGGTCCACAAGGCATTTCGTATCCTAAACCTAGTTTCCAGATGTCGGTGTGGTTTGCAGTTCTTTCTACAGAAGTTCCCATTGCATAACCGTTATTTTCAACGATAAATACAACTGGTAATTTCCATAACATTGCCATGTTAAAAGCTTCGTGTAGGGAACCTTGTCTTGCAGCTCCGTCGCCAAAGTAAGTCATGGTAACGCCGCCGGTTTCAAAATATTTATCAGCAAAAGCTAAACCAGCTCCTACCGGAATTTGTCCACCTACGATTCCGTGACCTCCGTAAAAACGGTGTTCTTTTGAGAAAATGTGCATAGAACCTCCCATACCTTTAGAAGTTCCTGTTACTTTTCCTAAAAGTTCAGCCATTACGTTTCTGGGATCAACTCCCATACCAATTGGCTGCACGTGGTTTCTGTAAGCAGTGATCATTTTATCTTTAGTCAAATCCATAGCATGCAAAGCGCCCGCTAATACAGCTTCCTGACCGTTATATAAGTGTAGAAAACCTCTAACTTTTTGTTGAATGTATAATGCTGCAAGTTTGTCCTCAAACTTTCTCCAAAGCAGCATGTCTTCGTACCACTTTAAATATACTTCTTTTGTAACTTCTTTCATTTGAATTCTTTCTTTTGCTAAAGTTGTTTGTGTTATCAATTGTTGCCTATAACGCAAAATAGTTTCCTCCCACAAATTTGCGCCCGAAAGGTCGGGATGCAAAAATAAGACATTCCGTTTAAGAACTAAAATTTAAAAGCTACTTTTTGGCTTTTTTTTACAAGAACTTTTTATCAAACATAAATGGAAGCAAATTTTTAAGGGATGTTGATTTGTAAACTTCTCCTATTTCGCCCATAAAATAGATTTCTATAGTGGATTCCTGCTTGATTTCATATTCTGCTATTGATTGACGGCATGAACCACATGGCGGAATTGGTGCCGTAGTTTGATTGGTATCTGAAGCTGCTGTAATCGCCATTGTTATGATTTTTGCTTCGGGATAAACACTTCCGGCGTGAAAAATAGCCACTCGTTCTGCGCATAATCCTGACGGATAAGCTGCATTTTCCTGATTTGATCCCAGAATTATTTTTCCATTATCCAAAAGTATAGCTGTTCCAACTCTAAATTGGGAATACGGAGCATATGCCTTTTTACGAATTTCAATTGCCTGTTTCATTAAATCCTGAACATCATTTGAAAGTTCTTTTATTGAATCATAAACTAAAAATGATGATGTTACGCTTATTTCTTTCATTCTTTTTAAGGGAAAAAAAATCCAAATTTCTAAAAAATCAGAAATTTGGATTGTTATATATATTGTTTAATTTTTGTTTAGTATTGGTCGTATTTGTCTCCAAAGTTAAACGTTAAAGAAAAGCGAAGCGTATTTTCTAAAGGATTTTTAACTTTTGATGATGAAAATAAGTAAGATATGTCAACTTTTACTACATTATACTTGAAGCCCGCTCCTAAAGAGAAGAATTGTCTGGCTCCTTTTTCAGGACTTTCATGAAAATATCCTGCCCTTACAGCAAATGAATCCTGATACATATATTCTGCACCAACGCTATACGTTATTTCTTTTAGTTCTTCGCTAAATCCACCCGGAGCATCGCCAAATGATTTAAAGATTCCTGAAACCCATCCAATGTCATTATAGGTATTATAGTTTGCAGCATCTGCAGCACCCTGAGAAATTTCCCCTTCATCAGTATAATCCCCATCTCCATTAAGGTCTACTGCAGTTCCTGGTCCTGGAGGTGTTGGTACTAATAGTTTACTAAATTCTACACTAAGCCCAACTTTGTTGTAGTCGTCTAAAATAAAATCGAAACCTCCGCCAACTCTTAAGTTTGCAGGTAAGAAGTTAGCACTCAGATCATCATTATCATAACTGATTTTTGGACCTAAATTTTGCATGTTGAAACCAGCTCTCCATCTTCCGTTAAAATCAGAATATGCGATTTCTTCAGATTGATAAAAACCAGCGATGTCTACGGCAAATGATCTGGCGGCTGATGCATCAATGTCAGTTGATGGAATTTTTAAATTAGAACTTATAAATCTTGCTCCTACAGCCATCGAAAATGTTTCGCTTAATTTTAATGAATAAGATCCGTCTATGGCTAATTCGTTAGGGTTTACTTCTCTTGTAGGTTCGTTGGGGTCACCAGTTTCTCTTAGTTCAATTCCTCCAAAACCAAAATAGCGAAGACTTGTTGCAAATGCACTTCGTTCATTAATTTTGTTGTAATAAGTAACTTGTCCCAGAGAGATATCGTTGGCTAAATCTGTCAAATAGGGAGTGTAACTTATCGAAAGTCCCTGCGCTTCTATTGCAAATGCGTATTTTGCGGGATTCCATTGTTGAGAATAAGCGTCTGTTGCTGTGGCAACACCCTGATCAGACATACCTGCCGCTCTTGCATCAGCTGCAACTAACAGAAAAGGTACTCCCGTAGTAATAGGGCGATCAATATTTTGGGCTTTTGTGTACGAAATAATTAATAAACAAATTAATAGTAGAGATATTTTTTTCATTTATAGATTTGAGGTTTTTTATGGTAAAAATATATATATAATTATAATATGACAAGTTTTTCGTACTTTTCTGCTCTTTTATTTGTTAAATTAGATCTCACAGTGAGTTTGTAAATGTAAACTCCTTTGCCAATGCGGTCTCCAAAGTCATCTTTTCCGTCCCAGGTTATCTCTCTTGATAAAAAACCTTCCGTTGTAATGACCTGATTCTTTGTCCAAACTACTTTTCCTGTAATAGTCATTACCTGAACTTGAACATCCAGAGGTTCATAAGGTCTGTTGTGTGAAAACCAAAACTGAGTATAAGTCGAAAAAGGATTCGGGTAATTAAGAACGTGTGTCAGGCTCAATGATTCATCTCCAACAACTATAAATTGTATTTCGGTCGTGACAGGATTGTTGTAAACATCCCAGGCAGTAAAACTTATAGTATGCAAACCTGCTTCTAAATTTCGTAGTGGAAAACGCACATTTCCATTTGTATAATCATCTAATTTAGTCTGATAATAATCGTTCAAAATGTACGGATTACTAACATCTCCGTCTAAAATAGCGATAATATCATGGCCAATTCCGCTAGCGGTATTTATTCCGTTTTCATCCTCTAAAAAAGCCAGCAAAAAGGGTGAGCTATTTGTAATTCCGCCAGAAACAAAAGTTTCATCGTTCATATATAACTTCACTTTTGGATTTATATTGTCTACCGGTGCATTTTCATTTATTCCCCCTATTTTTATTGTACTGTTAAATCCGGATTGATTCTCTAAAGTTCCGGTTCTTTTCGAATAAAAACTAATTCGGCCATTATCAACGGGAATTCTAATGTCTCTTGGAACAACAAAACTAAATTCAAACTGACCATTGGTTACGGAGGCATTTCCTCTAAAAATCGTTTCTCCCAAAGTTTTAAAGGACATTGCAGGACTATAACCGTCATTGTTTAAGGTTGAGCTTGTAATTAACTTGTCAAAAATAGCGGTGGCCAATTCTCCATTATAATTGCTTAAAACTGTGTTGTTTTCGTCTGTAATTTCTCCCGTAATTTTGATTTTAGCTAAAGATTTAAAATCCTCAACTGGCTGAGAAATAACAACATCGTTTACTTTTGTTAAATTAATTTTTGGTTTTGGAATTGCCAGCATTAAAGCCGGATCTCCAATATAAAAAATAACATTACTCGAAGAGCTTGGATTTTCATTTTTAGAAATTCGAAGTGCTTCAGAAATAGTCGTGTACTGATTGGAATTGTATGAAAGTAGATTTTTAGTAAGATTGTCATTAAAATTTTCAGCATTGTACTGACCTATGGAACGAATTGTTGTAAGCATTGCAATTGCACCGCCTTTGGGATTCCAAAATGTGTATTCGCCAGCTGTTGGTCTTGTTGGGTCATCAAATCTTGAAAACTCACAGGTAATAGTAATAAATAAAGGATATTTATACTGATTGTTTAGATTTTGCCCGTCTGCTTTTTCCCAGATTCTCTCGCTTGCCAAACCGTCTTCGCCACCGTGTCCCAAATAATTAAAAACCAAAGCGCCTTTTTCGAAAGCGTCAAAAAAATCAGTTCTTGCTTTTGGATATCTTGAACCTCCGGCAGCGGCTTCCTGAGTGTAAGAGTCTAAAATAATTTTATCAATGTTTAAAAAAGGTTTTTGAGTTGAGATAACATCTGCCAGTGCATTTTGACGCGATTGCAAAGAAGCATCAGAGCTTTGATCTGCATCATCGCTAATTAAAACGACATTATTTCTCCAGTTTCCATATGATTTCACATCATGATATTCTAAAACCTTATTGACCATTTCTTCCGCCTGCGCATTATCAGATATTAGCATTCGGCCAACGGCAATATCAATTCCTCCAAAAAAAGAAATCACATTTCCTTCGTCAGCATCCATAAGTGCGTAAAAGTCATCTGATGCAAATGACGATTCGCCAACTGTGTTACTATTTAAGGAATGATATATAGGTACAATATTGGTATTGTTTGAAATTCGGTTTTTATAATCGAATGAAGCGTCTCCAAACAAGTTTACATATTTAATTCTTTTTTCGTCAGAAGAAGCATTTTGATAAATATACCTTATACAATTTCTGATTGCCGAAATATCTTGTTTTCCTGAAGAAAATTCCTGATAGATATTTTCTAGCGAAATTACCTTTACAGTTAACTTGGAATTTGTTCGATGAAAACTGGCCAGCTTTTCGGCTTGAGAAACCAGAAACTTTGGAGCAATAATTACATAATCAATATCCTGAAAGGCATTTTGAACATTTTTAAAAACAGTTCCTTTTAAATCCTGATTGGCAATTTTTGACTGATTGTCTTTTAAAGGTGTGTAAAAATCTGAAGCATCAATTGCAATATATTTTCTTATTTCTCCTAGTGAAGCTTTAAAGCTGAAAGTGTTCAGATTTGGATTTTCTACTTTTGATACATTATATAGGTCTGTAACATCCCAAATTTGACTTATTCCAGATGCATTACCAAGAGTGTAATTTACGATTCCGATATTTGAACCTGCAAGATCATATTGAAATTTGAATTGTTTTCCGGTTCCCAGTAGTTTTCGTTTTGCAATTAGATTAATAAAATCCAGATATCCTTTTGATCCCGGCACACCGCTATTATTGTAGGTGAGTTTTATTTTAATGTTTTCAGAACCTGAAAAAGTGCTGTTTGACGGAAGTTTAGCTGCGTAATATTTGACGTCAGAATTTTGAGTTATTGCATTAAATAAGATAGTGCCAATACTTTGACCATTGGCAGAAACTGTAAATGAAGTAGGAGTGTAGGCGGCAGCGGCAGCACTAACCTCTATTTTTACAGGAATTGAAGTTTCAAGATTAGAAAAATTAAACTCAAACTCCTGTTCCTGGTTAATATCAAATGATTCTCCGAGCCATTGTCTGCCTAAATGAGCAACATTAGTAAGGTCTGTTTCGTGAAATTGATAGTCATCAAACGTGTTTAGCTCCAATGTACTGGCTCCTGAAGGCTGATTAAGAGTAGGAATTCTTTTTCCGTCGCCTCCGGTTGCTGTAATATAATAGTATGATTTATTGTCATATAAGTTCATATTGGTTTGACTTTCAATACTCCAGTTGTCAATCCCTTCTGCATAAAAAAGAATATAGTCTTCGTTATTAAAAACACCATCCGTTTCCCCTATAATCTGAATCGTGTTTTCCATTAGATCATCCGGATAGTATGCGTTGTTAGCCAGCGGAAGCATTCTTCCTCCATTTCCATATATCTTAATTCTTCTTGGATCAACTTTGCCGGCATCAAACCCTAAACTCTGTAAAAAAGCTTTCGAGATTTTGTAAACGCCAGATTTTTCAACATAAAAACGATACCAATCGCCAGAAGCCAAAACAGAATTAGAAACTAAGGCAGTTTTTTGATAGAAAGAAGAATTGCTGTTTTGTGATGTGCTGTTATTTGTTGAATATGAAAATGACTTAACTCGTTTATAGCTGTTTCCGTCTTTGATAATTGGAAAAAAGGATAGAAAACTTTGCTTTTTATCTCTTGCCGCGACGGTTTTTAGCGATTCATTTAGTTTGTCAGGTATATTTTCAACTGTTAAATCTCCTAAATCCGAAATTGAAATTGTTTCGTATATCACGTTAGTTAGTACGACAGAATTGCCATTTGAAGAACCGGACTCGTCAAGTTTAAGCTGTAATGTTATGGTTTTTTTAGTAGTATCGAACCTAAAACTGCTTCCTTTGAAGTAGGGAATGATAATTTTATATTCTCCAAAACTCATTTCTTTTTTGTTTTGCCAATCTATTGTTAAGCTGCTATTTATCTGGGAAAATGAGATAAATGGAACCAAAAAAAGATATAGGATTATAGCCTGTTTCATAGGTTGGAAAGACGGATTTAAAATTAAATTATTTTAGTAAGTAAAAATATAGTATTTCATGTTATAGTAAATAATAAAAAGTATATTTTTGCGTTCGTAACTATAGGTTATTTTCTGGTAAAAAACAGCTAAATAAAATTATTAGAACAGATGTTGCTAATTAAATGTTAATTATTATATTGCAGCACCTAAATTTATCACCTAAGAATGAGTATGAAAGTAAACAAAATTGTAGTCTTGCAATTAATGATGTCAATGGTATTGATGTTGGGCACGGCTAGTTGTAGCAAAAAATCGAGTTCAAGCCACGCTTCTAGAGCAACAGGTTGGGATGTAGACAGTCAGAATGGAACTGCTGCCAGAAATGCAGGGAAAAAACAACAGGCTGGTCCTGGTTTAGTTTTTGTTGAAGGAGGTACATTTACTATGGGTAAAGTACAAGATGATGTTATGCATGATTGGAATAACACACCGACTCAACAACACGTTCAATCATTCTATATGGATGAAACTGAAGTTACGAATGGTATGTACTTAGAATACCTGGAGTGGCTTAAGAAAGTTTTTCCTCCAACAGAAGAAAATTACAAAAATATTTATGAAGGAGCATCTCCTGATACTTTGGTATGGAGAAATCGTTTAGGATATAATGAAACGATGACTAATAACTATTTAAGACACCCTTCTTACTCTAACTACCCTGTGGTAGGTGTAAACTGGATTCAGGCAGTTGAATTTAGTAAATGGAGAACAGATCGTGTAAACGAAGCTGTTTTAGAAAAAGACGGATATCTTAAAAAAGGTGCTAAAACTACTGATGTAAGCGCTGAAAGTTTATTTAATACTGAGGCTTACTTAGCTTCTCCTTCTACTACTTACGGTGGTAACGAAGAATTAGTATTAAAGAAAAATCCAAACGGAAGAAGACCAAAAGCTGGTAAAGATGGTGTAGTGCCAGACGAAAAAAACGTATATGCACAACGTTCTTCAGGAGTTATCCTGCCAGAATACAGACTGCCTACAGAGGCAGAATGGGAATATGCAGCTGCAGCTGATGTTGGACAAAGAGAATACAATATATATAAAGGACAAAAGAAATATCCTTGGTCTGGAGATTATACTCGTTCAGCAAAACGTAAAAATAAAGGAGATCAATTGGCTAACTTTAAACAAGGAAACGGTGATTACGGTGGAATTGCAGGTTGGTCAGATGATGGAGCAGATATTACAAATTCTGTAAAAAGCTACGCGCCAAATGATTTCGGATTATACGATATGGCAGGTAACGTTGCAGAATGGGTTGCTGATGTTTACAGACCTATTATTGATAATGAAGCAAATGATTTTAACTATTACAGAGGAAATCAATATGCTAAAAACAAAATTGGTAAAGATGGTAAACTTGAAATCATTACTAAAGATAATATCAAATACGATACTTTAAGTAACGGTAAAGTTGTTGCAAGAAACCTTCCGGGAGAAATTGCTCAGGTACCAGTTGATGAAAATGAAACATATTTGAGAACAAATTTCAGTACAAGCGACAATATCAATTATAGAGATGGTGACAAACAATCATCTAAATATTTTGACTTTGGAGATCCTGAGTCTGGAGCAAAAGCAGATCAAACAATGTACAACTCTCCTAAACATAATATCACAACAGATAGTTTAGGTCAGATGAGCAGAAAATATGACAACTCTAGTAAACGTACTACTTTAATCGATGATAAAGTAAGAGTTTATAAAGGAGGATCTTGGAGAGACAGAGCTTATTGGTTAGATCCTGCTCAAAGAAGATATTTCCCTCAGGATATGGCAACTGATTACATTGGATTCAGATGTGCGATGTCTAGAGTAGGTTCAAAAGCGGAAAGAAGAAAATCGCCTAGAAACTAAGTTTTAGAAATTCTAACATAAAAAATTCCAAATTCCAACTGCTGAATATTCAGTTTGGAATTTGGAATTTTTTTTTAGAACTTTTCTATTTTTACAATTCATAAAAAATGTTTTAAAAATGAATATTCAGGAAATTCATAATTTGTTTTTGCAATGCAAATCAGTTTCAATCGATACAAGAAAAATTGAAAAAGGTTGTCTGTTTTTTGCTATTAAAGGTGAAAATTTTGATGCAAATACTTTTGCTCAGCAAGCACTTGATTTAGGCGCTTTATATGTTATTATTGACAATGAATCCTATCTGATAGATGACAGGACAATATTGGTTCAAAATAGCTTAGAAACTCTTCAGGACCTTTCAAAGTTTCACAGAACGTATTTAAAATTACCCATTATTGCTTTAACCGGAAGTAATGGCAAAACAACTACCAAAGAACTTATAAATGTTGTTTTGGCTAAAAAATTCAATACAAAAGCTACAGTTGGAAATTTAAATAACCATATTGGTGTTCCGTTGACTTTGTTGTCTTTTACAAAAGAAACTCAAATTGGGATTGTAGAAATGGGTGCAAATCATAAAAAAGAAATTGAATTTTTATGCGAAATAGCACAGCCGGATTATGGGTATATTACCAATTTTGGTAAAGCACATTTAGAAGGTTTTGGTGGAGTAGAAGGAGTGATTGAGGGGAAAAGTGAAATGTACAAATATCTTGCCAGCAATAATAAAACTGTTTTTGTGAATCTGGAAGATGTTATCCAAATTGAAAAAACAAGATCCATTGAGTCTTTTACTTTTGGAATAAAAAAAGACCAGGCTGATCTGAAGATAAATAGCATTGAAGCAAATCCTTTTGTCTGTATTAATTATAATGATTTCGATGTTAAATCCAATTTAATTGGGCTTTATAACGCTAATAACATAAATGCTGCTGTTGCTATAGGAGCTTATTTTAAAGTTGATAATAGCGATATAAAAAGTGCTATTGAAAGCTATGTTCCGGATAATAATAGGTCTCAATTATTAAAAAAGGGAACCAACCAGATTATTCTGGATGCATACAATGCTAATCCTAGTAGTATGGCTGTTGCGATTGCAAATTTTGTTCAATTAGACAATCCTAATAAAATAATGATTTTAGGTGACATGTTCGAATTAGGAAATGAAAGCGATCAGGAGCATAAAATAATTGTTGATTCCGTTGCTAATCAAAATCGATCTGTTTGTTATTTAATTGGAAAAGAATTTTACCAGCATAAAATTTCAAAAGAAAATATTTACTTTTTTGAAACCTTTGATGGTTTTGGCGAGCATCTTAAAACCTTTGCTTTTAATGAAAATACAATTTTAATAAAAGGTTCAAGAGGAATGGCTTTAGAGCGTACTTTGGAATTTATTTAAATTTAAATGAATAAAACAAAACGCCATTCGTCTCAGCGAATGGCGTTTTTTGATTTTATTAGATGCTCATTAAAAATCCAATTAGATTTTCTTTTTTATTTAAGCCGAGTTTTTTTCGTAGTCTGTATCGCGCGAGTTCAACTCCTCCGCTGGAAATATTCATAATTTCTGCTATTTCTTTGGTAGACATGTTCATTAGTAAATAAGTAGAAAGATCGAGTTCACGTGGAGAAATTGTAGGGTACTTTTCTTTTAATCGTTTTAAAAATTCAAAATGAACGTTTTTAATGTGCTTTTCTAAATCTTTCCAGCTTTTATCTGTGTTGACCTCTTTGACAATACTTTTGTGTAATTTGTTGAATTCAAATTTTGTAGAATCGTCTAAAATATTGGTATCGATGTCTTTTAATTTGTGAATTATTCCGTTTAGAATCTTGTTTTTCTTTACAACCTGCAGCGAATTATTCACTAGTTCTTTATCTTTTGCTAAGATTTTAATCTGTAGCTTATCGCTTTTAAGTTTCTCGATTTCTTTTTCGAGTTCGTGCTGTTCATGCCTTATTCGTGATTCTTTTTCAAGATAAAGTCGTCGTTGTTCTATAGTTTCGTAATATTTGTTTTTTCTGATTTTAGACTGAATTCTATTTGAAATAATATAGATAGCTGCCAAAACCAAAATAAAATAAAAAAGATAGGCCAGAAAATGTCTGTACCAAGGCGGCGAAATTTTGAAATTCACTTCGCTAACGTCAGATATTACGCCATAACTATTTTTAGCTCTGATTTTCATTGCATAATTGCCTTCTCTCAAATTTGTGTATTCTTTTATCGCAACAGTAGACCAGTTTTTCCAATTATCATCAAAAGGTTCTAGTTTGTATGAATACATCACATTTTCCTGATTTTCATAAGTAGGTGACGAAAAGGTAAATTTTACGTGATTAGAGCTGTAAGGCAAATCAAATTCTTTGCTTTTTGCATCCAGATTCCCTATTAGAATTGTGTCTTCCGGAAACGAGAAACTTTCAATAAAGGCGTTTGGTTTTGTTATAAAAGTATTCGATATTTTTGAATCATAATGCGTTAAGCCATCTGTTAAACCAATAAATACATTACCGGGATCAATCATATTAACAGAAATATAATTGTTTACCAGATTTCCTGTAAGGTTCGAAAACGGAGCCTGCTTTTTTGTGAAACCGCCATTTTTATTTTTTGTTAAAACGCCTAATGATTCATTATAAGAGTACCATAGATTTCCGTATGAATCTTCAATCAAGGTATTTATTGGAGGTATTTCCTTAAATAGAAGATTCAGTTTTTTATCTTCAAAAAATGACTCCTGTTCTTTTGAAAATCTGTAAAAATGATTTTTTGTTTGAAAATAAATTTTCTTATTTACAACTTGCAGGCTTCCAATTCCTTTGTATTCTGATGAAAGCTTCGTATGTTTCTTGATGTAGTCAAATCTTTTTAAATCATCAGAAAGTACCATTTGATATAAGTAAGGATCTTTCTTTAGCCATAAATAATTTTCATCCAAGGCAATTTCAAATGTATTTGTCGTTTCATCAAATCCTTCGACCTGATTAACATATTCAATACCATTTAAACCTTTTTTAAAAATCGAAAAACCGTTATAGCTTTCGCCAATTATGTAGTTTTCATGATTCGGGATTGCTTTAAATCCAAAATAACCCTTTATGTCCAATATTTTCGCAACCCTATTTTGCTCAATTACCAGCGCGCCGCTGTTACTGGCACATAATAAAGTATTATTTATCACCTGTACATTCCATGCCTGCGCAATTGTACCTTCAACTCTGGTAAAAGGTTCGTCTTTAAAAGGTTTATTCCAGGGATGATAAAATAATCCCTGATTTGTTGCAACATACAAATTTCCATTAAAAACTACAGAGGAATATACAGTTCCGATATTATAACTGTAATCAAAAAAGGTGAAGGGTGAATTTTCGTTTATAAAAGTGATGCCGTTGTCTAAGCCTAACCAGAGATTATTTTTATTATCGACAAATGAAGTCAAAATAGTATTGTTTTGAAGTCCCTTTTGACGATTAAGGTGCTGAATTATTTTGCCATTTAAGTCACAAATGATAAATCCGTTTAATACCGAATTAAGAACTATAAATTTATTTTTAATGATACTTCCGCCAAGTGATGTATTTTTTTTAATGAATTCATTCGCTTCGGTTTCCCATGGTTTTACCGAATTTCCATCAGTCACGAAAAGTCCTTTTTCTAATGTTGCTAACAGTAATTTATTATTTGGTAGCGGAAATACAGACCAAATTTCCTTGTCGTTAAAAACCGTCGACCCTGGCAACGGAACTAATTTCCCATTCTTGTATTCTAAAATTCCTAAAACCTTATCCTGAAAATAAAGTTTTTTATTGACTAAAAATGAAAATTGAAATTTATTTGGAGCATCCATAAACCTTAATTTATCGTTTTTGAAGAAAAACACTTTTGTAAACGACTGAAAAATTATCTCTCCTTTATATACATGTATCCTCCAGATAAGATTAATATTTTTGTTTGCCCTCTTGTCTATTAATTTCGAAAGCGAAAAATATTTTAATTTTCCTTTTTCGTCATTCTGAAAATATCCAAATTCATCATTTCCTCCTACAAATACTTTTCCTGTAGAATCGATTTTTAAACTTCGTATTGCAGTGCCATTTGGTAAAGAATATTTATGCCATGTTGATCCGTCAAACTGAATTAAGCCGCTATTGTTTGCGAAATAAATATTTCCATTTTTATCCTGATCAATATTCCAATTTTGAGTTCCTCCTTTATATTCTGTCCTTTTATAGTTTTTAACTTGAGGTAAACCTATGTTTTTTACTTGTCCATAGAAAGTAAATGGTAAGATAAAAGTTACAAATGACAGAAATAGTGATTTTAGGAATTTCATAATTTATATTAGCTATTATTATGGGTAATGTTTTAAATTTTGATTTAAAATTATATATCGCACTTATGATTCTGCGCTTTTACGTTATATTTTCAATAAATGTGGAAATAATTGTTTTTTTATAAATGTAGTGTTTATTTTTATAATTAACATTTTAATAACATCTTATTAATTAGCATTAAATGTTTGATTAATAATATTTTATATAAAAAATGATGTGTTTTTGTAATGTATTAAAATTTACTTTGATGTGTTTTTGTAATGAATTTTAATTATAAATAGTAAAAATTTAACTTTATTATTGCATCAAATTACTAATTAATTAACCAAAATTTTTAGAAAAATGAAATTAACAAAATTACTTATGTTTTGTATTTCATCTCTATTGTTTTCAGTTATCGCAATAGCACAGGATGTTACGGTAAATGGAACTATTAATGATGAAAGTGGATTACCCGTCCCAGGGGCAACTATCTCAGTTAAAGGAACAAATAAAGCGACAGCTTCTGACTTTGATGGAAAATTCCAAATAAGCGTTCCTTCCAATGGAACGTTAACTGTTACTTTTGTAGGTTACGTTACTGTTCAGGAAGCAGTAAACGGAAGAACAAAACTGGATATTAAATTAAGACCAGAATCGCAGAACTTAAATGAGGTTGTAGTAGTAGGATACGGTACTCAAAAGAAAAGTGTTGTAACAGGATCAATTTCTAGTGTTAAAGCGAAAGATTTAGAAAGTTTACCGATAACGAGAGTCGAGCAGGCTTTACAAGGTAGAGTTTCGGGAGTTTCTATTGCTGCAAACGCAGGCCAGCCAGGATCAGCGTCTACAATACGTATTCGTGGTTTTACTACACTTAACAATAATGATCCTTTATGGGTTGTTGATGGTGTAATTGTAGACAATGGAGGAATTGGCTATTTAAATCAATCTGATATTGAATCTATTGAAGTACTTAAAGATGGTGCTTCGGGTGCAATTTACGGTTCTCGTGCTGCTGCAGGGGTTATCCTTGTTACTACAAAAAAAGGTAAAGCTGGTAAAATTTCTGTAAGTTATACTGGTTATGCAGGAACATCTCAAGCTGCAAAGAAAATCGACTTATTAGATGCTTCTCAATATGTAACTATCTTAAATGAAGCTTATGTAAATGGGGGTAAACCGGCACCTTTCGCACCAACAACAGATAAAGGAACAAACTGGCAAGATGTAATTTTTAACGATCATGCACAGCGTTATTCTCACGAACTAAGTTTTAGTGGTGGTAATGATACTTCAACTTTTTATATGTCATTTGGTTTAACAGATCAGGAGGGTATTATTACAACTGATATTTCTAATTATAACAGAAAAAATATCCGTTTAAACTCTAATCACAAGCTTGGTAAGTATATCAAAATTGGTCAGACTTTAGGATATTCTAACGAAAAAACTATTGGTATTGGTAATACAAATGATGAGTTTGGTGGTCCGTTGTCATCTGCAATCAACTTGGATCCATTAACGCCAGTACTTGTGGGGCCGGAAGCTGCTGTTGCTGGAAGTCCATATGTAAATAATAATGCACTTAGAGATCCAAATGGAAATTACTACGGTATTTCTACAAACGTAACTCAGGAAACTTCAAATCCATTAGCATATACACAAACAAGATTAGGAAATAATGATTTCTCTGAAAATTTTGTTGGAAATATTTTCATTGAAGCTGAAATTTTGCCTGGATTAAAATTCAGATCTACTGCGGGTGCTAAATTAGCATATTACGGATCGGATAACTTTACTCCGGTTTACTACTTAAACGGAGCTACAAAAAAAGATGTAAACGAATTGTTTAGATCTTATAAAAAATCATATAGCTGGAATTGGGAGAATACTTTAAATTATGCTAAAAAATTCGGAGATCATAACTTTAGTGTTTTAGTAGGTAAAGGAACTTATGTAGATAATATTACATCTGGTAATGATATCACTTACAGAGGTGTTCCTGCAACAACACATGACGATGCATCATTTAATGTTGATATTCCAATCGCTGATAAAATAGCAAATGCTTACAATGCACAAGCTTTAGAACACAGAGTTGAATCTTTATTTGGAAGATTAAACTACGATTACAAAGAGAAATATATTTTCACAGGTATTATTCGTCGTGACGGTTCTACACGTTTTGGACCAAACCATAAATACGGAACTTTTCCATCTGTGTCTTTAGGATGGGTACCATCTAAAGAAGGTTTCTGGAAAGAAAACGATGTTGTAGGTAATCTAAAGATTAGAGGAGGTTACGGTGTAACTGGTAATGACTCTTCCCCTGATTTCTTATATATTTCAACAGTGGGAATTCAAAGAAACTACACTATTGGTGGAAATATTGCTAATGGACAAAGTACCAATGCAATTGCAAACCCTGATTTGAAATGGGAAGAAACAAAACAAGCTAATATTGGTTTTGAAACAACGTTATTCCGTGATTTTAATTTAACTGTAGATTTATTCAACAAGAAAACAGAAGGTATCTTAATGCCAGTTCCGGTTCCGGGATATGTAGGAGCAACAGGAAAAACATATGCTAACTTAGCAGATATGGAAAACAAAGGTATCGATGTTGAATTAGGATACCGTAAAAAAATTGGAGCATTAAACCTTTCGGTTAATGGAAATTTCTCTTATATCAAAAATGAGATCACTTATCTTGATAAAGGAACTAACTTTTTAGCAGGTGATGAAACAGTTCAGTCTAGTGCTTATGAAATTAACAGAACGCAAGTAGGTCAGGCGTATAATTCATTCTACGGATTTAAGACAAACGGTATTTTCCAAACTCAGGCAGATGTTGATAATTATAAAAATGCTGCAGGAAAAGTAATTCAGCCAGGTGCTAAACCGGGAGATTTCCGTTGGCAGGACTTAGATGGGGACGGTTCAATTGGATCTAACGACAGAACTTTTTTAGGAACATCATTGCCTAAATTTACATATGGTTTTACTTTAAACTTAGATTACAAAGGGTTTGATATGTTAGTTTTTGGTCAGGGTGCTGGCGGAAACATGATCTATCAAGGTTTAAGAAGACTTGATATTACAAACGCAAATTATCAAACTGAAGTTTTAGGTCGTTGGACAGGACCAGGATCAACAAATAGCTATCCTAGAGTTACTACAAATGATACTAATAAAAACTTTACTAATCCATCTGATTTTAACTTAGAAAAAGGAGATTTCTTTAGATTTAAAACAATTCAACTTGGTTATTCATTTCCAAAAGAATGGATAGAAAGCATTTCATTGCAAAAAGTAAGATTGTACGTTACGGGAGAAAATTTATGGACAATAACTAAATATACGGGTTATGATCCTGAAATTGGAGGCCCTACTACAGCAGGGATGAACAACGTACAAGGTGTTGACAGAGGTTATTATCCTCAGGCAAAATCGTACATGTTAGGAGTTAATTTGCAATTTTAATTAAAAAAAATAAAATATTATGAAACTTATAAGTTTTAAACAGTCACTTGTCGCATTTGGAGTGTTGCTTACACTTGGGGCTTGCGATACAGATGAAAAATTAGAAGTGAAAGGTGATGGAGTAGTATATGAAGAAAATTTCTATAGAAACGAAACAGAAGCTTATTCAGGTCTTGTTGCAGCCTACGATAAATTAGGAAAGTTTGCAGGAGCAATGGAAAATGCACCATTATTATTTTTAAACTCTGCATCCGATGATTTCTTTGCAGGAGGTGGAGGTCCTGATGATCAGCCAGGACTTCAGGTTGCATCAAACTACACTATAAGCCCGGGAAATATTCCACCAAATATTTGGGCAGATTACTATAAAGGTGTTGCAAGATGTAATATCATGTTAGCAAAACTTCCTGCTATTCCTATGGATGCTGCTAAAAAAACAAGATTCACTGCAGAAGTAAAAGCCTTAAGAGCTTATTATTATTTTGATCTTGTTAGAATGTTTAAAAACATTCCTTTAATCTTAGCTCCGATAACGCTTAAGGAAGAAATTCCATTAATTGAGCAGGCTAAACCGCAAGACGTATATGCTCAAATCGAAAAAGATTTAAATGAAGCGATTACTGATTTGCCAATGACATTACCATCAGCTGAATTAGGAAGGTTTACAAAGGGAGCTGCAACAGCACTTTTAGGAAAAGTATATTTATATGACAATAAAAAAGCAGAAGCTGCTGCTGAATTAGCAAAAGTAAACGGAACTACTCCTGGCCAGCCAAGTAGTTATGGATATAATTTGATGCCTAAATTTTCAGATTTATGGAATCACGCAAACAAATTTAACACAGAATCTATTTTTGAAATTGCTTATACTGATAAATCAAATGCTGACTGGGGTAATTTTGAAAGAGGTGATGATGAAGGAAACGTTGCTGCTCAGTTAATGGGAATTAGAGATTATACTAGAACAAAACTAGGTCTTACAGCACTTTTGCCAGATTATATTAACGGCTGGGGTTTTATGGTAGTTACTAATGATTTACGAAATACATTACTGGGAGATCCTCGTTATGCTTCTACTATTTATGATGCAGCCGCAGCGAGAGGTACAGATAATAAAGATCCAAACGGACTTATTACCTATACCGACAGTTACAACGAAACAGGATATCATTTTATTAAATATGCAGCTGTAAATAGCGATATTAAATCTTCAAATCCATTCTTGAATTTTGGTATCAATACTTATGTTATTCGTTTGGCTGATACTTATTTACTAGAAGCAGAAGCTTTAGGAGGAACAGGTGCAAGAGCTCAGGCACTTTTAGATGCAGTTAGATTAAGAGCAGGAGTATTACCGGTACCAGTTTCTCTAGATGCTATTTATGCAGAAAGAAGATTAGAACTTGCAGGAGAAGGACACCGCTGGTTTGATTTAGTAAGAACAGGTCAGGCTGCAGCTAAATTAGCTTTCAAAGGATTTACTCCAGGAAAAAATGAAGCTTTCCCAATTCCTTACAGCGAATTCAACAATACTAAAATGGTTCAGAATCCGAACTATAATTAGAATTTTTTAAATAAAAATAACATTCATATCAGAATTGTAACTTCAAATATGATGTTAGTTTGAGTTAAGTTTAAGTTTGGTTGTCAGAATAGCCCATATTCTTTATTGATTATGGGCTATTTTTTAAATCAGGTTTGCTAAAGTTCAAAACGAGATTTGTTCAAAAGTCTTACTACCTAAAACATATACAATGACAAAAAATACATTAATTATTACTACTTGTTTATGTTTTTCTTTATCTGTTTTTTCTCAAAAAAGCCAAAAACTGGTACAGAAATTTACAACAACCAACAAAAAAATCACAGTATATACTACTGCCGATAATACAAAATTAAGGTTAACCCCTACAGATAATTTAAGTTTTACACCATCAAAACAACCTATTGAAACAGAAATTTCCGTTTTTGTTGAACCTTCAAAAAGGTTTCAGACTTTTATGGGAATTGGAGGTGCCGTTACAGATGCAAGTGCCGAAATCTTCGCCAAATTATCGAAAGAAAAGCAACAAGAATTCTTAAACGCGTATTACGATGCCCAAAAAGGAATTGGATATTCATTGCTAAGAACAACGATTCAGAGTTCTGATTTTAGCAGCGGAAGTTATTCTTACATCGAGGAAGGAGATAAAGAGCTCAAAACTTTTTCGATAGATCACGATAGAAAATACCGTATTCCGTTAATTAAAGATGCGATTAAAACGGCTGGCGGAAAATTAGTGACTTATGCAACGCCTTGGTCTCCAAATGCTTTTATGAAAAGCAACAAAGACGTATTAAAAGGCGGAAAACTTTTGCCTGAATTTTTTCAGCCATGGGCAAATTTCTATGCAAAATTTATAAAGGCGTACAACAAAGAAGGAATTCCAATTTGGGGAACATCAGTACAAAACGAACCAATGGCAACTCAAACCTGGGAATCTTGTTTATATACAGCCGATGAAGAAAGAGATTTTCTTAAAAACTATCTTGGGCCAACTTTGAAAAAAGAAGGTTTAGGTGATGTTAAAATCATTGCCTGGGATCACAATCGTGATTTGATGGTACAAAGAGCCAACGTCATTTATTCAGATCCAGAAGCTTCAAAATATGTTTGGGGAATGGGTTTTCACTGGTACGAAACATGGACAGGTGCTCAGCCAATGTTTGATAACGTAGCGAGAGTAAATGAAGCTTATCCTGATAAAAAATTAATGTTTACAGAAGGTTGTGTAGAAAGATTTGACGATACTAAATATCAGTTTTGGCCAAATGCCGAAAGATATGGAACTTCAATGATCAATGATTTCAATAACGGAACAGTTGCCTGGACAGACTGGAATATTCTTCTTGACGAACGCGGTGGACCTAATCATGTTGGCAATTTTTGTTTTGCGCCTATTCATGCTGATACAAATACTGGTCAGTTGATTTACACGCCATCGTATTATTACATCGGACATTTTTCGAAATTCATTCGGCCAAATGCGGTTCGTGTGAGCTCTGCAGTTAGCAGAAGCTATTTGTTGAGTACTTCATTTTTAAATACTGATGGTAAAATGGCGACTATTGTAATGAATCATACAGATAACGAAATTACATACAATTTTATCATAGGAAACGAAAAATCAATAGTTAAAATTCCGGCGCACGGCATACAAACGTTAGTGTATTAATTTTTTCAATAAAATACTAAAAGACAGATTTTTATAGAATTAAGTAATAAGTTTTAGAAAGATATGAAATCAATCAGCAGTATATTTTTAACCTCGATATTAATTCTGCAGGCGAATTATTCGTCATCGCAAAATAAAAAAATACAGATATATACAACAGCCGAAAATACAGATTTAAGGCTGTCGTTGTCTAATGATTTTATTTCGAATGAAAAAGCGACGGTTTTTATTGAAGTTGATGCTTCTAAAACCTTTCAGACTTTTTTGGGAATTGGTGGTGCAATAACAGATGCAAGTGCCGAAGTTTTTGCTAAACTTTCTCCGGAAAAGCAACAGGAATTCTTAACAGCTTATTACGATAAAAACAAAGGAATCGGGTATTCTTTAGCCCGAACAAATATTCACAGCTGTGATTTTAGCAGCGAAAGTTACACTTACATTGCAGAAGGTGACAAAGAGTTGAAAACGTTCAATATTGATCACGATCGAAAATTCAGGATTCCATTACTCAAAAGAGCAATTAAAACTGCCGGCGGAAAATTAACTTTATTTGTTAGTCCGTGGAGTCCCCCAGCTTTCATGAAAGACAATAATGATATTTTGCACGGCGGCGTTTTATTGCCTGAGTTTGCACAATCATGGGCAAATTATTACGCTAAATTTATAAAAGAATACCAAAAAGAAGGAATTCCAATTTGGGGATTAACCATTCAGAACGAGCCAATGGCAACCCAGCGTTGGGAATCTTGCATTTATACTCCCGAAGCAGAAAGAGATTTCCTTAAAAATTTCCTCGGACCAACTTTAGAAAAAGACGGTTTGGGCGATAAAAAAATAATTATCTGGGATCATAACCGGGGAGACATGTTAGAAAAAAGAGCTCAGCTTGTTTTTTCAGATCCTGAAGTTTCAAAATATGCGTGGGGAATTGGATTTCACTGGTACGAAACCTGGAATGGCGGAACACCAAAATTCGAATCTGTTGGCAATGTTCACAAAGCTTTTCCAAACAAAAATTTGATATTTACAGAAGGCTGCATCGAAAAGTTTGACACCACAAAATTTCAGTTTTGGGGAAATGCCGAACGTTACGGTCTTAACATGATAAATGATTTTAATAACGGAACAGTTGGCTGGACAGACTGGAATATTTTATTAGACCAAAACGGCGGACCAAATCATGTGGGTAATTTTTGCTTTGCGCCCCTTCACGCAGACACAAATACAGGACAATTAATTTATACGCCGATGTACTATTATATCGGACATCTTTCAAAATTTGTTCGTCCTGATGCTAAAAGAATTAGTGAAATCGTAAGCGATACAACATTGCTTTCGACTTCATTTAAAAATGCAGATGGAAAAATTGCTACCATTGTTATGAATCAATCAGACAAAAATGTAGTGTATACGATTACAGTTAAATCTAAAAAAAATACAATTACAATACCGGCACACGCGATGCAAACGCTTGTGTATTAGTTTTTAATAAGATATTAATTTAAAAAATTAAAATGAAAAATTCAGTTTTGCTATTGTCTTTGCTTCTCATTTGTGGAGCAGGATGGAGCCAGCAATCAAAAAATAACAATGCAGCTATTGATGCTAAAGTTTCAGCGTTATTATCAAAAATGACTTTGGAAGAGAAAGTGGGACAAATGACCCAAATCACCGTTACCATTTTTGAAGATAGTAAAAAACCGGGTTATTTTGATGCCGCAAAATTAAAGCAGGGAATTCAGGATTATCATATTGGTTCTATTTTAAATGTGCCAAATCCTGGTGCGCCAACTGTAAAAAGATGGCAGGAAACCATGACCGCAATTACAAACGAAGCCAATAACACAAGATTAAAAATTCCGGTTTTATACGGAATCGACGCCATTCACGGTGCAAGTTATACTGCCGGAGCAACTTTGTTTCCACAACAAATAGGTTTAGCAGCGACTTTTAATACCGCTTTAGTAAAACGAGGAGCTGAAATTTCGGCTTACGAAACCAGAGCTTCCTCAATTCCATGGGTTTTTTCTCCGGATTTAGATTTTCCCAGAAATCCTGCCTGGTCAAGAATGTGGGAATCTTTTGGAGAAGATGCTTATTTATCTTCAAAAATGGCAGTGGCTCTAGTAGATGGTTTTGAAGGAAATAACAATGTAGGTTCAAAATACAGCGTTGCTTCGTGCATGAAACATTACATTGGTTATGGAAGCACAACAACCGGAAAAGACAGAACGCCAAGTATTATACCGGAACGTATTTTAAGACAATACGATTTAACAATTTATCAGGCAGCAATAAAAGCGGGTGCAAAAAGTGTTATGGTAAGTTCTGGCGAAATCAACGGAACTCCGGTTCATGCCAGCAAACACTTAATTACAGATATTCTTAAAAACGAACTAGGTTTTCAGGGCGTAGTTGTAACCGACTGGAAAGATATTATCTACTTAAATACCAGACATAAAGTTGCCGAAACCAAAAGAGATGCAGTTCGTATCGCTGTCATGGCGGGAATTGATATGAGTATGGTTCCTGAAGAATTTTCTTTTTATACCGATTTAGTCGATTTGGTAAAAAAAGGCGAAGTGCCGATGTCCAGAATTGACGACGCAGTTACCAGAATCTTAAGAATGAAGTACGAACTTAATTTGTTCCAAAATACAGTAGCTGATTTAAAAGATTATCCAAAATTTGGTTCAGCCGAACATATTCAGGAAGCGTATAATACGGCTGCAGAATCGATTACTTTATTAAAAAATAAAGATGCGGTACTACCTTTAAACAAAACTGAAAAAATTCTGGTAACCGGCGCGACAGCAAACAGCATGAAATATCTTAACGGAGGCTGGTCATACAACTGGCAAGGTGAAAATTCAGATAATTATGCCGCAGATAAATCAACAATTTTAGAAGCTTTTCAAAATAAATTAGGTAAGGTAAATGTATTATACACAGCCGGTGCCAATTTAGAAAAAGAAGATGATAACGAAATTCAGAAAGCAGTTGATTTAGCAAAAACTGCATCAAAAATTGTATTGTGTTTAGGCGAGAAAAACTATACTGAAACTCCCGGAGACATCAGCGATATTTATATTAGTAAACCTCAAATAAAATTAGCGCTTGCCTTATCAAAATTAAATAAACCAATTATTTTGGTTTTAAACGAAGGAAGACCAAGATTGATTAGTGATTTCGAAGATAAGATGAGTGCTGTTGTTCAATGTTATTTACCAGGAAATGAAGGCGGAAGGGCATTAGTTGATATTTTATACGGAGATGTAAACCCAAGCGGAAGATTGCCTTATAATTACCCAAGATATCCAAACTCACTAGAAAAATACAACAGAAAGTATACAGAAAGTATTTCTGAAGGAGAACAAAATAACGATGCAACTTATGAGAAAAGTTATTTGCCTCAATTCGAATTTGGAACGGGATTATCTTACACCACTTTTTCTTATTCCAATTTAAAAATTGATAAAACAGAAATCAACAGTACAGATGAAATCAATGTTTCTGTTGATGTTACAAATTCAGGAAAAAGAGGAGGAAAAGAATCGGTTTTATTATATCTGTCAGATAATTTCGCTTCGATTACGCCGGAATTTAAATCGTTAAAAAGATTTGAAAAAATCAGTTTAGAACCAAACGAAACCAAAACCGTAAAATTCACTTTAAACCAAAAAGATCTTCAATTTGTAAACGAAGATTTAAAATGGATTTCTGAAAAAGGATCTTTTACAATTCAAATAGCCAGTCAAAAAACGGATTTTCTACTAAAATAAATTATTCATAACTATTCCTGCAAGGTTTTTAAAACCTTGTAGGTATTTTAAGTTTTAGATGTAAAAAGAAAGCATGAAAAATTTAATTATCACTTTACTATTGTTGCTTTCAATTGCCGGTTCTGCACAAGGATTTTTACAGAGAGACGGACAAAATATTGTGGATGGTAACGGAAAAAATGTTTTATTAAGAGGTTTAGGTGTTGGCGGCTGGATGGTTCAGGAAGGGTATATGTTGCAAACGCAGTCTTTTGCAAGTCCGCAATATATGATTAGACAAAAAATTCAGGAAGTAATTGGTGAAGAAGAAACGAAAGAATTTTATACAGCCTACAAAGCAAACGGAATAACCAAAAGAGATGTTGATTCGCTGGCAAAATGGGGATTTAATTCTATTCGGCTTCCAATGCATTACAACTTATATACACCGCCAATTGAGCAGGAAAAAAATGGTGAAATAACCTGGATTGAAGAAGGTTTTACCATGACTGATAATTTGGTAAAATGGTGTGCCAAAAACAAAATGTACCTGATTCTTGATTTGCACGCAGCACCGGGCGGACAAGGAAATGACGCCGCAATTTCAGATTACGATACCACAAAACCATCTTTATGGCAAAGTGAAGCCAATCAGAAAAAAATGATTGCTTTATGGAAAAAACTCGCTTCGCGTTACAGAGACAATCCATGGATTGGCGCTTACGACATTATCAACGAACCCAACTGGAATTTTACCGGAACCAACAAAAACGGCTGCGATGAAAACTCAAACGGACCTTTGAGAGAGTTAATGGTTCAGGTAACAAAAGCGATTCGCGAAGTAGATACGAACCATTTAATTTTTATAGAAGGAAATTGTTGGGGAAATAATTACAACGGAATTTTTCCTTTATGGGATGAAAATATGGGGTTGAGTTTTCACAAGTACTGGAACTATAATACAACAGCTTCAATCCAGAAAATGCTCGATTACAGAAAACAATACAACGTACCGATTTGGTTGGGAGAAAGCGGAGAAAACTCGAATGTTTGGTTTAAAGATGCGCTTACATTAGTAGAAACAAATAATATTGGATGGGCATTTTGGTCAATGAAAAAAATCGAAAATATTGCCGGAGTAACTTCTGTATCTAAAATTCCGGAATACGATGCTCTTTTAAAATACTGGAAAGACGGCGGAGAAAAACCATCGGCAGAATTTGCTAAAAAAACATTAATGAAAATAGCAGATAACTACAAAATGGAAAACCTAACAGTAAAACCGGATGTAATTGATGCGATGTTCAGACAAGTACAAACCAACGATACAAAACCGTATAAAAATAATAATGTTCCAGGGAAAATTGCGGCTACGCACTATGATTTAGGAACGATTGAAAAAGCCTATTCCGACAAAGATTTTGCGAATTACAAAGTCGAAACCGGAAATTTTGAGGAGTGGAATAAAGGAAATTCCATGAGAAATGACGGCGTTGATATTTTGCCTTGCAAAGATTCCGTTTCAAACGGTTATCAGGTTTCTTTTATTGAAGATGGGGAATGGCTGCAATATACTATTGAAGTTTCAAAATCAAATGTATACAATGTATCAATTCGTTATTCGAGTGAGAATTTAAGTGGAAAACTTCATTTGGAAATTAAAAACGGTAAAAAATCAGAAACAATTATGCTTTCTCCCAGCGGTGGAAATGATAAATTTAAAACGGTTATTTTATCTGGAGTTGAATTAGAAAAAGGCACAAATAAAATCAAAGTGATATTTGATAATGGCGGTTTTAATTTGAATTATTTAGAATTCTCGGAAGTTAAAAAACCTTTAAAGGATAAAAAAGTATTAAAATAAGACTTATTAACTGTATGATAAAATGCATTATTAATTATTTTGTTACATTAGTTTTCTCCATAAAGGCTCTAAAAAGTGGAGCTTTTGTGGATTAAAATTATTTAATATGAAAAAATTACATTTTATTGTTTCAGTTATATTACTGCTTTTTGTAAACACCTCATTTTACAGTCAGAATTTAAAAATGATGACCTACAATATTCGTTGGGATAATCCAGATGATGGGGAAAACTGGTGGCCAAATCGCAAAGAATATTTTACATCGCAAATACAATTTTACAGTCCTGATATTTTTGGAGTTCAGGAAGCAACGCCAAATCAGGTTACAGATATAGCTTCGGCATTTCGGGATTATAACAAAATCGGAATAGGAAGAGAAGAAAAAGGAGAAGGTGAAGCGTGTACGATTTATTATAAAAAAGACCGCTTTCAGGTCGATAAAATAAATACATTTTGGTTGTCGGAAAACCCAAATGTAGTTTCCAGGGGTTGGGATGCTGCTTGTAACAGAGTCTGTACGTCGGCTCTTTTTAAAGATGTAAAAACAAAAAAGTTTTTTTGGGTTTTTAACGTGCATCTCGACCATATTGGAAACGAAGCAAGAATAAAAGGAGTACAGCTGGTTCTTTCGAAAATAAAGGAATTCAACACAAAAAATTATCCTGTTTTTTTAATGGGAGATTTTAATTCAGAACCGGAAACGCCACAAATTACAGAAATAAAAAAAGTAATGGATGATACCAAAGATGTTTCAATAGAAAAGCCCTTTGGTCCATCGGGAACTTTTAACGATTTCAAACACAATCAGCCAGTGACGCTGCTTTTAGATTATATTTTTATTTCAAAAAACAGCAGATTAAAGGTTCAAAAACATGCCGTTTTGAGTGATTCGAAAGATTTAAAATATCCTTCTGATCACCTTCCGGTTTATATTGAAATTAATTAAACAAAAATGAAAAAATTAACCACATTTGCCTTGTTGATGGTGTCGTTTTTTGCGGCCGCACAACAAGAAACAATCGATCAAAAAGTAAATGCTTTATTGAAAAAAATGACCATTGAAGAAAAAATAGGTCAGCTAAATCAATACACAGGCGATAATTCTGCAACCGGGCCAATTACCATAAACCCAAACAAACAGGCTGAAATAAAAGCAGGCTTGGTTGGTTCGATGCTGAATATTATCGGAACAAAATATACCAGACAATATCAGGAACTGGCTATGCAATCGCGCCTTAAAATTCCATTGTTATTTGGTCAGGACGTAATTCATGGATACAAAACCACATTTCCAATTCCGTTAGCCGAGGCCGCAAGTTGGGATTTACAAGCAATTGAATTAGCCGCGCGAGTTGCTGCTACAGAAGCTTCTGCAAGCGGAATTCACTGGACATTTGCACCAATGGTTGACATTGGGCGCGACCCAAGATGGGGCCGCGTAATGGAAGGAGCTGGAGAAGATACTTACTTAGGTTCTAAGATTGCTTATGCCAGAGTAAAAGGTTTTCAGGGAAATAAATTAGGAGATTTAAACTCCGTTATGGCTTGCGTAAAGCATTTTGCAGCTTATGGAGCCGCTGTTGGAGGAAGAGATTATAATTCTGTAGATATGAGCGAACGTATGTTGTTTGAAACGTATTTACCTCCTTTTAAAGCAGCTCTTGATGCAGGCGCAGCAACTTTCATGAATTCATTTAATGATTTAAACGGAATTCCTGCCACCGGAAATCTCCATTTACAACGCGATATTTTAAAAGGAAAATGGAATTTTCAGGGATTTGTAGTTTCAGATTGGGGTTCGATTGGAGAAATGGTGGCACACGGTTATTCAAAAGATCTTAAAGCTGCTGCACTTTCTGCTATTACAGCCGGAAGTGATATGGATATGGAAAGCAATGCCTACCGATATAATTTAGCTGAATTAATTAAAGAAGGAAAAGTAACTATTGATGTGATCGATGATGCTGTAAAGCGTATTCTTCGTAAAAAATATGAATTAGGATTATTTGATGATCCGTACAAATACTCGGATCAAAAAAGAGCTGATAAAGTTCTGAACGATCCTGAAAACAGAAAAGCCGCTCTTGAAGTTGCTCAAAAAAGTATTGTTTTATTAAAGAATGAAAATCAGACTTTACCACTTTCTAAAAGCTTGAAAACAATTGCATTCATTGGTCCAATGGTAAAAGAATACAAAGCCAATATGGGATTTTGGTCGGTGGAATTACCTGACGTTGATTATGATAAATGGGTAGTTTCGCAATGGGATGGTTTACAAAATAAGGTGGGTAAAAACACTAAATTATTGTACGCAAAAGGTTGTGAAGTTGACGGAGATAATAAAGATGGTTTTGCGGAAGCTTTGGCAACTGCCAAGCAAGCTGATGTTGTCATTTTAAGTATAGGAGAAAGACGCGACATGAGCGGTGAAGCAAAAAGCCGAAGCGATCTGCATTTGCCAGGCGTTCAGGAAGATTTAGTAAAAGCCATTCAGGCAACGGGCAAACCGGTTGTAGTTTTGGTAAACGCAGGAAGGCCACTTATTTTTAACTGGACAGCAGATAATGTTCCTGCAATTGTTTATACCTGGTGGTTAGGTACCGAAGCTGGAAATGCTATCGCGAATGTTTTATTTGGAGATTACAATCCATCAGGAAAATTACCAATGACTTTTCCAAGAGAGGTGGGTCAGATACCTATTTATTACAATCATTTTAGCACTGGAAGACCTGCACCAAATGAAAATGCTACAGGATATGTTTCGTCTTACATCGACTTAAAAAACTCACCTAGATTTCCTTTTGGGTATGGTTTGAGTTATACAAAATTCGATTATTCAGGTTTAAAACTTTCTTCAGCAAAAATTAAAAGCAACGAAACTATTAAGGTTTCTTTTCAACTGTCAAACGTTGGAAGACTTGCAGGCGAAGAAGTGGTACAACTCTATTTAAAAGACAAATTTGGATCTGTCATAAGACCGGTTTTAGAATTAAAAGATTTTCAAAAAGTGAAATTAAGTGCAGGAGAATCTAAAACTATTGAATTTACAATAGACAAAGAAAAACTTTCATTCTATAATGATAAAGTAGAATGGGTTGCTGAACCGGGAGATTTTGAAGTAATGATTGGAACCTCATCAGCAGATATTAAACTAAAATCAGACTTTGAATTAGTACAATAGTGGAAATTGGTTTAGTTGGCGTTATGGATTTTATAAAGGTTTTGAATTTATTTCAGCACTGTATTTATAAAATCCATAGCGCCAATTCCTTTATACGATGCAAACAAAGCTTTATCAAAAGCTTCACGTTTTTCCTTTTTATTTTTAGCTTCATTTTCAACAATCATCTGGTTGAAAATTCTTTCCTGCTCTTCACTATATTTTATAGAAGCTTCTAAAAGATCGTTTTTTGAAACCAATCCAAAAGAAGAGCATACTTTTTTTACAAGCCTCTTGTTCAATTTTGCCAGGTTTGGAATACTCATATTTAATCAATTTATATTTCTAAAATAATAGACTATTTATTCTGATTTTTTGTCACAGAAAAGTATAGTAATAGTGCTGTAAAATAAGTTGTTATGTTCTTTGTAATTATTTTCTAACACTTATTTGTCTCAAAAACCACAAAACACCCACTTAATGTGTTATTATGACGCAATGTAATTATTTTTTTAATTCAATTTTGATTTTAAGTAAAAATTGTGAGTAATACACTTCTATTATTTCTTTCAATTTGATTAAAGTAGCTATTCATTTGCAAAAATGATTTAAATTGCATGTTAATTGAACAGAAAAACACTTTTCTAAAGCAAAGCTGAATGTCAAAAGGAATTATAATAAAAAGTGAGAATTATCAACCCGGACTTTCGATAGATTGTGTTATTTTCGGATTTCATGATAATCAGCTTAAAGTTCTCCTGATTAAAACTCCGTATGATAATAAATGGTCCCTACCCGGCGGTTTTATTCCATTAGATCAGGATATAGATACTGCAGCCGTTACTGTTTTGAGTGAACGTACTGGAATGAAAGGTATATTTTTAAGACAATTTGCCACTTTTGGAAGAGTAAAAAGGAACGATGAACATTTTGGAAAAGCCGTTTTAGATTATTTACAGATTCCAGAAGATCAGGGAAAGTGGTTTAGGCAACGTTTTGTAACAATTGGATATTATGCCCTTGTTGATTTTTTAAAAGCAATTCCGCAAAAAGAACACAGTCAGGAAATCATAGAATGGATTGACCATAAAGAAGTTCCTGAACTTATTTTAGATCACAAGGCAATTCTCGATAAAGCTTTGGATACGCTAAGAATAGAATTGAATTTGATGCCAATTGGTTATAATTTATTGCCCGAAAAATTTACGATTCCCGAACTTCAAAAATTATATGAAACCATTTTAGATAAGAAATTAGATAGAAGAAATTTTCTTAGAAAAATAACCAACATCGGAATTTTAAATAAACTTGACGAAAAGAAAAGTAACGTTGCGCATAAAGCACCAAACTTATATACTTTTGATAAAGATAAATACGAAGAAGTGCTTAAAAATGGATTAAATCAGGGTTGGTAAAATAGAGTTAGAATTATTTTACAATTGTTCTAAAAGTCAAATTCACTCTCGGTTTTGTAGTTGTTTTAGTTGGCGGTAACCGATGCAGCCAATGTGTTTGTGTTTCATCCTTCATTACCAATAAACTTCCGTGTTCTAAAATTAAAGAAACCGTTTCTTTGGATTCTTTATGTTTAAAAGCAAATTTGCGTTCAGCACCAAAGCTTACTGAACCAATCGCGCCATTCTTTTTTAAATCTTTTTCTGCATCGCTGTGCCATGCCATTCCTTCATCGCCTGAATGATATAAATTCAGCAAACAAGAGTTGAATGTTTCGCCTGTTTTTTCTTCCATTACGGCCTTTAATTCCAATAATTCCTTCGTCCACGGAAGTGCCTTTTTTGTAGTATTTGAATACGTATATTTAAACTCCGAATCGCCATACCAAGCCACTTTTCGCTTCGTAAGAATTAGTTTTCCAAAGATAATTGCCTCATCATTTTTCCATTCAATTGTATTGAGCAGAACGTCTAAATAATGATTAGAATCTTCTCTCGAAAATAACTTTCCGTAATAATTGACAGTTCCGTCTTTAGGAAGTAAATTTGTGGTTTCGTTTATTTGGGGATTAAATAAGTCCATTTTTCCATTTTTGATATTCGGTCTTCATACAATGTCCGCAAGGCCTGAAACCATTTTGTCGGGCTTCATTTTCAGACAAAAAGAAAACCCGATTTTCACGTTTCATTCTTTTTCCTGAACCGCATTTTAGTCTTCCGTAAATTTTTAGTTTTTGGTTTCCACCAAAGCAAATTTCTGCATTTTTAATTTTATTTCTTAGATCCTGGTCGAGAATTTTATAGTGTTGAATCATTTTTTTAAAGTTACAGAGTTTGAGAGAAACAAAGGTTCAGAGGTTTTCGAGTAGGCATATATCTTTGCACCTTTGTTCATCTGAACCTTTGCACCTTAATTTAACGCATCATGAAAAATAATTCCCAACGTATGTCGTTCGCCACTATGAATTTCACTTACGCCATGTTTCATATTAACGCGATAATATCCTTTTGTTCCTTTTACAGGTCTGAAGTTTGTTGTAAAAACCAAAACGTCACCTTTTTTTGGTTTTAACACAATCGCTTTAGATTGTGCCCTTGGTGTTTGCTGTGTTAAAACAAATTCACCACCGGTAAAATCTTCATCAGGTTCGTTGAGAAAAAGAACTATCTGAATAGGAAAATAAATAGCTCCATATAAATCCTGATGCAAAGTATTAAAACCGCTTTTACCATATTTTAAAATTAAAACTGTTGCTTTTAATTGATTGTTGGCGTGACATTGTTCGAGTAATTTTTCGTGCGTTTCAGGAAAAACAGTATTGATATTTAATGCTTTCATCCAGGCATTTGCAATTGGCGCTAATTTTGAATAAATAGAAGAACGGATGTTTTGAATTAAATCCGGCAACGGATAATTAAAATATTTGTATTCGCCCAAACCAAAACGATAGCGTTCCATTATAACCGTTTTTCGGTACAAATTTGGATTGTCATAATCAAATTTTAAATCTTCGCATTGTTCGTTATTAAGAATGTTTGGAATAACTGCAAATCCATTTTCGTGCATAGATTCGGTAATGCTTTCCCAATTCTGAGTCGCGATTTTTTCTTTCATTATTTTGTTCTTGATAATCCTCCATCAACCGTAATTTCAGTACCATGAATATAAGACGCATCATCTGAAGCAAGAAAAAGTACTGTTTTTGCAATTTCAGAAGGTTCGCCAAATCGTTTAAACGGAAGCGTAGGAATAACTGCATCGATTGTTTTTTTAATTTCTTCTGGCGTAAGACCGGTATTATTAAAAATATTCGTTTTAATATACCCAGGACTTATTCCATTTACACGTATTTCTTTAGAAGTACATTCTGCTGCAAATGTTTTAATTAAGGACTGAACAGCAGCTTTTGCAGCCGTGTAAACAGACATGTTTGGATGACCAACTTCGGTAAGAAATGTAGTGTTTAAGATTATTGAACTACCTTTTGGCATTAGGGGCAATATTTGTTGCACTGTAAAGAATGTTCCTTTTACTAATAAATCAAATAATTCATCAAAATCGCTTTCCCGTACCATTTCGATAGGCATAAATTTGCCATATCCCGCATTTACAAATAAAATATCTATTTGGTCCGTGTGCTTACTTATTTGATCTTTTAATTCCAGAATATCAGATAACTTTCCAGCATTAGACACAATTCCAATTGCATTTGTTCCAAGTTCTTTAATAGCTCTATTTATTGTTTCCTCGCTGCGTCCAGTTATAACAACTTTAGCGCCTTCAGTAATGAATTTCTGAGCTGTTGTAAAACCCATTCCGTTTGTCCCGCCTGTAATTAATACGACTTTGTTTTTAAATTTTTGCATTTTATAATTATTTAGATTGCAAAGATTTTAAAAATGGACAAGCAGAAAAATCCGAAACTTGCTATATTAAAATTCAGGGTTTGTATGAGCACCTTCCCAGCCAATAATGGCTGTTTTTCGGGTATTTCCCCACATATAACCGCCAAATGTTCCGGAAGATTGAATTACACGATGACAAGGAATTAAAAAGGCTACAGGATTGCTTCCGATTGCGGTTCCGACCGCCCGTGAAGCGTTTGGTTTATCGATTTTTTGTGCAATCGAACCGTAAGTAGAAAGCTGTCCCATTGGGATTTTAAGTAAAGTTTCCCATACTTTCAATTGAAAATCGGTACCTTTTAAATGTAATTTTATTTCAGATAATTTGCTCCAGTCATTTTGGAAAATGAAAAGTGCATTTTGCTGTGCCAAATCGAGTTTTCGGGAGAATGCTGCATTCGGAAATTTATGTTTTAAGTCTTCAAATCCAGTTTCTTCATTTTCGGCGAAAGCCATAAAACAAACACCTTTACTGGTTGAAGCCACAATAATATTCCCAAACGGACTTTTGGCGAAACTAAAGTTAATTTCCAGGTTTTTACCGCCATTTTTATATTCTGCAGGAGTCATTCCTTCAATATTTATAAATAAATCATGCAAACGACTAGTACCTGAAAGCCCCGTATCAAAAGCGGCATCAAATAAGGTGGCCTGATTATTTTCTTTTAGGATTTTCTTCGCGTGCTCAACACTAATATATTGCAAAAACTTCTTCGGACTTGTGCCAGCCCATTCTGTAAACAAACGCTGAAAGTGAAACGGACTTAAATGTACTTTCTCTGCAACCTCATCTAAATTAGGTTGTTCCTTAAAGTTGACTTTTATATAATCTATTGCATTTGCAATTCGGTTATAATTAATATTTTCCTGTATGTTCATTTTCTTCAATTTTATGATACAAATATCAGGCGGGTTTTGCGGTTATAAAATCTGAAACTTGCGGAAGTTTGTTTTGTTTTTATTGTTTCAGTTTCATGTTATGCGAGAACCGGAAACCTAAAACAAATTTAATCTCTTAAGGCAATTAGTCTGTTTGAAAGTTCAATTTTAAAATCTTGTAATTTTGATTCGGTAATATTGAAAGCAGTAGACCAATCAATGCTTTCGTACAATTCATCTTCAGATATGTATTTTGAAAGTTCTATAATCATTTTATCACATTCAGCATTATACACTTCCATATTAAAGTGAAGTATGTCTTTGAGAGGATGATCTCCGGGTCCGCCTGCTGCCATTTATATAGTGTTTTTGTTTTGGATTTATTTAAGTTTTTCTTTTCTTGAAGAAACACTTATTAGTTTATATCCATTTTCAGTTCTTAAAAACTCAAAATGATCTTGTCCGAAATCCTTTTTATTTTGAGGAGAAATAACGATGTTTTTTAAAGGATTAATCCAGTCTTTGGCCTGACGGCAATTATCAAAATACTGCTCATACTCTTCTGCCTCATAAATAAATTTATTCAAACTTTCAGCCGAAATAAAGTAATCGCAATTAGTAGATTTCAGTTCAAGAAGCTTCTCTTTGATGCGATTGTAATTTTGTTTAAAGAATTCACCTTTAGGTTTGGTTATCCAGCCATCGTCATCGTCTTTTTTTTTCCAATACGTAATTTTATCATAAGAATGTTTCAATAAATTTTCTTTTGATAAATCAGTAAGTAAGATGTTTTTAAGCCATTCTTTAAATTCCTTATCAAAATTGATAAACGAATAATATTGTCCATCAACGCCAAGAAAATTATCTCTTATAGGATCCGGATTTTTTTCTTTTGATTTTTGGAGGGAATAAAAATTCAACTCATCATTGTAGCCAAAATTTTCAATTAGAATTTTATTGTTAATGTCAATCAGGAATTCTTTTCCTCCAGTCCAAAAAAAATGTTCTCCATCTTTTTCTTTAACGGCATCTTTTACAGCTATAATCATTCCGTTTCTAGCTCTTGTTAAATCACTGTATTCAGCCGGAATTATGATTTTTCCATCACCATTAAAGAAACCCATTTTATCAGTTTTAGAGTCTTTGAAGCGAATAAAGCTTTCATTTTCGCAGTCGGGTCCATTATCGTAAATATACAGACTATCACGACCTACTATTTTTCCTGATTTAGTTAAGTAATAACTTGTCCAGGTTCCCTTTACCTCTTCCGAAACTACTATGATGTCATCAAATTTATTTGCAGAAGTTAACCCCATAAATTTGGGTGCTATTTTGATGTTTCCAATTTTATCTTTAAATCCGATATGCGTTGTGTCATTGTCCCAAAATGAAATCCACGTGTCTTTATTTTGTGCAAAGATAGTGCAGCTAAAAGAAAGAAATATGTAGAGAAGAATAGTTTGTTTCATTACTGGATATTTAATTTTAATGATCATACCAAATATAAAGACAATTTAAGAATTTTATTTTTTCTCTTTTTTCTCTTTTTCTTTTTTAGCCTCTTCTTCTTTAAGTCTTTTTTCTTCTTCGTGTTTTTTTGTTAATTCTTCTTTTTTGATTTTTTCACTCTGAATTTGGTTTTGTAAATCCTGAATTTTAGTGGAACTTTTTTCTATATCAGATTTTGATTTATTTACTTTTTCTTCAGATTTGATAATGTACTTTTTAGACTTTTCAATGTTTTTTTCTAAATCAGAATTATTTTCTCCTGAATTGTTTTCAAGATTTTTTAAATCTTCCTGTTTAGCCTTTAATTTGGTTTCTTGTTCTGCTGATTTTTTTTGCAATTTTTGAAGTTTTCTTTCTTCATTTGCCAATTTATCTTCTCTACTTTGAATGTTGTTAAGCGAACGCGCCATATCACGCTGTTGTTGCTGTTGCTGCATAAACATTTGGTTTTGCTGTCTAAACATGGCATTGCTAGCCTGCATTTGTCTTTGCATACTAGATTGAGCGTTGGCAAAAAAAGGCAAAAGCATTAGTAAAATTAAAATCAGGCCTGTTCTCATAATTCGGTTTATAAATGGGATTTGAATTTCAAATGTAAACTTAAAATTTCAAGAAGTATCCATAAATATCTTATTAAGTTAGAGGTTTTGGTCTACGTAACCGTGAGGGATAGAAGCAGTCCGC
>Ga0247806_10000163_pt1 | contig 44899 bp, 32 predicted proteins | sample UWRJL059202B1_FD_179935 | JGI IMG/M metagenome (GOLD analysis project Ga0247806, IMG submission 179935) | Plant litter microbial communities from Arlington Agricultural Research Station in Wisconsin, United States - UWRJ-L059-202B-1 | ecosystem: Environmental > Terrestrial > Plant litter >... | reverse complement strand
GTTTTAACCATGTGCCTCGTTCATTTATATATAAAATTTTAGTACTATACTTGAGGCAGCCATCTTCCTGATCGAAGTATCGCATGGTTTCAACTTTTATAGTATCTTCAATCAAAGTTTGCCTCTCGCATTTAGGTAAATTGTCTAATTCATGAAATATAAACATTCCACTAAAAACAGCGCTAAATATAAAAAAATGAAGAAATTTCATGTAATGTTGATTTTGATGCAAATAAAAAACAGCTTTTTAACACCTGTGTAAGATATTAAAAAGCTGTCAAACCTTTAACTGTTTTTATTTAATTATTTCACAGCCTCAACTTTATATCCTTTTTTACGGAGTAGTTTAATAACGCCGTTATCGCCGGCAAGGTGGGCGGCACCCACGCCAAAAAAGGTGGGTTTGGCCTTTGCTATAGTTTCTATTTTCGGGATCCAGTTTTTGTTACGGTTTATAAGCAGCACATCATTATGGGATGCCATTAGTTTATTCTCTGATTTATCCATAAAGGCTAACAGTTCGTTGAGATCCTTTTTGTTATAAAGAGCCATCATTTCGGCTAACTCTTTCTTGTCTTTAACCATGTTATCTTTAGCCGTTTTTACAAGTTCATCCATTTGCTCCTGGTAAGGTATTGCATCAAAAATGGCCATTTGTTCGGCTACAGTTTCAAGTCCTAATACTTCCTCCTTTTGTTCTTTGGCAATATTAGCAAGAGACATCTCATAAGACTGCGCCGGGCAGTCTATCATTTTTGGATATAAAATAGCGGTTACCATAAAAGGCTTAAACGTACCCAGCATATCGGCAGAAGCGCCTGTGTTTGCCTTTAAAAATTCGTCAACTATTTTATAGTTTTCGGGTGTGGTTAACGATTTCATGGTAACACCATCTTTCATCCCCATAGTGCCCATCATTTCGCTTTGCATATTTGGGTCGTCCATATCAAGCTCTAAATATAGCTGATCTGTTACATCAAGAGCTGCAAGAATATACTCATTAAGCGTGGCATCGCAGGTAATGTGCATAGTCCCGTACAGGTATGAAGGTTTGGAGAGGCCGTTACCGCTAATTTTCCATAACAAACCTTTTTCCAGTTTTTGGGCATTGGCAGTAAAACCGGCAAAAACACAGAGGGCGGCAATTAGTAATTTTTTCATTGGTCTTTTATTTTTTTAAGTTCAATGTAATTGTTGTTTAGTTTCTTTAAAAGCCTTCCGTATAAAGAATTATACACCAATGCGATTATTAAAACAAGCAGTGGGATAAATACAAAAGCAACTATATATATAGGCGTATTGCTTTCCTGCGGGTTGTTGTCGTCATACATTATAACGCCACATATAAGCCCAAAGGTTATCATGCCTATCATGTAAAATACGTATGCTTTAACAATGCGGCGCACCCTGATAATATTCTGCATAAGCTTTCTAACCGGTTGCTGAGATGATATTTTCCTGAAGTTAAAATAGAAAGCTACTATAAATACTACCAGTACTACATAGTGCAGATAGTCTATTACATCTAAAAATAATGCCTGAGAATAATCAGCACCTGTTATAGAAGTAAGCAATGAAAAACTACCCCACAGGGCAAACTCAATAAGGCTTATAATAAGTATCCACTTTACTTCCGAAGATGATTTTTTATGCAGCATGGCATAAATATCCGTTTCAGAAAACTTAGGGTATACGTTTTCTTCTTTCTTCCAGCTGTTCTTTAATTTATCTAATTCGTCCATTTTTTCCTGCTACGGATTTAATATTTTTTTCAATTTGCCTTTAATTCTGTTCATTTTTACGCGGGCATTAACTTCACTTATGCCCAGGGTTTCGGCAATCTCTGTGTAATCTTTATCTTCCAGGTACATAAATACCAATGCCTTTTCTATATCATTAAGCTGGTGCACGGCCTGGTACAGCATTTTTATGTGCTCTTCTTCTTCATAATTATATTCTTCCTGGTTTACCTTGTGCAGGGTATTATCAAACTCTATGGTGCTTATGGTGCGGGTTTTCTTGCGGTAAAGTGTAATAGCGGTATTTAGGGCAACCCTGTATGCCCAGGTAGTAAACTTAGATTCTCCCCTAAACTGGGGGAAGGCTTTCCAGAGTTGTATTGTAATTTCCTGGAACAGGTCTTTGTGGGCATCTTCATTATTAGTGTAGAGCCTGCAAATTTTGTGTATCAGGTTTTGATGTTCCTGAAGTTGTTGTACAAACGATCTTTCGATTGATGAACCCATAACGCATTAGTATATAAGACCCGTGTTTTGTTACAGGTAATTACAATTCTTTATCTGAATAATAATTCACCATAAGGCCCACAAACTTGCTGTAGGTTTCTAAACCATCTTTTTGTCGGTTCATTTTTAGGTAATTATCATAAATGTATTTAAAAATACTCTCTACAAAAGACTGGTATTTTTTATTAAACTGCTCACTCTCTTCAAAGTTGCCCAGTATGCCTTTATTTATAAGCGGTGCAAGGTTTTTAGCAGTTTTCTTGTCGAATTTAGTAATGTTGCGCATGCAATATTTTAGAGCAAACGAATAACCTGAGTATTGAAAGTAAGGATCGTTACTTTTTACAGATGCCATAAAACCTATAAAGTTAGCCTCGCTTTCGTTAGCATAACCTATTTGGTGGGCCATTTCGTGGCAGGTAGTAGTTGGCAGGTTATAAAGGGGGAGTTTGCTGTTTACCTGTGCCTCATTAGTAAAAGGGTTTAGGTAACCGCCAAAGCCCATGTAAGAAAGCGGTACACTAAACAGCGATGATTTTATACTTGCATGCTCATACTTAAAATCAGGAAATTGCTTTGAGAGGCTGCCGTATGCAATTACTGACTGGTTGTAAATTTTGCTAACATTATAAGGTACCACAACTTTAGTACTGTCGTTTTTAGTTATGCTTACCTGCAGGGCATTTGTCTTTACAATTAGTTTTTTGGTAAAGGAAGTAAGTTCGGCCAGGGTGTATTTTTTTTCAATATTCATTTTTTTGTAAAGCGGAACTCTATGGTAGTTAAATGCCCATAAAGCATTGAACAAAAAATATATTATAGATAGTGTGGCAACCATAGTAACCAGATTATATTTGTAAGCCTGCCTCCAGGTTTTGCGGCGTTGCCAGAGCCAGCGCAATCCCATAAAGATAGCAATCCCATAAATAATATCGCCAATAGAGAAACCAAAAAGCCCAAAGACATTGCGCGATACACCCGATAGGTAAGGGTAAATGCCATTGCTGTACCAGCGCTCTGTAAACTCAGGAAAAAAGGAGAGTAGCTTTACTACAATTATTTGCAGGACGAACAAGAGGGCAAGGAGTTTCTTTTTCTTCATTAGGGCGGTGTAAATGCAAGTGGTTTGTAAATATAAGTAGTATTTTTGTATTGGATAAATGCAAATTGCCACATGAAAAAGATTGATGCTCCCAGAAAGGTAATTTTTATTTGTAAGGGTAAAAAATGTTGCCGCTACAGTAAGGATATTTACAAAGGTTTTAAAGGATTATTAAAAGATAATGGCCTTAAAAAGCAGGTAGATATCGTAGAGACAGACTGCACAGGTAATTGTAAATGTGCCCCGGTAATAAGTCTGCAGCCACAAAACATCTGGATAGGGGATGTAGACGATAAAGACGTAAAAAATATTTTTAAGCAATATCTTTTGCAGTAATAACAAAAATTTTAGTTAGCCACGAAGTCTACAATTTACACCTTTTGTAAATTTTGCCACTTACCATAACTTATAATAGTGCCTAATCCATAAAGAATATTTTATCGCGCGTAGCACTTATGTGGTCATGGCACTGCATAAACTTTACCTGCTGTAACTTTGTATCTTTATAGTATACACGTACCTTTGCCTTAAACTAAACATAAACAAATGAGCCAGGAAATAAGAAACCTGGAGCCAAAAGCGCTCTGGAATAAATTTGCCGACCTTAATGCTGTGCCACGCCCATCTAAAAAAGAAGAACGTGTTATTGCTTTTATGAAAGATTTTGGTGCAAAACTGGGCCTCGAAACTATTGAAGACGAGGTGGGTAATGTAATCATTAAAAAACCTGCAACCGCCGGGCACGAAAACCGCAAGACTATTGTAATGCAAAGCCATCTTGATATGGTGCATCAAAAAAACAGCGATACCATTTTTGACTTTGATACACAAGGTATAGAAATGTATGTGGATGGCGACTGGGTGCGTGCTAAAGGAACAACATTAGGAGCAGATAACGGCCTTGGTGTTGCTACTATAATGGCTGTTCTTGAAAGTACTGATGTACCTCACCCTGCTATTGAAGCATTGTTTACCATTGATGAAGAAACCGGAATGACGGGAGCAATGGGGCTTAAAGGCGGATTGCTTAAAGGCGAAATACTGCTTAACCTGGATACTGAAGAGGATGACGAAATAGATATAGGCTGTGCCGGTGGTATTGATGTTACTGCAGAGCGTGGCTATGTAGAAGAAGATGTACCTGATAACTCTGTAGGATATACCATTACCGTAAAGGGATTAAATGGTGGCCATAGCGGTATGGATATTAATAAAGGACTCGGCAATGCCAACAAGATAATGAACCGCCTGCTTTTTGATAGTTTTGAGAATTTTGGTTTGCAAATAGCCGAAATTAATGGTGGCAGCCTGCGAAATGCTATACCAAGGGAGAGTGTTGCAAAGGTTATTATCTCTCAAATTTTTGATGAGGCTTTTGTATTTGATATGCAGGAAGTTATTAATGATATTAAAACTGAATATAAAACTACAGAGCCTAATTTAACAATTGCTATAGAAAAAGGCGACCTGCCTGCTAAAGTAATGGATCTTGGTGTTCAGGAAGGGCTTACACGTGCGCTTTATGCTGCGCTTAACGGCGTATATCGTATGAGTGCAGATATGGAAGACCTTGTAGAAACAAGTAACAATATTGCACGCGTAATAGTTAAAGACGGTAAGCTGCACATAGGCTGTCTTACACGATCGTCTGTGGAGAGTTCTAAGATGGATCTTGCAAACGGATTGCGAGCTGCATTTGAGCTTATAGGATGCGAAGTTACGCAGTCTGGCTCGTATCCAGGATGGACGCCAAATGTAAATTCTCCTATACTTGCAGTGCTTAAAGAAATTTACGAAAAACAAAATAATAGCTTACCGGCAGTCGTTGCCTGTCATGCAGGTCTTGAATGTGGTATATTAGGAACAAACTATCCTGATATGGATATGATATCTTTTGGGCCAACCATCAAAGGCGCACATAGTCCGGATGAGAGGGCAAATATTGCCTCAGCACAAAAATACTGGAAATTTGTTCTAGAAATCCTGCAAAATATCCCTTTTAAATAAAAAGATTCCTTTAACAAAAAAATGACAAAACCGCTATTTATGGCGGTTTTGCTATTTTATCCATTCTTTTTGACTAAAATTAAGAGATAAAAAATTATTATGGTATGCAAATAGATTGTGACAACTAAATCGCATAATTAACAATTGTACATTCCTTAGCTAATGCAATGTATAATTATATTAAATGAAATTTTTAGATAACATAATCAATGATTTTTTAAGTGTTACTTTTACATATATTTTTATTGGCAACACTTGCTTATAGTTTTAATTGAATATATAAAAGTGCTTAAAATCACAGTCAACTTCTTTAAATACGCTTTTTTACAAATTTACCCCCTATTTTTTTCTATTTTACCCCCCTTGTTTTTAAATAAAGCCATCTTACTTTGTGTAACTATAACGTTTAAGTCATGTTATAGAAATGTTAACAAAAAACAAGTGTGTATTGCACATTTAAATGTTGGCTTTTTATCCCTGATTAATGAAAACGTTTTCGCTAACCAAATTTTCTTTAACCAAATTTAATTATGATTAGAAATTACAATTTAACAATTAAGTCACTTAAGTGGCCTATGCTTTTTATAGCTCCCATGCTATTAATGGGAGGGGAAGCATCTGCCACAGTAGTGCATGCCCATTCGGCAAACATTTTTCAATCAGTTATTACAGGAACGATAGTTTCTAAAAGTGACGGATTAGGCCTTCCCGGTGCCACTATTATGATAAAGGGTACTCAACAAAGTGCAGTTACAGATATAGATGGTAAATTCTCTATAACAGTAACAGACCCTAACGCCGTGCTTGTAATTAGCTTTATGGGTTTCAAAACCCAGGAAATACCTCTTGCAGGGCAATCTACCATTAGTGTAACTATGGAAGAAGATGCTGCTCAACTTGATGAGGTCGTAGTAATAGGCTATGGTACTCAAAGAAAAGGAGATGTAACCAGTGCAGTCGCTAGCGTTAAAGCAGAAAATTTCAACTTAGGGCAGGTAAAAGATGCCGGACAGCTTATACAAGGTAAGGTGGCGGGCCTTGCCATTACAAATGTTAGTGGCGACCCTACTGCAACAACCTCTATCAAGCTTAGGGGTAATAATACAATTGGCGGTGCTTATCAGGATCCTTTAGTGCTTATTGATGGTATTCCGGGTGCTCTTAACACAGTTGCTCCGGAGGATATAGAAAGTATCGATGTACTTAAGGACGGATCGGCAGCAGCTATTTATGGCGTTCGTGGTACCAACGGTGTAATATTAATTACCACTAAAAAAGCAAAAGGCGGCGATATGGATGATGTGCAGTATACAGGATATGTAAGTACATCCCGAATTGCAAGTAAACTGGATATGCTGTCAAGTCAGCAATTCAGGGAGTTATATCCGCAATATGACAATGGTGCAAATGTAGACTGGCTTAAAGAAATTAGCCGCACTCCAATATCGCATGTACATAACCTGTCTTTTAGGGGTGGGAGTTCTAAAACTAATTACATAGCCAACCTTAACTACAACAGGCAGGAAGGTATCATGTTAAAATCAGATAACGCAACTTTTAGGGGTCGCATTGAAGTTAATCACCGGATGTTTGATGACAAATTATTGTTCAAGTTTTCAATTTTAGGCAGGGAAAACAAATATACGTCTACATCTGATGGGGGAAGTTTTAATGGCGCAGCATACTGGCAGGCCTTACGCAGAAACCCTACAGATCCTATCTATAACGAAGATGGTACGTATTATCAGAACAAAAATAAACTGGATTATTTAAATCCAATAGCACTATTAGATGAGACATTTGGTAACGTTAAGACGTCTGAAGTTCGCTATAACAGCGTTTTAACATATAATCCTATAAAAGATTTAACCCTAAATGCACTTTTTTCGTATGTAAAGGAAAACAGGGCTACAGGATATTCTGAGACTTTACAGCATTCATCAGCAACGGTATATGGCTTTCCGGGTTACTCCTCGATATCAGGTTTCAACCGCATGGAAAAACAAATGGAACTTACGGCTAAATATGATAAAACACTTGATAAACATAAGTTTAGCGTATTAGGTGGTTATAGCTATATCGAATCTGATATTGAGAGATCTAACATGTCTAACTATCGCTTTCAGGATGATTACTTTGGCGGATGGCATAACATAGGTACAGGTGCTGCGCTTCAGGCTGGTCTTGCAAATATGGGTAGTTCTAAGAATCATGGAAACCTTATAAGTTTCTTTGGGCGTGTAAACTATTCGTTTGATGATAAATATTTGTTAATGGCAAGTTTACGTCACGAGGGGGCAAACCAGTTGTATGGTACCAGTAATGCTTGGGGAACTTTCCCGGCAGTATCTGTAGGCTGGAAGATTACCAATGAAAGTTTTATGGAGAACCAAAAGATATTTGAAGAAATAAAATTTCGTGCAGGCTACGGTGTTACTGGTTCTCAGCCCGCAAATTCATTTCTTGGAGTGGCGTTGCTAAGCTATGGTGATTTTGCATTTGTAAATGGTCAATGGGTACGCACGATACAACCCGCTTCAAACCCTAACCCGGATTTAAGATGGGAAGAGAAAAAAGAAACCAATATAGGTGTTGACTGGGCAATAAAAGGCGGCCGTCTCTCAGGATCTATAGACGTGTATCAGCGTAAAGTAGACGGTCTGTTGTACAATTATAATGTGCCGGTTCCACCAAACTTGTTTCCAAATATACAGGCTAATGGAGGTACCATGAAAAATAAAGGTTTAGAGGTACTTATAACAGGAGTTCCGGTTCAAACTAAAGATTTTCAGTGGACTACTACCGGTACTTACTCTACTAACAGTAATAAATTAGAAAGCCTTGATGGAAAATACAAATCTCAATCAGACTTTTTCCTTACTGGAGGTGTAAACTATGAGGGGATGACAACACAATCACACAAGGTTCAGGTAGGGCAGGCAATAGGTAATTTTTATGGATTTAAAGTAGTTGATGTTGATGCGCAGGGTAAATGGATATACCTTAATAAAAATGGACAGCGCGTTAATTATGCCGATTTTACCCATGACCCTAACGACAGGCAGGTAATAGGTAATGGTATACCCAAATGGTATTTAAGCTGGATCAATAACTTCCGTTACAAAAACTTCGATCTTAGTGTTAACGTACGTGGTGCGTTTGGTTTCCAAGTAGTTAATGAAGCCCGAATGAATTATGAAGGTACCCAAAATGGTTATGGAGATAACAGGCTTGCCACCGTTAATGACCTGGTTTTCGGAAAAACATTATTAAGTAACACAATTGCACCTGAATTTAACAGCTATTATGTAGAAGATGGCGATTATGTAAAGATTGATAACATTACGTTGGGTTATTCGTTTAAAAACATGAATACGAAATATCTAAAATCTGTAAGGTTATACGGTACGGTTATGAATGTGTTAAAAATTACTGATTACAAAGGTATAGACCCTGAAGTTAGTACCACTGGATTAACTCCGGGTATAGATGGCAGGTCGAGGTATCCTACCATTACATCATTTACTTTTGGAGTACAGGCTCAGTTCTAAATTTTAAAAAAAAATTACAATGAAGACAAATAAAATATTTTTAGCAGTTGCAGGTACAGCAATGCTATTCAGTACATTTTCATGTACTGAACTTGCAGATGATTCTTACGGATCAGTTATACTTGATAATTATACCCCAAAAACTGAAACCGATATTAGTGCATTAGTAAATGCGGCATATATACCGTGGAGAAAAACAATGCTGCTATGGAATGGTGTAGTGAGGGCACAGGAACTCCCTGCCGATCAGGATGTGCTCCCTGCCCGTACCGGTATAGGATGGGTAGATGGTTATGTGTATAAGAGAATGCATGAACATACCTGGACCTCTGCCGATGATGGGGTTTTGCAACCATGGAGCCGCACTTATGAAGGTATAAACACATGCAATCGACTAATTTACCAGATAGAAATCGATAAAATCCTTGTTAGTCCTGAAAGAAAAATTAGCCTTTTAGCTGAACTTAAAGTACTTCGTGCATCCTATTACTATATACTAGTAGATATTTTTGGTAGCGTGCCTGTTGTTACAGATTATACAGATGCAAGTTTGCCGAGACAATCTACAAGGGCAGAGGTATTTGACTTTATAGTAAGTGAGGTAACAGATAATATTGAAGCATTATCTGATAATGAAGGATCTGACAGGCAACTTTATTATGGACGTATGAACAAGTGGGTTGCTAATACATTATTAGCAAAAATGTACCTTAATGCTGAGGTGTGGCGTGGCCAGCCAATGTGGGCAGAATGTATTGCAGCCTGCGATAAGGTAATTAATTCTGGCAACTATGTTTTAGAACCAAATCAAAAAAATATATTTATAACCAATAACGAAGGTTCTAAAGAATTAATTTTTGCACTTCCGTTTGATGAAAAATTTGTTACAGACTGGAACGCTTTTGATTTTCATATGTACACATTATCAAGTGAGAATCAAAAAACATATTTATTTACAAACTCTCCTTGGGGAGGGGTTTGCGCTACGCCACAGTTTATAGACTCCTATAATCCTGCAGATGCACGTTTAGCAGAGAATTTTATAGCCGGGCAGCAGTATGCAAGTACAGGTGAAGCTTTATCTCTTAACTATACAAATTCTGTTCCGTCCATTGATGATTCTGATAAAGATGACGGACTGCGTTGGGGGAAATTTGAATATGCTATGGGTGCTACTAACCGTTTAAGTAATGATTTCCCTGTATTTAGGTATGCTGATATACTGCTTATGAAAGCTGAAGCTTTATTAAGAACAGGTCAGGCAGGGGCAGGTGCCCTTGTAACACAGGTACGCACAAGAAATTTTAGAAGCAACCCTGCATTAGCTACCGTTACTGATGCCGAATTAATGCTGGGCAGTAATTATGATTATGGCCGACGCGATGTAAACGTACAAACATCTGAAGGTGGCAGCAACATAGTAATGGGCAGGATGCTCGACGAGTTAGGATGGGAGTTTACCCAGGAAGGCCGTCGTCGCCAGGACCTTATAAGGTTTGGGGTGTTTACTACAAAATCATGGTTTTCGCATAGTGCTACAAACAATGCAACCCGTAATCTATTCCCTATTCCTAATGATGCAATATTAACAAATTCTAACCTGGTGCAAAACCCGGGTTACTAAAAATAGTTGGGTTAGTTACAATTGATTTTTACTTTACTGCTTGCAGTGGCTCCGGCTTTCTGCAAGCAGTTTTTTAGCTTTAGTTTACTCCAAAACAATATTACAATAACCATATTATTATGACTTTAAAAAAAGTATTTACAACCTTAGCCTGCACTACAGTTATGCTTGGCGCGGTTGCACAACAAAAAGTACCGTTTAAAAAAGAAGAATTTAAACAATGGGCCCAAACTCCTCCTATGGGGTGGAACAGCTGGGATTGCTATGGGCCTACAGTAGTAGAAAGCGAAGTTAAAGCCAACGCCGATTATATGGCAAAAGAGCTTAAACAATCTGGCTGGGAATATATTGTAGTAGACATTAGATGGTTTGTAGAAAATGATAAGGCAGGAGGTTATAACCAGACCGATCCGCGTTATGTTATAGACCAGTACGGCAGGTACCAGCCGGCAGTAAACAGGTTTCCATCGGCAGCAAATGGCAAAGGCTTTAAGGAACTTGCCGATTATGTACACGGTAAAGGCCTGAAATTTGGTATACACATTATGCGTGGCATACCTAAAAAGGCAGTTGAAGATAAATTGCCTATTAAGGGAACTAACGGCATTACTGCCGATAAAATTTATACTACAGAGATGCAGTGCAAATGGCTTAAAGATAACTACACCATTTTAGCCGACAAACCGGGTGCACAGGAGTATTACAATTCTATTTTTGAGCTCTATGCACAATGGGGTGTAGATTTTATTAAAATAGACGATCTTTCTGCTCCATATCACGAAGGTGAAATAAACCTTATTCGTAAAGCAATAGACAATTGCGGGCGCAAAATTGTGTTAAGCACATCTCCGGGTGAAACACCTATAGAAAAGGCAGAGCATGTAAGCCATAATGCTAATATGTGGCGTATGGTAGATGACGTTTGGGATACATGGCCACACATAACCCACCTTATGGAAGTTTGCCAAAAATGGTATCCTTATATTGCACCAGGTACATGGCCAGATTGTGATATGATTCCATTAGGGCGCATATCTGTAAGAGGTGAGCGTGGCGAAGATCGCATGTCTCGCCTTACTAAAGATGAGCAATATACTTTAATGACGTTGTTTACAATTTTTCGCTCGCCGTTATTTTTTGGGGGAGACCTGCCAAGCAACGATGCCTTTACATTATCATTGCTTACAAATAAAGAAGTGCTTAAAATGCACAACGAAGGTACCGGTGTAAAACAGCTTTTCCAAACGGATGGTAAGGTGGCCATTACCTCTAAAAACCCTAAAACAGGCGAAGTTTACCTTGCTTTATTCAATATGTCTAATAAACCGGGAACAAAGGTAGAGGTTGCCTTAAATACTATAGGTGTTAAAGATGGTGCCGCTATAACCGATATGTGGAGTGGTAAACAAGCGGGTAAGGCATCCGGCACTATTAGTAAGGAACTTGCACCGCACTCAAGTGTACTTTACAAGATCAAAACAAAATAGTTTTATATTTACTTTATAAAATATAAGGGTAGCCGAAATTTCGGCTGCCCTTTTTGCTTAAAAACACTTAATCAAACTTATTATATTGAAGGTAATTAAGTTCTAGCGCTAAATAAGCAAGGGTTACTTTTGCCTTTAGTAAATTATATTCGGCTGTAAGTAGCTGGTTTTTAGATCCCGTAAACACTATAGCTTCTATAAGCCCACTACTAAATTTTGCCTGTGTAGTCTCAAAAGATTTTTGGGCATAATTTCTTGTATCTTCCAGTTTTAGCGCAAGCGCAGTGTTTTGTTGTTGTTTAGCAGTTTCCTGCTCTATAGTTTGGCGAAGCTTGATTTTTTCCTGCTCTGCCATAACCACACTTTTTTGATGCTCTATTTTAGCTAATTGCACGTCGCGGTGGGTGCGTAGGCCATTAAAAACGGGTACATTTAGTTGCAATCCTATATAATGGTTCTTATTATCAGTAATTTGCGTCCAGAAGGGGTTTACCTGCTGCCCACCCATTTGTTTGAGAGGCAGGTAATAAAATGACGAATAATTATAGTATGCTTGTACTACCGGCAAATAGTAGTTTTTCTGGATTTTAATATTTTTTTTTGCAATATCCTCGCTTAACTGTGCCGATAGTATTTTTGGGTAGCTCTTAAGTGCATTTTCAAATATTTCTGCCTTAGGTTTTATGTCGCTTTGCGGCAGTGCAGTGTTTTCTACCAATAAATTGTCTGGCAATACATCAGGGCGGTTCATCAATTGTATTAGTGTAAGCTTTTGGTTATGCAGTAGCTGTTGGGTTGTTGTAATGCCATTATCTTCCTGCGTATAAATTACCTGCATATCATAGAGGTCGCTTTTTGGCCTGCTGCCTATTTCTACCTCTTTTTCTATACGTTTAAGATTAAATACTGCGTTTTCAAACTGGCTTTGCTGTATTTTAAGCAATTCCTGTGTGTAAAGTATGTTGTAATAATTTTCTAAAATTGTTAAGCTATATTCTGCTGCTGTAGCCTCTTTATCAGCCTTTGCCTTAAGCACAGCAATTTTATTGCGGCGCGCTGTTGTAAAAATATTAAAGTCTACAATATTCATACTTGCATTAAGGGCAAAATTGTCGCTTTGTATGTTAGAACTTACCCTGCTGTTAGTTGCAGGGTCTATAGTAGAGCCTATGCTATAGCTGTGGCTACCGGTTACATTTACAAATGGCAAATACTCCAGTGTGGCGTTTCTGTGCGTAGTCTCTGCGCTCAATATATCCAGTTGCTTTACCTGAAAGTCGAGATTGTTTTTAAGCCCGGTTTCCAGACATTGCTGCAACGTCCATACTTCCTGTGCATTTGCAGTAAGAGGTATTATAAAAAGTAAAAAGCTATGTAGTAAAAAAAGTTTCATTGTGTTGCAGATTAATAACCCCCTAAACCTTCAAATCCCGGGGCTATTGGGTGAATTATAACTAACTATAAAATTATAAACTATTCGTATTTAAGGTATTTAAGCACATGAAGCCTCGTGGCAGCATAAACACGACTAAGTACTACTGCCAGCGTAAGCGCCATAAGTGCCGCAAAACCTATTATAAATGGCAGGTAAGATATGGTTATGCGGTAAGCAAAATTTTCGAGCCATTTTTGCAGCAGCAGCCACACAGGTATACATGACAGGCCAAAACCAATTGCACAAAACATAATGTATTGTTTAGAGAGTTCTTTAAGCAAGGTTGCGGTGGTAGCCCCCAGGGTTTTGCGAATGGCTATTTCTTTCATTTTTCGCTGTATGCTGTATGATGCCAGCGCAAACAAACCAAACAGCGCAATAATAACTACCACGATATTAAGCAGCGTAAACAAGTTGCGTTGCTCTAAATAAGTTTGATAGCTGCGTGCATAACTTTTATCTACAAAATCATAAATAAAAGGATACTCAGGGTCTACCTTAGTAGTCCATAGCTTTTCAATCTTTGCCAAGGCTGTTTCCATTTGTTCGGGCTTAATGGTTATATAAACGTTGCGCATGTTTTGTACCATCCAGTTTCCTGTTTTAAAATGAAAGAATATCATGGGTGGTATTTCTGTTTCTAAGCCGTGCAAATGAAAATCAGACACAACCCCTACGATTTTAAATTTCTTCTCATTCCACATAATTTCTTTAGCAATGGGGTCCTTTTCTTTCATCATCCTGATAGCCGTTTCATTAAGCATTACAGAGTTGATGGTATCTGATGCGAAATTTTCAGAAAAACCGCGTCCGGCTTTTATATTAATTTTCATCATTTCGAGCATTCCAAAATCAAGTATCATGGTTTCGGGCTGCAAAAAGTTATCGCCATAATTAAATCCTGATGAGTTTACCCAACCGGAGCCAAACACAAATGAACCCGCAGTAACTTTTCCTACCCCTGGTATTGCCGCCAGTTCGTGTTTAATGTTTATAAAGCGTTGCAGTATTTTTTCTCTTGCTCCTTCGTCGGTGCGTTTATAAGGGTTATTGTAGCTCAGGTTAATGACTTTGCTGCCATTAAAACCTAAACTTTTAGTAGTCATAAAATTTACCTGCTTGTAAACAATATAAGAACCGGTTATAAAAAAGGATGCAATTGCAAACTGCACTACAAGCATGCTGTTGCGCAGCCAGATTCCTTTTTTACTGCGCCCATAATTGCCCTTTAGCACATTAACAGTTTTAAAATCGGCTACATAGAGTGCAGGAAAAATGCCTGCTGTAATGACCACGCCAAAAAAGATAGCGATAAGTTGCAGGTAAAACTGGCTGCCTGTAAGGGTTAAGTTTTTAAGGAGAAAATTATTGTAATAGGGCAGGAGCAACTCTACAATAACTAACGAAAGGATTAAGGCTAATACTGTTGTTATAGCGGTTTCGAAAACAAACTGTTTTACAATGGCAGCTTTATTTGCGCCCATTATTTTGCGAACCCCCACCTCTTTAGCCCTCCTAATAGCATTTGCAGTGGCAAGGTTTATATAGTTAACTACAGATAGTACAAGTATAAGTATAGATAACCCCATTACAATATTTAAAAACTGCAGGTTGCCACTACCCTCTGGCACATCGTTTACTATAGAGTGCAGCCTTATGTCTCTAAGGGGTTCCAGTATAACTTTAGTTTCGCCATATTTGTTAATGTACTGTTGCGTGGTCATGCCACTCTCTTTAGCCGACTTTTTTGTGTTATAATCAAAATACAGTCTCTCTATTTTTTGCTTAACAATGGTTGCCTGAGCAGGGTCTTTTAATTTTAGCAGGAGGCCAAAACTAAAACTGCCCCAACGATCTTCATTTGGTTTTAATTCTTTAGCCATCTGGTTAATTAAAACCTCCGGCTGGTAAGACGATTTGCCTGTAATCCTGTAAACCGCTTTTATGGTATAGTATTGATCGTCATAGTAAACCTGCCTGCCCATAGGGTTTTCGTCGCCAAATAAAGCTTTGGCAGCCGTATCAGATAGTGCCATGCTTGTATTATCCTCTATTGCTGTAGCGGCATTGCCTTTTAAAATTTCGAATGGAAAAAACGTGAAGAAATTTTTCTGGCTGTTACAAACTTTGCTTACCTGTATTTTTCGTTCTTTATATTTTAAAGTACCCGCATTATACCATGCAGTAGCGTAGCAAAAGCTTTCTACTTCGGGTACTTCTGTAGGTATGTGCGGCCCCACTGCTGCCGAGCTGCTTCCCCAAACACGGTCTGGTCCCATATCGGTAACGGTATTAAAAATAATGTCCTTGCCGGGATTCCATGCGTTGTAGCTGCGCTCATCATTACTGTAAAGTATGGCAAAGAGCAATCCGGCAATACCCAGGCTAAGGCCAAGTATATTAAGAGCAGTAAAAAACTTATTGTTCTTTACCTGATACATAAATATTTTAATCCAGTTGTTTAGCATGGTTATTCGTATTTAAGGTATTCGAGTACATTAACGCGTGTGGCTGCATAAGCCCTTGATAGCACCACAAGTAATGTTAACGCCATAAGTACTATAAAGCCTGCAATAAAAGGAGTAGGCGATACCTGTATCCTAAAGGCAAAATTGTCGAGCCATGCATTTAGCAACAGCCACGCGGGTATAGTGGCTATAAAAAAGCCTATAGTGCAATACACAATATATTGTTTAGATAATTCTATTAGTAATGTTTTAGTTTCAGCACCAAGAGTTTTGCGTATGGCTATCTCTTTCATTTTGCGCTGTATGCTGTAAGATGTTAGTGCAAATAATCCAAAGAGCGCAATAGCTATAACCACAATATTTAGCATCCGGAAAAGGTTGCGCTGCTTTACATAATCTTCATAACTGCGGGCATAGCTTTTATCTACAAAGCTGTAATTAAAAGGATAATCAGGATCTGTTTTTTCGGTCCAGAGTTTTTCAATTTTGGGTAGTGTCGTTGCTATATACTCTGGTTTTATGGTAATATAAATATCGTGTACATTTTGCAGCGACCAGGGTATGGTCTTGTAATGAAAAAACAGCATGGGCTGAATTTCCTGATTAGGGCCGTTAAGGCTAAAATTTGCTACAATACCTACGATCCTGAAACGCGGCCCGCCACCTGATAATTCTATTTCTTTACCTATGGGGTTTTTCTCCATCATCATTTTCAGGGCAGTTTCGTTAATAAGTACCGAAGTGACAGTATCTGAAGAAAACTTTTGAGACAGGTCACGCCCCAGCTTTATTTTTATATGCAGCATTTGCAGCAGCCCAAAATCAACTGCCATATTTTGTACAGGTACTTCGGCACTGCCGTATTTAAACATTGTATGAGAACCATCTGATATGCCAAATTTAAACATACCCGGAGCCACACGCTCTACGCCCGGCATTTTTAAAAGCTGCACTTTAGTGCTGTTAAATTTTTGAATAACTTTACTTTGAAAATCTTTTTGGGTATAGTCGTAACCATTGCGGTAATGCACATCTAAAACCTGGCTGCCGTTAAAACCCAGGTTTTTTGTGCTTAGGTAGTTTATTTGCTGACTTACAATATAAGATCCTGTAATAAATAACGATGCTATGGCAAACTGTACTATAAGCATACCATTGCGCAACCATATACCGCTTTTGCTGCGGGTAAAGTTGCCCTTAATTACTTTTACGGCGTCAAAATTTGCAACATAAATTGCTGGTAAAATACCGGCTAAGACTACTACAATAATAAAAATAAGCAGCAGCTGTGCGTAAAACTGACTGCTGGATATTATAAGTTCTTTGTTTACAAAATTATTATAGTAGGGTAAAGAAAGCTCTGTAAGTACCAGTGCAACTACAATAGCAAATAGTGTAGTAAGCACGGCCTCAAACATAAATTGCCTTATAATGTTTGCCTTCGTGGCCCCCATTATTTTGCGAACGCCCACCTCTTTAGCCCTTTTTATGGCATTTGCAGTAGCGAGGTTAACATAATTAACTATAGACAGTACAAGTATTAATATAGATAAGGCGAGCATGATTAGCAAGAACTGCGGGTTGCCATGCCCTTCGGGAAAATCAGAATTTTTAGATTCTAAGCGAACCGTTTTTAATACGTCGAGTTGTGCTGTAAGCCCTCCGTTTCTTTTAATGTATTCGTCTACCGCGAGGCCACTTTTTCTTGCAGCCATTTGTATGGTATTCTCAATATACAGTTTGTCTATCTTATCACTAACTTTTTTTGCCTGGGCAGGGTTCTTAAGCTTTAGCAATAAGCCATAACTAAAGCTCTCCCAGTTGTCTGCAATTTCTTTCAGTTTGGGGTCTATCTGGCAGGTTACAGCCTCTGGCGCTACAGACGATTTTCCTTCCGGCTTATACACCCCCGTTACGGTTAATGTTCTGCCATTATAAGCAACCTGCTTGTTTAAAGGATTCTCGTTGCCAAATAATGTTTGCGCCACAGTTTGCGATAGTGCAATGCTGTTAACGTCCCGTAAAGCGGTTGCTGCATTACCATGTACAAACGAAAAAGGGAAAAAAGTAAAGAAGTTTTTTTGTGCATCGGTAACTTTTGCAGCCAGTATTTTTTTGTCGTTATAGGTTATTACACCATCATCATACCAGGTGTTTAAGTAGCAAAAGCTTTCTACCTCCGGTAAGGCAGTAGGTATAACAGTACCCAGTGCTGCAGAGCTGCTGCCCCAAATGCGCCCCAGGCCTAAGTCGTTAACAACAACAAACACGCGGTCTTTTTCAGGATTCCATGCATTATAAGATTGCTCGTCATTTTTATATAGTATGGCAAATACAAGCCCTGTAATACCCAGGCTAAGCCCCAATATATTAAGTGCTGTAAAGAACTGGTTGTTCTTTATGTGGTGCAGGTATATTTTTATCCAGTTGTTTAGCATGGTTACTCGTATTTAAGGTACTTAAGCACATTTACCTGAGTAGCCATATATGCTCTTGAAAGTACAACAATCAGGGTAAGAAATAATAATAAGGCGAACCCTACAACAAACGGTATTAGGGATATCTGTATCCTGAAGGCAAAGTTGTCCAGCCACTTATCCAGCAGTATCCATGCAGGCAGGACAGCAATAAAAAAGCCTGTAACACAAAATGCAACATACTGTTTAGAAAGTTCTGTAAGCAGTACTTTTGTCTCTGCACCAAGGGTTTTGCGTATCGCAATTTCTTTCATTTTGCGTTGTATGCTGTAAGATGCCAGTGCAAATAACCCAAAGAGGGCAATAAGTATTACCACAAAGTTAAGCAGTGAGAAAAGGTTACGTTGCTTTACATATGTTTCGTAAGTACGGGCATAATTTTTATCAACAAAACTGTAGCTTAACGGGTATTCTGTATTAACTTTTGTTGTCCAGTATTTATCTATTCCTGCAATAGTGCCCTGCATGTCTTCAGGATTAATTTTTACATAAATTTTGTTGAGGTTGTATGCCATCCAGTTAACGGTCTTAAAATGGAAAAACACCATAGGAGGAATCTCTGATTGTGGCCCCGAAAGATGAAAATCTTTTACTATCCCTACTATTTTAAACTTTTTATCGTTCCAGTCTATAACTTTGTTAAGAGGCTCTTTTTCCTTCATCATTTTCACAGCGACCTCATTAAGTAATACAGCATCTATAGTGTCGGACGAAAAATTTTGTGTGAGTTCCCTGCCCGTTGCCATCTTTACTTTCAGCATTTTAAGCAGTTCAAAATCTACAGCCATATTTTGAGACTGTATGCCTGTACCGCCTTTATAATTAAATGCCGATGAGGAGTTGTCATCGTTACCAAGAGAAAAAGCACCTGCGGATACAGCCTCTACACCTTTTATTTTTTCAAGTTCCTGTTTTATTGTCTGGTACCGGCTAAATATAAGATTTGTATCATCTGTATCGGGCGTGCGGTATTCAACCTGCATAATCTGCTCGCCGTGCAATCCCAAGTCTTTGTTGCTTATGTAGTTAACCTGCTGATAAACAATGTATGAGCTGGTTATAAAAAAAGAGGCAATTGCAAACTGCACTATTAACATACCATTACGCAGGAATACGCCACTTTTGCTTCGGGTAAAATTCCCTTTAAGCACTTTAAGAGTCTCGAAGTTGGAAACATAGATGGCAGGAAAGAAACCCGCAACCAATACCACTATAACAAACAAAACTATTAGTTGCAAATAAAACTGACTGCTGTGTATAACGAGATTTTTGTTTAAAAAATCATTGTAATACGGTAGTGCAAGTTCTACAATTACCAGTGCCAGCACGATACTGAACACTGTTATTATAACAGTTTCAAAAATAAACTGTTTAACGATATTAGCTTTTGATGCGCCCAATATTTTGCGTACTCCAACCTCTTTAGCCCTTTTAATAGCATTTGCTGTGGCAAGGTTTACATAGTTTACTATAGATAGCGTGAGTATTAAAACCGATAGGCCTGCCATAATTAGTAAAAACTGGTAGTTGCCATGACCTTCGGGATAACCATCTACTACAGAGTGCAGCCTCGCTGTTGAAAGTGGCTCGAGGATAATTTTAGGCCTGCCGTTTTTCTTTATGTATTCTTTTAACGTTACACCTTCATCTGCGGCATTTTTTTTAGACCTGTGTTCTGTAAGGAGTTTCTCTATTTTGGCTTTTACAACATCAATTTTAGAAGGGTCCTTTAGCTTAAGGAGTAGGGCATAGCTAAAATTGCCCCATTGGCTGGCATCGTTTTGTAAACGCGTTTCTATTAAATTAGTAACTGCCTGTGGTGCGAAGGATGATTCTCCCTGAATGCGGTAAACTCCTCTTACCACTAAATTTTTCCCCCCATATTTTACCTGTTTGCCCAGCATTTTTTTAGTTCCAAATAGCTTTATGGCTGCTTCCTGAGATAATGCAATACTCGTGTTATCCTGTAATGCTGTATCTATACTCCCGCTGATAAACTGAAAAGGGAAGAAAGAAAAAAAGCCGGTTTGGCTGTCAAGTACTTTTAATTGCTCTTTTTTGCCATTATATTCTAATATATCATCTCCATACCAGTTGTTCGTATAACAAATTTGTTCCACTTCCGGTATTTCTTTGATGTATCGGCCTATAGGGGCAATATTTGTAGACCAGATCTCGCCGTCTCCTAAAACGTTAGACATTTGGAACACACGGTCTTTCTCAGGATTCCAGGCATTATAAGCATGCTCGTTGTTCCAGTATAATACTGCAAAAACAAGCCCTGCTATACCCAGGCTTAGGCCTGTAGCATTAAGCAGCGTAAAGAATTTATTATTCTTTATTTGGTATAAAAATATTTTAATCCAGTTATTTAACATGGCTATTCGTATTTAAGGTATTTAAGTACATTTACCTGTGTTGCAATGTAGGCGCGGGATAGTACTACCATAAGCGTTAATACCATAAGTACAACAAAGCCTGTAATAAATGGCAGCGCCGACATATTTACCCTAAAGGCAAAATTATCAAGCCATTTATCCAGTAACAGCCAGGCAGGGGCAAAGGCAATTAAAAAGCCTGTTATGCAAAAAATTATGTATTGTTTAGAAAGTTCGGTAAGCAATGCTTTGGTTTCTGCACCAAGCGTTTTGCGTATGGCTATATCTTTCATCCTGCGTTCTATAGAGTAGGAGGCAAGGGCAAACAAGCCAAAGAGCGCAATAATTATAACGACAATATTCAGTAACGAGAAGAGATTGCGCTGCTTTACATAACTTTCATACGTGCGCGCAAAACCTTTATCTACAAAGTCGTAACTAAAAGGGTTCTCTGTATTTACTTTTGTTGTCCATAGTTTCTCTATGTCGGACATTGCAGCTTCGGTTGTTCCGGCATCTAACTTTATGTAGAATTTATCGAGCGTTTCGGGCAGCCATTGTATGGTTTTATAATGATAAAAAGACATGGGCGGAATAGCAGTCTGCGGGCTTGAGATATGAAAGTCTTTTACAACACCCACTATGGTGAGTTCCTTGTCTTCCATTTGTATCTTTTTCCCTACAGGATTTAATTCTTTCATCATGTTTGCAGCGGTTTCATTTATAAGCATATTGCTAATAGTATCTGATGCATATTTATCTGAAAGTGATCTTCCCTGTGCCATTTTAATCTGCATCATTTCGAGCATACCAAAATCCATAGCCATATTCTGTGCCTGTATACGGGTATTATTATAATTGTAACCGGAGGTAGAATTTGCATAACTGCCAAAACTAAATGCCCCAGATGAAACGGCCTGTACACCCTTTATCTTAAGCAACTCCTGTTTTATGGTAGTGTAGCGGGCTAAAATTTGTTTTGGGTCGGTTTCTTTCCTGCGGTAATTAACCTGCACTACCTGCTCGCCTTTAAAGCCCAGGTCTTTAGTGCTCATAAAATTTACCTGCTGGTAAACTACATAAGAGCCAGTTATAAAAAAGGATGCTATTGCAAACTGTAATATCAGCATGCCATTGCGCAGCCAAACCCCACTTTTACTCCTGCCAAAATTGCCTTTAAGTACATTTAGTGTTTCAAAATTTGCCACATATACCGCCGGGAAAATTCCTGCTGCCGCAATAACAACTATAAAGATTATGCCCAGCTGAATATAAAACTGGCTGCTGTTTAGCACCAGTGTTTTCTGGAGGAAGTCATTATAAAAAGGCAGGGCAAGCTCTACAATAACCAATGCACACATTACGGCAACCACAGTTGTAATTATGGCCTCAAATATAAATTGCCTAACAATATTAGCTTTAGATGCGCCAAGTATTTTTCGCACGCCAACCTCTTTCGCTCTTTTAATGGCATTTGCAGTGGTAAGGTTTACATAATTTACTATAGATAGTATAAGGATAAGTATCGATAGCGCAGCCATAATAACCAGGAACAAATAGTTTCCTTTACCTTCGGGGTAGCCATCTACAACAGAGTGCAGCCGCGAAGTGGCAAGCTGCTCTAAAATAACTTTAGCACTGCCGTTCACTTTTACAAACTCTTCTATAGATAAGCCCTCTCCTGCGGCCCACGGTTTTGTCCTGTACTGTAAGTAAAGGTCTTCAATGGCTTTTTCTACCTCATGGCTTGTAGCAGGATTTTTAAGTTTTAGCAATAGGCCATACCCATAATTGCCCCACTGTTCTTCGTCCGCTTTAAGGCGTGGTGCAAGCAAGTTTGTAACCATCTCCGGCGCGTAAGAAGATTTGCCCGGTATGGTATAAACCCCGCGCACTACTAAAAGCTTATCGCCAAGCTTTACCTGTTTACCCAGTGCTTTACCTCCCCCAAAGAGTTTTTGTGCCGTTATATCAGATATGGCTGTGCTGGCATCATCCTGCAATGCGGTTTTTACGTCGCCCTCTATAAATGGAAAAGGGAAAAAAGTAAAGAAAGTACTTTGCGTGTTAACTATTTTAAGCTGCTCTTTTTTGCCCTTATATTCCACAATTTCGTGGCTGTAACCATTGCCGGTATAGGCATGCGCTGCCACATTGGGTATGTTGTCAAGATATTTTTGTAGTGGTGCTATATTGCTGGGCCACACCATTTCTTTACCCAGGTCGTTAGAGACCTGAAAAACATATTCTTTCTCAGGGTTCCACGCGTTATATTCGTGCTCGTCGTTCCAGTAAAGTATGGCAAAAACCAGGCCCGCAATACCCAGGCTCAGGCCAAGAATGTTGAGTACAGTAAAGAACTTATTATTCTTTACCTGGTAAAAAAATATTTTGAGCCAGTTATCAAACATGATGATTTTTTTTGATTGATTGATGATGAAGTTGGAATAGGGAGATTAGAAATATGGACGTCAGATGTCCGGAATCGAAATACAGTCATCCGATCTCCTCACATCTGACTTCCTAACTAAAATCTACCCTACAAAAACATCTACTTTCCTGCTGTTTTGCCGCTCGCTAAGTATCATGCCGTCTTTCATTAATATTGTCCTTTGCGAAAAAGAAGCATCATAGTCGCTATGCGTAACCATAAGTATGGTAGCTCCATTGGCATGAAGGTCGGTTAGCAGCTCCATAACCTCATTACCATTTTTACTGTCCAGGTTACCGGTAGGCTCATCGGCAAGGATAATTTTAGGGTCGTTTACTAAAGCTCTTGCTACCGCAGCCCTTTGCTGCTGCCCACCTGATAGCTGCTGCGGAAAGTGTTTTAACCTGTGCGATATGGCAAGCCTCTCTGCAATGGCCTCCACTTTTTTACGTCTTTCGGCAGATGGTACATTGTTATAAATAAGCGGCAGCTCTATATTATCGTAAACCGAAAGCTCATCTATTAGGTTAAAGTTCTGGAAAACAAAGCCTATATTCTCTTTCCTTATTTTTGCTTTGTCGCTTTCTTTAAGTCCGTTAATTTCGTTATCCAGTAATTTATAGCTACCGCCCGATGCGTTGTCAAGAAGCCCAATAATGTTAAGCAGGGTAGATTTACCACAACCCGATGCTCCCATAATAGTTACAAACTCACCTTGTTTTATTTGTAGGGAAACTTCGTTTAGTGCTTTAGTTTCTACTTCTTCGGTACTGAACACTTTGCTTAGTTTTTCGATTTTTATCATGACTTGTGATTGTTTTGTTGCCTGCTGAGGTTGATTACTCCTTTAAAAGGCATGGTTTTTAGATTAATTATTTTTTTTATTGATGATGAACTCCCGCGACATTATATTGTTTTCCACAGGCATGAATAAGAGCCGCTGGTTTGCTGTCCTGTAAAAGTTATATGATATATTTCATCTGCTTTCAGCTCCAGTTTTTCAAGGTCTTTTGTATCAGCCTTAAGGGTAGTATCATATACAACTTCATTTTTGGCATTAAAGACTTCGATCTGTAATTTGCCTTTTTTTACAACGGCGGTATATTCTAATTGTACCATTGTATTTTTACTGCTTACCATCATTATATACGTTTGCCCATTATACAGCTTATAGCTTGCCTTTGTAAAAGTATTGGTATTGCTGTTTTGCCATTGCTCTTTTTCAACCGGCTGAATAAAATGGGTACCGGTAGTATATAATACGGCTTTTCCCTGCGCCATAGTTTTTACTACAGCTACCACAGTTATTATAAGTATGTAAAATAATTTGCTCATACTATTAGTCGTTAAAATTTAAAACCTGAATTTCTTTATAATCAGCATAGCCGGATGTTACAACCTGTTCGCCTTCTTTAAGTCCGCCCAAGACTTCATAATACAAAGGGTTCTCCCTGCCCAGTTTTATATCCCTGCGTTCGGCTTTGTCACCCTTAACCACAAATATCCATTTGCCTGCTGTTTCTTCGTTAAATCTGCCTTTAGATAGTACGAGTGTTTTAGCCTTTTCAGAGAGTATAAGCCTTACACCAAAGCTAAGTCCCTGTTGCAGTGCCAGCTCCTTATCTGCCTTAAAAATAAGTTCTACTAAAAAGCGCCCACTTTTAATTTCGGGTATTACTTTGCTAACGGCTACAGCAATATTTTCTCCTTTATAATCTATCTGACCTTTTTGCCCCACAGATACACGCTGCAGGTAAAATTCATCAACTTCGGCAACAAGCTTATAACCCTGCATAACATCTATTTTACCTATGCTTTCGCCGCTTAAATAGTTTTTGCCCAGCACTGGCTCAAAAGATGTTAACCTCCCTGTGAGCGGTGCAGTTACTAAAAAGTTCTTTTTGTTAGTACGCAATATATCAAGGCTCTTATACATAATGGCCTGCGATTGCGATATCTGGCTTATCTGTATAAGGTTGGCTTGCTTTTCTTTTTTTATGCTTTGCTGTATAATGTTTTTACGCTCTTTCTGGAACCTGAAGTTTTCCTGCGTTTTACTCCACTCGTTTTTAGAGAGTATTTCTTCCTTAAACAGTTTTTCATTAAGGTCATACAGGTTTTTAGCATCCTGGTAATCATGGTCTATAGCAACAAGGTCTTTTTGCATGTTTAGCTCCTGGTTACGCAGGTCGAGCTTGGCTTTGCTAAGATTGTTTATTTGCTCTATTATAGATGTTTCCTGGGTTACATAGCCCAGCTCTGTGTTTGGGTTGTACAGTCGTGCCAGTGGCTGGCCTTTTTTTACAAAATCGCCGTTACCCACAAATATTTCCTGAATAGAGCCGCCTTCTATTACATTTAAGAGCATAGAATTTAAAGGCTCCACCTTAGCCTGGAGAATTATAAAATCTTCAAAGTAATTTTTCTCTACCGTTTTTATAATAACTTCGCTTTTCTTTACAGCAAGGCTTCGTTTTTTTGTTACTGCAGCGTAAACAAAATATCCGGCCAATAAAAAAATAGGCACTGCCAGCAACAGGTATTTATTTTTTCTATTTTTACGGGTAACAATAGTGTCCATTAGTAGTTGTTTGATAGGTATAATAACAATATTATGCCATGCATTTAAAATATGTAAATTACTGATTTATATAACTTTATATTTTAATGAATTACGGCTAAGTGTCCGATAATGAACACTTTTGTCCGAAACCGTACAGTTGATGAAAAAAACACAAGCCAGCATTTTAGTTATAGACGATAAGGATGATATATTATTTGCCTCTAAAATGGTTTTAAAGAAACATTTTGAGCACATATATACCCTTGCCGAACCTAAAAAAGTGGTTAATTTACTCGCAGAACATGCTATTGATGTGGTACTGCTCGATATGAATTACCGTGTAGGATTTGACGATGGCAAGGAAGGGATTTATTTATTAAAAGAAATTAAAACCTTTTCGCCCAATACGGTTGTTATCCTTATGACGGCTTTTGGCAAAGTAGAAACCGCTGTAGAAGGGCTTAAGCTTGGAGCTTTTGATTATATACTGAAACCCTGGGATAACGATAAGCTTGTAGAACTGGTAAAACTTGCAGTAGGCGAGAGCCGCAAGGAGCGAAAGCAGGAAATTAAAAAAGGGGATAGCAACAACTATTTTACAGGAGAATCTGTAGCTATAAAAAAGGCGTATGCGCTGGCAGGCAAAGTAGCCAGGACCGGAGCTAATGTGCTATTGCTTGGCGAGAACGGTACCGGTAAGTATGTTATGGCAAATTACATCCATCAAAATTCCGACAGGGCTGCGCAGCCATTTATACATGTAGACCTTGGCTCGCTTAACGATAATATTTTTGAGAGCGAACTTTTTGGTTATGGCCGTGGTGCTTTTACCGATGCCCGTACAGATACTCCCGGCCGCTTTGAGCTGGCTAATAATGGTACTATTTTTCTCGATGAAATAGGTAATGTACCTTTACATTTGCAGGCAAAGCTATTACAGGTGTTACAAAACAAACAGGTTACACGCCTGGGCGAAGGCAAACCACGCCCGCTTAATGTGCGCATTATTACTGCCACAAACAGTAACCTTAAAGAGCAAACGGTACTTAAAAACTTTAGGGAAGATTTATACTACCGTATTAACACTATGGAAATTACCCTGCCGCCACTAAGAGAGCGCCAGGAAGATATAGTGCCGTTAGCGCAATTTTTATTAGATAAAATGGCTCATAAATATGAAAGTGGTATTCTTGCTTTTGATGCCGAAGTGCTTAAACGCATTACCCTGCATAGCTGGAATGGCAATATTCGCGAACTCGAAAACCGTATAGAGCGTGCCGTAATTTTGTGCGATAATAACGTTGTTACCGTGGCAGACCTCGACCTTGATAAAATTACAGTTGCAGAGACTAACGATGATGTTCAGTTATCTGGCATAGAGCGCGCAACTATAGAGAAAGCTTTGCAAAAGCATAACCACAATATTAGTAAAGCCGCAGAAGAGTTAGGGCTTTCCCGGGCAGCATTATACAGGAGGATGGATAAATATGAACTGGGTAAAAACTAAGCTATGAAATCTTTAAAGTTATACCAGTCGCTATTTGTACGCCTGCTGCTGCTAATAATTACAGTAGGTGCAGGTGTATATATTTTCTCTCAAAAGCTGCCTTATACCGCATTTTTATGCATGCTCATATTTGTGTTTTTACTCATAGAATTATTCTCTTTTATACGCAACATTTTTTTGTTTTACGATAAAACCATCAACGCGATATTAAACGATGATTTTTCGTCTGATTTTTCAAGCCGCGGCTCTTATAATAATTACAAAAGTCTTTTTAAGTTATATAATACTTTAAAGAACCGCCGGCATGAACAGGTAAGCAAAGACATGGTATATAGCGCCATACTTAATAATATTGAAACCGGGGTTTTAATACTGCAAAAGTGTAGCGACGACTGGAATATCTTTTTAATGAACGATTATTTTTCAACGCATTTTGATGTGCCTAAAGTATCTAAATGGAAATACCTAAGAAACCAACTGCCGGCGCTTTGCACTATTATAGAAGACCGCAATTTTGATGACATTCGCACATCGATTCAAATAAAGCTGGGTACAGAGGAAAGCCAGACGTTTATGCTACAAACATCTAAAACTAAAACCTATGGGCAGGATTACTATATTATATTGCTGGATTCTATACAAAAGGTAATTGCTAAGAAAGAAAAAGAAGCATGGATAAACCTTATGAAGGTAATATCGCACGAGCTTATGAACTCTATAACGCCCATACGATCGCTTACCCAAAATTTAAACGAGCTTATTCAGCAGGAATCGCTTTCTAAAGACGATATGGAAGATATTAAGCAGAGTGTTACTACAATGATACACCGCAGCGACCACCTGCAAAGCTTTATAGAAAGTTACCGAAAGCTTGCAATGTTGCCATCGCCACAAAAAGAAAGAATAGAGCTTAGCACACTTATTAAAAATGTGCTTAACATTATGAGTCCGTTATTTAAAAATAAAGGCATACAGCTAAATAATACGGTAACCTTAAACCGCTGGCTAATGGCCGATGTATTGCAAATAGAGCAGGCACTTATTAATTTGCTTACCAATAGTATTTTTGCAGTAGATAATAATGAAACTAAAAATATTGAAATAGCTGCTGAGGTAAAAAGCAACCGCATTTTTATTATTATTACAGATAATGGCAGGGGAATAGAGAAAGAGATTGAAGACAAAATTTTCCTGCCCTTTTTTACCACCCGCAACGATGGTGCAGGCATAGGCCTTACGTTATCTAAAAATATTATAGAGGCACATGGTGGTTATTTAAGCTACAATAACCTGGACGGTAAAACCCAGTTTATAATTTGCCTTATAGAGCAATAGTATTTTTTAAAACAATACAAGCCGGGCATCGCTGCCCGGCTTTTCATATTTTTGTTCTGTATCTTGGTTACTGCTGATAATATTTGGCGTAATAAACTATTGCAGCTATTATTGCCAATACTAGCAGTACAGTGAAAATTATTTTAATGGTGCTGTATGGCCTTTGCCCCTGTACTTCGCCAGTACGTGCATTAATTAAAAACTGGTACACCTTGCCGTTATATTTATAAACGCTGACATAAAGCGGAAACAACAGGTGCTTAAATGTTATATTAGAATACTTAGTGTCGGTGGTATCTATACGCTGCTCATCGCCGCCTATATCGTTTCTTATAGCCGACATGATGTTGGGCTCGGCCAATATTTTAGCAATATCAAATCCTTCCTTTAAATTTATCTGGTATTTTTCTGTGGTATAGCCACTTAAATAACTCTGGTTAAAAGTAACCAGGTTTTCCATATCCCAGGGCTCAAGGTTCCTTACATATTTTTCGGGCAACGATTTGCTTGCTGTAACCAGCAGGTCATCAAAAAATAACATCACACTGCCACTGGCAGAATACCACCTTGTTTTTTGTACCTGCCTTGTATTGGTAACCGATTTTCCATTCTCGGTAGTAGTATAGGTTTCGGTAACATAATAATGTTCGCCGCGTTCGCCGGTATATTGTGTAAAGGTATTGGTATCGTATGTCCAGTAAGGTATGTAAACTCCCTTAAAATAATCAAGTTTAGAGACTACCTTTTTTAAATCGTTTGGCGCATACCATAACTTGTCTATCCATTTTATAAACTCATTTTTAGCTGCTTTTTCATCCAGTTTAAACGGCAGTATAGAGTTAGGCGGAATAACATTTTCGTTATAGGCGTTTTCCAGCACAAAAGGAGCAGAGCAATACGGGCATGAAGCCGATGTAACCGTTGGCTTTATAGAAGATGTGGCATTGCAGGTTTCACACTTTACAAAATGCTCAGATACGGTACCTGCCGGGCTATCTCCATCAGACAAAAACGCAAAATAATCCAGTTCCTCAACCTCACCAAAACCTGTAATTTCGTTTTGGGTATTGCAGTACTCGCAGGTTAAATGTGTAGTTCCGGGAGCATATTTTAAATAGGCCCCGCAGGATGTACAGGCAAATTTTAAACCTAATGTAGCGTTTTCCATTTTTATAAGCCAGGTACTGGTGGAGGCGTGTGGCCAAATAGTTCTTTAGCTTCCGGCAGTTGTCCTGCAGCCGCCCAGTTTGCCATACCGGCATACCACACAAGTGTATCTGGTGTAATTTGATTGTTAGCTATCATTTGCTTTAATGTAGCCATCTCATAAGGTCCGGCCTGCGCCCCGTTTTGAACAACAAACAGGCTCAAGGTTGCCGGAACCTGCGGCGGGGTGGCAGTTGCCTGCTGATGGCTTTGTTGCTGCGTACCTGTAAATGTTTGCCCCATAAGGTTAGACATAACAACGCCTATACCAAGCCCCATGCCCGATCCTGCCATACCGCCCTCATTTTTCGCGGCATTTTCTATGGCCTTGGCAGCTTTTATTTGGGTTAGCTTGTTTAAATCAACGGCGTTTAAGCGGCTAAGTTCAAATATTTCGGTTTTAATTTCCGGTGGCATAGAGACGTTCTCTATAAGGAAGTTTGTAAGTTCTATACCATATTTTTCAAATTCAGGGCTTATAAGTGCCTGTACCAGCGCGGATATTTCATTGGTATTCGATGCAAAATTTTCAACAGTAATTTTAGACTCGCCTGCGGCATCGGTAAATCGTGTAACAATAAGGCTTCTTAATTGCTCTGCTATTTTATCGGCCGTAAAATTACCATCAGTGCCCACAATTTCTTTAATAAAGGTTGCAGCGTCTTTTACGCGAATTACATAGGTACCAAAGGCGCGTATCTCTATCATTCCAAAACGGCTGTCGTTAAGGATAATGGGGTTTTTTGTACCCCACTTCTGGGCAGTAATATTACGGGTGCTTACAAAATACACCTCAGCTTTAAAGGGGCTGTCGAACCCGTATTTCCAACCCTGAAGTGTAGAAAGTATCGGCAGGTTTGCCGTTGTAAGGGTATGCATGCCCGGATAAAAAACATCGGCAATGATGCCCTCGTTTATAAATACCGCTACCTGGCCTTCGCGCACAGTTAATTTAGCGCCATTTTTTATTTCGTTATTATAGCGTTCAAAACGATACACCATTGTATTGGCCGAATCGTCAAGCCATTGGATGATATCAATAAATTCGCCACGTATTTTGTCAAATAATCCCATTTTTTAAGTAGTGTTTTAGTAAAATATAATTTCAGGTATATCTGTATTTAATGTGAGAAATGTACAAATTAAATTGTTATCAGGGTAATAAGATTTTGCGGGTGGAGCAATTATTTAATAAAGTGTAATTTTGAGAATAGGATATCTATATCTATTAAACTTATATTAAGTCTTGCCCTTTTATCAGTATTTTCAGTACTTTGCCTGTTCTAAGGATTTATAATTTAAAATATTTTTATGGCTTCAGGTTTTTTTGCAATTTTAGATGATATAGCGGCTTTAATGGATGATGTAGCGGTGAGCGCTAAAATTGCAACGCGCAAAACCGCCGGGATATTAGGAGATGACCTTGCTGTAAACGCAGAGAAAGCAACGGGTTTTTTAGCATCGAGAGAGTTACCGGTACTTTGGGCCATAACAAAAGGCTCGTTACTTAATAAGCTTATCATACTTCCGGTTGTTTTTTTGCTGAATTATTTTTTTCCGATAGCCATTACCTACATACTGATCTTAGGAGGCTTTTACCTGGCTTATGAAGGTGTAGAGAAAATTGTAGAATACTTTTTTCATAAAAAACATGCGGAAAATACTACCGGCGAAGAAGTAATTGAACAGCCTGCAGATGAGGAAAAATCAAAAATAAAATCGGCTGTCACTACAGATTTTATCCTTTCGGTAGAAATCGTGATCATTGCTTTAAGCACGGTGATGGGTAAGGATCTTACAACCCAGATCATCACAGTTTCTGTAGTGGCTTTACTGGCTACAATAGTCGTTTATGGTATTGTAGCCCTTATAGTACGTATGGACGATGCCGGTTACAAACTTATAGACCGTAGTAAAAATTCAGGCTTTTTATCTAAACTGGGTAATTTTTTAGTAAACCTGCTGCCTTGGGTCATTAAATTTTTAGCTGTTGTAGGTACTATTGCATTACTGTTGGTATCGGGAGGAATATTTGTGCATAACATAGAATATATCCATCATTTACTGCCTAACGTTCCCGCTGTTATTAAGGAATTTGGAATAGGGTTAATTGCAGGATTAGTGGCACTTGCGGTTATAACGTTAGTTAAAAAGATAGTTTCATTATTTAGATCTAAAGTTTAAAATAAATAATATTTTTCCCATTAAACCCTGTTATTTATTAATAGTCTAAAACTGTAGGGTAATTATGTCCTTTAGCCAATTTAATAAATTAAACTTATGGGAATATCTCAACATTTATGGTCGCGCCGAAAATTTGTAACGTCGGTAACGGGGGCAGGGGCAATAGTAATGTTAAATCCATCATTATCATGGCTTTTTGAAAATGCCGACCCCAGGGTTGCTGCAATTGTAGCTAAAAAGATAGGTATAGATACCCATAATCATATTGATGTTCCGCTGATTACAGCCGAACTACCCGGCCCGAAAATAGACCTTACTGGCGAAATCAAACGATCTGGCTTAACTGCCATTTGCATGACGTTTGCTGTTGATTACCAAAAACTGGATACTCCCGGTATTGCATTCGAGCGTTTTTTAAATGGATTAACGGCAATGGATAAAGTTTTGGAAACTAATAATATGAAACGTGCCCTTAACCTGTCAGATATTAAAAGCGCACACGATAAACATAAACCCACCGTTATACAATCTGTAGAAGGAGGTCATTTTCTTGAAGGAAAATTAGAACGTTTAGAAGTAGCTTATAAAAGAGGCTTACGCCATCTTACCCTGCTTCATGATAACGATGCGTCTCCGGCATTAGGCGACGTTTTTACAAACCAGCCACAATGGGGCGGGCTTACTACTTTTGGCGCACATGTTATTAAAGAGTGTAACAGGCTTGGTATTCTTGTAGACCTCTCGCACGCTACTAACGAAACTTTAAATGCCGCGATAAAAGTAGCAACTAAACCTGTGCTGGTATCTCATACAGGGCTCGATACACAATTGGGCCAAAATGAAAAGATTGCTAAAATGATGCGCCCAAGGCTTATTAGTAATGAACAGGCAAAAATAGTTGCAGATGCCGGTGGGGCTATAGGAGTGTGGACACATCTTGCTGAGACACCATTAGAGTATGCACAAAATATTAAAGCTATGGTTACTGTTGCAGGCATAGACCATGTGTGCATTGGTACCGATACTAAACTGACACCCAGCTACATTTCTCCCACTAACCCGTGGTATAAGCCCGCAGCAGATAAACCCGATAATAAGGGACGAAAGGATTATAAAGATCGCGACAAAACAAGTGGCGGCACTAATGCAGCATGGAAAGACCAAAATGCAGGGTTTTATTACACAGTAGTTGAAAATTTATTGAGCGTTGGCTTTAACGAAGATGAAATTGGTAAAATAGTCGGTGGCAATTTTTGCCGCATATTTGATACAGCCACTCGAGGACATTAAGAGCCGCAATTTAAATTTATAATGGCATAGCTTTTTAGTTATTTACTAAATTCCAAGATTTTTTAATAGTTAATTAGTTGTAAATGTGTTGGTTGTTTTAATAATTTCATATTTTTGTTATGGTTATAAATTCATGACCATACCTTAAAACAACCAGTACTGAATAAAAATCAATACTATGGAAAAAGAATCTTACGTTAATAAATTACTTGTTGGCGAAGCTAAAATTGTAACGTCAGCCCAGGGCTTAGCTCAAAATGTCTTAGGAGATGTACAGTTGGTTAAACTATCAGGAAAAGATACAAACGGAAAATTTACCATAGTAGAAAACAATAATCCTCCGGGTGTGGGTATTCCTATGCATGTTCATGAAAACGAAGATGAGGTTTTTAGGATACTTGATGGAACAATGGAGTTTATTGTAGAAGGAAAATCGACTATACTAAACCCCGGAGATACTATTTTTTTACCCAGGCAGGTACCTCACTCTTTTAAGGTAGTGGGAGAAAGTAATGCGAGGGCAATAGTTACCATTGTGCCCGCTGGTATAGAAAACATGTTTGAGCAGCTTTGCGAGCTACCGGCGGGCCCGCCGGATATGGAAAAGGTTTTTGCTATTTGCAATAGCTTTGGCATAAAGTTTATTTAGTTATGGTATTACCTTAATAATGTTATACTCATAAGACCTATAACTACATCATTAGCCAGTGTTTTTAAAGTGATGCTTTTTAGCGTTTTAGAGGGGTTAAGTGGTAGGTCTAAAGCGGTAGCTGCACCGCCTTCAATTTCTTTACCATTGTATTTTGTTTTTGATTCCTGTCCCGATACTATAGCGCCTGTTTTTAAATGAATGCGAATGGGGCGCGGCCTTTTAAGGGCGAAGGCAAAACCATCTGTATAATAATCCTGTTCTATAGGCCACCATGTCTCGGGGTTGCGCAGGTTTAAAGCATCCTTGGTACCATCTGTATATTCTACCATCAATATTCCATTATCAAGCTGGCTTTGCATAGGGTTAGTAGACCCTGCCATTAAAAACCATGCATGGGACGCACTACCTGTAAGCGGAATCGTTTTTTCGTGAGGGTAATTATCCCACTGCGAAGTAAACAATATATTGTTTGCATTTTCTAACCCCGTTGTAGCAAATACAATTCCCTGCGGAAGCACAATTGTGTTATTAGTGCCAGCTGCTGCGCGCAATCCGCTATCATCAACATCAAATGTTTTTAAGGGGTGGGGCCAGTCTCCTATGCCCTGCCATGGCAATTGTAAAGTACTGGTTTTAGGGCGTGGCGAAAGATATTTATTCCTGAAAATTTGGGTTACTTTGTCATTAAAGTACTCATTAATATTTACAGTTTCTAACGTTCCTTTTGTGCTTGCCTGCCAGTTAAATAATTGTTCTGCCACAACATCTCCATCAGGTAGTTTAACCAGTACTTTATTTGTCCCGGTAATCAGGTTATTTTCCGGTACCGTTATTTCATTACTAATTTTCCCTGCTGGTATTTGCAGCGCGGTAGTATAACTATTAATAGTTATAGTCACTTTAATTTTATTTACAGTATTATTTTGTAACCTAAACCTATTACTTTCTGTTTCAGGATTGTTTTTAGTAATTAATACAACAGGCTTTGCTATTTTAAAGCAAAGCGGCATCCACCAGGATAAATCTTTTTGCTGCAGTTTTACAAACACGGTATAATTTCCTGTAAGGTTATTTGTTGTTGCTGTAAAACTGTACGGTTTAGTTACTACATTTGTTAATGCATTTTGTGCATCGTATACCTCTGTAATAGTTGCGCCGGCAAATTTTTGACTTATAAAGCTGTTCGCAGCATACGTTTTTTCGGCTGGTGGAAGTAATGGTTCTGCACCCTGCCAAATAATAACTATAGTATAAGTAGCTAATGCAGGAACGTTAATTTCTATAACAGGTTTGCCTACGGCCGTGTCTATATTTTTCCATACAATTGGTTTGCCGTTTACCGTAATGCTTTTTACCTGCCCTTTAGCCATTACCTGAAATTTTAAATTCAGGCTTTTAGAAAATTTCGGAATCAAGGTATACGTATCTGTACGGCTGTTACTTTTAAAATCGAACGAAATATCCGGAGTAGAAAAGGAAGCATATTTCCAGTAAGAGGGCAAGCCCGGGCGAATTGTAAGGGTGTTGTTTAAAGCATTAGGCACAATGCCAAAAAGCCCCTCAGTTAGTGCCCTCGAAAACATACCAACAGGGTCGGCAAAATCGCGGTAAGCCTCGCCACGTGTAGCATCATAATGCGATATCTGTACAAAGTTGCCGGGGCTACCGCCAAGGTACATAGACGCCAATACTTCGCTTTTAAATAACTTAAAAGCCTCATCTGTGCGGCCTCCCTGCCAGTTAGCTAGGGCTGTATGCATAGATTCGGCTAAAGCCGAGTTGTTTAGCGACCACTCATACGGCATCCATTTTGTGGTAGACAATGTGTAATAACTCCCATCTTCCAGTCCTTTGGCTTTTATAGGGATATGAGGTATTTCATTATCTACATGCCGTAAGCTTTGGTATGCCTGAAACGGGTTCATGGTTTCAGAATCCATACTATGGTAAACCGTCCATAGGGCAGGAGCAGGGTGTAATAACCTGTTACCAAGAGCATCTTTAAATTCGGCAAAAGTTCCCTTGTCTTTCATCCATAACTGGTTGTTCATTGCCTTTAAAATTTTCTCTGCCTCGTTATTATACGGGGCAGCATCTTCGCCAATAAGGGCAGCTATTTGTGCGGCTTTAGTAAATGCAAAATAATTGTAAGCAGATGAATGCGTTACGCCACCACCACTGTATTGTAGTGCATCGCTTGCCCAAATGGCAGCATAAGCATCATACAATCCATCTCTGTCCGGGTCAAAATTATGGGTTTCCCATTCCAGATGACGTTTTAATACGGGCCACGTTTCTTTTAAAAATTCAATGTTGCCTGTCCACATATAATGCCTAAGGAGTATATCTATATACACCAGATTCATGTCATAATGGTGTGCCACAATTTTTTGCCCGTCAGGATTACGGCTTATGTAGCCACTGGTAAACATTCCTGTCCCTATTTTTTCCAGGCTTCGGGCTAAATGATTAGTTGTATCGGCAACTACGGGACCATATTCGGGTGTTATAACCTGAGAACGGGCATAGCTTTCTAAATGGGTTTTAGCCCGGTCATGCCAGCCCAATGCATCGGCAGTATAAGCACCGCGCCAGCCATTGAGCCGCATTCGCCAACCAATGGCACCATGCATGTATGACGGAGTTTCCCACATAGCATCTGATGCAATGGACAAAGTGCCTGCAATGGTATTAATATAGGCATCGGGTGTATTAATAGTAATACGCCCTGCAATTGCTGTTCTGGCTGCCTCGGCAGCTATAAACTCTTTAGGCAGGTCGTTATAATTAATTACGGGCCTGGCAGAAGGGTTATGAATAGCAAAGTAATAATTAATAGTAGATACGGCAGGTATTTGTCCTGCCAATGCCGGTGCTTCTTCAGCCTCAGAATTATAAAAACCGAATGGTGAATCTATTTTTGTGGCATCGGCTATTTTTATAACACCACTTATGGGGAAGGTGCCCACTAATGTTTTTTCTTTACCATATTTTAAAGCAAAAGTATTTTGCTCAATAGTAAATTTATTATTCTTGCAGTTTTCCGGTTTTAGGTAAAAATTAGATTCAGGGTCGGGCCCCATGTCGCCACTTCGGCTAAAATTTTTACCAGATGCCCCACCGAATGCCCAAAAGAGCGTAACCGCCGTTTTAACTCCCACTATATATGCCTTAACAATAAAGCCTTCGGCATCTGCCATGGCTAGCACTTCTAAGAGTAACCTTCCGTTTTCAAGCAATGGATCTTCTATGGTATATGCCATAGCGCCCGCATTATATCGTGCTGTAATTTTTTTTGCAGATGTTAACCACTTGCTGTTTTTGCCATTAGCAATGCCTATTTTAAAATTGCCACCCATTCCCGGCATGTATAGCGCAAACTCCGGCCTGTCTCCGGTTTCTACCCTAAAAGCAGTATTAGTGCCATAAAGGGCACGGGTAAAGAGGCGGTTGCCATTTGTAATAACAAAATCTTTTCCGTCAGGCTTGTAGCGAAGTTCACGCTCCTCATCATGCCAAAGGCTATTGGTAAGTTTTATAGGGTAAAGTTCCTGAGCATTAATTTTAACCGATGCTATAAATAATAGTATTGTTGCAATGCATGCTGCACTATTTTTTTTGGATATAAACATCATGATAAAGCTAAGAGTATTTGCTAATTGAAGAAGCTATTTTTCCTATTTAAATAATAAACAACTAAAACAAATATCTTAAAAACATAGGTTTTAGCCGTCCTGCGCTATCCTGCAATAAATAGTAAAGCCGGACATTTCTATCCGGCTTGTGTTTAAAATTAAATTGGTATGCTATTTAATGATTATTTTTTGTGTTGTGGCTTCTTTGCCTACGATAACTTTTAATATGTATATTCCTTTTTTAAGTCCGGATACAGAGATATTTTTAGCAGATACATCGTAATGCTCTCTTACAATTCTTCCTGAAACATCATAAAGAATAATATCATTTATTTTGTTTCCCATTTTATTTTCAACATATAAAATATCAGTAGCGGGATTAGGATAAACTAAAACTGAGTTATTTTGAATAACTTCAGGAGTGGCCATTATGCAGTTTTCTGTGAGATTAATAGCTGTTAAAAGATGTGAAATTTGCCATTCCGAATAAGGTAGTTGATTGCTTTGCGCCAGTTGCTCGTTATCAACCTCAATGCAAACGGTATTATTAATCTGGCCGGGTTCTGTCGGTCCCCAAATACCGAATCCTACCTGAATATTCATATCAGGATTATTATTACCGTTTTTAAGGTTGATTTTATCAAGAGTCCACATGTCTTGTACTTCAATCAATTTAATATTAGAGTTGTTACTAAGATCAATCTCTGTAATTTCATTAAAAGGGCCTACATCGCCTCCATTACCTAAATACAACTCTTCAAGTAATATGTTAGAAGAAACATCTATACCTGTAAGCATGTTGCTACGGCAATTTAATATTTTTAAATGCGTATTATGGCTAACATCTAAAACAGATAATTGAGAATAGTTTATTGTTAGGCTTTCCAAACTGGTAAAATAGCGTATACCTGTAAAATCCTGTATATTACTTACAGCACTGTTATTTGATGAATCAAGAACAAGTTGCGTTATATTTTGAATGTCGCTTGTTAAAACCTCTCCATTTACAATGCCATCGCTATCAATGCTAAGGTTTATTAGAGACTCTTCAAAAGCGGCATCTTGTATAGTTATTATTTGTGCTGATGCAGTATATCCAAAAGCTATAACCAGCATTGTAAGTAAAGTTTTTATCATAATAAGTTGTGGTTTGATTTCTACAATGTTACGATTTTTTTCTTTTTTTTTAACATATTTAAAAAGATTATAATGTCAATTTTGTGCATTTAAAATAGTTCCTGTAAACAAGCTCAAAACTATAAAGCATAAAAAAAGCAGCACATCTATATATTGCTATTAGTCGGGGCGGATTGATTATTTACCAATTCATTATTTTGTTGATTATGTAAGTGTTATCAGGTTGAGCATAACACTTTAAACTTTCTTAACCGAAGCGGCGCCACGGGCAGCTCTGAGTTTGTTGCTACCGAGGGTACCTTTCAATCCACCTACACATCCGGCAGCACCCCAAGTTATGTATCTAAATTCACGCCAGATGGAGTACAGCTATGGGTACTTATTACGGCACGAGTGCCGGCAAAATAGCTGTTGCACCAGGTCATAATAACCATCGGCAATAAGCGTACGTATACGTTCAAGATGGTTGTTTAGCTTTATAATTTCTTCGCTCTTTCCCTTAGCGCGGCCTTTTACATCATCCCACACGTTAGGGTCAACTTTTTGTTTTAGGGAGATTTCGGCCCTGCGGCCATTTACAGTAAGACGGGCGTAAACTGTAGCCTGGCTGCTTTTTCCTTGTTTGAAAACCCTGATAATAAATTGGATTCCAAAGGTGTTTGTGTTTTTCATACCAAATGCATTTAAGTTAAATTGAACATTAAGTACCGACTCAATTAAACTGCTTTGAAACAGGGGCATTGAAAGGCTGCATTTGGCAATGAAAAAGTGTTAAAGAAACAGGTGTAAATTATTTACATACAGTAACTTACAGCACTTTCTGTGAGTAGTTTTTGGAATACCCATTTTTACTCACCTAATTGCTCACATTTATATTGATTGTTTTGGGGTATTTTAATGCCAAATAGGCACAAAAAAACCCGTAAATACTTACAATTTACGGGTTTTGAGGTGTTTTGACCTCTATTTTGTCGGGGTGGCAGGATTCGAACCTGCGACCTCCTGGTCCCAAACCAGGCGCGATAACCGAGCTACGCTACACCCCGAATGATATTTTCTATTCGAGGCTGCAAAGATACTACTATTTTTCAATTTGCCAAGCCATAAGCTAATTTTATTTGGCAATAGCTAAATCTAATGTACAGGTTTGGTTATATCTTTATTAAAAACTTACCTTTGTACCACAATTTCAAATTATACAAGACCATGTCTGACACTATAGAAAAAATTAAATGCTTAATTATAGGTTCTGGCCCCGCTGGCTATACTGCAGCTATTTATGCGGCAAGGGCAGATATGAACCCGGTTTTATATACAGGACTTGAACCCGGAGGGCAGCTTACCACTACTACAGAGGTAGATAACTTTCCAGGATATCCTGAGGGTATAGATGGACCTACCATGATGATGCAGTTGCAGGCTCAGGCAGAACGTTTTGGTACCCAGGTACGTATAGGTATGGCTACTGCCGTAGAGTTTAGCAACGTAGAGGGTGGCTGGCATAAAGTTACTATAGACAATAATAAAGAAGTGCTTGCACATACTATAATAATATCTACCGGGGCTACTGCAAAATATCTTGGCCTGCCAAGCGAGCAACGCCTTAGGGGTGGTGGTGTTTCGGCATGTGCCGTGTGCGATGGTTTCTTTTACCGTGGACAGGATGTAGCTATTGTAGGAGCGGGGGATACTGCTGCTGAGGAGGCTACTTACCTTGCTAACATTTGTAAAAATGTAACCATGCTTGTACGCAAGGATGTAATGAGGGCAAGTAAAGCAATGCAGCACCGTGTGCAAAATACACCTAACCTTACCGTGTTATATAATACCGAAGTTGATGAGGTATTGGGAGACCAGGTTGTAGAAGGTTTACGTGTATTTAACAATGAAACCGGCGTGAAACAGGAAATACCTGTTACGGGATTGTTTGTTGCGATAGGGCATAAGCCTAATACAGACATTTTTAAAGGCCAGCTTGATATGGACGAAACAGGTTACCTTATCACGCAGCCCAAAACAACTAAAACTAATTTGCCGGGTGTGTTTGCAGCAGGCGATGTACAGGATAAAGATTACCGTCAGGCTATTACAGCTGCAGGTAGCGGGTGTATGGCAGCACTTGATGCTGAACGTTACCTTGGCGAATTAGGAAGCCACTAATAAAGTTTGATGCCGAAAGTTATAAAGTTCGGAATATTAAAAAGTAAAGCAGCTCAAGTAGCTGCTTTACTTTTTATAACCTATAAGAGAGTGACTACTGAAGACTAACGATGGTAACTTACAGCTAATCTTCTTTCTTGAAAATTATGGCACTGTTAGTTAACTTCTTTACATTAAAACTGGTGGGTGCGCCATATAAACTTACCTCTGTTTTTCCGGATGCTGACAGCGTGAGTGTTTCTGTTGCCAACACGGCGCATTTTGTATAGCTTTCGGCAGTAAGGTCAAGGTTTTTAACGGCAAATTTTTTACCGGTAAATTCTGCATTATTATCTACACGAATAGATGCTGCAACGGCGTCACCTTCTACTATTGCCACAGTTTTTTGGTACATGTCTATTTTTACTTCCGGGCTTGCTATGAGTGCTTTAAGGTTGGCGTTCTTACTTAGTTCAATAGTGGTTTTACCCGATTTCACATTAATTTCGGCCTTTGTTTTATCATTCATGGCCAAACTAAAATTAGCCGATTTTACATTAAGGAACGATTTAGAATAGTCAAAGTTCTTTACACTCACAGTATCAAGTTCCAGTTCGTTAACGGCGTATAACAGCACTTCATTTTTTGCTGTAATAGTTTTCAGGCTGCCGGTATAGGTAAGGCGGACCGTTAACTTTTTAGAACTGCTTACATCTTTGCGGGTATATATTCTTAAGGCTATACCATTGATATCACTCTTAATTATTTCGTGCAGGTTATCGTCGGCTTCTATTTCCAGGCTTTGGGTAGTGCCCTTTACAAGGTAGAGCTCAATGTTGTCTTCAATTTCAAGCGTTTCAAATGGTTCCAGTTGTTTTTGTGCTACCGTAACATTTTTAGAGCCTTTAATTTTTTCTTTTTTTTGGGCAAAAGCAACCGTAGTTATTAATAGTGCAAACAGTAGTAATCTAAATTTTTTCATTATGTGCAAAGCAAATATTGGTTAGGCAAATATATTAAAAAACGATGTGTAAGCCATTTTATTACATGCAGTAGCTCTGTTTTGAGTTTCAGCTGAGGTAAATCTGATTTATATTAAAACAAAAAATGCCCACACGAAGGCGGGCATCTGTCTATATTTAATATGGTTATTCTTTATTTATACTTCCTCCGGAAGTTGCATTAGATTTCAACGTTTCAGGATTGTTCTTGTAAGAGATACTTCCTCCGCTGGATGCTTCGGCAGTAAGTTTACCGGTAACATTAACGGTTGTACTGCCACCGCTTGATGCTTCAGATTTTGCATCTTCTGCAGTAAGGTCTGCGGCATTAACAGATGCCCCGCTGCTGGATTCTGTATTCAGGTCGCTAGTTCTGCCACTCACCTTTAAAGTCCCGTTGCTGCTGGCTTCACAATTTACAGTTTTAGCATCAACGCCAACTTCCACACTTGCACCACTATTTGCAGAAAGATCAATGTCATCACCTTTAATAACAGTCTTACTTTTTAGTATTGCGTCAGATGATGCTTCTAAACCTTCAATTTTAGGCAGGGTAACTGTTATCCTTTTAGCTCCTGCTTTATCAATATTCACGTCGGCATAAATTCTAAGTTCATTGCCCTCAACTTCGGTTTTAATATACTGTTGCAGGTTGTCGTCGGCCTCTACAATTATAGAGGGCTGATTGCCCTGTACCACATAAACTTCCAGTCCAGTTGCAGCAGAAACAATTGTGTAATCTCCCGAAACTGTCCGGGTTTGTGTAGTAACATTACCGCTGCCATCTACAGATTTGCCACCAAATTTACATGAAGCGAATAGCAATGCCGCCACAAAACCTATAATAGCTTTAGAGATATGTACAAATACTTTTATCATAATTACTGTCTTTTACTTTTATTCTTTTCAACCTGTATATCGTGCTCCAGCTGCAATTTTTCCTGTTCTATCCTTGCTTTTTCGGCTTCAAGTTCCATAATGCGAATCTTTTCCTGGTTTGTCATTCCATTTTGCGATCCGCTTGCAGGTGCGGGCGGAGCAACAGGTGCGGGTGCAATAGTCATGGCAGGTTCATTCTGGCTGCCATCGTCATTACCTTCATTCTGGCTGTTATCTTCCTCACCAATGCAATCAAGGCATTGTACATGGTTATCGTCCATCATATAGTTATGATCGCCATCAAACCAAAGGTCAAAGAATTCATTATCGCTGTCGTCATATTCCTTAAGGCTTGCATCAGGGTGAAACACAGTTCCTTCGGGAAGGTACAAAAATATTTCAACACGCTGCTTATGAAATTTGGTATCGGTACCGGTAAGTAAATAGTTATCTAATATTAGTGTATTACCCTGCACCTTAAAATTATACTTTATAGTCTCAGAACTTTTTCTTGCTTCAGATATCGACGAACCTTCGGCAATTTTTTCTATTTGTACATAAGGGAAAGCCTCATCTGTTTTAAGTACATAAAAGCGTACATTGTTGCTGTATACCACTTCGTTGCCAAGCGAATCCTGCTTAAAGCTAAAGTCGCTGTAGTCGTGGTTTAACGATTTTGTAAAGTACTCATTGTTTTTAAATTTCACTTCAAGGATATCTCCCTGAGCAAGTTTAATTTCCTGCTTGCTAACGGTTTTACCTTCATTGCCAAATTGCGATGCCTGCGTTAAACCTAAATAAATAGCTGTCGCCACACATAGTATCCATATTGCAAGTAATGTAGATTTTGTAAGATTACCTACAGGCCTTAAATTGTCTACCAATATTTTTAAGCCCAATAAAAATAGAGCAAAGAACGGAATGGCAATAGCAAAGAACCCAATGATGCCAATAAGCCACATAGGAGCCTCGGTATAATTCATGCTGTTAAAGTAAGGATACCATTGTGCACGCGATGTGAACGAAAATAGTATTGCAATAAGCCCAATAATAAGGCTGCCCAGCGTTAAGGCGCTAAATACGGTAAGTAAAGCTCCTATAACCTTTGCAAATACTTTTAATATAGCCAGCACAGCATTACTTGCGGTAGCGCCTATTTTATCGGCACCGGTCTTTACTGATGCTCCCAACTTATCATAATCCATGTTGTTAAGCTTGTCAGAAAGGTTGCTAAACTCTTCCTTAACCTTACGCTCTATGTTAGATATGTTTATGGGCTCGCCGGTCATTTCCAGCTTTTCGGTTGTAGTGATAGCTTTTGGTATAAGGACCAGCAGCACCAGGTAAATAAGTATGCTCGAACCAAACGATAGTAAAAGCGATACTATAAACAGGATTCTTACCCACAGTGGGTCTATCTTAAAATAATGGCCAAGCCCTGCGCATACACCGCCTATCATGCCACTCTCTTCATCCCTGTAAAACTTCTTGGTCTTTGTATTGTTGAAGTTAAAGTTAAAGTTTGTTGATGTTTTAGGACCCGTAGCAGTTTCATCGTCGTCTATACGATAATCTTCCGGGCGGCCCATAATAATTATTACCTCGTCTACCTCTCGAATGCTTACCACCTGTTTGTCATTCTTAAGCTTTTCGGTTAGCAATTCGGCAATACGTGCTTCAATATCGCTCATTATCTCATCCCTGCCATCAGCCGAAAGCGATCGCCTTATGGCATCAAAGTAGCGATTAAGTTTTTGGAAGGCATCTTCATCTATATGAAAAAAGAAACCGCCTAAATTTATACTTACTGTTTTGTTCATGGCTATGCTTTTTGGCTGGTTATTATATTTACTGCGTCAGATAATTCTGTCCAGGTATTGTTAAGTTCTTTTAAAAATTCGTGTCCCTCATCGGTAAGCCCATAATACTTGCGTGGCGGCCCCGATGTAGATTCTTCCCACCTGTAGTTAAGCAGGCCATCGTTCTTTAAGCGGGTTAGCAGTGGGTAAACAGTACCCTCTACAACGAGCAATTTAGCGTTTTTAAGGGTATCCAGTATTTCAGATGTATAGGCATCTTTGGCTTTTAGTACAGAGAGTATACAAAATTCCAAAACTCCTTTGCGCATCTGGGCCTTGGTGTTCTCAATATTCATAGGTTCTCAT
>Ga0247806_10000162_pt1 | contig 44931 bp, 54 predicted proteins | sample UWRJL059202B1_FD_179935 | JGI IMG/M metagenome (GOLD analysis project Ga0247806, IMG submission 179935) | Plant litter microbial communities from Arlington Agricultural Research Station in Wisconsin, United States - UWRJ-L059-202B-1 | ecosystem: Environmental > Terrestrial > Plant litter >... | reverse complement strand
AAGTTGACATTGTAAGTCTTCTCAGGCTTCAACTTATTAGGTATTTCTACTGATCTTGCACCGGTCAAGGCGGCATGGTCTTCTGTAAAAATATTAACTACCCTAAAACCAGTCCCAGCATTTAAACGAAGGATGTTGTTCTCGTTAATGCTCCATTTGTACGCGGCACGGGGAGTCAAGATGTTTCCATGAACAGAATTGTAGTCGTATCTAAAACCTAATAGCAACTTGTGAGCTGTGTTGAGTGTAATTTCATCTTGTACAAATAAACCAGGTAGCCAGGTATTTTTAGCAATAGCCTGATTTAAGCCCGTAGTCGCAGGCGTATTGTCATCGTAAAAGGTATACCTCAAAGCAGCACCAAAAAGCAAATCATGATTGTTCAGAGTTTTATCCCATGTAAGTTGTCCAAAGCCAATTTTCTGCTGCGCGATGTAAGAAGTTGTACCGTAGCGACTATCCTGATCATGTTTGTTTAGGGAAAAGGCAAAGAACAACTTTTCTTTTACAGGGAGTTGATAGTTACCAATCAGCTCATAACGACGGGTATAAATACTTTCCCCATATACCTGATCACCACCACGATAAGACTTGTTCCACTGCATCTCCCCACCCCATCGATCTTCGTATAAGTAACGTGCGCCTAAGCTAAACTTCCTGTCTTCCTTTCTTTTAAATTCCCATTTTTGGAATACAGATATCCTGTCTTGCAATGTCACATCGGTGAAATTATCATGGTTATGGTCTACCGGATTGGAGTAATTAAAATAATTCAATCCGGTTAGAATGGTTGCTTTATTGCCAACTTTAAACTTAAAGCCGAGGTCAGCATTGTGCTCCAGATAAGACGTACTGAAAAAATCTGCAGAGAACTTTGGAGCATTCTCTGGCTTCTTGGTGATGATGTTGATCAATCCGCCAACTGCTTCACTTCCGTACAATGATGATGCTGGCCCTTTAACGATCTCTATCTGTTCAACCAATGAATTTGGAATCCCAGATAACCCGTATACCGTTGATAAGCTGCTTACAATTGGCATCCCGTCGATCAATATCATGGTATATGGCCCTTCCAGACCATTGATATGGATATCTCCAGTATTGCAAATATTGCAATTGAGCTGCGGTCTGACGCCATTCACGTTCTGCAGTGCATCAAATATGCTGGGTGTAGGATTCATACGAAAATAGCCGGGTGTATAAACTTCAACGGGCACCGGGCTTTCTAGTCTGTTCACAGCCTTAAGCGTTCCGGTAACTACTACCTCATCCAAACTTGTCTGGAAATTACTCAAATCAAAGTTTAATATGGCGGTTTCATCTTGTTTAACCACAATGGAGCGCTCCATTTTTTTGAAGCCAACGCCGGTAACCTGAAGGCGGTATTCTCCCACTGGAATATTTAAAAAACTATAAACTCCTGCAGTATCCGACTTTGTAATGCGGTCATTATTTAAGACCGCAATGTTTACAGCTGAAACAACATTGCCTTCTGAAATGATTTTCCCTTTGATGGAACCCGTTTGAGAGCAAGCTTTCTGACTGAAACCAACTATAAGCACTAAAAATATAATGTAAGTAAAGACTATTTTCATAATTCTAATTTGATCAATAACAATACAAAACTAATATTGTTAGATTGACCTAACAAATTATATTAGGTATTTATTATTCTTCCTTCAAGTCCAAAATATTTATGTTTGTAATTATGCTATCCTTCACAGAAGAAAACTATTTAAAAGCCTTGCTGAAACTGACTTCGCAGAATGCGGAGAAATTAGAAGCAGGGACTAATGAAATGGCAGCTTACCTTGGCGTTAAGCCGGCGACTGCTACAGACATGCTTAAAAAGTTGAAGGAGAAGGACTTGGTAAGCTATCAGAAGTATGGAAAGATCCTGCTTACTGAAACTGGAAAGCAGCATGGAATTGCCATCTTACGGAAGCACCGCTTATGGGAAACCTTTCTATATGAAAAGCTGGACTTTAGCTGGGATGAGGTCCATGAGGTAGCAGAACAACTAGAGCATATCCAGTCTGCGAAGCTGGTAGACAAGCTGGAAGAGTTTCTTGAGTTCCCTAAGTTTGATCCGCATGGAGACCCTATTCCAAATGCAAAGGGAGAAATGCCGGAGTTACCTAAAACACTGCTTTCTGAAACTAAAGCGGGTGACGTTTGTCGCGTTACTGCCGTCAAAGACACCTCTACACCCTTTCTGCAATATCTGGAGAAACTTAGTATAACTATTGGAAGCAAATTGAACGTAATAGAGGTGATAGACTTTGATGGTTCTATGAATATTGCCATTGAGGATTCTGCTCCCAGAAATGTGTCTATGAAATTTGCGGACAGCTTATTTGTCTCCAGATAATCGTATTTTTGCAAGCTCTCAATTATTGCTCCTTTCTATTAATTTTAAATTTATGTCAACAGAGATAAAGTGTCCGAATTGTGCACATTCCTTTCCGATGGAAGAGGTAATGGCTGAAGAATATAAAAAAGACCTGCGTGAGCAAATGCAGAACTTTACCAAAAAGAAAGAAGAGGAGTTTAATAAAAAAGCGGCTGACTTTACCCAAAAGCAACAGCAGCAGGAGTTGTTATATGAGCAACAAAAACAACAGCAGGCAAAGCTTTTTGAAGATCAGAAGCAGAAAACAGCACAGCAGTTCCAGCAGAAATTAGAAGAAGAAAAGAAACAATTGCAACGTGTTTTAGAAGAAAACCTACGCAAAAGCATCTCTTCGGATTTTGAGAATCAGCTTCAGATGGCCGACAGTGCAAAGAAAGAAAGCGAAGAAAAGCTGAAACTTGCACGTGCTAAAGAGCTGGATTTCCTTAGAAAGGAAGAAGCAATGAAAGCAAAAGAAGCGGAAATGGAACTTGAAATTCAGCGTAAACTTCAGGAGCAACGGGCAGAGATGGTGGAGCAAGTCCGCAAACAAGAAGCAGAAAAGAACAATATAAAAGATACAGAACATCAGCTTAGGGTAAAGGAGTTGGAGAAACAACTCGACGACCAGAAAAAACTGGCTGAAGAAATGAAACGCAAAGCAGAACAGGGCTCTATGCAATTGCAGGGCGAAGTTCAAGAACTCATCTTGGAAGAACTTTTAAGAAATGCATTTCCTTTTGACCTAATCACTGAAGTGGGCAAAGGCGTGAGGGGTGCAGATTGTGTTCACCACATCAGAAATCAGTTTGGTCAGGAATGTGGCAAAATCATTTATGAGAGCAAGCGGACCAAGGATTTCTCCATGGAATGGATTGAAAAGTTGAAAAAAGATATGCGTAGTACTGGCGTTGACGTAGCAGTAATTGTTACCCAATGCTATCCGAAAGGCATGGACTGCTTCGGCGAGAAAGACGGTGTTTGGATCTGCTCATTTGACGAAGTAAAAGCTGTTTCTTATATCCTTAGAGATGGAATCGTTAAGTTATTTAGTGCTGCAAAAACACAGGAGAATAGAGGTGATAAAATGCATATGCTTTATGATTATTTGACTAGTACCGAGTTCTCAGAACAGTGGAAAGCGATTAGAGAAGGTTTTATGAGCATGAAACTTTCTATCCAAAGAGAACGTGATGCGATGGAAAAAATGTGGAAAGCAAGAGAGAAACAGCTGGAGAAGGTAATGCTAAATGCAGCGCATATCCGCGGATCTATTGAAGGCATTGCGGGAACGGACACGATCCAATTGAGCCTTACCGATGATGACGAGACGTTATTGATTGACTAACTAAAAGTCCAGACGACGAAGCGGCTGATCTTTTGTCCCTGCGCCATATCGATAGTGTTGTAGTAGGTCACCCCTGCTCTATCTAGCGCGGAATAAATAAAAGGAAGATTAGCACTTTTTGAAACCAGGCTACTAAACCATTTGCACTGACTGGCTACGGCTTTACTTTCATCAATCATCTTTCTGATAAAGGTAAGTTCACCACCTTCCGTCCAAAGCTCAGCGGCTTGTCCGCCGAAATTCAGCGTAGTTTCCTTCCCTTTGTGTTTACCCAGGTTCTGCAACTTTCTTTTACTTCCTGCATTTGCTTCTTCCGCTGACGAATGAAAAGGGGGATTGCACATAGATATTGTGAAAGAATCACCGGGCTTAATGATACCTTGAAATATCTGGTTCTTATTAGGCTGATGGCGTACCTCGACGTTCGAAATAAGGTCAGGATTTGCAGCAACAATTGCTTTAGAGGCTTTTACAGCTATAGGATCGATGTCTGTTCCGACGAAAGTCCAGCGATACTCTTGGTGACCAATGATTGGATAAACACAATTGGCACCGATTCCAATATCAAGAACCTTGATGTTTTTACCTTTTAACAATGGTTCCTCTTCTTCCAGCAGATCAGCCAGATAGTGAATATAATCTGCGCGACCTGGTATTGGCGGACAAAGATATCCTTCTGGAATATCCCAGTTGGCGATGTTATAGAAGTGACTGAGCAAAGCCTTATTTAAAGCTTTTACCGCAGCTGGATCGGAAAAATCAATGGATTCATTGCCGTATTTATTAACTGCTACGTAGGGTTTAAGGCTGGAAAGACTTTTCGTTAATGCTACAAAATCATAGTTGGATCTGTGCTTATTTCTGGGGTGAAGGATAGTCTTTTCGTCGGCCATGGTAATTTATTAACACAAAGGTAAGTGTTAATGGATAAACAATTGGAAATTAAGATCAGCATCCCGTACTTTGCAGGATGCGGAGATTCCTAAAAAGCTTTGGTTATTCATTTGAAGGAATTGGGCATGCTTTGAAGTTTGAAGCCAATTTCAGGTTTCATCTTTTCTCTTTAGTAGCCGTACTATTGATTGGCTGGTACTTTCATTTGTCCCCATCTGAATGGCTATGGATTATTGCAGTATCCGCTATCGTGATTATGGCAGAGTTGTTTAACACGGCTATTGAAGTTCTTGTGGATCTGGTATCACCAGAGATTCATCCGAAGGCTAAAATAGTGAAAGACCTGGCATCCGCAGCTGTATTGATAGCGGCAATATTCGCTGCGATAATAGGATTGATCATATTTATTCCGAAGCTCTAGATGCTACATAAGACGAGGGGAATAGTTCTGAAAACCACACTGTATAGCGAAAGTAGTGTGGTGGTACAAATCTTTACGGAGAAGTTTGGGATCCAATCATATCTAATTAATGGCGTTAAGAAACCAAGGGCAAAGATCAGCATGAACATGCTGCAGCCGCTTCATTTGGTAGATATGGTAGTTTACCACAAGCAAGCTAATGGTATCCAGCGTGTTTCAGAGCTGCGACCATCACCAGTTTTCAGCAGCATTCCGTATGACATTATTAAGAGCACGGTTACGATTTTTTTAAACGAAGTGTTGTATAAGAGCATTCGACAGCAAATGGCTGACGAAAACCTGTTCGACTTTATCTATAGTGCCATTAGTTGGTTTGATGAATGCAGGGATGTCAATGTCAACTTCCATCTGGCCTTTTTACTTAAACTTTCGAGGTTCCTTGGATTTGCTCCGAGTATGCAAACGAAAAGTGACCATAGTTTCTTTGATTTACAGGAAGGAGAATTTAAAACATTAGCCCCTTCGCACCGCAATTATCTGGACAGAGAAGACGCAGCATTGTTTATTTTGCTATTCAACTCCCCTTTTGAAAATATTTATTTAATAAAAATAGACAACAAGACTAGACGATCCATACTAGATAAAATATTGATTTACTATACCTTACATACGGCTTCGTTTGGAGATATCCGATCACATGAGGTCTTACAGGAAATACTTTCTTAAAAAACTTAAAAAAACTTTTGCAAAAATGAGTTAGAGATGTATATTTGCACTCCCAACAACGAAGAAGCCTTTTAAAAAGCTGAAACGTTCGAAGGAGAACCAAAAAGGGAGATTAGCTCAGCTGGTTCAGAGCACCTGCCTTACAAGCAGGGGGTCACTGGTTCGAACCCAGTATCTCCCACCAAAGAAAAGCCTTTCAATGCAAATTGAGAGGCTTTTTTGCGTTTAAGGGAAATGGCGGATCGCACCAGGAGCCTATTATAAACTTACTTTGTCTATTATTCAATGTAATAATAGACCTTCTATGATTAGTTTATTCCATATGAGAATACAATTGATAGCTAATTCATGTAAACGATAATAATAGCTTACCTTACTAAATACTAAAAAAACTATGGGAACTAAGATGTTGTACACAATACTTTATACAAGTCATGCTATTAAAGCATTCAATAACATGGAATTAACAGAAATTGTGAACGAATCCAGGATATGGAACCATGCCCATGATATTACAGGTTGTTTAGCCTATGTGGAAGGCGTGCTTAATGGTGATGTCTTATGCCAATTTATCCAGGTCCTGGAAGGGGAAGAGAGCGAGGTGAAAAAGATTTTTACTAAGATTCAGTCGGATGCAAGACATCTTGATTTGTCAGTGATAAAAGAGGGTAATATTCGTAGTAGGAAATTCAGCGATTGGCGAATGGGTTTCGAGCAGATTCAACTAAATGATAATCCTATATTACAGACTTTCTTTTCTATGAATACAACCGTACTAGCAGAAAGTGGGGATACAGAAGATCATATTTTAATGCAATTCATGAAGTCATTCTGTGATCAGAAAAGACACAACGGAATTGTGGAACCTGACATCTCAATACTCTAGATTGCCTTAGATATCTCTTGTGAATTAGGAACCATTAACGAACCATATGATTCGCACATGCAAGAGAGGGGTTAAAAGAAAGACATCTTCAATGCTTGTGAATAGTTAATTATAAACTTACCGACTGTTACAACTCAGTACTTTACAGATCGCCGAAGCCATCAACCTCAGATTAATCTTTAAAATATTATTAAATCCGTATGAATGCATAAAACGTTAATTAATAGATGAGTGAAATCCATATGGGAGAGTTACTAGAACAGGTGATACGAAGAAAAGGATTAAACATAACCGATCTTGCCTTAGCACTTAATATTACTCGGACAACCCTATACAACTGGTTTAAACAAGAATTTATTGATCAAGCTACTATGGAAAGAATATCTGGCGTCATTAAATATGATATAAATACCAATCAAACGGAGCCAATCATACTTAACACGGCACTAACAGAACCTATTGTTATTAAGGATGAGGCGTTTTGGCAAGATAAATATATTGATCTACTTGAACGATATGCAAAGCTATTAAGCACTTCGGAACGATAATTTGAACTTAATATAATATCCCAATTCGCATACTTTTATAGTAACAACAGTGTATTTAATAAATAATCATTATCAATAACTCATAAGTTCCCTGAGTCAACCTTTAAATATTACATTTACTTCGAGAGCGTTAATTTACGGGGGTTGATCTATATGATCGATCCCCGTTTCTTTTCTGTGCAAGTTGCTAAATACGTAACTCTTTTAACAGTTGTCACACTTGACCCTAGTCATCGTTTGAACTAGGCGAAAAACTTGTAGAATTGAGATAATACTCATCAATATACAGCTTATAATAAATAGGCCAGTGGAGAGTACTATTGTACTTTTTAATACTTCCTTCTTCTTATAATCAGGACATTCAACAAGTTTAACCATGAGGGATGAGAGTTAAATTGCAAGATAACGAATTACAAACAATCTCTCGACCCAAGAGGAAATACTGTATCAATGAAATAGTCATCGAATTGAAGGAGGCGATTATGAAAGGTTACTTTCATAATTTTTGAGCTTCACCCTATAACAGGGTTGAAAAAGAAAAGTTAGTGGAAGCTATCGAATAGCAACAAAATCACCTAAATTGTAGAATGTGTTACCATACGAGTGTCAAGCTAAAAGCGAACGACTTTATTAAAGTTGTTAATGCACCATTTCCAAGGCAAGAAAAATACCTTGAATTCAATCATGCAAATGGTTTCGCTCATCCAAATCTTGCTGTGTTATCAACAGATTATGGACGGTCAATTAATCTATACAACTGGGGACTTATTCCGTTTTGGGCAAAGGATTGGAATGCAGCTGTTAAATTACGGAATCAAACGCTGAATGCTCGTTCTGAAGAAGTATTTAGTAAACCATCATTTAGAGACAGCATACTAAAACGAAGATGCGTCATACCTGTAACAGGTTTCTTTGAATGGAAACATGTTGGTAAAGAGAAAATACCCTATTATATCCATCCAAAAGAACATCCAGTGTTTTACTTAGCTGGAATCTACTCACATTGGAACGACCCTTCCACTAAAGATGAAATAACTACCTTTAGTATACTGACAAGTGCAGCAAATGAAATGATGAGTGATATTCATAATAGCGCCAAACGTATGCCTTTAATGTTAGATCGTGAAAATATAGATGATTGGATATTACCTGATCTTTCACCAGCTTCTATTAAAGAATTGATGAATCCTTGTGATGATAATAATATGGAAGCATACACAATTAGTAAAGATATAAGCAATCCAAAAGTGAACAGTGATGTTGAATCAATAACTGACAAAATAGAATATGGAAACTGAAGAACCTTTTGAAGTCATGATCAAAGATCAGGCATATTTAATTACTCCACTAGAAGACGAAACCTTTGATATCAATATGGGAGCAAACAGATTAGGTGTCATTCAACATAATATTGAACATGACAACGGGCCTTGTTGGGTAACTAATGACTTGATACCTGAAGAAGTTGTGGAAGCAATAGGTCACGCAATTGAATTTAAATACTGTTAACAATTCACAATTCAATTATAGGATCCCATAGTAAAGAACTAAAGTTTTGTATTTGGTCATCTTTTACTATAATACCTTCTGACTCTAATCGCTGCTGCATACTTATGTCTTTAGTAAAATGATGCTTACCTGTAAGCAATCCATTTCGATTGACAACTCTATGAGCTGGTATACTTGGGATAATATCGTGTGAGTGATTCATAGCTATTCCAACAAGTCTAGATGATCTTGCAGATCCTAAAGCTTTTGCAATTGCTCCATAGGTGGTTACTCTACCAAAGGGTATCACCCTGACAATTTCGTAAACTTGAGAATAGAAGTCACTCATCGTTTTCGGAGTTGAACATATCTATCTTCAAATATATAATAATATCGGCAAGTCATTTATGAAAATGCTTCTCACATAGCATGATCAATTATCACATATAGCCTCAACTCTGAGAAAATGAGCGTACAATGCGTTGTACAACCGTATTCACACTGACTAATATATGCGTTGTTTCACATTATATTCGCGCCACATCAGCAATAATCTGATTTAGAATGCACAAGATAATATATCTAGACATTGACTTAGGCTATAAAGCTACTAACGCAATAAATCAATATCAGTTAATCGATAGACAAATCGAGATCACTAAACGTGGCAACTATATTGTATGTGTCTTAAATTTACATAATGAAACGATAACTCAAAAGTGCGATTCATTCTCGGATCATGCTGACTTTATCGATGGTATCGTCAGTATTCCAAAAAATGTTCATGCTGTTTAAAACAACCTATAATCCTCAACAAATCCATAAGGAGGGTTTTCTAACTAAAAATAAGACAGTGACGTTTAACCTTTAATATGCAAGGCAAATAGCCAATCTATGTAAAACATAGTGAAGGATAGTAGTGGATGGAATATATATCGTTACATTTGTTGTTCTAAACAACTGAACTCATGAAGCATACTACAAAATTAGATGCACTAATCGTGATCGGACTTGTCTGGCTTGTTTCTATAGTAGTTTTTGCGATTGTTAAGTACTAAGTTCCTTCCTCTTTACCTCATAAACCTGACAATTGAATTTCGATCATAATAATAGAATTTTGTTTATTCTATGAACTTTGCCCTTATAAGACAAAATGATAAGGTGCAAAATGAACCCATTAAAGAAAAATTGAGCTTCAATGATATGTGGCAGATGTTCATAGAGATAAATGAAAACTGTAAGACCAAAAATGATGGATTAATCTACCTAAAATACTTACTAAACAAACGTTCTTCAGAATCAAATGAAATTTTAAAGAAAAGCCTTTCAATGCAAATTGAGAGGCTTTTTTGCGTTTAATGGGATTTTTGGGAAATGGCGGAATTTTACTAGAAAGAGCGATACGAAGGAAACAATTAAACATATCAGAGCTTGCCGTTGCTTTGAATATTACATTCAAAACCCTTTATAACTGGTTTAAACGAAAAGTAATTGATGAGGGTATCATAGAAAGATATCGGAAGTTAACGCACATTTACCATGGTCCCACTCCTCATTCACCCAAATAACTTAGCGTTACGAATAGTTTACTATGGTGAGGTTTTCGGAGTCAAGACTTTCACCTGATAACAAAGCATTATACTTTTCCAATAGAACAATATATTTGTTCATCCAAAAGTGTGCTGAATTTAAATGACCTGTTAATTCTTTGTTCTCTTCTACAAAACCTTGAGCAATGGCGAAGCCTCCTTCGACAAATTGATCCGGGAATTCTTGCGAAAAGTCATGGTTAATGATGTAACCAATTTCACATATAATTTCAATCTTTAATGAATGGCGCCTGAACCAGTTGTAAATAGATCGACGATTTACTTTCATTTTCCTTGAAATCTCACTAATATTTACGGCACTACGTCGAACAGCCAATTCGACAATTTCTCCTTGATGTAAATGCATAAAATATATTTGGTTAATCTTTAAGTAAAGATTAACGAATTTAGAGATTCGTTAGTAAAAATAAATGACAACTTCTTGCCATTGTTACCTTTGATATTTAACCTAAGGCCTTGAAGAGTAATCAGTAAGAGAAGAATGTAACAGGCGCTTAATCTGTAAATACAAGCTATGACTGATCAGTAAATTAAACTCAACGGGCTGGACTATGAAGTTTCAGATATGAAGGACATGCACATAATCACTGTCAAATCGTCTTTTCTTGGATATATTAGTAAGGATGGTAAGTACCTGGGAAAGACATTACCACTTGAAATAATGTTTAAATTAAAGGCGCACACTTGGAGTTTGATTTATTCATGCACTGCTTAATTACAGCCTTTGAACTTCATATATAACTGGGCTAGCAAAGAAGGTAACTAATTAGAGATTCAATAGCATACCAAACTCAAAATATTTGTAAATTGGTGCATGTGCTACCACACCAGCGTACAAATTACAGCCAAAGATTTGGTCAAGATTTTTAACGCACCATTTCCCAAAGAAGAAAATTATAAAGTACTTTACCATGCCAATGGTTTCGCTCACCCTGATATGGCGGTACTTTCACATGAACAGGAAAGGTCACTAAATATTTACAGCTGGGGACTAATTCCATTATGGGCAAAAGATTGGAATCATGCTTTAAAAGTACGTAATCATACTCTAAATGCCAGGTTAGAGGAAGTGTTCAAAAAGCCATCATATCGGGCTGCTATACTAAGTCGAAGATGTGTTATTCCTGTAACAGGAATTTTCGAATGGAAACATGTTGGTAAAGAGAGAACACCTTACTACATCCATCCAAAAGAACATCCTGTGTTTTATTTAGCTGGAATATACGCTCATTGGACAGATCCATCGACAAGAGATCAAATAACAACATTCAGCATAATCACTCGTGCAGCTAATGAAATGATGAGAGATACAAATAATAGCCCTAAGCGCATGCCATTAATGTTAGACCGTGAAGTAATCGATGATTGGATATCACCTGATCTATCGTCAGTGTCGATCAGAGAGTTAATGAATCCTTGCAATGTTTCCAATATGGCAGCATACACAGTAAGTAAAGATTTGAGTAAAAAAGGTAGATAGTGATTTTGCAATTGCACCATAGGTTGTCACTCTTCTAAAAGGTATTAATCTTACTATTTGATAAACCTGGCTATAGAAGTCATTCATTCCTATTGTTCTTGAGTTGTGTTCGATATAGACTCTCAAGTGTGCTAATTTATTAAAATCCTTCTCAAAGAATTACACGCGATATCTCAAATTGCCACAACTTCGAGAAGTGATTGTACAACATGCTATACAACTCATTTACAAACCTTTACTTAGTGTATTATGTACACTAATTTTGCTGCCTTAGCAAATAGTTAATTAATATGCATCGAATAATATACTTTGACACTAAAGTTGGTTATAAAGGCGTATACATCAAAAGCGTACGAGACTTAATAAATAAACAGGTGGAAATTGAGAGAAGAGGAAATGATGTCATCTGCATCCTTGATGTTGATGGAAAGACGGTTTTAAATAAATTTGAGTCGTTCTTTGAGCATGCTGTTCGTATTAATGGTATCCTCACACTTCCGGAAACTATCTTAGAGGCTTAAGCCAAATGCCCTTTATAATGTATGTCAATTCCTCATCGCCTACAATATAGCACGAAATGACAATCATGCCTTTCTACTGTCACCTTGATCCAATACCCTCAACTATTTCAAACTTTCTTGCAGTAAGGTAAGGTCTTCCAAAATTGTAGTTATCTGGATAATAGTCATTGCTAAATAAAAGAACTGAGAGACCACTTTCATACTTCTGAGTCGTATCTAAAGTATACGTTACGCTATGACGTTCAAACACTCTAAAATAATGTTCTATTAAAGGAGTCGGAGCAGCAAGTTGAACTTTAGATTGCGACTCTAAGAGTTTTGGCAAGAACCCGAATATCCGGGCAAAATCTATCCAATTTCCACAGATATCAGTATGGACTATAAGTAGGTCTCCTAGCAATGATGCAATGTCTTTAAATGGGCTATGAATGTAGAAATAAGTTTCAGATATAGAACCCCAAAGTATAGGATGATCCGACAAGATTTTAATCTGACACGAGGATCCTAAATAACCTGGGTTAAAACGACTAAAACCAAGCCCATCGCAAGCGATTTTCCAAGATAGTTTTTCACCTTCACGATCAGTTTCAACACCGCTATAATACGCTTCAAGAGAAAGTATTGTATGGTCTTCCCGAGCTTTCGAGCTAATGCCAGTTATACATAAGGACCAATCCTGTTTAAACTCTTCTGAATTTGTTAATTGAATAAGCTTTTCCATTGATAGTAAGGTATAATCGAACCTCCTATAAAGATATAGTGTTGTGTTTTAGTTTTACAATAACTAATGATACTCTATATTTTGACTGTATGTTCTGCTTTTAATTAAGAGGATCTAATTTATTGCTTGCTTTCACATTCATGAAAGTCATATTGAGAGATTAAATTCGCATTGAGTGATCAATGTGCATCCTGCACACCTCTCACTTTAAACATATTATACAATCCGAAGAAGAGCGTTGTAGACTTTCAATCACAGTTGCTATATTTAGGTAAACAACCTAACCAAATATATTATGAAAGCAAAAGCTACTATTATTACTTTACTTGCAATTTCAATATCGATTGGTGCATATGCCCAATCAAAAGTACCTTATAAGAAAAAGACAGGGTTAAAGAAAGTCGTAACGAAACCAGAACTTCCAAACACTGATCACATTGGCACATGGAGACTCATATCACAGAAAGTTACTTATAGCCCCGGAAATGTATTCATGGGTGATAGTAGTTCGGCTGCTTTTAAAGATCTTCGCAGTACCGTATGAATTTGATTCGCCTTATCTATTATTATCTCGAAGGGTCTGCCCTATATCTTCAAAATAAGATATGGGGAAGATATTATAATCAATCTGCAGGCTCTAGGTTTGTAATGCTATCAACAACCATTTTGGTCTGTATGATTGGCTATACTGCAATGCAGTATCTGCATGTTGCGGCTGTTATTTGTCTGGTATTATTACCTATCATCTGCTGGGGCATTTATTTGTTTTCTAGCATATCAAACAGATCTTCTGATTATAAGATAAAGGATTTCAGTCAGCTTAAGCCATTCGCTAGATGGATTTATCTATTTTATACCTCAACCGTAATCGTTGTATTACCACTACTTATCATATTACTTTTAATACTTAAAAGCATAGATGTAGTCTGATTTACTTACAAATACGCCGACTATATTCAAAGGCAACTTTAGGTTTCAAAAAAATGTCAAGAAATTTGCTGTCGATAGCGCTAATTACTAAAATTGTTACAAGATTAACCTCAGTAATAAAAGGTATATTAGAATATGAAAGTAATGGCAACAATACTCATTTCCAGCTTAGTATTCTTCTCAACTCCAAATGACCTTTATTTACCAGCCTTTGGATCTGTAAAGAAAGTTGTTGCTACCGACTCATTAAATTTAACTATTCAACAGCAAAGTAGGCCAAACCAATTGTCGCTTGTGCTATCACCCTTGAAAAAGCTTTCATCTAGTCCAGCAGATCTGGAAGAATTAACCTGCTTCTTAATCAACAATACAGATACCACAACACTTGTAAGCCGGGAAGATGCTACAATATCGAACTTACAATCTGAATTATTTATTAAGAATAAATGGACCCGCTTTCAATATTATAGCGGATCTGAGTGTGGCAACTCCTACTGGAAGCAAAAACTAAATGCCAAACATTCATTCGTTATTATTTTTGGATGGAAATATGCTGGAAAAGTAAAATTACCCCTCAGATTAGTATACAATCATCAGGGTAAAACAATTTATTCAAATAATATTCAAGTAATGATTTCTAGGGATGCGTTCAAGTATATGAAGCAATCGAAACTACTACTAAAATCCTGAAATATACCCTGTCTAAATTAGTTAAAGCAAGGTGCTCAAATATCAATACCGTCTCAGATTTTACTTTACCACAGTAGCCTCAAGTTCCACTGTCAGCGTCGCAAATAACCCTTTCACTTCTAATAAAGTAGTCGCTTGCTGCATTCCATATTTATGAAGAAATGGCACATAAACATCCATACATGTCGTAAAGAAGTCTTGCGTAGATGTGGTGTACACATTTAGTCTTACAATATTTCCACACTCATAACCAGATTCACTGATAAGCTGTTCCAGGTTTGCGATCGTCTGAATAAGCTGTGAGCGCATATCTGCACTGCTTGGGATTCCATTTCCATCAAGGGCTACTTGTCCTGAGCAATACAAAGTTCCTGTTACGTTTTTTACTTCAACTGCTTGTACCGAATTTGTGTTCTTTCCCCAAGCCCAGGGATCAATTGTTTGTTTTTCCATTTTGTTGTTTTTTTTATTACAAGACAAAGATGGAACGGGCTTGCGACAGCCCTATGTCAAGGGTCAAAATGGACTAGTGATATTTATCAAAAAACTCCTGAAGAGTCATTTTGTGTTGCGTAAACTTTTCTGAAAGGATTTCCAGGCGGGTGATCCGATCCAATCTAAAATATCTGAATGAATCTCTTGAGTGACACCAGGCAATCAGCAACCAGTTTTCAGTTGTGCTGATAAGGGCGAAAGGTTCTATAGTTCTCGCGGTGGTTTGGCCTTCCTCATTAGTATAATCAACCTTTACCAGATAGCAATTAGTCAGTGCATTTTGCAATTGTGATATATTGCTGCTATTCCTTTTTCTATTGACATTCTGATCAAAACGCGTTCTCTCACCAAGTAGATTGGCTTTATCTTTTTCTGATGTCCGAAGTACTGCTTTTATTTTATCGATAGCTTCGCTGTAGTCTCTGATAAATGAGGTATCGCTATTTTTCAAGACTAGTTGTTCAGCAAGGATTAATGCATTTGCCTGGCTTTCTGAAAACATCACAGGAGGGATCTTATAACCTTCCATCAATGTATAGCCCTTGCCTTCTTCAGTCAGAATCGGAACACCCCCTTTTTCCAAAGCTTTAATATCGCGATAAATGGTCCGCGCACTTACCTTAAACTTCTCAGCAAGACTTGCTGCAGTGGTTAGCCGTTTTGTCTGTAACTGGGTCAATATCGCAGTCAATCTGGAAAGCCGTTTCGTATCGTTGTCGTTCATTATAATTTACGGGCTTTGGCTGTCGGATGAAATGTAAATTCGGTAAATTTAGGAAATTAAAGAGCCCTTGATAACTTATCTTTAATTTAAAGCCATCACTAAAATGATCAATAGCTTACTTGATAACATAGAAAACTTAATAACGCTTAGTACAGCGGAGCGGGACGTAGTAGGATCTTTGTCTAAAGAGAAGACCTATAAAAAAGGGGAGTTTTTTCTCGAGGAAGGGCGTATCTGCAAGCAAGTTGGCTATGTTGTAAAAGGGTTAATGCGATACTATATCAACCACGATGGTGAGGAAAAAACCTACGACTTCTCTCAGGAAAACAACTATGTATGCAACTATGAAAGCTTTATTCCGCAGGAGCCATCTTCAAAGGTCATACAGGCTTTAGAAGACACTGATCTCTTAGTTATCTCGCATACCGACTTGCAATTATTGTATGCAAATGTTCGAGAAGGGGAACGTTTTGGCAGGATTGCAATTGAAGCAGTATTTCTAAAATTACTTCAGGACCTCAGTTCATTTTACACTGAAACGCCGGAAGAACGTTACGAAAGGTTTTTAAAAAACCATGCAGATCTTCAACAAAGGATCTCACAATACCACGTTGCTTCTTACGTTGGTGTTAAACCCCAATCTCTAAGCCGGATTCGTAAAAGAATTTCAAGCCAATAATGATTAGTTAACTCAAGTGCATTAAAATCGGTTGCTGTCCTGATAATTTTGTGTCATCATTTATTAGAAACAGATATCATGACAACAAGAATTTCTTATGCAATTGCATTCTTAACCGGACTAGGAATGATCTTCCTCGGACTCCGCTTTTTTATCTCTCCAGAAGTAGCAACAGCAGGCTTTGGAATTCATTTCCATGCAAATGGGGATTACTCCTTTCATCATATCAAAGGGATCAGAGATATATTCTTTGGAATAATTATTTGCGCATTCGTACTATTGAATGAGAGACGACCATTGGGCTTGGCTTTATTAGCAGGAACAATAATACCAATTAATGACCTGCTTATTGTTCTTAGTAAAAGCTACAATGGCGTTCTTCAGGCGATGCCACATATTATTGCCATAATCATCTGCTCGATATTCGGAGTAATTCTATTAGTAACTAAAACCAAAAAACAGACGTTATGAAAACACAGGGATATATTAAAGTAGTCAGTTCGGCAGATACCAGTAAAGAAAGTGTTATTGAGTTCAATATTGAGCCAAACGAAAAAACACCATGCCATTACCATACGCTGTTTTCTGAGGTTTTTAAAGTGCTAAATGGCACCTTAGAAGTCGGTCATAACAATCAAATTCTACAATTGAAAAAGGGCGAAGTTGCAACAATAAAGCCTAATGAGAAACATTACTTCCACAACATTTCAAATGAAGACTGTTTAATAAAAGTCACCGTGAGCGCAAGTAATAAAAACTTTGAAGATTCACTAATGATCCTAAAAGGACTCGCAAAAGATGGCTTGGCGAGCAATGCAGGAACGCCTAAAAAGTTGTCAGATTTGGCTCTCTTTGTCTTCTTAAATAACTCCAGAATGATTGGGTTCCAGAAAATCGCAGAACCTCTCTTTAATTATATTGCTAAAGTCGCTATCAAAAATGGACGTTTGGACGAATTGATGCGCAAATATTGTTAATAGTCCAAAGACATTATAACTATACGAAAAGCAAAGTTAAGAAGAAGAATATTATTAACATCATGAGCTTTGATGAAGCGATACAAATGTAATTTACCCTGTGTTAATATGTGATCTGCTTTTCTGGTTTGCGTACTATGAACTTTATACGGATAACTTATCAATTGGATAAAATTAAAGTAATTACACGAACATCTTCTAAACTATCGGTAAGCCGTTTTCAATTGTGCTTCCATATAAGCTTTTGCCAATGGTGCTTCTTTCTTCAAGTCATCCCAGCGACCTTCAATAAAAATGTATCCTTTATAATTTATCTTTTTTAATGCCTTAAGATATGGAACAAAATCGTCGCCTTTAAAACCCGGGTAAGTTCTCTCGTCTTTCTCTGCGATCTCACAATACTCAATGATTTTACCAGCATCAACAATGCTTTGCGGAGATTCATTTTCTTTTAGCATATGGTAGATGTCAGCATTTAGCTTGAAGTTGGGATGATTCACCCCTCTCACAATATGCGCTGCCTGAGTAAGCGTAGTTATAAAATTCGTTTCAGTACTGTTTAAAGCTTCCAGAAATATTTTAACCTTATATTTCCCAGCCAGCGCTGCAAGCTTTTTGGACAATAGAATGAAATCTTCTGTGGCTTTCTTAACATCATATCCCTCAGGTAATCTTCTAGCTGAGCCACTACCCAATACTATCGCCGGAATACCTGCTTTGGAAGCCCTGCTAAAAACTGTGTCGGCAAAAGTTAAAACTGCTTGCTCATCAACCTTATCTCCCACTATCTTCATCTCTCCTGGGAAAAAGCTGTTGCACATGTAAACCTGACATTGAGCTGCTTTGAGAGATGCAACTGCTTCAAGAAATTGCTCATTACTTAGCTTTGGAGAAAGCATATTCCCAACGGTCTCCCCTATCACCTTAAACCCCGATTGGTAAAGAACAGAATCATTCTTCAATGAAGAAGCAATACCAAGCTTTGGAAGTTGCTGACTGGAAGCACACCCAACGGAGATAATTAGTATGCTAAACACGGTAATTAGTCTTTTGATCATAGAACGATATTAGCAACTTTAGACCATCATCTTCGCACTTATTCGTAGCAAAATCTACGCAATCGATACCAAGGCCATACGGGGGTATTTTTGAAATTGCATAGCTAACTTTAATGTTTTGCTCTTCTCCACCACAATAATGCGCCTGTAATAGAAAGTAATCCGGGTAGCAACCCAATTATTACATACAATATTTTTACCGGCAATCCTCCAAAGTTCCCCACATGAAGCGAAAAAAAAGTGGCTTCCAATTTTTCCCAAAAGTCCTTTTCAGCGATGAGGTCAATAGCAATAATCTTTCCCGTAACGGGATCAACAGAAACGGAATTGCCATTCTCAAATATTGTAGGCTCACCTTTGATTGAACCTCTAATTCGAAAGTTTTTCCCGGGCTGTGTTGGCCAGTATACATTCTTAACATTCAGTTCAGGCAACTTTTCTTTTGCACTAGCCATCATAGTGTCTAGAGATTGTAACGGCATAGTGGTTGCAGGACTGACCACAGTCTGTTTCTTCCAGTATTGCATATCCATTGAAAACTTATTCATCCAAAAACCTGTAAAGAATATTATAAGATTAAATAATAAAGCCCAAACTCCAACAATTCGATGAAGGCTCGATGATATCGTACGCCAGTTATTCCACTTAAATTTAACTTTGAACAGGAGGACCTTCCAAACAAACTTTCGATAGATGACCAGTCCGGTAACAGTAGATAACAGCATGGTAAGACCGAAGATTGTAGCCAGCAGTAAGCCAGGTAAGCCAAGCTGAAAGCTCCAGTGAAACTGAACAATCCACTGCATCAGGCCGGTATTAATGTCCCTGAGGTTTCCTTCACGCAGTATCTTACCTGAATAGGGGTTCATACTGATCATCCCCAGGTCATACGTGCTGATCTTCCCGTCATTCTGATAAAGTCGGAATTCATACGCTTCATCAGTGCCTGCATCTGGGTTTAACCATGCTATGCCTGCAAGATTGGGATGACTATCTCCAATTGTTCGGTAAATGCTATCTAACGAGATAATTTTGCCAATCGGTTTAACGTGAAGCAGGTCTTGATTGACCTTATGGTCAATTTCTTTAAAAAACACGAGTGCAGAACCGCTAAGGCCAAGCAGCAGGAGAAATACCCCACTGATCAGCCCAAGCCAGCTATGTAAAGAAAATGCCAGTTTCCTGGTATAGTTCGTCCTGCTCATCGGATCTGATAACTGATCGCAATCCTGTAATTCAGCGGATCTCCTAAGCCACCGGTTGTGGTACTCGACCTGCTTCCCGTGAAATAATGTTTATCAGCAAGGTTGTAACCATTCAATTGTATATTGTAACGGCCTCTGCGATAATTGATCGCTGCATCAAATACAGTGTATTCAGGAAACACAAAGTTCTGATTGCTGATCAAACCGACTTGGTCGCTTACGTATCGAACTCCGCCGGCTAGTCCTATGCCTTTAAAGGCAGTTGTGTTAACATTGTATTTAAGCCAGAGATTGGCGATATGTTTGGGAGCATTTGCAAAACGATCTCCTTTCTTGCCAAAAGCACTGTTACTTAATACGACATGCTGGTTATAGGCGTATCCAGAAACGATACTAAAGTTCTGAATGGTTCCTGAAAGCGAGAATTCAATCCCCCTGCTCCGGGTACCATCAATAGCTGCCTGGCGGTGAGAGTTTTCTTCTGTTGGAGCAGCGGTAAGAATATTTGCATAATTGATCTGGTAGAGAGATACCATAGCAGAAAGCCGTTCATTAAATAAGTCCGCCTTAGAACCCAGTTCATATTGCGTAGCTTTTCTGGTTGGGAATGGCCCACCAGAAAGCACGTTGTTTGATGTCTGCGGATTGAATGACTTCAGGTAAGTGCTATATATCGAAACATTCTTTAGGGGCAGGTAGACGATTCCTGCGCGCGGGATCAGTCCTGAAGCCTGCAATGCATCACCCTGTTTATTATCACGTACTGAAAGTGGGGTTTCTTTTCCATTGTAATCGTCGTATCTCAACGAAAGTAAAACTTTCAGCTTTTCATTAATGCTTACCTGATCCTGAACATAAGCGCCTATGAGGTTAGTGATCCGCTTATTATCGTCAGATTCGTCCGCAGGAACAGATTCTAGAGGTATATCATTACTATAATCCGGGTTAAAAATTGAAATCCTGGTAGAGCGCTTGTATTGGTAATCATTTTTTGTCCAGCCATACCGGTTATAATCGGCACCCGCATTTAATTGGTGTTTCAAGGGTCCGGTTTTGGCATCATACGTGATATATGCAGTGGTTTGCAAACTAAAACGTTTAGTCTCCCAATCCTGATAGCCTCTGCTGATGGAATCGCCTCGAATCTTCCCTGTAGGTATGTGATCAGTATAATCCAGCACGTTTTTAACCGCCCGTTGTACCACACTTAATTTCAAGTTGTCTTTAATAAGATGATTAAAGGTTAGTGTTGCTGAAGTGTTTTCAGTTTTTCCATAATCGGTAGGGCTTTGAATGGTTAAGTTATTGGGATAGTAATTGAAGTCAAATGTACCATCAGGTCTACTGCGAATAAATGTTCCGTTATCATACTGATGAACGGCCTTTTGGTACGCATAATTGACCTCCAGATTAAGGCTGGTTTTGTTAGAAAAAAGGTAGGTCAGCGAAGGCGCCAGGAAAATATTCTCTTTATCCTGATAGTCGCGAAAGCTTTCCGACCTATCATATCCAATAATGGCACGATAAAGCAATTTTTTATTTCTTGATAAAGGGCCGGTCAGATCTGCCGATGCCCTGTGAAAGTTCCAGCTTCCCAGTGAAATGTCCACGCTGTACTTGCTTTCTTCAAGCGGTTTTTTTGTGACAAAATTGATTACTCCGCCAGGTGAGCCTTCGCTGAACAAAGCGCCAGAAGGGCCCCGAAGTAACTCTACAGATTCCACATTATATAAAAGCGGTTGCTGACTCCAAAGAAACAGATTACCCCTAATGCCATTATATAGCAAAAAGCTGGCATCTGTAGGTGAATAAGCCGTGAACCCACGCATATTAAACGAACCATTACCATTATTGGCTTTCATACCAGTAAAAGTACCTGCAATTTCATTCAGGGTGAAGGCCTGCCGATCGTGGATAACTTCTGAGGAAACAACTTGTACTGATTGCGGGGTAGCCAAAAGTGGAAGATCCATTCTGGTGGAAGTATTGGAACGCTTTACCTGATAACTGTTTCGGCTAGCGTTAACGGTAACTTCAGTCAGTTCCTGTTTGCTTGGTGACAACTGCAGATTAAGAAAACCGTTTTTTCCTGGCTGAATAACTACGTTTTGTTTAAGGGCAGTGTAACCCACATTTGAAACTACAAGTACGTAGGTTCCTGCCGGAATCTTCGAAAACTCAAAGTTACCTTCTGAGTCGGTTTTAGTACCTATTGTGCTGTTTTGAAATACCACTGTTGCAACGGCTACCGCCTCATTTGTTGAGGTTACAATCCGTCCTTTTAATGTTCCTTGCGTTTGTTGCGCAAAGGAGTTATTGCTGAAAAAAGTACAAAGATATATAATGATGAAAATGTTGATTTTCATATAAAAATTTATAATGAATAGGAAGCAATCCCGTCTTACGCTTTTAGGCATACGACAAGAGCTATGTGTTGATTGAACTTTAATGTCTTATAGAAGAGAAAATAACAGTCTGATTACATCCAGGTTTCGCGCCTAAAGTGATATATCAATATCCTTTGGGCTGCACATGGTGCAACACGCTGTTAAGTAATTTTGGGCGGTTGAAATATTGAAGAGGTTATGTTTTGAAGAGGAGGTGCGGGAAATTGTGGATATGTTTTAAAGTCTATAGGATTTGTGCTGACTAAACCAGCCTTTGTAATAACGGGCAGCGCCTCCTGATATTTATTCCCCTTCTCTTCTTTCTCTTGCTTTTTCTCTGCTTCCTCCGCCTGCTTTAGTTTTTTAATCAGGTAGCAATGTCCATTACAGTTCAATGCCGGACGGGATTTATTCTCGCAAAGTTCTTTTGTAATGTAGTTTTGATTTGCTTTAAAACCTGCATAAACCATTATTCGCGAAAAGCCGGAACCGACTACCGCAACAATTAGAATTATGGCTAATATCCTATGTAGCATTGGCGCAAATGTAGCTATAAATCATGTATCAGATGCCTAAATTATTCACTGCGTATGCCTAATGGATAAATTTTATTGGATGTAGATGCTGAAATCTCAGCCAAAGCCTGGTAGAAATTGTTACACATTGCAATGACACAAGAATCTATTCAGGCGGAACTTACTTTAGTATGGGAAGAATTTAAAGGGCGTTTTAAGAATAAGCACTTAAATGATGTTTTAGAAAGGAAGTTCGCTTTCTCCATACCGGAACAGTCAGAGATACTAATCACTGGGATTAACCCATCTTATCAGCTACATGACGATAGATTATTACGATATAAATACAGTGATATAAAGCATCGATACTTTACAATTTTAAGGAAAATCATACCTACTGCTATCAATGGGGCGAGTATAAAAGCTTCGTACCTCGACTTATTCTATTACAGAAATACGGAACAAGCCGTACTTAATGATTTCAATAAAGAACAACAGTTAGGGGTTGAATTTTTAAGCAAGCAGCTGAATGTAACCCAAAAGATAATTGAATGGATTGCCCCTCAGGTGATTTTGGTTATGAACAAAGGCTCCTGGAAGTTTTGGGGAAAAGAACCTAAACACACTTGGATGGGATATGAGGTTCGTGTTATAAATGATTCATTAGAATTTGGAGAATTATATGAGATCGTCGGACTACAAAACAATGTTGATCGGGTAACACCAGAGTTAACCCAAACCAGTTTGATCGGAACGAGAGTATATTTTTCTAAGTATCTAAAAAGGGTGAGTAATGCCAATTTAGAACTAATTAAAGCAGAAATTCATTCTGCTATATCTGAAATTAAATTTCTATAATTGTATTTAGTAAACATAGCCTTAAGTAGGATTCTTTCAAACCGTCTTAGTAATGTTTTCAAAGGGAGTTTAGCTCAGCTGGTTTAGAGCACTACCTCGACAAGGTAGGGGTCACTGGTTCGAGCCCAGTAATTCCCACTAGCAAAAAAGCCGTTTTTCAATGAGAAAGCGGCTTTTGCCGCTTTCTATAATTTATTTAAATAATTATTTTGTAGCGTAATTAAGGTAACCTCCATCCACAACGATCTCTGTTCCTGTGATAAAACTTGCAGCATCGGATGCCAAAAACAACACTGTTTTAGCAATCTCATCTGGATCACCTATTCGCTGCAAAGCAGTCGCTCCAGCTAAAAAGTCTTTTGCTCCTTCAGGAACAGCACCTTCTAAACCAGGTGTTAAGATCGGTCCCGGACTAACAATATTTACACGGATTTTTCTTCCTGCTAACTCATTTGCTGCAATCTTTGCGATTCTATTTAAAGCGCCTTTCGTTGCGGAATAGATGCTGGCGCCTGAATTGGAAGCTGTCGCAACTGTTGATGAAGTGAATACTACCGCTGCTCCATCAGCCAAATGAGGAAGTAATTTTTGCATCGTAAAAAAATGCCCCTTCACATTAGTGTTAAATTGGGCGTCAAAGTTTTCTTCCGTTACTTGTTCTATTCCTTCGAATTTTGCAATTCCCGCATTTAAGAAAAGAACATCTAATTTGTTGCCACTATCTGCGATTGCCTTTTCCAAAATAGAAATGTCGTCGAGTTTTGAGGTATCAGATACTACTGTAAATAATTTTGAACTGCCTATTTCTTCAGTAGCCTTTTGTAGGTTACTGGCATTTCTTCCCGTAATCCATACGTTTGCACCTGCGTTTATAAATGCCTTCGCTGTTGCAAGGCCTATGCCGGTAGTTCCACCGGTAATAACTACATTCTTATTTTTAAAGTCCATGATTAATGTTTTTAATTCTTATGGACCAAAGGTACAACAGCTTTATTTATTTTAGTTACCTTGTAACATAAAGTAACAGTAACCTCGGGGTAACAAAGTAACATCTAACCTCCCTTTTTTACCGCTGCAGCGGCAATAGGGAAGTGTCAATCAGGACTTACACAGTTTCCACCAAGATTTGTATAAATACGTCAATGAACATTTCTTCTCTCTTCACAGAGGGAATATATATTGACACAAAAATACTTCTATAATAACTTAGTAACTAATTGCTTAGGGAAATGTCCGAGCTTGTCTGAGCTTTGTCTGGATACCCGGACATTTTTAAAGTCTAGGGTCCATTTTTTTAAAACAGATCATAAACATTTTCTAAACATCTTCATGAAGGAAATCTCCTATCTCCGCGAGTATGCTACTCCCAAACACAAACCTCATTTCCTTCTATTACTTTTTTAATTATAAATCATTTAACCCATCTTTATAGAAGACCAATATATAGTATACAAAAATACCTATATACATGCCTTACAACTAATTATCGGGGAAAATGTCGGCGAATGTCGGTGGTTTGTACAATACCCGACATGATTACGACACCTTTACTTAAAACGTAACCACTGTCGAAATATATACCTGGATTGGAACTGATAGGTATCTTGTAAGGGGCTCGTAAGGGTATTCCTGCGAAAAGGCCGCCCCTATCCCAACGAATCTCTTCTGAATGTGCTCTGAGTCCTAACGTTGTTACGATGACAGGTCTGCTTCTACACTTGAGATTTTACCTGCGTTGAAAGTAAGATCGAAAATCCCACCTATTTCTCCTTCCGGGAAATTACCAGTAAAAGAAACTTCCAAATGTGCATGTTCTGCATCAATAATGTTGAGGCTTACAATTGTCGTTTGGGTCTGGTATCCGACGAAATAACTTTCGAAATACTCTTTTATCCCAGATAATCCTATAAACTTCCTCCCAACAGAAGGATCATTCAAAATAACATCTTGGTGATAAAAGGCTAAGTAATCTTCTACATTGTAACTATTTCCAACTGTAATCCAGTCTGAGGCTATTTCTTTAATATCCGTTTTTAATTCGCTCATGAGTTCTTTCATTTAATGTTTAATTGAATGATTGTCTAAATTCTAGTGGAGAGACTTTCGCTTTACTCTTAAAAAGTTTATTGAAGGACTGCGGATGCTCAAAGCCAAGTTTATAAGCTACTTCGGCAACTGTAAGGTTTGTGGTACTCAACAGATCTTTAGCTTTATCTATAAGACGATTGTGGATATGTTGCTGCGTGTTGTGTCCCGTCAAAGAACGAAGCATATCACTAAGATAATGAGAGGATACATTCAACTCCTCGGCAATTTCCCTGACAGATGGCAACCCATTTAATAAAGGCTTTTCTGCATGGAAATAGCTATCCAACAACTGTTCGGCCTTTAAAAGTAAATCGCTACTTGCTGCCTTCCGGGTAATGAATTGCCGGTTATAAAACCTCTTACTATAGTTGAGTAACAACTCGAGTTGTGATACCACCACTTCCTGGCTGATTAAGTCGATCGCCGACTCCAGTTCCATACTTATATTCCTAAATAGGCCAATAATGACCTCCTTTTCTTTCTCCGAAAGGAAGAGTGCTTCTGCGACGCTGTAGGAGAAAAAGCCGTAATCTTTAATCTTTGCTCCGAGCGGGAAAGTCCGTATAAAATCAGGGTGTACAAGCAAGGTATAGCCACTGTAATCTCCTTCATTGTCTCCTCCAGAAATTAATTGATTAGGTGAAACAAAGGACAATCCACCTTCATCAAAGTCATAATAAGTCTGACCGTACTTTATTTTTCCGCTGAAATTCTTTTTATAAGATATCTTATAAAAGTTAAAGAGCATCCCTCTTTCAAGGTCGGCAGTATCAGCCTTAATGTTGCTGTAGTCGACCAAGCTAATGAGTGGGTGAAGTGGCTTTGGCAAACCTAAGGCCCGGTGCAGCTCAGATATAGAATTAAAAAGAAGTGGTTGATGTGCGGTTGTTTTCATACTGTTGCTGAGTTAAACCGTTGTAAATTGGAATGGACTCTGCAAATTAAGGTATTTCGTTAGATTAATGCGATAAGCTTCAGGACCTTCGGCAAGACGTTTTGCATATAATCGAACGGCATCATTACCTGCAGGATAGGTCAATTGATCTTTTCCGTCAGTCGCTGCGCGGTAAACTACTTCAGCAATTTGATCAGCTTCGGTAAATTCCATTAGCGTACCATCCTGGAAACCTTCCATCATTCTAGCCATAGTCCCTTCGTAAGCTTTGTCTTCTGTAACCTGCATGCCTTTCGTAAATTCAGTTTTTATCCCACCTGGCGCTACGTTTTTAATGCCTATCCCGAATTGAGCAAGATCATATGACATACTTTCTGCTAGTCCCTGTAAGGCCCATTTACTCGCATTGTATATCGCCGATTGCGGATTGGATACCAATCCACAAAGCGATGTGGTATTAATAAATAAGCCTTTTTGCTCTTGTCGGAAATAGGGTATGAAAGCACGGATAACTTCTAGCGTACCAAAGAAATTGGTGTCAAACTGCGCTCTGATCTGTTGCTCTGTATGCGATTCAACCGCACCTACCAAACCGTAACCAGCATTGTTGAATACGACATCTATTGTGCCTGAAGACAATGCTTTTTGAACAGTTTCAAAAATCTGATCGGTATTGGTAACGTCCAGCGGCAGCAAGGTCACATTAGGTAATTGATTGAGCTCCATCTCTTTTTCTGGGGAGCGCATTGTTGCGATAACGTTCCATCCTTTGGATAGGAATAATTTGGCGGTGGCTTTACCTAATCCGGTAGATGCGCCGGTAATGAAGATTGTTTTTCTTTCCATTTTGTTTAATGTTTTAAACTGATTCAAATGTCAGTCTAAAACATTAAGCTGGGTTAGTCGGAACGGACCGTATTGTAGCCGAAACGGATCTTCGTTAAATAGATTTAGAGAAGGGTTGATCCCCCGTCGATAACATGTTCTGAACCAGTTATGAAAGATGCTTCATCACTGGAAAGGAAGGCGACAAGTTGGCCTATTTCTTCGGGCTTTCCAATACGACCGATCGGTGTGAGACTAATTAGATAATCCGTCATACCGGCTAAAGCTGCTTCATCCATCCCCATTTTGCTAAATAATTCTGTGTCTATAGCTCCAGGGCTAATGGCATTGACTCTAATTTTTCTAGGTGCTAACTCTAACGCTGCGGTCTTCATTAAAGAATTCACGGCTGCTTTGCTAGCACTATATACAGCTAAACCCGGACTAATCGTAGAAGCCAGAACAGAAGAAAGTAGTACAACAGAGGCGCCATCATTAAGATGAGGTATGAATTTACTTAGGGTAAAATACACGCCTTTGAAATTCACATTCATCATGTTGTCGAAGTTTTCTTGTGTTTCCAGTTCAATAGATGATGTTCCTGATATTCCTGCGTTAATAAACAAAATATCAACCTTGCCGAAATTATCGTTAACCTCCTGCACCAGGTGCACAATATCTTTTATTTTACCTTGATCGGATAGTATAGCGTGAACGCCTAACTCATTTGCTGCTTTTTCAATGGCTTCTTTTCTTCTGCCAGTAATGATTACTGTAGCTCCTAATTCCTTAAGTAATTTTGCTGTACCATATCCCATTCCGCTGTTGCCACCGGTAATTACTGCTATTTTATTTTCGAACTTTTTCATTATTATAATTTATTCAACAAATGTACCCTACATATGCTATACATTTGTAAGCAGTATAAAAAAGTATAGCAGCTATAGCATGGTTAAGGATACAGAAGAAAAGACAAAAAAAGAACTTGCGGCCTTATTAGACACAATATATGTCATTGGAGGTAAATGGAAAATGCCTATCATATTTGCCATATGTAAAGGGCACCAGCACCGCTTTCGTGAACTGGAACGCAGTGTTACTGGTATAACCTCACGGATGCTTTCTTTGGAGTTGAAAGAGATGGAGTTAAATAAGCTGATCACCAGAACCGTTTATCCAGAAACCCCAGTGCGTATCGAATACGAGATCACCGACTATTGCAAAACATTGGTTCCAATGCTACAATCAATGGTCGATTGGGGAATGTTGCACAGAGAAAAGATTAGAGAAGCATAAGTTAATAAAGCATTTTACAACCCGCACTTCCCCTCAATCCAATAGGGCTGAGTCTTTATATTCCTTACTTTCACTCCCCTTTCCTTCAAAGCATTTCTAAACTTTTGAATAGACCTACCATTGCCCATCAAATAAAATGCACCATCTTTCCATAGTTCCCATACTCTCTCGGGGATTTTATCCAAAAAAGCAATCGCTTTTTGCGCTTTGTCTACAGAGGAATTTACGACTTCCAAGCCAAGCGTTCCTTTACCTGCAAAGTTTAGCGTCTCCCGATTTAATTCTAAAACGCCGATATATTCCTGGTTATTTTCTTCAATTAAATGCTGCAGGCTTTCAAACAAACCAATACTTGTTTCGTCACCAAAAAGGAAATGATATTTGTGTTCTGCTCTATAAATATCGAAGCCACGGGGAAGCACTATAGTAACCGCATCATTTACTTGTAATTGGGAAATATAATTGCTGCCTGGACCGCCACCGTGCAGATGAAAAATCACCTCAAAAACACCATTCTCACTGTCCCAGTAAGACGGTGTATAATTCCGGAAATTGGTTTCGTTTACCCGAATTGAGATCGCCTGCCCGGCCTTGAATTTTACATTTTCGAAGCTACCTTTAAAAGTTAGCTTCGCGATATATGGATTTTCATAACTGATCTCAGAAACCACTACTCTTCTAATTTGTCCACTAAATATGCTCTCCATTGCATTTGCAACCCATTCTGGAACTCTCGCCATAGTACATTGTATTTTCAACAAAGTACCGGATCAAATTTGGTTAGAACAGGATAGAGAAAGTGGGAATAATTGGACTATTCGCGGAATTTCTTCCGAAAGGCCAATGGAGTTAGCTTAGCAAGTTTTTTAAATAAGCGCGAAAAGTAAGTATGATCTTCGAAGCCTAAATTAAAGGCTATGCTTTTCACGTCGGCATTGGTATAGTATAGCTGCCTTTTTGCCTCCAGCATCATGGTCTCCTGTAGATAATGGGTTACAGAAATACCGGTCATTGTTTTTACACAATCATTTAGATGTGATACAGAAACATTTAGCTTTTCTGCAAAGTAGGAAGGGCTTTGCAAAAAGGAATCAACCAGAACCAGTTCTTTGAAGTTTTGAGTAATGATGAAGGACTGGTTTTGTTGTTGATTACTTAGTTGTTTGGAAGATGTAAGAAATGAACTGGCATAAATCACAATTGCATTAAGTAGGTTAACCGACAGTTGAGCTTTAAACTTATTATCTGCATTGAAAACATCATACAGCATTTCAGCCATCTTAAGCAGTCCACCCATATCATTCGAAGAAAGTTCGGAAGACTGGTCAGAAACACTCAAACTATCAAATATATCTCTACAAAAAGATGGTAATAGGAAAGGTGCAATGCTGATGAAGTAACCTTCGCTATCAGCATCAATCCGCTTGCTGGAATGAACTTGAAATGGCTTTACCAGTAAAATACTACTCGGTTTAAAGGAGATGATTCCCATATCACATTTGAGGAGACCCTCGCCTTTTATTACGATTCCTAATATGTAATATTCGTGCCTGTGGTCGCTCAGACTTGTATCATATGCTGCATTGGAATTAAGATGTAAGATGTCAACACCGCCTACCGCTGTAAGTTTTTGCTTGTTAACTGGAATAGTCATTACTGAAGGCATACAAATAAACTTAAACAATCATGGCGATTTAAACCTTATGTCAATCAATCACTCTACCCTTTACCATGAGAAACAGAATCCTTAAAATCCTATTAGTAATTGCCATAATCATCGTCGTGATTTATGCAATCAAAGTAATCAAAAGTACTAACCAAGGTACACCTAACCAAAGTGACAAAGGTAATCCAATAGAACGCAATTAGGGGATATTTTAGACGTTTAGTTATTTAGCCATATAGGCAATTATGGCTGCTGGCATTTGCTTTGGTTCAAGGATTTCATCTGCGAAACCGGATCTGATTACGCTATTCGGCATACTGGATTCATCAGCAGATAATGTAGTCTGCGCAATAATGTAAGCTCCTTTTTTCGACAATGCCGTAATGCCTTCCGTACCATCAATACCCATACCTGATAAGACAACCGCAATCTTTTCGAAATAAGTATCATTTGCAAGGGACTTGAAGAAAATATCAATGGCTTTGTTCACCTTTATAGATAGGTCTCGCGGATTTAAAATAAGATTGCCTTCTTCTATCGTCATGGTCTTGTTCTCAGGCATCACATAAATTGCATTGCTTTCCAGTTCCGTATTATCAATCACATCATAAACTTTTATGTCTATATGTTTCTGGATAATCTGACTAAGTATGCTCTTCTGATGTGGATATAAATGGGTTGTGATTACATAGGTAACGCCGTCTGGCAGTGAATTGTCGAAAAACTCTGACAACGCTGCAACGCCGCCAGCCGAGGCTCCTAAAGCAACAATATATCTTTTTTTAGCAACCATAAATCTCGTTTGCTGTAAAAGTAGGATAATATTATGTTTATCAACCTGCTATGATTTAATAAAACAACTCTCCACCACATCCATGGTAGAGAGCGTTTGTTAAGACACTATATATTATGTAATAGTGTATGTACAACCGCTGGTTTAAAGAAAAGATTTATAATTTTCGGGTATAAATCATAAATTACGAATGAATTAACTCTTTAACTCAATGAAATCTCTTATAATATTAGTTGTTATAGCTATCTCTTCGTTTGGATGCAAAAGAACAGTAGAGACTGAATGTGGCAAGTTGCGTTGCCCTCCCAACGAAATTGATATTTATCTAGCTGTCGTTGATGCCAACGGCAAACCTGCTAGAGCATCATATATTGAAACATATAACACTCGGACAGGGAAAAAGCACCTTGACCTGCAATCACAAGCAAATCATGGTGGCAGAACACCTTCTAGATACACCCTTTTCACTAATCCCATGAATTATTCATCTTCTGGTGATAATGTGATCGTAATAGTTAGATCTGAATCTGGTAAAGAATATAACTTGAATTACTTGATAAAAGGGGGAAATTGTGCATGCGAAGTACAAAAATTAAGCGGTCCTGATCAGTTAACAATTGAGTAATCATATGCGAAATGGATTGATCAATGTAGTATGGACTATCGTTGGATTCTTTCCTATTTGCCTTTTTTGGTACCAAGAAGAGATCAACTCCACATTTTATATATTTCTATTCATTAGCTTTCTTGCAGGATGTTTGCCGGAACGGACTTATATTTCGCTTCACATCAGCAAAAACATCAAAGTATTTGAAAAGTTGGGTGTAAGGTCTGTACGCAGGTTTATGCAAACTGTAGACTTTAATAAAAATAAAGGCAAGGGTATCAAAGGATACCTTAAAAAGCTATCCATGTTTGAGCGTTACCATTATATGTGCTTTGTATTCTTTCAGGCAACTGCTTTTTATGCCTGTTTCCAACAGAAACTTATCCTGGCACTACTTATTACCTGTATTAATCTGATCTATAATATCTTTCCAATTTTAGTACAACAGTACAACAAAATAAGAATATTGAAGATCTATAACACTTTTCTAAAATAAGATTATATCGGTAGCTTAAACCAAAAGGTGCTTCCCTGGCCAATCAAGCTATCAACACCTATTTCACCATTGTGCTTCCTAATTATTTCTGCGCAGATGTACAGTCCTAAACCAAGTCCTGAGTATTGTGCTCCATCGTAATCTGCACGGTAATATCTGTCAAATAAATTAGCTAACTGCTTTGAATCAATACCTGGCCCTTGATCAACCACGGAGATCTTCGCGAAATCTTCTTGCTTTTCTACTGTCAAATAGATTTCTTTCGAGTCTGGCGCATATTTAACAGCATTATTTACAAAGTTTAACACCACTTGGTCTATTCGGTGTTCATCGGCAAATACCATCAGGTCTTTATCCCCTTTAAAAATTAATTCATGCTTCCCTGCTACTCTCACATGATCACAACAGGAATCGATTAATTCAGATATTTTAAATTCTGATTTAGAAAGTCCAAGCTGACCTTCACTCAATCTTCCAACATTTAATAAATCCTCCACCAGATTATTCATCTTAACAACGCTGCGATTGGCCTGATCAATTAACTTAGGAACCAGCGGTGATCCAGGAACATCTTTCAATCTATCCAGCAATTGCAAAGAAGCCCGGAGACTTGTAATTGGCGTTTTAAGTTCGTGACTAGCAATGCTGATGAAATCATCTTTTTGTGAAGATAATTCACGCTGTTTAGTAACATCAATTGCCAGAATTAAGATCTGTTCTGTTTTGCCATGCTCATCTAACAGTGGATGGTAGATAACATCAAAATATCGTTGCTTTACTTCATTTAAGTGTATAATTTGAGCAGACACCTCCTGAGCTGTATACTCAACCCCTGATTCATAAACTTGTTGAAGTATAGCAAGATTGCCAACTTCTTTTTGAGCCGCATTGACTTCCCCGATTGGTTTTCCAATTATATCACGGCCTTCCTGCCAAAGGTTGAGTAAATCATCATTAGCAGTGTCTATAATCAGTGAGGAAGAACTTAATAATCCAATAGCAATAGGTGCCTCGGTGATGATTGCACGTAATTTTGATTCACTAATGCTCAACAACCTAATCTTCCTCCTCAATTCTAGCTTATCCATTACCTGCTGTGCAATAATCTTTAATCCAGATTGCTGCTCTGGAGTAAGGATTTTTGGTTCAGAATCAATTACACAGAGCGTACCAAGCGAGTACCCATCTTCATTTGTTAAAGGTACGCCGGCGTAAAAAGTGATATTTGGATCTCCTGTTACTAACGGATTTTGCTTAAACCGAAAGTCTTCATTCGCATTTTCGACTACCATCATTTCTTGCGTATTAATAATCGCATGTGCACAAAATGATTGATCTATCGGTGTTTCTCTGGCAGCCAAACCTCTATGTGATTTAAACCACTGACGGTCCTTATCTACTAAGCTGATCAATGCAATGGGCACTCCACAAATCGCCGCAGCCAATGCAGTTAAATCGTCGTAGTCCTTTTCTTCTAACGTGTCAAGTATATGATAAGAATTAAGTGCCTCAAGGCGCTTAGCATCTTCTGAGAATGAACTGATTTCGGTTTTCAAAGTAATAGATATGAAATTTAATACTACTATTTGCTACACAACAATCATACCTTACAACCACAGGCTAATAAGTATTCTTGTAAGTTGTAGAACTCTAATTCTAATAGCAATACTAAAAATATTAGCATATATTTGTCGGGATGATTAGAAAGATGCAACAACGTCCTCAACAAATTGTCTCAGGTTTTAAATCACCTGCAGATGACTATTTGGAGGGAAGACTCGACATCAGCGAAATGCTGGTTGTTGACCCGCATTGCACTTTTTATTTTAAAATGGGTACGGGTTGTATGTCGGGATATGGGATCCAAAAGGATGCCCTACTTATCGTAGACAAATCACTACAACCTATTAACAATTCAATTGTAATTGTGTCCTTACAAGGAGAACTTTTGTGCAGGGCTTTAGAAATTGAAAGTGATAAATCAGTATTGGTATGCGACGACAATAAAGTCTTAGCAAATAACGATTCTACTGTGGAGATATGGGGTGTGGTAATAGCTGTTTGTTTCGGCGTTTTACCGAAAGGGCTTAGAAAAGGGAGATATAGCCATGTATGTACTATGTGATTGCAATAATTTCTATGCTTCAGCAGAGCGGTTGTTTAAGCCCGCACTAAGGGGACTACCAATTGTGGTACTCTCCAATAATGACGGTTGTGTTATTGCAAGAAGTCAGGAGGCTAAAGATGCAGGCATTAAAATGGGTGATCCGGCCTTTATGGTGCATGATCTAATAAAGAAATTTAATATCCAGGTGTTTTCCAGTAACTACGTGTTGTATGGAGATATGTCTGAGCGCGTTATGCACAATCTGTCCAGATGGTTTGTAACTGTTATCCCTTATAGTATAGATGAGGCATTTGGCTGGGCCGGTGGAATCATGAATTTGAAAGATTACGCAATAACGGCCAGAACTTCCATCATAAAAAACACGGGCATCCCGGTATCAATCGGCATTGCCCCAACTAAAACCCTGGCTAAACTTGCCAACAAACTTTCTAAAGCAAATGGCGGTACGCTGGTACTTGAAACTGATGCGGAGATCACAGCGGCACTAAAAGATTTTCCAATTGAAGACCTTTGGGGCATTGGCCGACAATACTACCAGAAGCTGTCGCAAATGAAAATTACAACTGTTGCAGAGTTGAGGGACTTACCAGAATTGTGGTTTAAACAGAACATGACCGTGCAAGGGCAGCGAATGTGGAATGAGCTCTGGGGCCGTCCGATGTTGCAGCTTGGTGAACTTCCCCCTACCGCGAAGGGATTATCCGTTACCCGTTCTTTCAGTGGTTATGTTATGGAGCCCGATATTCTTTGCGAAGCGGTCACAACTTACGCCAGCCGGCTGGCAGAAAAGCTGCGCAATGAAAAAATGTGTTGCCAGTTTTTGGAAGTATTCTTACTTACCAACAAGCACAGGGAAGACCATCCGCAGCATTACCCAAAGCACGTGCACAAGTTAACTATCGCTAGCAATAGCACAACTGAAATCGTATCAGTGGCAAATAGGGTTGCCAGAATGTTGTTTAGTCCTGGCATAAAGTACCGCAAAGCTGGTGTAATTGCTACCGGACTTATTCCGGAAGGCGATTTACAGTTTCATCTTTTTAAGGAGCATACTAATAATGCCGATCAGGTTTCTGCAGTTATCGATAAATTGAATATGGCTTACGGCCGCGGAACTTTAAGAATGGCAAGTGAAGGCTTTGAAAAGAAGTGGAAGCTAAAACATGAATACTTAAGTGGTGGTTATACCACCAGATGGAAAGATCTGATTAAAGTAAGATAGATTATGTGTGGAAGAACATTGATTTCTGAAAGTAAGGAACTGGCTAAAAAAGCCGGGGTAGAGTTAGGCGGCAAGGCAGTAGAGAAAGATACGAACAGACCTCCCGGCACAGAGATGCCTGTAATCATTGATGCCCGACCAGGCAAAATTCATTACATCAAATGGGGCTTGATTCCTTCATTTGCTCAAGAGCCACCAAAGTATGCTACTACTTATGCCAGACTAGAAACCATGTCCTCACTGCCTACATACAGCAATTTGATTGGTAAAAGACACTGTGTCTTTGTAATTGAAGGATTTTATGAATTCGATAAGAAGCAGACGCCAAGTCAGCCTTACTATTTCCAACGCAAAGACAAGGAAGTCTTGTGGCTCGCCGGTCTATGGGATACCTGGAGAGATCCGAAGACAGATATTGTGATTCCAACTTGCTCCATGATTATGCAACCTGCAAATAATTTCATGAATAAAGTTCATGATCGCATGCCATGCTTGCTGTCTCAAGCCGAAGCAATGGTTTGGTTGAATAAGGACGCTTCCCGATCAGATCGTTTAGCAGTATTGCATCCTGTTGCAGAAGATTTGCTGGAAGGTTGGCAAGTAGATAAAAAAGTAAACAATGCAAGAAATAAAGACGGTAATAATAACGATCAAACCGGACCGCAATTGGGCATATTTTAATAAGAGATAGGTTCATTTATCTCAATCTTAACAATGGCAAATAAAAATTATATGATAACTTTGCCTTATGTCAGAGATCAAACAACACGCCGTTTTAACATATATTTCAGAAACAATTAAATCTGCAATAGCGGATGCTAAATTGGAGAAGCAGTCAGAGAATATTGCCATAGTAAGAGATGGTAACGATCAAATTCATCTGGAGCAGGTGTCAGATAACACAGGTAATATCACCATTCAAATCACCGACAAGAAAGAAATACTTTACAGCGAAGATCTTTTAGAGACTTTGCAGAATATAGAAGAAGGTACAGAATCACAAAAGGAATTGTATGGAGCGCTTTCATCTACAATTGTTGTGGTAAATGGTCTAAGTATCGAAACTGACTTTGTATTTCAGGCAGTAAAGGATTGCTTCGATACTTTAAGCAGCAGTTACCAATTTGTAAAAACCATTTCTAAAAGAATTAATGGTCTTACAATATCTTTCCAGTTTGGCGACCACAAGTTTCAGCTTGTAGTTGTAAATGACCCAGAGGACGTCATTGTCACATGTGACCTATCTGAAGTGAAAGATGCGAAAGTTAAGAAGACAATTGAAAGCGATGTGACCAAAGTGCAACAAGCACTGAACAAGATGTTTAAAGAGTAAGATTATAATAAGAGATAAATTGAAAGGGCTAAACATAAATTTGTTTAGCCCTTTTTCATTAGTCTTCTGCTACGGATTTATCATCCTTTTGCACCGTAACTTCTACCTTTGTTGCACCTGCGCGTGCAGATGTTACAGATTTACCAACCTCTGTTAGTCCTTTAGATTCATAAATCTTCATTGCTGTTACTACATCTATCGCTTGTCTGGTTTGCTCTTCGGGAATTGGAACGAAAGAGAGAAAGTTAATCTTTACTCCTTTTGATTTTAATAATTCGTTTACCGATTCTAAAAGCTTAGTCTCAAATTCAGCTTGAGAGAAGTCTACGATATCTTCGCTGATCAACAAATCTCTTGCTACTTCTTTAATCCTTTTATCGATCACAGAGTTTTCCGCAGTTTCATAAGCCTTTGAAGAATTCACCTCATCATCGCTGTCGGAGTTTATCTTTCCTAGATACTTTGCCTCTCCGACATACTTTATTGCGTCAAGGATAGAATAATCATAAGTGACTTCGATTTTCGCCATTACCCTATTTTTGAAAGCAGATTTGAAGATACTCTCTCCTTGCATCGGATAATCCGGAACAGTTACTTTATAAGAACACATTCCAAGTCCTTTTGGTAAAGTCTCTCCAGCTTTGATCAGCTGCCAGCTCACTCCACAATTATTAGTGTATAAGGTTTGAACATTTGATTGCGCCCTATCGCAGGAAGTTAAAGAAAATGCGAGTAGGCATACGCTTGCCGTGGTAAATAGGTGTTTCATAGTTTAAGGCTTTAATTTCCATTTGGACGCACATACACGCCAAATGTTATTCAAAGCTTAATAATTTATATACTTTTCTTCGAAGCTCCCATCTTCATAAAGATCAATTAAGCCATAACCTGGTGCAGTTTCTCTTCTATTGCCATTCCACCAGGCACCAGAAACGGCACCGTTGCATAGATAAGTTACATTATTATAAACGACTTTATCGCGCATATGTAAGTGGCCACTCAGACATAATTTAACGTTTGGATGCTTGTAAAAAAGGCTAATTATTTTAGAGGTATCGGTATGCATATCTCCTCCCAGCATCTCCCATTTATTAACAATGTTATCCTCTATCATCAATAAGGCAGTGAGAATCGGTATGTGCGACATAACCATTACTGGCATATTTGCGTCAGTGTTTTTCAATTCATTTTCCAACCAGTTGAATTGTTCGTCGCCTAGTTTACCAATGTACCAGGTATCATCGATATCAAGATGAACACTATCTAACATGATAAATTTCCAACCGCCTTTAATCATGCTATGATAAGGCTTTGCCAGCTGGACTTTATCCATCGCATACTTTTTACCGTAAAAAGGATCTGCCTTGGTATTTTCGTTCCACCAGATATCATGGTTACCCAGGCAATAATGGATTGGCAAGCTAGTCTCCGCTTTGATAACCTCATCATACAACTTCCACTGGGCGTCAATGCTTGCTATGTTTTCTTTATTCATATCAAAAACAATGTCGCCACCGTTCAAAATGAAATCCACCTTTGGCGATTGTCTCTGAATGTGTTGTAAGCATTTTGCAAACTTGGCTGGTGCGCCTAGCTCATTCTTTAGGTGAACATCAGTAATATGAGCAACTCTTAAAACCGGCTTCTTTAGAACAGAACTCGAGGCAATACCAATAGACGGCAACAACAACAGTCCACCTATACTTTTTAACGCGGTTCTTCTTTCCATAAAATCTAATAATCTATAAATACATCGGCAGCATTTGTCGCCAATAACGTGGCTTGTGTGCATCGCTACTCCAAACATAACATTGATTGGAGATATTTTTGCGCCACAAGAGGTCTCTAAATTCTATGTTGGATTGCAGAAATGGATCTGCTTCTCCAACGGCCAGGATCAGCTCAAGAGATCGCAGTGATTTCAATAACCATGAATCCTGCAGATTAGAAAGATATTGTGCTGGCATGTTAAAATAAACGTTCTCATTGTGATGTCCATCCAGTAAGTCTTTAAAGCCTAAAGGAGATTTGGTCAGGTCATACCTTCCACTTAGTCCGACGGCTTTTTTAAACAACCAGGGGTATTTCAAAGCGATGTTTATCGCATGGTATGCACCCATACTGCATCCGGCAGCTTCTATATAACCGCTATTATTTTTAAGGTGGATCAAAGGAAGCACTTCTTCGATAAGGTAGCGTTCGTATTGAAGGTGACGGGCGATTCTTACTTCGGGGTGGACGGATGCATTATAGAAACTTTCACCATCAATGCTATCTATACAAAACAGTTGAAGCTCTCCACGATTAATCTGTTCTTTTAAGGAGTTAACAATTCCCCAGTTTTCATAGTCGTAGAACCGGGCCATCCTGGTTGGGAAAAACAAGACAGCGCGACCTCCATGGCCAAAGATCAAAAGTTCCATGTCCCGGCCAAGCCTTTCGCTAAACCACTTATGGTATTCCCTGTTCATAATGCATTGCCCATTTGGGCGAAATATCAGGCTTATATATTAACTTGATGTTATTAATGGGTAATGCTTAGCTCAAATAAGATTGAATGATCTCTTTCCATAAATGATAACCTTGGGGACTTAAATGGAGTCCGTCTTGCTCATAATATAACGGATTTGGACGGCCTTCCTTATCAAGCATACCCTTATAAACGTTAATAAATTTCCAGTTGCCGTTACATTTAATGATTTCACTTTCTATCAGGTTATTGGTATAGCTGAACTGGTCTGCTAAATGCCAGCGACTAAGGCTCGGCTTTAAAGAAATAAAATAACAGGGGATATTGCCGAAACGAAGTGCTGCCTTAACCATTAGTTGCTGGAAAAAGATGAAGATCTCTTCAGGATTTCTACCGTCGCCGAGGTCATTGTCACCCGCGTAAACCAATAGAACTTTCGGGTTATAGTGATACATGATCCTCTCAAAAAACCATACACAAGCTGCAAGTGTAGATCCACCAAAGCCAATATTAGTGACCCTTTTTGTTGGGAAGTCACTATATAAACTTTGCCAAAGGCGGATAGAGGAGCTTCCATAAAATAGTGTTTCAGGGTCGTACCCTTCTTTTAAGCGATCTCTTTCCAGTCGCTTTACTTCGTCTTCATACCAAAACATTGAATCTCTCCTATTGACTAAAGGTAAGGGCAATTATTTCCAACTAAAAAGTCTGAACCTCATAAATAACAATTTGGTAATGTTAAACCCATGTTAAATCAACACTATAACTGGTTATTTGAACAATGTCTCTGATCTTCTGTACCGTTATTCCGTTTTTCGGAGAAGTGGCTTTAAGCACTCCGCTGATTCTTGTTTTTATGTTGTGCCTGCTTGCAGTCATCGGGTTTGAGTTCGTCAATGGATTTCATGATACCGCAAATGCAGTGGCGACAGTAATTTATACCAAAGCGCTAAAGCCGGCAATTGCGATACCCTGGTCTGGCGTTTGGAATTTCCTTGGTGTGTTTACCGGAGGAATTGCCGTAGCAATGGGAATTTTAAAGTTAGTCCCTATGGACGCTTTGATCTCATTACCCATTGGCGTAGGTGCCGCGTTGGTACTGGCTATTCTCCTTGCCTCCATCGCATGGAATCTTGGAACCTGGTACTTTGGTATCCCCTGCTCTAGTTCACATACCATGATAGGAGCCATGATTGGTGCTGGTCTTGCTTTTAGCTGGTATTATGGTGGTCCGGGAGTAAACTGGGGTAAGGCTGAAGAAATTGGATTGTCGCTTATTTTGTCGCCAATAGTTGGCTTCGGACTAGCTATGCTCTTAATGTATTTCTTAAAGCATGTGATTAAATCACATTCACTTTTTCATATTCCAAGTGGTGAGAATGACCGTCCGCCTTTATTTATTAGAGCAATATTGATAACCACCTGTACGCTGGTAAGCTTCTTTCACGGTAGCAACGACGGGCAAAAAGGTGTTGGTTTAATGATGTTGATACTCATTGCATTTCTTCCAGCAAAGTTTGCTATTAATCATGCGATCACTAACCAACAAGTAACAGTTGAACTAAAAGCAACAGAAGGTGTCTTTAAAAAGGCATTATTAGCTGATCCCCAATCAAAACCTACTTACGATAGCCTGATCACAGCTATCGCATCAACGCAATCGCACCTGTTATTGAAAAGTGAAACTGATAAAGCGAAAACCTACCGTTTCAGGAAGCAGCTTCATAGCATGATTGCATCAATAAAAGATGCAGGAAATAATAAAACACTACATTTAAGTAAGGAAGATCGGACAAGCCTTTCGCAATCTGAAAAAGAACTGTCGAAGGTCATAGACTTTGCACCACTTTGGGTGATCGCAATGATCTCTATTTCATTGGGACTAGGTACGATGATAGGATGGAAAAGAATCGCAGTGACCATTGGCGAGAAGATTGGAAACGAACACTTAAACTATGCACAAGGGGCAACTTCTGAAATTGTAGCGGCTTCTACCATTGGGTTGAGTACTGCTTTTGGATTACCAGTGAGCACAACACATGTGTTGTCTAGCGGTATAGCCGGGGCGATGGTGGCCTCTGGTGGTCGCAAAAATCTAAACAGCGGAACCCTAAAAAATATAGGTCTTGCCTGGGTGTTAACCTTACCCGTTTCTATTGTACTGTCAGCTTTATTATTTATGCTCTTCCACCTTTTAATCTAACCAAACATGAAGCAGATCCTTGTAGCAACCGATTTTTCAAACAGCGCCGCCAATGCAATGACCTACGCCATTGCTTTAGCTAAGATCCTCAAAATGGATGTAGTGGCTATTCATGCCATCCACCCTACAGAAGGAATCGACAATAGCACTTACAACGCCATCTTTATTGAAAGTTATTATGCGAAGAAACGGGAAGCACTAAAGGAATGGGTGGAGCGCCTGCAGGCAAAAAGCTACGGACAAGAAATTAAAGTGACTTCGCTTTGCGATGTCGGGTTCTTAAAAACTGTGGTTTCGAATTATGTTAAAGAAAACCCTGTAGAATTACTGGTGATGGGCATTACGGGCTCAACAGGCATCACTGGTATTGTTGGAAGCAATGCAAGCATGGTAGTTACCAAGATGCGGATCCCTACGCTTATTGTTCCTTTGGAAAGTAATTTTCCAAGTTTTCCAATAATTACACTTGCGACCGACTATGAAACAAAGCTATCGGCGAAAGACGTAACTGCGCTCAAAGAAATGCTTAAAGGCGCAGTATCACAGAAGATGCAGGTACTGTATGTTGCGGAAAAATCTGATGTTATGCACATCCAGACCGGAGAAGAAGCAATCAGAAACTTATTTCCGAATATTGGTATAGACTTTAACTATATTAAAGACAATAGTGCTCCTAATGGAATAATGGATTTCATTAAATCCAATCATACGGACATACTATGCCTTGTTAAACATCACCATAATATCATTTACAGGATGTTTACCACAAGCACAGTGAATCAGGTAATGAACAAATCTGTGAAAGCGATCCTGGTTTTGCATGAATAATTCTTAAGTCATCTTCCTTCCCTTTCTATGAAAAAAATAAAAGTTGCCTTCTTCGCAGAGATCCTGATAGAGGACTTCGACGGCGCTTCACGCACCATGTTTCAGCTGATCAAAAGAATTGATCACCAACGTTTTGATTTCTTGTTTATTTGTGGAGTTGGACCAGACAGACTTCTTGGTTTTGACTGTATGAAGGTACCGGTAATCAGCTTGCCTTTGAACACCAATTATACCATGGCATTACCAGCATTAGCAAAGAAAAAACTAAGGAAGACCTTACTGGATTTCGGGCCTGAGGTGGTGCATATTGCAACTCCTTCCCTCCTTGGCGCCTATGCTTTAAAATATGCCAACTTAAGGGATATCCCTGTAATATCTATTTACCACACACACTTTGTCTCCTATATTGACTATTACTTTAAGCATGCTCCTTTTTTAATTGGAAAGGTAAAACAAGCTATTGCAGGTACCCAGAAAAACTTTTATAACCACTGTGACGTGGTGTACGTTCCTGCTGATAGTATCAGAATAGAACTGGAAATAATGGGTGTGGAAAGCTCAAGAATGCAAATTTGGAGAAGGGGAATAAATACAGAATTATTCAACCCTGCGAAGTCTGACAAAGCATTTTTACATAAGCTAACTGGCAACGATTATCCAACAATTCTTTTTGCAAGCAGGCTCGTTTGGGAGAAGAACCTGGAGACACTTTTTAGAATATACGACCGGATTCAGGCTTCTGCACTTAAAGTAAATATGCTTATAGCCGGTGACGGAGCTGCTTTGAAAGCTGCTAAACAACAAATGAAGAATGCTATTTTTACTGGCAAGGTTGACCATGAAACCTTGTCCATGCTCTATGCCAGCAGCGACTTATTTCTCTTTACATCGGTATCTGAAACTTATGGAAACGTTGTTCTGGAAGCAATGGCATCGGGACTTCCATGCGTAATTGCTAATGGTGGTGGATCTGCAGATTTTATACGACAAGGTGAGAATGGCTTTACCTGCGACCCTTTTGATGAAGAAGATTACTTCCGCAGAATCTCTCAGGTACTGGGAGATGAACAATTACGAACTCAGTTTATTGAGGAGGGATTGCGTTCCAGTTCCTACTTAAGCTGGGAGCAATTGTCGGCAACTTATTTTGATGAGCTTTCAGAAATGAGTGTTCATTCAATCCATAGAAGTATCAGCAATAAAGTATGAAAAAGAAAGCCATAATCATAGTAATCTCACTGTGTATTCTGGCCTCTTTAGTGATTTTTATTCAAGATACAGATATAACAAGGGCCCTTGAATTAATATCCAACATTGGTTATAGATTTTATCTATTGCTAGGCATAACATTTATAGCATATTTACTAGGAACATTAAGCTGGCAGTATACGCTGGGTTGCGATGTTAAAAAAGTATCCTTAACGCGGCTATTTTTAATCAGGCATGTAGGTGAAACAGTAGCATGGTTCAACCCTACCAGCATAGTTGGCGGAGATGCTTTGAAGGGTGTCTTATTGGCTAAATATAATGTAGATAAAAAGACCGTTCTGCTCTCTGTTTTACTATCAAGAATGATCATGATACTTACTCAATTGTTCTTGTTATTTGTTACCGCCAGCTTTATGTTACTTAAATATCCTGAAACTGCTATGGGTCGCTTTTCAGTAATAAAGATGGGCGCTTTACCTTTTGGATTAGGCAGCACTGGCGAGCTCAAACATAAACTCAGGATACTTAGGGCTGATGTTAAACTAAGCATTGGCGCTCATGGGAAATTGCTATCAATAGCCTGTGGCTTTGCACTGCTGCACTGGTTAGCAGGATCATTAGAGTTCTATTTCATTTTAAAGTTTCTAGGTCTGAAAGTTACGTTGATGCAGGCCTTAGTGGTAGACCTTGGCGTAATCATCTTTAAGGCTGCGGGTGCCTTCATACCCGGACAATTGGGAATAGAAGAATATGGCAATAAGATCATGTTAATGGCTATTGGAATCCCTGGAACAGAGATCTGGATCTCCGCCTCCATTCTTCGAAGAGCAAGGCAAATTATCTGGGCTGGATTTGGTATCCTTGTCTATTTCTTTATGTTTCATCGCGCTAAAACGGAACTGCAAACCTAAATGGAACTGTTATTGGTCACCCATAAATATCCTCCGGCTACTGGGGGAATGGAAAAGCAAAGCTTTGAGTTGATAAAGGGCTTGAGTTACCTGACTAAAGTTCATACCATAGTTTATGAAGGTCAGGAAAGCAGGCTTAGCTTTTTCTTGAAGCTAGAGAAACGGATCAAACAAATGGTAGAAGCTCATCCCGCGATCTCCATAATCCATTACAATGATGGCTTGCTTGCAGCGGCCAGCTTGCATCACCGGGGATATCAGCACTTAAAGCGCTCCGTAACCTTTCACGGTCTTGATGTAGTATTTCCATCCAGAATATACCAAAGAATTATATTCCCAAAGTTCAACAAGTTCGATCTGGTGTTCGCAGTAAGCACGGCGACCGCAGCAGCATGTGAGGCCCGGGCG
>Ga0247806_10000161_pt1 | contig 44944 bp, 44 predicted proteins | sample UWRJL059202B1_FD_179935 | JGI IMG/M metagenome (GOLD analysis project Ga0247806, IMG submission 179935) | Plant litter microbial communities from Arlington Agricultural Research Station in Wisconsin, United States - UWRJ-L059-202B-1 | ecosystem: Environmental > Terrestrial > Plant litter >... | reverse complement strand
GTGCGGCCCGGCACGCTGTAGAGAATGACCGGAATGCCGACGGCGCTGGCCACGGCGGAGAAATGCTGGAACAGCCCTTCCTGGTTGGGCTTGTTGTAATAGGGCACGACCGACAGCACCGCATCGGCGCCGGTCTGCTCGGCAAACTGGGCCAGCGAGACGGCCTCGGCGGTGGCGTTGGACCCCGCACCGGCAATCACCGGCACGCGCTTGTTGGCGACTTCGATGGCGATCTCGACGACGCGGCGGTGTTCTTCGTGACTGACGGTGGGGCTTTCGCCGGTGGTGCCGACCGGCACCAGGCCATGCGAGCCCTCGGCGATCTGCCATTCGACAAAGCTGGCGAAGGCTTTCTCATCGATTTTCCCATTGAGCATGGGAGTGATGAGTGCCGTTATCGATCCTCGCAGCATTTGGCGATGTGTCCTTGGGTTGATTGCCACAGTTCAGCCGTGGCGAGATGGCATACCGCTTGGGTGCGGTGATTTTGTTTGACGCACCATACTTTGGACGGGCGCCCGCGACAACGCTTTGTTGCGAGAAGCGATGCCCAACCTGCTTCAGACAGCAACACGCTGTTTACCCCCTGAGCGTAGCATCGCTGAACTGCCGGGACAGCCAATTTGATCGACATGACCACGACAGCATGGGGAATTCGCGCCAAAATCGGCGCCGGAATCAGTGCTCTGGCGCTGGTGGCAGCGCTTGTCTCCGCGGCGCCGTTTTCGTTTGCCGAACGGGAGCCGATCGATCCGGTCGAGACCGGGAGCGTTACGCACCCGGCCGCCGTGGTATCAGGATCGGCTGACGAGGTGCCTGCGGCAGTTGCAATGGCCTCCATGCCAGCGGTAGCGACGCCGGTCGCTCCGATGCCCCCGGCTCTCGATGAGCGCGGATCGCCGGAATTCCGGGCAGCCCTGGCCAGGCTCGACGAGGGGGCAGCAGCTTCCGCTTATGCATTGGCCGGGAAGCTCGCCAATGGTGTGGAGCGGCGTACGCTCGAATGGGCGGCGATCACTTTTAACGCCGGCGATATCGACTATCGGGCTATCGGCGATTTTATTGCGGACGCCCCTGAGTTTGCCGGGACCAGCCTGTTCCAGACGCGGCTCGAGCAGTCGCTGGCCGAGGCCAAGCCTGCTGGGGCAGATGTTCTGACGGTGCTCGGTGGGCGCATGCCCAGCACCATCGATGCGCAGATTCTGCTTGCGAAGGCCTATGTCGGCACGGGCAACAGCGATGCGGCGACGCCGTTGGCGCGGCAGATCTGGACCGACAACTTCCTGAGCGAGACGCAGGAAGCCGATGTGCTGGCGAGCCTTGGGACGCTGTTGGACCCCGAAAGTCATTGGCAGCGCGCCATGCATTTGATGATGCACGACCGCGCCAAGGCCAGCGAGCGTCTGTTGCCGTTGTTGGGCGCCGCGCAGCGCACACTGGTGGTGGCGCGCGCGGCGGTGTCGCGGAACGATGCCGACGCCAAGGCCAGGCTCGATGCCGTCGATGCCAGTCTGCACAACAATCCGGTCTATATTTTTTCGCGGGCGCAGCGGGCACGCCAGTTCGAGTTGTGGGACAGTGCCGTCGACTGGCTGAACCAGGCGCCGGCGGAACTGCCGGATGCCGCCGAATGGTGGTACGAGCGGCGGGCGTTGATGCGGCAATTGCTCGATGCCAACCAGCCCAAGCTGGCGTTCGCCGTGGCCGACGGGTATCGCAACGGCCCGGAAGCGCGCATGGTCGAGGCGCATTTCAGCGCCGGCTTTATCGCCCTGTCGTTTTTGAATGATGCCGCGGCGGCCAAGGCGCATTTCAGTGCCATGGTGCCGCACAGCACGCTGCCCGACAGCATCAGCCAGGCCAATTACTGGCTCGGCCGCGCCCTTGTCGAACTCGGTGAGAGTGCTGCGGCCAAGGCTGCATTCGAGACGGCGGCAAGGTTCAGCACCGTTTATTATGGTCAAATGGCCCGGGCCGAACTGGGCAAGGCCAGCGCCGAAATCAGGCCCCTGCCCGACCCTGCTCCGAGCACCGTGCTATTCGATAGCAATCCGGTGGTGCAGGCGATCCGCCTTTTGGCAAGGAACGGCGAAAGCCGCATGGCGGTGACGCTGTTGCGCCAATATGGGCTGGAGAGCGCAGCGCCGGGCGAGTTGTGGCGGGCCGCAGAACTGGCGCAGGAAATCGGCGCCGATCACGTCGGGATCAGCATCGCCGGCCTGGCCGACCAGCGCGGCGCACCGCTCGATGAAATCGGATTTCCGACCGACGGTGTGCCATTGGATGCGCAACTGTCGGCCGATCGGGCGGCGGTCTATGCCATCATGCGTCAGGAATCGATGTTCCAGGTCGATGCGGTGTCGCCTGCCGGAGCGCGCGGACTGATGCAATTGATGCCGGGGACGGCAAAGGAAGTCGCCGGCAAGCTGGGCGTCGATTATTCGGCCACGAGACTAGTAAGCGATGCCAGCTATAATGCCCTGCTGGGATCGAGTTATCTGGGCACGCAACTCGATCGCTATGACGGCTCGCTGGTCTTGGCGGCGGCGGCCTATAATGCGGGGCCCGGCAATGCCAACAAGTGGATCAGGGCGTATGGCGATCCACGTTCCGATGGCGTCGACCCGGTGGTTTGGGTGGAGCGCATTCCGTTTCAGGAAACACGGACCTATGTGAAGCGCGTGCTGGGCAATTATCTGACCTATCGTGCCCGCCTGGGCGAAAGCCCGATCAGCCTCAAACAGGCCTTGCGCAGCATCGAAGACTAACTCCCCTGCTCCGGTGCGTTAGCCAAAACGGGTCAATAATGTTCCGGGCTGACCGTGACGACGATGCGCCGGTTGAGGCGCTTGCCGTCGGCTGTGGTGTTGTCGGCGATAGGATTGGCTTCGCCGAAGCCCACGGCGTAGAGGCGAGCAGGCTTGATGCCACGCTCGATCAGGGCGCTGACGACGGCTTCGGCGCGCGCTACCGACAAGGCAAGATTTTGGGTGGCATCGCCGTCGGCGTCAGTGTGGCCTTCGACATGCACGATGGCGTCGGGACAGGCGGAAAGATCCGTCGCCAACTCATCGAGCGGTGCAGCGGATTCGGGGGCGATGACCGCAGCGCCGGACTTGAACAGGATGGCGTTGCGGTTGGAGAAGGCCCGCAGCGGCTCGACGCAGGCGGCGATAACCGCTGTGACATTGGAGGCCGGCGGCTTGGGCGCTGAGACGATTGCGGTTCGTGCCGGGGCCGTATTGGGTACCGGGGCTGGAGCTGCCGCGGGCAGCGTCGTCAGCACCGGAGGTGATGCAGTTTCAGCGGCGGGCGTCGTCGTGGCAGCCGGAGCGGTTGGCGCGGGCGAGGCGGCTTGCGCGCTTGCCTCGAGGCTGAGCGAAATCACAAATGCGGACTGGTCAACTTTGGCAAGTTCGGCCAGTGCGGCGGCCCGGTTGGCTTGGGTAGCAACGGTCCCACTTAGCGACCAGCGCTTGCTCGCAAAACTGAGCTGGCCTTCAGGCAGCAGCATCAGGGCGCGCATGCCGGCTTCGGCAATTGGGATGAAATCCTGCGGGGCACCAGGCGTGATGGTGACGGCCGAGGTATCTCCCTTGGTGATCGCCGCAAAATAGCGCAACGCCGGCTCGGCCGGCATTTGGCCAGCCATGAAAATCCGGCCATTTGCCGTTTTGGTGGCAGTGAAATTGTAACTGGCAGCGACCGCTGGTGCCGCAGCGCTGGCGGCTTGAGGAGGCGTCTGAACCTGGGCGATTTGCCCGACCGGTTGAGCGAGCGCGAGCGATGACGAGAGGGCATAAAGACCAACAACCAGACCTGAGAGGGTCAGGGCGCGTGCGGGCCAGATCATCGTCATGCGAATAAAGCCTTGAAACAGGGAATGATGGCAAACAGGTCTTGATGCAATAGCGGCACGATAGTCACTCCGCCTTCTAGAACGGAGATAGTCTTCTGTCATCGAATAGATCGCCGGCTTGGCGAGAGTGAGGCATGCGGCTCCCATCAAAAAGAAAGGCCCGGCTTGCGCCGGGCCAATCCAAGTGGAGTTGGTGAGTAAGGCTTATTCGAAAGACTTGGCAGCGCGGAAAGTCACGCGGTAGGCGTCGTTCGAGTAAACTTCTGCACCGAGCGAGGAGGTGAAGCCGCCACCAGGAGCCCAAGCCAGAGCGGCCGAACCGTAGTACACGGAGTCGTCGCCGCTGGTGTCCTGAGTTGGCAGGATGTTGTCGTTGAAGTAAGCGCCGACTTCGCCGGTGACCTTGATGGTCTCGGTGACGCTGGCAACGACCTGAGCTGCAACCTGGACGGCATCGTTGTCGAGGCCGTTGGTGCTGTCGAAATCAGCCGAGAAGTAACGAGCGCCGAGGTTGATCGCAACGCCTTCGCTGACGGTTGCGCCGATCGAGCCACCGAAGCCGAAGCCGTCGTCAACGACGCCAGCAGCTTCAGAACGCTGGTATTCACCCGACAGAGCGAGGGTAAAGAGATCGAACGAGCCCTGAGCCGAGAGCAGACCGTGGAAGCGGTTCAGGTCCAGGACGTCGTTGTTGTAGTAACCACCAGCAGCGCGGAGCTTGAAAGCGTCGAACGTGCCGGTTGCGCCAGCATGCAGGCCGAATTCGTCAACTTCGCCGTCAAGGATACCGACAGCAAAACCGGTCAAGTGAGCGGTGATGGTTTCGCCAGCATAGCCAACGACACCAACCAGCGAACCGGTTTCCGAAGCTTGCTGATTGATGGCACCCGAGTTGCCGAGGCCGTCGAGGTTTTCGAGAGCGACGCCGACATTGAAGCCATTGCCGAGATCGGAAACGATCTGGATCGACTGGTCGCCGAGAACGTCGAGTTCATCGTCGGTGTCGAACATGATACCAACGTCAACACCCGAGTAGCCGAAGGTACGCAGGAAGTTGAAAGGCTGGCTGTCACCGAAGTTAGCGATCGAGGACTTCTTGCCGGCCATCAGGACGGTCGAGTCACCGATCGAGACGTAAGCTTCGTCGAGCTGGAGTGGCTCGTTGTCGCCCCACGAGGTGCCGTTGCCAGCGCCGAAGTAGGAGTCGTTGCGAGCACGGGTGGCTTCAACCTGCTTGATCTTGATCACAGCCTTGGCAGGACCGAAGTCCGACTTGGCAGTGCCAACGAACTGGAGCCAGGCTTCAACCTTCGACTGCCAATCGTTTTCACCGAATACGCCTTCGTCAGCGCCGATGAAGTCAGGAGCGCCGCGGTCGGTTACGCTGTTGAAGTCGTTGCCGATTGGCGTCTGGGCGTACTGGTCAGCAGCACGGTAGTTGCCGAAACGGAATTCGTAGGAAACGCCGCCCGAGATCTGCAGGCAGTTGGTGTCGGACGAAATGGTCAGACCCGACAGGCCCAGCTCGTCGCAAACGTCGAGCGAAGTCAGAACGCCGAGATCGGCAGCGAAGCCAGCAGTCGACAGGCCGGCGGCAGCGATAGAACCGAGGATAAGGCTCTTGAGTTTCATTGGTTGACCTCCAAAGTCAGTCAGTCTTGGTGCCGGTTACCCAGCGGTTTGTCGTAACGCGACCACACTATCGTGGTGCAGTGTGTTGCCGTCGCGTTGCGACCGACAAACGATCCCATGCATGGATTCGCAAGACCCACTCTACGCATGCCCGGACAGGACGCAATCTCGCAAAAGCCGTTTTGGCGTGGCGACAATATGGTTGCCAGAGGATGTTGCAGATTCAGCACACAGTTGTGAACGAGCTGTTTACTTCAGTTAAAGCAAAGTTAATTTTCTTGGTATTTCAAAGCATTATATTGCCGAAATCGCCCTAATACTGCGGGTTGATCGTGCGCAGCAGCCGCTGGTCGTTGTGACGGTATTGTGGCCAAACCGGGCCAAATTCGTCTTACGCAGCGATCTGCTAGGCCCAATAACCTAAGCGGCGTAAGCCTTTTCACCCGCTATCCAGGTCTGGCGGACCTGGCGGTCGTGGTTCAATACGACGAAACTCGCAGTGGCGCCGACACCGAGATGGCCATGCATCATGTCGATGCCCATCGCCTGTGCCGGATAGAGGGCTGCCATGCGTAGGGCTTCGTCCAACGGGAGACCGATCGTGTCGACCATGAAGTTGACCGCGTCGATCATGGTCAGGTCGGCACCAGCCAGTGTGCCGTCGGCAAGGCGCAAGGCGCCATCGGAGCGCGTGATGGTGCGGCCATTGAGCACCAGCGTCGTCAGGGCGGTGCCGGTCTGGGACATGGCGTCGGTGACGAGGAAAAGTTTCCCTTTGCCGGCCTTGGCGCGAAGAGCCAGCGCAATTGTTTGGGGATGGACATGGATGCCATCGGCGATGAGCCCGGCATAGACCGAACTGGCATTCAGCACCGCGCCCACGACGCCGGGCTCGCGATTGCCGAGCTGGCTCATGGCATTGAACAGATGGGTGGCCATGGTGGCGCCGGATGCGAAGGCGGATGTGGCCATGTCTGCGTCAGCGTCGGAATGGCCGATACTGACAATAATGCCGGCGGAAGCGAGCGCGGCGATCTGGCCGGGTGTCACGGTTTCAGCAGCGATAGTTACGAGAAGATTGGGCAGTTGGGGGCGCAATCGGATCAGGCGTTCGAGATCTTCGCCATCCATCGGACGGATCAACGCCGGATCGTGAGTGCCCTTGCGGGCGATCGAGAGATGCGGACCTTCCAGGTGCAGCCCGATGAAACCCGGCACGCCTTGGGCAGTCGCCTCGACGCCAGCCTGCATGGCCGCAATATTGACCGCGACGGTGTCGGTGATCAACGTCGGCAACAGGGCGGTTGTGCCAAATGGAGCGTGGGCGGCGCAAATGGTCCGGATGGACTGAACCGTCGGCGCATTGTTGAACAACACGCCACCGCCGCCATTGACCTGCAGATCGACGAAACCGGGAACGATCATGCCACCAGGGACAGTGACCGAGCGCGCGTTGGCGGGAATGTCCGCGGCTGGAGCGATGGCGGCGACCTGCCCCATCTCGATGAGCAGCGCCGCGTCGTCATGCCATTGGTGCCCGTCGAAAATCCGGGCACCGGCGATGGCAGTGATATCGCTCATAGCGTTTCGGTGACCTTTTTTAGGGCGGGCGGCACGTCGGGATCGAGGCCGCGATGGCGGGAAAGCGCTTCGACAAAGGCATAGAAGGAGACGATGAGCGCCAGCGGATCGGTCAGGGAGTGGCCGGTGTTGACGAAGGGCAGCGCGCGTGCAGCGCCTGGGCGATCGCTGGTCAGGAAGGCCAGCGCGCCCTGGGTCGACAATTTATGGGTCATATCAGCGACGGAGGCTTCGGCGGCGTCGCGGGCAGCAAGGCCGAGCACGGGATATCCCGGCTTCACGATGGCGACGGGGCCGTGCATGACTTCGGCGGCACTGTAGGATTCGGCCTGGATGTTGCAGGTTTCCTTGAACTTGAGCGCCGCCTCGTTGGCGGTGGCAAAGCCGGGGCCGCGACCCAGCACGTAGAGCGCCTGGTGCCCATCCAGCGCCGTGACCAGCTCGGACCAGTCGCAATCGATGGCCTTGGCGAGGGAATTCGGCAGGTCGGCTATGGCCGCATTAGGGCAGCATCATCGCTCCAGCGGGCGACGAGGGAGAGACCGGCCACGATCGAGGCGACAAAGGTTTTGGTGGCCGCGACGCTGAGTTCGGCGCCGGCATGCAGATCGATGGTGAAGTCCGCGGCCTCGTCGAGCGGCGAGCCGGGCGTGTTGGTGATGGCAATGGCGAGCGCACCAGAACGTTTAGCCGACTGGGTCATGCCGACGATGTCGGGGCTCTTGCCGGACTGGGAGATGGAGAGCGACGCGGCGCGGCCCAGCTTGAGGTCGCGGCCATAGATCGAGGCGATAGAGGGGCCGATTGAGGCAACCGGCAGGCCGAGGGTCAGCTCGATGGCGTATTTCAGATAGCTGCAGGCGTGATCGGACGAGCCGCGGGCGATGGTGGAGACCACGGCGGGATCGAGGTCGCGCAAGGCTGTCGCAGCGCTATCGAGAACCGGACCACTCCTGTCGAGCATATTGGCGATGACGGCCGGGATTTGTTCGATCTCGCGGCGCATGTGGGTCTGGCTGGTCATTTAGTGTCTCCGCTGGCTGGAGCATCGCCAAGCCGTAGCTCGGCGACGAAATCATATTTATCGCCCCGATAGATGGAGCGGGTGAATTCGATGACCCGGCCAGAGGCCAGGTAGGAGGTACGCTCGATGTTGAGGCCCGCAGAGCCGGTCGGCACGGCCAGCAATTGCGCGTCCTGCTCGCCGAGATTAGCGGCGCGGATGCGCTGAATGGCGCGGACCGGGCGATTGCCGGATTTGTCGAGGTGCCGATACAGCGAATCTTCGATCGCTGCCGGATCGGGCAGGATGCGGGCCGACAGGCTGGCGCGTTCGATGGCGAGCGGCACATCGCCGGTCAGGCGGAGGCGCGAGATGCGGGCGACCTGATCGTCGGGCGACAGGCCCAGCGTCACAGTTTCTTCGGGGGACGGAAGATAGAGACCGCGATCGAGCCATTCGGCGCTGACGGCCATGCCGCGGCGGGCCATGTCTTCGGTGAACGAGGTCAGCTGGGACAGGGATTGCTCAACGCGCGGGGTCTGTGGCGCGACGAAAGTGCCGGAGCCGTGCCGCTGCACGAGGACGCCATCGTTGACCAGTTGCAGAACCGCCTTGCGGACGGTGACGCGGGAAACGTCAACGCGAGTGGCCAGATCGCGCTCGGAGGGCAAGGCATCGCCTGGCAGGATGTCGCCGCGCCCGATGGCGTCCTCGATCCAGCGCTTGAGCTGCAGATAAAGCGGGCCGCCGGATGGGAGTACGACGCGATCATCGGCAAAAAAATTACCAGACGAGTCAGCCATCCGCCATTGTACTCCGCTTGTGTTCAAGATTGCCTGCCTATCAGATGACACATGAAATTCGGCATGACCAGCAATCTGCCTGGATAATACCAATAAAATACCATTGGACCAGTGCGTTGTGGTCTTGAGCGTAGATTTTGGGATTTGGAGGCCAAGTGCTGGCTGTTGCGGCTGCGGAGTTTCTCGGACTAGGTATCAAGTGGTATTTTTTTGGCATTGCCGGTGGAGACAAATATGGCTGAGCGTCAGACCGAGATGCGGCACGCGCGTGCCGAGGGGTTTGATCAATTGCCTGAAGTGGAGGCGCTGACGATCCTGGCGCAGGGGCAAGTTGCGGCGGCTGAAGCCGTATCAGGCGCCATTCCGGAGATAGCGCGAGGCGCGGCGCTGATGGCGGCGACGATAGCCAATGGTGGCCGGCTGATCTATGCGGCAGCGGGGAGTTCGGGGTTGATGGCGCTGGCAGATGCGCTGGAATTGCCGGGAACCTATGGCATCCAGCGCGAACAGATCAGCATCATGTTTGCCGGTGGCGCAGCGGCGCTGACCGACATGGTGGGCGGGCCCGAGGACGACGCGAATACCGCGCGGGCCGAAATCGCCCAAATTGGCGTGCGGTCGGGAGACTGCATTATCGCCGTAACGGCGAGCGGGTCGACGCCTTATCCGATGGCGGCGGTGGCTGCGGCGCGGGAAGCCGGCGCCAAGTGCATCGGGATCGCCAACAATGCCGCATCGCCATTGTTCGAGTTGGTCGAGGTGGCGATCTGTTTACCGACACCGCCGGAGGTGATTGCCGGATCGACGCGGATGGGCGCCGGGACGGCCCAGAAGATCGCGCTCAACATGATGTCGACCATGATGGCGGTTCATCTCGGCGAGGTGCATGATGGGTTCATGGTCAATGTGGTGGCCGACAATATTAAGCTGCGGATCAGGGCGCGGGCGATGATCATGGCGATCAGCGGCGTGGATGAGACGGCGGCAGACCGGGCGCTGGAGGCGGCAGGTGGTGCGGTGAAGCTCGCGATCGTGCTGGCCAGTGGAATTGCCGACGCGCCATCGGCAGCGGCGCTGTTGAAATTGCATGGGGGCAAGCTCCGCCCTGCCCTGGCATCGCTCGGTCGTTGAGCCGCGGATAAATTGTTCGACGCCTGTCGAAATTGGCGAGAGCGGCTCGTCGCCAGGATGAACGCAGATTTGATACCTCAATGTGGAGACCGACAATGGCCACTTTACTGCCGACCGAAGATACCGAGCGCGATCTGGTGCTGTCGATGGTGCTCGATGCGCCGCGCGCCAGCGTTTATCGATGCTGGACCGAAGCGGAACTACTCAAGCAGTGGTTTGCGCCCAAGCCGTGGAGCACTCCCAAAGCCGTGCTGGACGTACGGCCGGGCGGCGCCAGTCTCGTCACCATGGCGGACGAGGCGGGGACGGAATATCCAAACCCCGGGCAATATCTCGAAGTCGTTCCCAATCAGAAATTAGTGTTCACCGATGCGTTCGTCGGCGACTGGAAGCCTTCGGAAAAGCCTTACTTTACCGGCTATCTTACGTTCGAGGACGCGGGCGAGGGTAAGACCAGATATACCGCAATTGCCCGGCACTGGACCGTCGAGGACGCAGCGGCGCACAAGAAAATGGGTTTTCACGACGGATGGGGCCAGGCCACGCGCCAGTTGGAGGCGGTCGCGGCGAGTCTGTAGCGCTGCCAAGTCTATGGCGATGCCAAAGTCTACAGCCGTGCAACGAGTGTCATCTGTTGACGTTACCCAGCCATGCGGGCGTCCAACCGGCGCTTGTGGCCCCTTGTTGGGGCGGTGAGGAGCATCGTAATGTATGAAGACAATTTCGACGCCATTCGCGACCGCGCCTATGCGCTTTGGGAGGCGGCTGGATCGCCCGACGGCCAGGACGAACACTTCTGGCATCAAGCGGAACGGGATTTGCGGGAACTCGGCGAACTCGATAGCGATGGTGATCCGTCGCTAGACCGCGACGAAGACCTGATTCCCTCGATCATTCCTCTGGTACCCAAGATTTGATCACGACAGGCAGCGCCTATCAGGTGCTGCCTTTTTCTTTTCGTCTTGTTAGACTGCGACAGCCTCGCATGTGGATATACCCTTTGACCACTCTTTCGCGCCGGTGGACTGCGCCTCGAAGCTGCCCTCGCCCTAACAACCACACTCCCCCCAGAGCCCGATTGTGACAGCGTTACACAACTGTCGCACAGCTATGATTTGTACGCCGCAACCGGGACCTCGAGGGTCTCGGCTTTTCGCTTGAATAATTCTCTCCACGGTAGTTAGCTCGACCCTGGGAGAAATCGGCGGAAGATCGATTGAGACCGAAGCAGTTGAGTCTGCTTTAGGATTAGCCGTTCTGCGGGACGGGCTTTGGGAGAATTTATATGAAGCGGCGTGATTTCATGCTCGCGACCGGTGCAGTTGCCGGCGCACTTATGCTGCCCCGTATGTCGTTCGCCGCCGAAGGCATGATCGACGTGTACTTCACCTCGGACCAGAACGTCATCGACTTCTGGACCAATACGGTCAAGCCCGGCTTTGAAGCCGCCAACCCCGGCATCACGCTAAACCTCATCGATGGCGGCGATAGCTCTGGCGTGACGGCGATTGCCGATCGCGCACTGGCCGCTTTGGCCGGTGGCCAGGACCCACAGGCAGATTTGTTCGAGGGTTTTGACACCCGTGTTACCGTCGACGGCATCGAGAAGGGTCTCTATGTCGATTTCGACCAGGCTGGCCTCAGCAATTACGCCAAGATCAATCCGCTGGCATTCGATATCCCGACGAACCTGCCCTATCGCGGTTCGCAGGTCCTGCTAGCCTATGACACGACCAAGCTCGACCCGGCTAACGCGCCCAAGACGTGGCCGGACCTCGTAGCCTGGATCAAGGCCAACCCCGGTCAGTTCATCTACAACCGTCCCAACAAGGGCGGATCGGGCGGCAACTTCGTGCGTCGCGCTATCTATGAAGCGAACGGCAAGGACCCGGCCAAATTTACCGTCGAGAACTATACGGCGGAAGCCGGCGAGACGATGCTCAAGCCGGCCTGGGACATCTTGATGGATTTGGCACCGTCGATGTTCGATGGCGGCGCCTATACCTCGGGCAACACCCAGTCCTTGCAGCTGCTGGGCCAATCGGCCGTCACCATGATCCCGGTCTGGTCGGACCAGGCATTGTCCGCCATCGACCAGGGCGTGCTGCCAGAAACCACCGGTCTCGTGCAGTTGAGCGATCTCGGCCTGCCTGGCGGCTTCACCAAGCTCGCCGTGCTGAGCAACGGCGCCAACAAGGACGCGGCGCTCAAGCTGGCGGATTTTCTTCTCAGCGAAGAAATCCAGTCTGCGGTATTGACCGAACTGGGAGGCTTCCCCGGCGTATCGTGGGACTATGTCTCGCCGGAGTTGCGCGAGCGCTTTGCTGACATCATTCCGACCTCCATCCCGGTGTTTCCCACCGGCGACTGGGAAACTGCCGTCAACGACGGCTGGTATCGCGCAGTTGCACCAAACGTGGACCCTGCCTCGTGACCACTGAAACGGCGGGCGCTCTGGCGCCTGCACCCCAATCGAGCAGGAGGCCGATCGGTCTCCTGCTGGTAGCGGTTCCTGTGTTGCTGGTGCTCTGGCTGATCGTCTGGCCGATCATTGCGGCGGTGATCCAGACCGTCTGGATCAGCACGCCGGGTGGCAGAGAATTTTCGCTCGAAACCTACCGCTTCTTTTTTTCCGACGGCTATAGCCTGTCCAATCTGTCGATCACGCTGTGGACGACGGGGGTTTGCGCTATCCTGCTGCTACTCGTCTGCCTGCCGATCGCGCTTTATCTGCGATTTTCCGACAGCAAAGTGGCCGCTTACGTGCAGGGACTGGCGATCTTTCCGATGTTCGTGCCCTCGATCATCCTGAGCTTCGCCTTCATCCGCGTGCTCGGGCCCAATGGCACGGTCGATCTGCTGCTCAATGCCATGAGCCTGTCCAAGATACGCTCGCCCTACCTGACACCATGGGGACCGGTGATCGGGCTGGTCTGGGATAATATACCGCTGACCGTGCTGATCCTGCTGTCGGGCTTGGGCGCGGTGTCCAACCAGTCGATCGAGGCGGCGCGCGATGTCGGCGCCGGCCGGTTTGCCGTGCTGTGGCACATCATCCTGCCGCGCATCACCAATTCGATCCTGGTGGCGATATCGTTCGCCGTGCTGGGCATCTTCTCGGCCTTCACCCTGCCCTATGTGCTGGGCCCAGCCGCGCCCGAAATGATGGGGCCGTTCATGCAGCGCACCTTCCGCGAGCTGCTGGACCCGACGACTGCCATCACCCAGGCGGTGATCACCTTCGGGTTCTGCATCGTGTTCGGACTTTTTTACGTGCGCTCGGTCGCCAAGAACAGGGCTGCCTAGCATGGCGACAATGGTTGCACGCCGGATCGACTGGACCGGCATCGTCTTCGCAGTGGTGCTGACGCTGCTCATCGTTTTCCCGCTGATCGTTGTCGGGACCTGGGCCTTCACCAATGTTTGGCGCTATCCGTCGGTCATTCCGCAGGAATTCGGGTTGCGGTTCTGGAACCAGACGCTGGCTCGGGCTGACGTCTGGAGCTCGATATCGACGAGCCTGATCCTCGCCACCACGGTCACAGGATTGTCGGCGCTGATCTGCCTGCCGGCCGCCTATGCCTTTGCCCGGCTGGAGTTTCCGGGGCGGAACATCCTGTTCTTCTCGTTTCTGGCGGGTCATGCGTTTCCTAAATTCGGGCTGCTGGTGGCGATTGCCGGCATCTTCCTGCAGCTCAATCTGATCGGCACGTTCTGGGGCGTGGTGCTGATCCAGTTGGTGGGCACGCTATTGTTCATGATCTGGATTCCGGTAGCGGCATTCCAGGCGGTGGATCGGCGAATGGAGGAGGCAGCCCGCGATGTCGGCGCCTCGCCGTTCCGGGTGTTCTGGTCGATCACACTGCCGCAGGCGGGACCGACCATCGCCGCGGCGATCTTGCTCAGTTTTGTCGGCACCTTCTATGAAACCGAAGGCGCCTGGCTGATCGGGGCGCCGCAGGTGCGCACGCTGCCGGTGCTGATGATCTCGTTCATCAACAACCAGCCGGTCATTCAGTACGGCGCCGTGCTGTCGGTCATTCTCTGGGTGCCCAGTTTTATCGCCCTGATGTTCGCGCGGCGCGTGGTCAATTCAGGCTCGTTCGCCCGCGGCTTCGGGGGCTAGGAAAGACGTCATGTCCGTTCTCAAGATCAACGATATCTCCAAGATTTTTCCCAACGGGACCAAGGCTGTCGATCAGTTTTCGCTCGATGTGGCGGATGGCGAGCTGGTGTGTTTGCTGGGGCCGTCCGGGTCGGGCAAATCGACGCTGCTGCGCATGGTCGGCGGATTTGAAACGCCAACCTCGGGCGTGATGACCATCGATGGCGAAGACATCACGCATGTGCCGCCGGAGAAGCGCCCGACCGGCATGGTGTTCCAGAGCCACGCGCTGTGGACGCATATGAATGTGTTCAAGAATCTGGCGTTCGGGCTGAAGCTGCGCAAGGTCGCGCCCGACGAGATCAAGCGGCGGGTCGAGGCGGTGCTGGATCTGGTCGGGCTTGGCGGCTACGGCAATCGCTCGGTGACCCAGCTTTCGGGCGGCCAGCAGCAGCGCGTCGCGCTGGCGCGCTCGCTTGTCCTCGAACCCAAAATCCTTCTGCTCGACGAGCCTTTTGCGAGTCTGGACCAGCACTTGCGCGAAAGACTTCGCGAAGAGGTTCGCGACATTCAGCAACGGCTGAAGATCACGACGCTGTTCGTGACGCACGGGCAGGACGAAGCGCTGTCGATGGCCGACCGGATCGTCGTGATGCGCGACGGCAAGACCGAGCAGATCGACCGGCCGGACATCGTCTATCGCGAGCCGCGCACGCCGTTCGTGGCGGGCTTTATCGGCACGATGAATTTGATCGAAGGCAGCGTCGCCGATGGCGTGTTCAGCAAGGCGGGATACTCGACCGCCCTGCCGGTCAGCGACGGCCCGGCGATTTTGGCCGTGCGGCCCGAGGCGCTGGATCTGACGGTGGCTGGCGAGCGAGGCCAGGGCAAGGTGCATCGGGTGACCGATTATGGCACGCACGGGCTGGTCGATCTCGAACTGCTCGACGCCACCCGCGTCAAGGCGATGGTGAGCCATCCGGACCTGTTCAAGGAGGGGCAAGGCGTCAATCTGGCACCCAAGGCAATCGCAGCCTATCGCGACGGGACGGTGATCTATCGCTCCAGCGCGAACGAAGCGACGACGCGGCAGCGGGCACTGATCGACGCATGAGCGATCCCATTTTTATCGAACGCGATGGCCACCGCACGTGGCTGAAATGGCATCGCGCCAAGCGTCGGACCAGTGATCCGGTGTTCACCGGCAAGCGCATCCTTGAGGGCATGCGGCTGGGGGCCAGTGTCGAGGTCGATCTTGTGGTGCACGGGGACCGGGGCTTTGCGGTTCTGCACGACCTCAGCGTCGAGCGGGAGACGACGGGTCACGGCAAGGTCGCCGAACTGACAGCAAATCAGCTGCGGGCGTTGCAGCTGCGTGGCGTGGATGGGGTACCGCTCGACGAGAAGGTGATGCTGCTCGAAGATTTGTGCGGTTTGCTGGCTGAGGGTGGCTTGCATGCCGATGCGCTGTTGCAGCTGGACTACAAGGAAGACTGGCGGGTTCTGGACGCGGCGGCGCTGAGCACTTTCCGCGCGGCGGTGACGCCGGTGGCGCGGCACATGATCGTGTCTTCGGGCGATGCCGAGGCGGTGCGGCTGCTCACGGAAAGCACGCCGGGGATCAGGATCGGCTACGATCCATGCCATGACGGGGCGCTCGACCGGTTGGCGCAGACGCAGGACTTTGCAGGGTTTGTGCGGGATACGGTAACCGCTTCGCCGCGGGCCGAGATGATTTATCTGGCCTATCAACTGGTGCTGGAAGCGGATCGGCTGGGGTTCGATATGGTTGGGGCGTTTCATGCGGCTGGGCGGCGCATCGATGCCTATACCATCAACAAGGCGGACGATGTGGCGCTGCCGAAGGTGCGGCGGTTGCTGGAGCTGAAGGTGGATCAGATTACGACGGATGATCCGGAAGGGTTGTTGGCGCTGGTGGGGTGATGGTCGGGGGTGTGGTGTTTGTGGCCCCGCCCCCACCTCGCCTCCCCCTCGCGGGGGAGGGATTCGGCTAGTGTTTGAGGCGCAATACCGCCGCACACTCGATCGGCTCCTCCCCCTTTACCAGGGGGAGGCTGGGTGGGGGTCCTTCGGTCTATTTCGGATCCTTGCGAGGCACATCCCTCAACTTCTCGATCAGATACGCATGCGTCGCTTTGTTCGCGACGACGACGCAGCCGGTTTTTTCGTAGAATTCGGGACCACGGCCCCACCAGTCGGTGACGATGCCGCCGGCTTCTTCGACCAGCAGCACGCCGACGGCCCAGTCGACTATACCGGATTCCTCGTAATAGCCGGTGAGGCGGCCCAGCGCGACGTAGGCGCAGGAATTGGCCGAGCTGCCGACGACGCGGACCGAGCCGATGGGCGCGCGGATGGCGTCGAGCCGCTCATAAAAGCCGGGATAGGTGAACATGGCCGGCGTGGCGAGGCCGGTGCCGACGTTGAATAGGCCCGGATCGGCCTGCTCGCTGACCGCCAGGCGCTCGCCGTTCATGAACGACCCCTGCCCCTTGATGGCCGTGAACATCTCGTCGGACACCGGGTTGTAGAGCGCGCCGCAGACCGTCTCATTGCCGCGGCGCAGGGCAATCGAGATGGTGTAGTGCATGCCGTTGATGAAATTGGTGGTGCCATCGATGGGGTCGACCAGCCAGCGATGCTCGCTGTCGGTATCGACCGGGGCGAATTCCTCGCCGGTGAAGCTGAAATCGGGATAGCGGGCGAACAACTCGCGGCGGATCAGCTGCTCGCTTTCCTTGTCGGCTTCGGAGACAAAATCGGCGGGTCCCTTGATGCCGATTTCGAGGTCCCGAAAGCGGGCGAAATAGCCTTGGGTGAGGGCGCCAGCCTGGCGGGCAACTTCAACAATATCGGCAAGTACCGGCTCGTAATTCATCAAAATAGTCCTGGCTGGCTTGCCGTTCTCGTCGGCGTTATGCGGCTTCTAGCCGACGATTGTGACAGATCGCCGACCAACAAAGGCTTCGCGGCGATCAGTTCAGGGACTTGGCCCGCAGCGAGGGAATTGGGCGGGCACGGACGTCGCGGCGGAAATCTGAGGGCGACATGCCGGCGATCTTGCGGAAGCATTTGTTGAAGGCGCTGAGTGAGCCAAAGCCGCTTTCCATGGCGACCTGCAGCACATTGGCGTCGTCCTGCATCAGCATGGCCTGCGCGTAGCTGAGGCGGATCAGGCTGACGTAATCGTTGAGCGTCATGCCGGTGGATTTCTTGAAGACGTTCATGGCGTATTTGGGATGGATATTGGCGGCCGAGGCGATGTCGCAGGAATCGATGTCCTCGCGGAAATTGTCGGCGATGAATTCGCAAATTCGCACCACGAGCGGCGATGAATGGTGGTCGAGCCCATCGACGGCTTTGACCGCGGCGGCAGGGCCGGCCAACAGCTCGTACGGGGCAAAGCGCACGCGCTCGATGCGCAGCAGCAGCTCGTCCACCGCCATGCCCGACTTCATCGGATCGCCCGAGCGTGCATAGTCGTTCCAGCGCGCAAAATTGAGAGCGTCGGAGGCGTCGGTCGCCTGGCTCAGGAGCGTAGCGCCCTGCATCAGCTTGGATTGCACATCCTGGGGCAGCCGCAGGCGGAAAAAATGCACCAGCGGCAGATGGCTGCCGGCGTAGATCAGATCCTCGGAAGCGTCGCTCAGGCAATGCGGCAAGCCGCCCCAGAACAGGGCCAGGTCGCCCGCCTTGAAGCGCACCTCGTGGCCGCTCATGCGATAATGCGCCCAGCCCTGGACGATATAGTTGACCTCCACCTGCGCGTGCCAGTGCGGCGCCCGCATCACCAGGGGCGATGCGTAAAACGTACTCAGCGCTGTCGGTAAACGCTCTACGCCGTTGATTGCAGGTTCGTAATAAGCCCGTAACGCCATCTTACTTTCCGCCGACTCTTTATGCCATTGCGCATAGACGCATTGCAGCAATAGCATAGCTTGTGACGGCTCGGAAGAAGAGCAAACAATAGGGAGGATTAGTATGAACCGCATCATTACGCGTCGTGGGCGCCTGCTTGGCGTAGCCTTGGCCAGCGTCAGCCTGCTCAGCGTAGCCGCCGCTTCGGCCGGTGAAATCTCGGTCTGGGTCTGGGACGCCAACTTCAATGGCAACGCCATGCGCGAGGCTGCTGCGATCTATACTGCCGATCACCCCGATGTAACGATCAACGTCGATGACACCGCCAGCCAGGACGACATCCGCGCCAAGCTGCAGACCCAGCTGCTGGCCGGCAGCACCGACGGCCTCCCCGATATCGTGCTGATTCAGGACGATATTGCGCAGAAATACCTGCAGTCCTTCCCCGGCGCGTTCGAACCGCTGTCCGACAAGATCGATATGTCGCTGTTTGCGTCCTACAAGGTGGCCGCAGCAACGCTCGATGGCACCTCCTATTCCGTACCGTTCGATTCGGGCGTTACCGGCCTGTTCTATCGCTCGGACTATCTGGAAGCCGCTGGCTTCACAGCCGCCGACCTCGAAAACATCACCTGGGACAAGCTGGTCGAGATCGGCACCACGGTGAAGGAAAAGACCGGCCATCTGCTGCTCGATCTGGACCTCAACGACACCGGCGTGCTGCGCATGATGATGCAGTCGGCTGGCGAATGGTATTTCAACGAGGACGGCAGCCTCAACATCGTCGACAACGCCCCGCTCAAGAAGGCGCTCGAGACCTACGCCAAGTTCTACCAGGCCGATCTGGTCAAGCCTGTCTCCGGCTGGGCCGAATACACCGGCGCCTTCACCTCGGGCGAAGTCGCCATGGTACCGGTCGGCGTGTGGATCACCGCCACGATCAAGGCCAATGCCGACCAGTCGGGCCTGTGGGGCGTGGCGCCGATTCCGCGCCTCGACATGGAAGGCTCGGTCAATGCCTCCAACCAGGGCGGATCGAGCTGGTACGTGCTGGCCTCTTCGGACAACAAGGAAGAGTCCGTCGACTTCCTCAAGACCGTGTGGGGCGGCGATGTCGACTTCTACCAGAAGATCCTCGTCAACCAGGGCGCCGTGGGCTCGCTGCTGTCGGCTCGCGAAGGCGCCGCCTACAAGGAATCCGATGAATTCTTTGGCGGTGCACCCGTCTGGCAGAACTTCTCGACCTGGCTGAGCCAGATTCCAAGCGTCGACTATGGCGTGTTCACTGCCGAGGTCGACGCCGCCATCCAGGCGCAGCTGCCCACGATCATTCAGGGCGGCGATATCGACGCGGCCCTCGAGGCCATCAACAGCCAGTCCCAGCAGCAGATGCAGTAATCCCGGGCCGGGCGCTGTTCATCCAGCGCCCGGCTCCCCTGCATGCCCCGTTGCCTTGGAGGATTTGGCTTGGCACAAACGCGTCTCGACCGCCGCGAACGGATCAACGGCTGGCTGTTCATCGCCCCGGCCCTGGTTTTGCTCGGACTGTTCATGGTCTACCCGATCGTCTGGTCACTCTGGATGAGCTTCCAGGTCGGCAAAGGCATGAACCTCAGCTTTGGCGGCTTTGCCAACATCATGCGGCTGACCCAGGACACCGTATTCCAGCGGGCGCTGACCAATACCTTCACGTTCTTCATCGTGCAGGTGCCAATCATGATCGTGCTGGCGCTGCTGTTCGCGGTGGCACTGAACGACGCGACGCTCAAATTCCGCGGCCTGTTCCGTACGGCAATCTTCTTGCCCTGTGTCACGTCGCTGATCGCCTATTCCACCGTGTTCAAATCGATGTTCGCCTCCGATGGCGTCATCAACCAGGCCCTGATGGCGCTGCACATCATCAGCGGACCGATCGCCTGGTTCGGCGACCCGTTCTGGGCCAAGATCGCCATCATCATCGCCATCACCTGGCGCTGGACCGGCTACAACATGATTTTCTATCTGGCGGCGCTGCAAAATATCGACCGCTCGATCTATGAGGCCGCGCGCATCGACGGCGTCCCTGCCTGGGCCCGGTTCCGCTATCTGACCATCCCGATGCTGAAGCCGGTTATCCTGTTCACCACCGTGATCTCGACCATCGGCACGCTGCAACTGTTCGACGAGGTCTATAACTTCACCGCCGGCACCGGCGGGCCGGCAGACTCGACGCTGACGCTGTCGCTCTACATCTACAATTTGACCTTCAAGTTCATGCCCAGCTTCGGCTACTCGGCCACGGTGTCGTGGGTCATCGTGCTGGTTGTCGCCATCCTGAGTTTCCTGCAGTTTCTTGTCGCCCGGGACCGGAGGCGCAAGCCATGATCGCCACCACCCTGCGCCGCGGCCTTGTCTATGTGCTGCTGAGCATCGCCGCTTTCATCTCGGTCTTTCCGTTCCTCTGGATGATGATCGGGGCGACCAATACCTCGGCTGAAATCATTCGTGGCAAGGTCAGCTTCGGTAGCGCGCTGATCGCCAATGCCACGACGTTCTTCACCCAGGTCGACGCTGTCCGCATCTTCTGGAATTCCGGCGTCATCGCGGTTGTCGCGACAGTGCTGACACTCGCGATCTCGTCGCTGGCCGGCTATGGCTTCGAGATGTTCCGCTCGCGGCTGCGCGAACGCATCTTCGCGCTGCTCCTGTTGCTGCTGTCGATCCCGTTTGCGGCCATGATGGTGCCGCTGTTCGTGATGTTTAGCCAGGCCAAGCTGGTCAACACCTTCGCCGCGGTGATCCTGCCCACCATCGCCTCGATCTTCATCATCTTCTACTTCCGCCAGGCCACCAAGGCCTTCCCAAGCGAGTTGCGTGACGCTGCCAAGATCGACGGGCTCAAGGAATGGCAGATATTCCTGTTCGTCTATCTGCCCGTGATGCGCTCCACCTACGCGGCGGCGACGATCATCGTGTTCATGAGCAACTGGAACAACTACCTCTGGCCGCTGATCGTGTTGCAGACCGCCGAGAACAAGACCATCACGCTGATCCTGTCGGCGCTGACCTCGGCCTATACTCCCGACTACGGCATGATCCTGTTTGGCACCGTGCTAGCCACCCTGCCCACCCTCGTCATTTTCTTCCTGCTCCAGCGCCGCTTCGTCGAAGGCATGCTGGGCGCGGTCAAATAAGGTTCATCCGATATGAGCAGCTTGAAACTTAAGGCCGTCCGCAAGTCCTACGGCAATGTCGAAGTCATCAAGGGTGTCGATCTCGACATCCAGTCCAAGGAGTTCGTGGTTTTCGTCGGCCCCTCGGGCTGTGGCAAATCCACCCTGCTGCGCATGATCGCGGGGCTAGAGCACATCACCGCCGGCGATCTCGAAATCGGCGGGCAGCGGATGAACGATGTTGATCCGAGCAAGCGCGGCATCGCTATGGTGTTCCAGTCCTATGCGCTCTATCCGCATATGACGGTGCGCGAAAATATGGGCTTTGCGCTGCGCTTTGCCGGCGTCGCCAAGGAGCAGATCGCCAAGCAGGTGCAGGATGCTGCGCGCATCCTGGCGCTCGAACCCCTGCTCGATCGCGTGCCCAAGGAACTCTCAGGCGGCCAGCGCCAGCGCGTGGCGATCGGCCGGGCCATCGTGCGCAATCCGCAGGTGTTCCTGTTCGACGAGCCGCTGTCCAATCTCGACGCCGAATTGCGCGTCCACATGCGCATCGAGATCGCCCGGCTGCACAAGGAGTTGCAGACCACCATCATCTACGTGACGCACGACCAGGTCGAGGCGATGACGCTGGCCGACACCATCGTCGTGCTGCGCGATGGCGTCATCGAGCAAGTTGGACGCCCCCTCGATCTCTATGACAATCCGGCCAACAAGTTCGTGGCCGGCTTCATCGGCTCGCCGCAGATGAACTTCCTGGCGGCGCGAATTGTCGCCAGTGCGCCCGGCAGCGTCACCGTCGAACTGCTCAATCACGGTGCGGCCCGCCTCACCCTGCCCGTCTCGGGTGGCGCAGTGGGCGATGCGGTCACCGTTGGCGTGCGGGCAGAGCATTTTGGCGAGGCCGGGGCCGGTGGCGCCGATATCTCGCTCGATATCGACGTGGCCGAACATCTGGGCTCGACCAGCTATGTTTACGCCAATTCGGGCGGCGAACTGGTGGTCATCGAGCGCGAAGAGTCACGCCACGAAAGCGGCCGCAAGGCGATCACTGTCTCGATCGATCCGGCCAGGGCCTATCTGTTCGACGCCAACGGCGCGCGCATCCGCTGAGAACCATCAACGACACCGTCATGGTTTCGAAGGCGGCAAACCACCGCCTCGCCGACATGACGCGACCTAAATTGGACCCTCGGGTTCAGCACTGAAGGACTAAACCTATGACTGACCAGAAAATTCGTTGGGGCATTATCGGACCCGGCAGCATTGCCAAGGCCTTCCAGGGCGGCGTTGCGGGCTCCAGGCACGGCGTTCTTGCCGCTGTCGCGACGCGCGATCCGAACAAGCCGAACCTTGCCACCGACTTCCCCGGCGCACGGGTTGTACATGGCTATGACGCGCTGCTGGCCGATCCCGAGATCGACGCCGTCTATCTCGCGGTGCCGCACACCGGCCACGCCGAATGGGCCATCAAGGCAGCGGAAGCCGGCAAGCACGTGCTGGTCGAAAAGCCGTTTGCGCTGTCGGCGTTCGAGATCGACGCGGTGTTTCATGCCCATGGCAAGGCGGGCACCTTTGCCGGCGAAGCCTTCATGTATCGGCTGCATCCGCAGACCGCCAAGCTCGGCGAGTTGATCCGCTCTGGCGCCATTGGTGAAGTGCGGATGATCCAGTCGAGCTTTGGCTTCAACATGGGCAAATTCCAGCCCGAACACCGCCTGTTTGCGTCCAGCCTGGCCGGGGGCGGCATTCTGGACGTCGGCGGCTATCCGGTATCGATGGCGCGGTTCATCGCCGGCCAGGCGATGGGCAAGCCGTTTGCCGATCCAGTCAAGGTAGCGGGTACGGCCAAGCTGAATGCCGAGGGCACCGACGATTGGGCAGCAGCAATCCTGACCTTCGAGAACGGCATCGTGGCGCAGGTGTCCTGCGCAGTGATGGCCAACCTCGACAACGTGCTGCGCATCCATGGCTCGGAAGGCCGCATCGAAGTTCCGGACTTCTGGTTTGCCGGTGGCGACCGCACCAAGGGCGTCGGCGTCATCCACGTCATCAAGAACGGCCAGACCGAAACCATCAGCGTCGGCGAAGAGCGCCACGTCTATTCGTTCGAAGCCGATGCTGCAGCCGAGGCGATTTTCGCCAAGCGCAATGAGCTTGCCGCGCCCGGCATGAGCTGGGCCGACAGCCTGGGCAATGCGCGGGTACTCGACGCCTGGCGCAAGGACGCCGGGATCGAGTTCTCGGTCGAAAAAGCCGCGACCCGCGTCAACACGCTGGATAACCGCAAGCTCGGGCCCAACACCGGCGTCATCCCCAAGCGGTCCATTCCGGGCCTTGGCAAGCAGGCCTCCGCCGTCGCGCTGGGCTTCGAGGACTTCCGCAGCTTTGCCTCGGGCGCCATCCTGCTCGATGCGTTCTGGGAAAAGGGCGGCAATATCTTCGATACCGCCTTCGTCTATGGCGCCGGCTACACCGAAAAACTGTTCGGCGAATGGCACACCAACCGCGGCACCCGCGACGGTGCCGTGCTGATCGGCAAGGGCGCGCACAGCCCGCTGGTTTATCCGGACGTGATCGCCAAGCAGCTGACGCAGTCGCTGGACCGGCTGCAGACGGATTATGTCGATGTGTATTTCATGCACCGCGACAATCCGGACGTGCCGGTCGGCGAGTTCGTCGATGCCATGGACGCCGAGGTCAAGGCTGGCCGCATTCGCGGGCCGTTCGGCGGCTCGAACTGGACCATGGAGCGGTTCGACGAGGCCATCGCCTATGCGGAGCGCACCGGCAAGACCAAGCCGGCGGCGCTGTCCAACAATTTTGCGCTGAGCGAAATGCTGGTGCCGATCTGGGATGGCTGCGTCACCGCTTCGACCGACGCGTGGAAAACCTGGCTCAAGGATCGCCAGGTCACCAATTTCTCCTGGTCGAGCCAGGGTCGCGGCTTCTTTACCGACCGCGCCGGTCGCGACAAGACCGAAAACGAAGAACTGGTCCGCTGCTGGTACAATGACAAGAACTTTGCTCGCCGTGACCGGGCGATCAAGCTGGCCGAGAAGCTTGGGCACAACCCGATCCACGTGGCGCTGGCGTTCGTGCTGGCCCAGCCGTTCCCGTCGATCCCGTTGATCGGGCCACGCCGCCTCGACGAATTGGACGACAGCCTCAAGGCGTTCGAGATCAACCTGACCCCGGAACAGGTCAACTGGCTCGATAACGGCTAAGTCACGCGCCCAGTTGGCCCGAGCGGCCTGCAAACGGCGTTGATCTGCGCTCCGGTGCTCACGTACTCAAGTACGCTCCGCTCCGGTGCTCGACCACCACCGCTTTCGCCTCGCCCGGGCTCAACCGGACACGCGACCTAAATGTAAACAAGCCCGCAGAGCGATCTGCGGACTTTCGTTTTTCTCATGGGGTGGCGCACAAATATTGTCGGCAACGGCGGCTTGGGAGCATGGTTACGCCGAGGTGGCTGCTTGCTAAGTCAGCGGCCCTGCCCTATCTTCATCGTTGCGGGACGATATAGCCCCGCGCAATTCTCAGGGCGGGGCGCAATTCCCCACCGGCGGTAAGGCGGCAACGTCAAGCCCGCGAGCGCTTCGCGCAAGCGAAGGTCAGCAGATCCGGTGTGATTCCGGGGCCGACGGTATAGTCCGGATGAAAGAGAAGGAATCCCGCGCTGGCTGGCCAGCATTCGTCGCCCTATGGCGCGGATGTGGCCGCAGACAGGCTTCCGTGACCCTGAGGAAACTGGTTACGGAAAGGACTTCATATGAACCACGTTTCCTCGCTTACCCAAAATCGCGCCGCTTCGGGCGCTCTGCTGATGGTGATCGCAAGCCTCGGGTTTGCCGCTACCAATGTGCTGCAGTCGGTGCTGCCGTGGCAGTTCGGCATGAGCTCGACAGGCATGGCGTTCTGGCAATATCTGATTGCTTCAGTGCTCGCCCTGCCGCTGATCCTGCGCATCGGCGTGCACAATTTGCGCACCACAAAACCCCTCGCCCATGAAATTCGCGCCTTCGTTTCGGCGCTGGGCGTGCACGTGTTCGTCTATGGTTTTGCCTCGGGCGTACCGATCTGGCAGATGGTGACGCTGCTCGCCACGGGGCCTCTATTTATTATCCTCGGTTCGACATTATTTCTGGGCGAGAAAGCCACGACACAGCGGCTGGCTGCCGCCTTGGTCGGGTTTGCCGGTGCGATCATCATTTCGGGCGTCGGCGGCGAAGGCCTGACCTGGTCCACCCTGGTGCCGATTATCGCGGCCGCACTCTGGGCGACCACCGATATTCTGACCAAATACCTCGCTCGACAGGGCGAAAGCCCCGAGACCATGACGGTTTCCCTGCTGGTGCTGATGACGCCGAACCATCTGTTGATCCTGCTGGCCGTCAACGCCCTGGCGTATCTCGCGCCGGCTGTGTTGCCGGCTGGCGTCGCGACGGGCTTCCCGTTTGCGCTGCCGACCGGTAACGGGCTGTGGTTGCTGCTCCTGCTCGGCGCACTGACGGCTGCCGCGCAATACCTGCTGAGCATTGCCTACAAGGTGGCGGATGCGACTTATTTGCAGCCCTTCGGCGACCTCAAGGTGCCGCTCAGCGGTTTGCTGGGCTGGGTTTTCCTGTCGCAGGTTCCCAGCGTGCTGTTCTGGCCCGGCACCGTGCTGATCCTGGGCGCCTCCACCTTCATCCTGTGGAGCGAGTCCAACAAGCGCAACACGATGAGCTTCGCCTAGCTGATTGCGCTGCCGGCGGGTCATTCTGCCGGCAGCGTTCCTGAATTCGCGCTGTTGAATATGGGCCCTGCCCCTTGTTTGCGTAGTCACTTTGGGGATTATGGGCGGTGAATGCGGGACCATGCCATGTCTGACGCCAGCGCCACACTGCCCCCGCAAGACTTCGAGGCGCTGCGCATCGCCATACTCGAGCGCAAGAGCGGGCTGCCCAAGCGGCTGGCGCAGGTCGCGGCCTATGCGCTCGACCATCCCGACGAAATCGCCTTTGGCACGGCGGCCAGCATCGCCATTTCAGCGGATGTGCAGCCATCGACGCTGGTGCGGTTTGCCCAGTATTTCGGGTTCGACGGATTTTCCGGACTGCAACTGCTGTTTCGGGCGCGGCTGCGTGAGCGGACGGCGTCCTATGAGGATCGCCTCCGCACGCTGGAGCAGGACGGGGCGGCGCTGGCCGAAAGTACCAGTATTTTCAACGGCTTCGTGTCGGCAGCGCATCGATCGCTGGATGCCCTTGCCAATGCTGTCGATCCTGAAGCGTTCGAGCGGGCCGTGACTTTACTGGCCAATGCGGACACGATCTATCTGATCGCCAAGCGCCGCTCCTACCCGATCAGCAGCTATATGGCTTATGCCTTTGGCAAGCTGAGGGTGAAGTATCAACTCGTCGGCACCTCGGCTGGCACGGACGACGATATGCTGGGGATGGCGACTCCGCAGGACGCGGCCTTCGCTGTCAGCTTTTCGCCGTATGCGCCGGAAAGCGCGGCGCAGGCTCGCAAGTTGACGTCACGCAATATTCCGGTCGTGTCCCTGACTGACTCGGCATTTTCGCCGCTGGCCGAGTGCTCACGCGAATGGTTCGAGGTGGTCGAGGCCGACCATGCCGGATTTCGCTCGCTTTCGGCGAGCATGGCCTTTGCCATGGCGCTGACGGTCGGCATTGCCGAGCATCGGCGGCGGCTTTGACGCAAATAGAACGTGCATTCCAGATTGACGGTTTGACGGAATTTATGTTTCATAGCAGTCGAAAATTAGGCTGACTGAGCGGAGGAATGCGATGAGCGATGGGCATCAGAACGAGGGCAAAACGCTCGATGTCATCACCATTGGCCGCGCCTCTGTCGACCTCTATGGCCAGCAGATCGGGACCCGGCTCGAAGACATCGGCAGCTTTGCCAAATCGGTGGGTGGTTGCCCGACCAATATCGCGGTCGGCACGGCCCGGCTGGGGCTGAAATCGGCTTTGATCACCCGCGTCGGCAATGAGCAGATGGGTCGGTTCATCCGCGAGCAATTGGCGCGCGAGGGGGTCGAGACCGCAGGCATAGCCACTGACCCGACCCGGTTGACGGCGCTGGTGCTGCTGTCGGTCGAGGCCGAGGGCGTCTCCCCGATGATCTTTTATCGCACCGACTGCGCCGACATGGCGCTGGACGAAGGCGATATCGACGCGGCGCTGATTGCCTCGGCGCGGGCCATCGTGGTGACCGGCACCCATTTTTCCAAGCCGCACAGCGCCGCGGCGCAGCGCAAGGCGATCCGGCTGGCCAAGGCCGGTGGGGCCAGGATTGCGTTCGATATCGACTATCGACCCAATCTGTGGGGCCTGGCGGGGCACGAGGCGGGCTTCGAGCGCTATGTGGCGTCCGACGTGGTTTCGCAGCAATACAAGTCGGTGCTGCCCGATTGCGATTTGATCGTGGGGACCGAAGAAGAGGTGCTGATCGCCTCGGGCGAAGCCGATTTGCTAGCGGCACTGCGCACCATTCGCGCGCTGTCGTCGGCGACAATCGTGCTCAAGCGCGGCCCGATGGGCTGCATCGTCTATGACGGCGCGATCCCGGACAATCTCGAGGACGGGATCGTCGGCAAGGGCTTTCCCATTGAGGTCTATAACGTGCTGGGCGCTGGCGATGCCTTCATGAGCGGCTGGCTGCGAGGCTGGCTTGCGGACGAACCGCATGCGACCAGCGCCACCTGGGCCAATGCCTGCGGGGCATTCGCGGTGTCGCGGCTGATGTGTGCGCCGGAATATCCAAGCTGGGCCGAGCTGAACCTGTTTCTCGAAAAGGGCAGCGCCGAGCGCGCCCTGCGCAAGGATGCAGAACTGAACCATGTGCATTGGGCGAGCAACCGGCGGCGGGCGATCCCCAGCCTGATGGCACTAGCGATCGATCATCGCAGCCAGCTCGAAGATCTGGCGCAAGGCGACGCTGCGGTGCTGGCGCGCATTCCGGCGTTCAAAGCGCTGGCGGTGCAAGCCGCTGTGCAGGTGGCGCAGGGTCGCCCAGGCTTTGGCATGTTGCTCGACGACAAATATGGCCGCGATGCGCTGTTTGCCGCGGGTGCCGAGCGGGACTTCTGGATTGCGCGGCCGCTGGAGCTGCCGGGGTCGCGGCCGTTGCAGTTCGAGTTTTCCCAGGATGTCGGATCGCGGCTGGTGGACTGGCCGGTCGACCAATGCATCAAGGTGCTATGTTTTTATCACCCGGACGATCCCGCAGAGCTCAAGCAAGTGCAGATCGAAAAGCTGCGGGTGGCCTATGACGCGGCGCGCAAGATCGGGCGCGACCTGCTGATCGAGATCATTGCGGGCAAGCATGGCGCGCTAGAGGATGATACGATAGCGCGAGCGCTGACGCAGATTTACGATGCCGGGATCAAGCCGGACTGGTGGAAGCTCGAAACGCAGGAGAGCGCCGCGGCGTGGGAGGCCATCGACAGCGTGATCGAAGCGCGCGATCCGTATTGCCGCGGCGTGGTGCTGCTGGGGCTGGAAGCGCCGCACGACGTGCTCGAAACGGCGTTTGCCGCGGCGCAGTCATCCCGCACGGTGAAGGGATTTGCCGTTGGGCGGACGATTTTTGCCGAGGCAGCCCGAGGATGGCTGGCGGGCAATTTGAGTAACGAGGACGCCGTCGCCGATATGGCGCGCCGGTTTGGCGCGCTGGTGGCGGTGTGGGAGCAGCTAAGCAAGGGCAAGGCAAACTAGCCCTGCGGCTGCACGACTTTTGAGGAACAAGGCAATGAGCCAAAAGACGATCCGATTGACGATGGCTCAGGCCGTGGCGCGGTTTTTGACCATGCAGAAGACGGTGATCGATGACGAAACCGTGCCGATCTTTGGCGGGGTATTCGCGATCTTTGGGCATGGCAATGTGGCGGGGCTCGGCGAGGCCCTGCATGGGGTCAAGGACGTCTTGCCGACATATCGCGCGCAGAGCGAGCAGGGCATGGCCAATGCCGCGGTGGCGTTTGGCAAGGCCAGTTTCCGCCAGCGTTTCATGGTCTGCACCAGCTCAATCGGGCCGGGCGCGGTCAATATGGTGACCTCGGCGGCGCTGGCCCATGTGAACCGCATTCCGGTGCTGCTGTTGCCCGGCGACGTGTTCGCCAACCGCCTGCCCGATCCGGTCTTGCAGCAGGCCGAGGATTTCGGCGACGGCACGGCGACCGTCAACGATTGCTTCAAGCCGGTTAGTCGCTATTTCGACCGCATTACCCGGCCTGAACAAATCATTCCGGCGCTGCGCCGGGCCATGCAGGTGCTGACCGATCCTGCCGAGTGCGGGCCGGTGACGCTGAGCCTGTGCCAGGACGTGCAGGCGGAAGCCTATGACTATCCCGAGAGCTTTTTTGCGGAGAAAATCTGGCGGGTACGTCGGGCGATGCCCGATGCCGACGAGTTTGCCGATGCGGCGACGGCGCTGCTGCATGCCAAAAAGCCCGTGATCATCGCGGGCGGTGGCGTGCTGTATTCGCAGGCCAGCGGCGCGCTGAAGAATTTTGCCGAACGCTATGGCGTGCCGGTGATGGAGACGCAGGCCGGCAAATCGAGCCTGCCGCATGACCACGCGCTCAACATGGGCTCGGTCGGGGTCACAGGGAGCTCGGCGTCCAACACGCTGGCCGAGGAGGCCGATGTGGTGCTGGCAATCGGCACGCGGCTGCAGGATTTCACCACCGGGTCGTGGGCGCTGTTCAAGAACGACAACCTCAAGATCATCGGGCTCAACGTGCAGCCGTTCGATGCGCATAAGCATCAGGCGCTGCCGCTGGTGGCCGATGCAAAGGCAGCGCTGGACGCTCTGAACGCGGCGCTGACCGGCTGGCAGGCCGACCCCGAATGGACGCAGCAGGCCAAGGACGGCAAGGATGCATGGCTGATTGCGGCCGATGCGGCGACGGCAGCGAGCAATGTCGAACTGGCCTCGGATGCGCAGGTTATCGGCGCGGTGCAGCGGGCCCGCGAGAACGCCACGTTGGTGTGTGCCTCGGGCGGGCTGCCGGGCGAGTTGCACAAGCTGTGGAAGGCCGGGGCGCCGGGCAGCTACCACATGGACTACGGGTTTTCGACCATGGGCTACGAGATCGCCGGGGGGCTTGGCGTCAAGCTGGCGCGGCCCGCCGACGATGTGGTCGTCATGCTCGGGGACGGCAGTTACATGATGCTGAACTCGGAGATCGCCAGTTCGATCATGCTGGGCGCCAAGCTGACCATCGTGGTGCTCGACAATGGCGGCTTCGGCTGCATCAACCGGCTGCAAATGGCGACCGGTGGCGCCAACTTCAACAATCTGCTGCGCGATACGCATCATGTGGAACTGCCGGTGATCGACTTTGCGGCGCATGCGGCTTCGATGGGGGCGGTATCGCGCAAGGTCGGCTCGATTGCGGAGCTGGAGACGGCGCTGCAGGAGACCGAGGGTAACGATCGCACGACGGTGATCGTGATCGAGACCGATCCGCTGATTACCACGGACGCCGGAGGGCATTGGTGGGATGTGGCGGTGCCTGAGGTCAGCGACCGGCCGCAGGTGAATGCAGCACGGGAAGCCTACGTCGCAGCGTTGAGGGCGCAGCGGGCCGGGTAAGCCTTTTCCCGCGTACAGCGCGGGGTCGAAAGTCATCAATCAGCGCGAATGCGCAGGGAGAGAGAATTGAAAGCCAAACTCGGGATGTCGCCGATTGCCTGGTGGAACGACGATCTGGCGGAGCTCAGCGATGACGTTTCGCTGGAGGAATGCCTGCGGCAGTCGCGCTCGGCTGGTTTTACCGGGATGGAAAAGGGCCGCCGGTTTCCGGACGATCCAACGGTGATGCTGCCGATCCTGCGGGCCGCCGACGTGACGCTGTGCGGGGGCTGGTTTTCCGGCACGCTGGTCGATGAGGAGCTGGCTGCCAACAAGGACCGCATCGCGCCGATGATCGAGCTGTTCAAGGCAGTCAACGCGCCATGCATCGTCTATGGCGAGGTCGGCCGGTCGATCCAGGGCGATCGGTCGAAGGCTTTGGCCACCAAGCCGAAGCTGAGCGACGATGAAATGGCGGCTTATGCGCGGAAGGTGACGGAGTTTGGCGAGTGGTGCGCCGAGCAGGGCATGCCGCTGAGCTATCATCATCACATGGCCGCGGTGGTCGAAACCGAAGTGGAGCTCGATGCCTTCATGGCCGCATCTGGCGCGGGCATTCCATTGTTGCTCGATGCGGGGCATCTGGCATTCGCCGGCGGCGACGTGCTGCGCGCCATCGACAATCACCATGCCCGGATCAACCATGTCCACGTCAAGGATATCCGCCGATCGGTGGTCGATGGGCTGGACCGCAGCCGGCAGTCGTTTCTCGATGCGGTGGCGCTCGGGGCCTTCACCGTGCCAGGCGACGGGTCGCTGGATTTTGGCGCTATCGTGCAAAAATTTGCCGATTACGGTTATGAAGGCTGGTTTGTCGTCGAGGCCGAACAGGACCCGGTGGCCAATCCGCCGCTGCGCATGGCGCAGGTGGGCCACAAGGAGCTGATGCGCGTCATGACGGCGGCTGGCTATACGGTTGAAACCGAGGGCTTTCCCAAGGGGTGAGCTTTCCCGTACAAGGCTCACCTGACTTATTGGAGGATGGCGAGTGGCCTTGAAGACAAGTGACGCGAACTGGTTCCGACCGCTGTGGAAGCGCGTATCGGTGACGGTGTTTCTGGCCCTGTGGCTGGGCTATGAATTGCTGTGGAGCAAGGACCAGTTCTGGGCCTTCCTCGTGGGCGCCGCCCTGCTCTATTCGCTCTATAATTTCTTTTATGCCTTCCCCAAGGAGGAAAAGACCAATGTCCAGCCAACCGAACTTGCGCCTCCGCCCGAAGGAGACGACGGGCCTCGTCCATGATGTGACCCCAACCTCGGCCGGTTGGGACTATGTGGGATTTGCGCTGCACCGACTGGGCGAGGGCGAAGTTGCGGGCGGTGAAGCCGGGCTCAACGAATTGTGCCTCGTGCTGGTCAGCGGCCGCGCGCGTATTTCAGTCGATGGCGTCGATCTGGGCGCTATCGGCGAGCGCATGAGCCCGTTCGATGGTGCGCCTTGGGCCGTGTATCTGCCGATGGGCAGCGAATGGGTGGCCGACGCGATTACGCCGCTGGAACTGGCTGTATGCGCCGCGCCTGGCGGTGGGGATCACTTGGTACGGGTCATCGCGCCGGGCACGCATCCGAAGGTGACGCGCGGCAAGGGCGCCAATGTCCGCCATGTCCATAACATCATGCCCGAGGACGACGGCGCGGCGCATTCCCTGCTGGTGGTAGAAGTCATCACGCCACAGGGCAACACCTCGTCCTATCCGCCGCACAAGCATGACCAGGATAATCTGCCGCACGAAAGCCAGCTGGAGGAGACCTATTACCACCGGCTCAATCCAGCGCAGGGCTTTGCCATTCAGCGGGTCTTTACCGATGATCGAAGCATCGACGCGGCGCTGGTGATCGAAGACGGCGACGTGACGCTGGTCCCCAAGGGGTATCATCCGGTGGCGACCGTCGCGGGCTATGATTTGTATTATCTCAACGTCATGGCCGGGCCGAAGCGGGTGTGGAAATTCCACAATGCCGCCGAGCATGAGTGGTTGTTGGATTAGGCTAGTCGAGCATGCTTTCCGGCACGCTGCCATCGGTCAGGAAAGCAAACTTGTAGGTTGCACCATCCGCATCGGTCGCCTCGCAGGTGATCTGGACCGGGGCCTGGGCGGGATTGCCGCTCAGCACGCACTGGCCAGTGGCGATATGCTCGATATTGCTATTGCCGCTGCCATCCTGGCCATCGATGACCCGATCAATTTGCTGGATCAATCCGCCGTTGTTTTCGGTGGCAAGCCCGCTAAAGACCAGGAAGCGACCGTTTGGGCTATCGGTCCAGATGGAGAGGTCCATCCGCCGGTCGGTGTAGATAACCTGCAGGATTTCGCCAGCGCAGATGTCCTTGAGGTCTTCGGTACCGGCTAGCAGGGTCTGGCACTGACCGCGCAGGGTCACGACCGAATGTGGAGCGGCGCTCTGGGCGGCGGCGGGCCAGGCAAGCAAGATGCCGGACATGAACAGAAGAGCTTTCATTGGCTACGGAAGATAACGATCCTGGCGCCAGCGTAAACCAAAAAAGGGCACCGCTATGGCGCCCTTTCTCGCGGTGTCGTGGCGATCAGCGGCCCTGAAATACCGACTTGTCAGCCAGGGGGCCAAGGATTTCGCTGACTTTGACAGCCCTGCCCTCTTTGACGGATTTCAGCGCTGCATCTGCCAGGGCGAGGGAAATCAAGCCATCGAGACCGCTGGGGCTGGCCGGAGATTTTGATTCAACGGCATCGACGAAAGCACTGATTTCGCGAGCATATGCGTCGGTGTAGCGGGTCATGAAGAAGTCGTGCAACGGTGGGCGGGTGTAGCCCGTGGCGTTGGCAACTTCGATGGAGACCGGGCGCTGGTTTTCGGCGGAGACTGCTCCCTTGGAGCCGTGGACCTCGATGCGCTGGTCGTAGCCATAGGTGGCACGGCGGGAATTCGAGATGGTGGCATGCTTGCCCGACGCCGTGGAGAGCATGACCGAAGCGCTGTCATAATCGCCGGCTTCGCCGATGGCTGAGTTGACCAGCACGGAAGCCTGGGCGCTGACAGTTTCGATTTCTTCGCCCAGCATGACGCGGGCCATGTCGAAATCGTGGATGGTCATGTCGCGGAATATGCCGCCCGAGCGCTTGATATAGTCGATGGGCGGAGCGTCCGGATCGCGGGAGACGATAGTGACCATTTCGACGTCGCCGATCTGGCCCTCGTCGATGACCTTGCGCATGGCCTGGAAGTGCGGATCGAAGCGCCGGTTGAAGCCCACCATCAGTGTGGCGCCCTCTGCATCGACGACCTTGAGGCAGGCTTTGACCCGCTCGACATCCAGATCGATCGGCTTTTCGCAGAAGATCGCCTTGCCGGCCCGCGACAACTGCTCGATCAGATCCGCATGGGTGTCGGTGGGGGTGCAGATGACAACCGCGTCGATATCGTCGGCATTGACGATGGCGTCGACACTGCGGATCGCGCAACCGTATTGGCTGGCGAGGTCGGTGGCGGCCTTCTCAAAGGCGTCGGCGACAGCAACGAGCTGGGCCTTGGAATTGGCGGTGATGGCCTTGGCATGCACCTTGCCGATGCGGCCAGCGCCAAGCAGGCCGAAACGAAGTGTCATGATAGTCTCCGGAAGTGTGCGCCGACGGCGCGGTGAGTTCTGACGATGATATGGTGAACCGGGAAAGTGGTCGCGCTAGGTCTCGCGAGCCCGCTCCAGGATGCGTTTGCATTCGAGCAGGTCACGCAACACGTCGGAGAGCTTGTCACGGGATTCGCGATCCAGCGCCGGGCTGGCGAGCATGACGGCTTCTTCGATCTCGGCCTCGTCCCCCGCAGCTTCTGCTTCCTCGATCATCGGCAGGATGTCTTCGAGCGGCTTGCCCTCGCCCACGGCGATGACATAGCGGCTGCCCTGATCCTTGAGGATGCGTTGCACGCCCTTGATGGTAAAGCCCTGATCATACAGCAAATGCCGGATGCCACGCAGCAGCAGCACGTCCTCGGGCCGATAGTAGCGACGGCCGCCGCCGCGCTTCAGCGGCTTGATGGTGTTGAATCGGGTCTCCCAAAACCGCAGCACGTGCTGGGGCAAGTCCAGCTCTTCGGCGGCTTCTGATATGGTCCGGAATGCGTCTGGCGACTTTTCCACGGATGCTGAGACTCGCTGGGATTACTTATTTTCCAGCATGAACCATAGATTTGTTGATCTTGGACTTCAACACGTTGGACGGTTTGAACACAAGAACATCGCGTGGCAGGATCGGGACCTCTTCGCCGGTCTTGGGATTGCGGCCAATCCGCTCGTTTTTGGAGCGGACCTGGAAGGAGCCGAAGGAAGACAGTTTGACGTTGGTGCCGGTGACCAGCGCGTCGCCGATCAGTTCGAGCACGCGTTCCACGAGCTCTGCGGATTCAGTCCGGGACAATCCCACCGAGCCATAAACCGCCTCGGCAAGATCTGCTCGCGTTACCGTCTTTTGCGCCATTGCTACCCCCAAGTGTTCTGAAAGGATTCTGTCTGCAAGAGCGATTGTGTGGTGCTCCCGCATTCTGCTTCAGGACTGCTATTCAGCAGCATTGACCCGTCAAGTCTGTCGTTCCTGCTACAAGAGCGCCGTCTCCCGGTCGAACAACTGCTCAACCATTTCGGGCGCCAATGTTTCCAACCCCTGGAGACACTAACGCCTTGATAGTGCAAAGGTCAATCTAGCGAAAACCGCTTACCAGCGGATCAGGGTCGCGCCCCAGGTGAAGCCGCCGCCCATGGCTTCGAGCATGACGAGATCGCCGGACTTGATGCGACCGTCGGCTACGGCAACGCTGAGGGCCAGGGGAACCGAGGCCGCCGAGGTGTTGGCGTGCAGATCGACGGTGCTCACGACTTTTTCGGGCGGCAGGCCAAGCTTGGCCCCTGCCCCGTCGATGATGCGCTGGTTGGCCTGGTGCGGCACGAACCAGTCGAGGTCTTCGACCGTGTAGCCGGCCTTGTCGAGCGTCGAATAGACCACGTCGGTGATCTTGCCGACAGCGTGGCGGAACACTTCCTTGCCCTGCATGTGGACATGGCCGGTGGTGCCCGTGGTGGACGGGCCGCCGTCAACGTAGAGCTTGTCCCAATGGTGCCCGTCGGAGCGCAAGGCCGAGGCCAATATGCCCTGCTCGGGGGCGTCGTCGGCCAGTTCGATCTTTTCAACCACGACAGCGCCGGCGCCATCGCCGAACAGCACGCAAGTGGTGCGGTCAGACCAGTCGAGCAGGCGCGAGAAGGTTTCGGCGCCAATCACCAGGGCGCGTGTGGCGAGGCCGTTCTTGATGTAGCTGTCGGCAGTGACCAGCGCATAGACAAAGCCAGAGCAGACGGCCTGGATATCGAAGGCCATGCCGTGGTGCATGCCCAGTTTCATCTGGACCAGCGTTGCCGCCGCGGGGAAGGTGTAATCCGCCGTGGTGGTGGCGACGATGATGAGGTCGATATCGTCAGGGGTGACGCCAGCCGCAGCCATCGCCCGGTTGGCCGCTTCCACGGCGAGATCGGAGGTAAACTGTCCTTCGGCCGCGATATGGCGCTCCTTGATTCCGACGCGCTGCTGGATCCATTCATCGGTGGTGTCCACCATGGTTGCCAGTTCGGCGTTCGTCAGGATTTTCTCGGGAAGATAGCCGCCGACGCCGCGGATAATGGTACGCGTTTTTGTCACGCCGGTTTCGCCTCAGTTAGAGATTCGGGTACTGGCGTTATCGCCTTTATCGGAAAGCGTTTCATGGTTTCGTGGATCTTGTCGAGCAGCCGGCTGTGGGCCATGTCGTAGCCCAGGTCCAGCGCGCTTTTGTAGCCGACTTCGTCCGTGCCGCCATGCGATTTGATGACGATGCCGTTCAATCCCATGAACACGCCACCGTTGACGGTGCGGGGGTCCATGCGGCGGCGCAGGGAATTGAGCGCCGACATGGCGAGCAGTGCGCCCAACCGGCTGAGCCAGGTGGCCTTGAGCGCGTTGGAGAGATAGCGGCCGACCTGGCGGGCGGTGCCTTCAGCCGTCTTGAGGGCAATATTGCCGACGAAGCCCTCGGTGACCACGACATCGACCGTCCCCTTGCCGATGTCGTCGCCTTCGACGAACCCGTGATAGGAATAGCCGGCCCCACTGGCGTCGGTCAGGATGCGGCCGGCTTCCTTGATAGATTCTAGGCCCTTGACCTCTTCGGTGCCGACGTTCAGCAGCCCGACGGTGGGCGCGTCATTGTCGAACAGGCACCGCGCCAGAGCCGAGCCCAGGATGGCGTAATCGACCAGTTGCTGTGCATCGGCACCGATGGTGGCACCGACGTCCAGCACGACGATATCGGTCCGCAACGTCGGCCAGATAGCGGCAATACCGGGGCGCGAGATGCCTTCCATGGGCCGCAGGCAGAAGGTGGCCATAGCCATCAGCGCGCCCGTATTGCCACCTGAAACGGCGACATCGGCCTCGCCGTCCTTGACGGACTGGATGGTCATCCACATCGATGATGTACCGCGGCCCTTGCGCAGGGCCTGGCTCGGCTTTTCGTCCATGGCAATCACCGTCTCGCTGTGGCGAATGACGGATGCGGCCTTGAGTGCGGGAAATTCGTCGAGCAGAGGCGTCAGCAGCTCTTGGCGGCCATGAAAGATGAACCGGGCGTTGTGACGCTCCTTGAGCGCCAGGTTTGCGCCGTGGATAACCGCTCGAGGCGCATTGTCGCCGCCCATGGCATCCACCGATATCGTGATTTTTTCGGTCATTTCAGCCCGTTCTGTACCCATGTGCCGGGGCGGTTGCGACCATATCCCAAGTGGGAGTCGGCGCAAGTCCTGGCCACGCGGGTGTGTCTAGCATTGATGCAGGGCAATCGCACTGTGGTTGGTGCAGAATATGGCGGTCAGCGCGTTGGCTCGTCGGGTTTCTTGAGTTTTGCCAGGCCAGCGAACGGGCCTGGCTCTGCTTCGCCGATTTTCAAGCCAAGCGATTCGATGCTTTCACCCGGCAGGCGTGGATACGGATCGATGGCCAAAGCCAAGGTTTCGATCATCAGGGCGCTGAGATCGACTTCCGGGCCGTCGATATGGTCGGGAAAGTCTTCGTCTTCCAGATCGACGAACACTTCGGAGCCCGGGGTCGGTTTGTGATCGGTGGGTTCGGGCAGAAACACCCGGTCAATCGGCTCATCGACCTGCTGGATGACGGGCTCGAAACTGACCACCGAAAGCTGGGAAATAGTGGCAGTCAGCCGGCCGAGCGCCCGCAGCCCGCCACGCAGGGGAGTGACGACGAGGCTGGCCTCGAACAGGGCGATGGAATGCAGCTTCAGCACGTCGGCCAAGGTCGCCCGCGTCGCTTCGTCGAGCGCCACCGAGACGGTACGGCCATTGGCGGGGAGACGATCGATCCGGACGATCGCGTCGAACAGGGGAGCGGTCGATGTACTCACGCGGCATCCTCAAATGAAATGGCCCCGCCAGTGATCTGGCTGGCCGATTGGCTGGTCAAGACGCGGTCCTGGGCAAGCAGATACTGGGCTAGCGACGCGGCATGCGGCCCCGCTTTATCATCATAGATGTTGCGGGCAAGGACCGCTTCAAGGGCCGCGGCGTCATTGCGGTCCATGGCTTCGTTCAGCGCGGCCAGCAGTCCAAAGAAGATGTTGCCCATCTTCTGGATTTTCTTGGGAACGCCCAGATCGCCGACACCCATTTCGCGAAGCGAGCGATCCATGTCCTTGAAAAACAAATCGAACACGGCCTGGCTGAATTCGCGCTGCGGGCCGGCTTCAGCGCGGAGGCGACGGAACAGCAGCGCCATGTGGAGGCTGATCATGTCGAAACGGCCCGTGACCGTATCGGGCACCTGCCATTGCGCGTAGAACACCGGCTGCCGGGATTGCGCCACAATGGTGTTATAGACGGCGTAAACCGGGCCGGAGGCTGTTTTTTTGCGGAACAGGTTAAAGATCATAGGGTTGGCTCAGCTTCATGATCGGCGCCAGGCTGGCAAAACCAGCCGCCGGGCCAATGCCAGCTTGCCAGACCGACAGTTTGGCAGCTAAACATTCGGCGGCACTTTACGCGCCACTCTTATGCCGTGCCTATAGTCGCAAGCCATCGGGAAAGTCAAATTCATGCTCCTGCGTACCGTTACCGGTTCCGTCGCGCCGCTCGCAGCAACGGCCCTGCTGGTTGTCGCGCTGGCGGCCTGCTCCAGCAGCAGTGCGCTGGTCCAGACCCGCACCCAGGGCTATGAGATTTCCGATAGCGCCATGGCGCAAATCCGGCCGGGCCAGAGCGAGCAACTGGTAACGCTGGTGCTGGGGTCGCCGCAGTCCACCAATACTTTTGGCGACCAGGCCGCCTGGTATTATGTGGAAACCAAGGTACGCCAGACCTCGTTTGGCATGACCATGATCGACTCGCGGACGGTGCTGGCGATCTATTTCGACAAGAACAAGAAGGTCGTCGACAAGGCGGTCTATGGCCTGCAGGACGGCAAGACGATCGCCATCGAATCGCGCCGGACCTCATCGTTCGGCGAGGACCGTTCGTTCGTTGACCAGATCCTGCAGTCGTTCTGATCGATAGTCCAAAAAATTAAAAGCCCCGGTGACGGGGCTTTTTATTGCCTGCAGGCCAGTGCAGGCATGCCGCAGGATTTTCGGCCTATTGCGTCTCGGTCAGATCGCTGCCGGCTTCGCGGGCGATGGCATCGAGCGTGCCATTGACCAGACCCGAGGCGTCGTCTTCGTAGAACGCCTTGGCGATGTCGACATATTCGGTGATGACGACGCGCGGCGGGATGTCCTTGCGACGGAGCAGTTCGAACGCCGCAGCGCGCAGAATAGCCCGCAGGGTGGCGTCGACGCGCTCGACCGGCCAGCCATCCGACAGCGCCCGATCGACAGCCGGATCGATATCGAGCTGGAACTTGGTGACGCCGGTGACGATCTGGCGGAAGAAATCCGCGTCGGCCGGCAGGTACTGGTCGCCCTCGACTTCGCGGCCGAGGTGGAAGGTGCCGAACTGGGAGAGCGTGTCTTCGAGCGACGCGCGACCGATGTCCATCTGATACAGCGCCTGGACGGCGGCCAGTCGCGCCGCGCCGCGCTGGTTGGCGGGGCGTTCGGCCTTGGGGTCGCGTTTGGGGGCGTCAGCCATGAAGAGCACTCTGGATTGGGGCGAAGGGCATCGCCCAAGCGGCAAGGGCTCACCCCATAGTCGGGTCGGCGGCCAGTTTCAACAGTTTAGCCGCGCAATGCTCGCATGAAGCCCGGCAGGAGCTGTCGACAATCAGTCCTTGTCGTCAAAACCGCCCTGCCCTTCGGCAAGCTCGACCAGGAAATTGCGGAAATCGTCGGCTGCGGAAAAGTTTTTGTAGACCGAGGCGAAGCGCACGAACGCCACGTCATCGAGGCTCTTGAGGCCTTCCATGACGTATTCACCAATCTGGTCGGAGGTGACCTCGACATCGCCCTGGCTTTCGAGCTGGCGGACGATGCCCGAAATCATGCGTTCGGTGCGATCGGGCTCGACGGTGCGCTTGCGCAAGGCAGTATAGACCGAGCGCGCCAGCTTCTCGCGATCGAACGGCACCTTGCGGCCACTCTTCTTGATGACGGTCAGCTCGCGCAGTTGCACGCGCTCGAAAGTGGTGAAACGGCCACCGCATCCATTACAGACGCGGCGGCGGCGTATGGCACCTGAATCTTCGGTCGGGCGGCTGTCCTTGACCTGCGTATCGTCGTTGCCGCAATAGGGACAGCGCATCGGCCGGCCTTACAGGCCGTAGATCGGGAAACGGTCGGTCAGGGTTTTGACCTTGCCGCGGACCTGGGCTTCGACGGCGCCGTTATTGTCCTCGCCATTGGCGTTCAGCCCATCAAGCACTTCAATGATGAGTTCGCCAATCTGCTGGAACTCGGCTTCGCCGAAACCGCGCGAGGTGCCGGCCGGCGTGCCGAGACGGACGCCCGAGGTGATGGCGGGCTTTTCGGGATCGAACGGCACGGCATTCTTATTGCAGGTAATGCCGGCGCGCTCGAGCGCTGCTTCGGTCGCCTTGCCGGTCAGGCCCTTGGGGCGCAGATCGACCAGCATCAAATGGTTGTCGGTACCGCCGGTGACGATGTCGACGCCACCCTTGACGAGGGTTTCGGCCAAAATCCTAGCGTTGGCGACGACCTGCGCGGCATAGGCCTTGAACGACGGGTCGAGCGCTTCCTTGAAGGCAACCGCCTTGGCGGCGATGACGTGCATCAGCGGGCCGCCCTGGATGCCGGGGAAGATGGCCGAGTTGATCTTTTTGGCGATGGCTTCATCATCGGTCAGAATCAGGCCGCCGCGAGGTCCGCGCAGGGTCTTGTGGGTCGTCGTGGTCGCCACATGGGCATGGGGGAACGGGCTCGGATAAACGCCGCCGGCGACCAGTCCGGCCACGTGGGCCATGTCGACGAACAGGATCGCCCCGACTTCATCGGCGATGGCGCGGAACGCTGCCCAGTCCATGACGCGCGAATAGGCGGAGAAACCGGCGACGATCATCTTGGGGTGGTGTTCGTGGGCCAGCTGGCGCACCTGGTCCATGTCGACGCGACCGTCCTGCTGGCGCACGCCATACTGGATGGCGTTGAACCATTTGCCGGACTGGTTGGGCTTGGCGCCATGGGTCAAATGTCCGCCGGCGTCGAGCGACATGCCGAGGATGGTATCGCCGGGCTGGATCAGCGCCTGATAGACGCCCTGGTTGGCCTGCGAGCCGGAGTTGGGCTGAACATTGGCAAAGCCGACGCCGAACAACTGCTTGGCGCGCTCGATGGCGAGCGTCTCGGCGACGTCCACATATTGGCAGCCGCCATAATAGCGACGCCCGGGGTAGCCTTCGGCGTATTTATTGGTGAGAACCGAGCCCTGGGCCTCAAGCACAGCCTGCGACACGATGTTTTCCGAGGCGATGAGCTCGATCTCGCCCTGCTGGCGACCGAGTTCGTGACCGATGGCAGCAGCCAGTTCCGGATCGGTCTGGGCGACGGAATTGGAAAAGAACTTGGGGAACAGCGGAAGGGACGTGACTGCGCTCATGGGGCTACCTCCGGGCAATCCCAACATGTTGTGTCGGGATGGTGATCTGAGCGCAGCCTCTAGCACAATGCGCCCCCTGTTTCCAAGCGTTCAACGAGAGACACAACGCCGCGAGCAGGCAACCACCTTGGGCGTCTTTGCATTATACCGCCAGAGACCGGACCACCCGGCCGCGGGGAGGCACAGGAGACTAATAATGAGCAAGTTTACAGCAGGGCTGACGGCAGCCGCAATCACGGGCCTGATGGCCATCAGCAGCGTTATTCCAGCGCAGGCACAGATTCTTGCGCCAAAGAGCGGCCCATCGGAGGCTGACCGTGACCGCGTGGTGCAGACCTTCTGCCAGCGCAATCCGCGCGACCGCGATTGCCGCACCTATTCGCGCGATCGTTGGGACGACCGTGACTACGACCGCTTCTATGGTCGTAACCGCAGCGGTCTGGACAATATCGCGTCGGGCCTGTTCGGCTTCGGTTTCGGTGCCATCGTCGGCGGCGCCCTTGCCAACCAGAACAACAATAACAATGGCTACAACGGCGGCGGTGATCGCGTGATCAGCGGCCCAGGCTATGGTTACAACCATGTCGACGCCTGCTACGCACGCTATCGCTCGTACGACGAACGCACCGATACCTTCCTCGGCAACGACGGCTATCGCCACCGCTGCAACCTCTAGTTCGTTCCGGTAAAATCTAATCCGAGCGCCGCGCACAAAATGCGCGGCGCTTTTTTTGTATCGTGCAAACAAAAACGCCTCCCACGAAGGGAGGCGCTTTGTTTTTTGGCAGAACCGGATCAGGCGTCGTTGAAGGTTACTTTGCCCTGCTTGTCGAATTCATAGACGTCGTCGCGGAAACTGACGGTGCCCTGACGATTGGCCCACGCGGTAATGTAGGTCGTGTGGATCGGCACCTTCGCCTGGCACTCGACATCGAGGCGCTGCAGCGAGTCGAAGGTCTGGTCGACCTTGCTCTGATCCCAATCGCCATTGTCGCGCAACAGCCAGCTGACCAGCTGGTTGACGCCCTCGACGCGCACGCAGCCCGACGAGTGAAAACGCGCGTTTTCGCCGAACAGGGCCTTGGAGGGGGTGTCGTGCAGATAGCAATCATAGGGATTGTAGAAATTGATCTTGCAGTGGCCCATGGAATTGGCGGCGCCGGGCTCCTGGCGATACATGTAGTTGACCTGCTGGTCAGTGATAGCCGCCCAGTTGATCGTTGAGGGATCAACTTTGGCCCCCGCTCCGTCGTAGATGAATATGTTCTGCTCGGTCAGGTAATTGGGGTTTTCCATCATGTACTTCGTCAAGTCCTGGCGAACCAGCGACTTGGGAACGTGCCAATAGGGATTGAAATTGATCTGGCTGACCTTGGAGGCCATGATCGGGGTGGCGCGTTCGACGCGACCGACCACTGCGGTGTGACGCTGCTCGACCATGCCGTCGTTGACAGCCTCGATCGTGGCGGCTGGGATGTTCACCACCACATAGCGTGGGTTGAGATTGGCGGCCATGCTCTGGACGCGCGTGAAATTCAGATACAGCTGCTGCAGGCGGTCCTGCGCCGAAACATTCATGGCGTACCAGGTGGGCTCGTCGACCTGGCCATTGAGCACCAGGCCATGACGCGCCTGGAAGTTGCGCACACCGGCGTCGGTCGCTGCATCAAAGACGTCGTTGACGTTCTCGACCATCGGCATGTCGCCCGACGAAATCAGGCGGCGCTTAAGCTGGATGGCAGCCTGATGGCTTTTGCCGAGGCCCAGATTATAGGCTTCCTGGGGGATCTCTTCCCAGCCGCCGGCGGCAACGAAGGGCTCGTACTGGGAAATCGCCAGCTGCAGATTATACACCGTGTCGAACGACAGGATCGGCTCGTTGGTGGCGATCAGCGCCTGGGCGTTCATCGAATTGCCGTTGGTGTCGGCTTCCCGCAGCACGCGATTGCGGTCGAACATATCCCAGATCGACCCGCTTTCCTGCGCGCGCAATGCCGTCGGCAAAGCCAAGGAAGCGCCTGCAAGAGCCGAATACTGGAGGAGAGAACGTCGATTTAGCCGCATAGAGTCACCCGAAATTTGCTGCCACCGCAGGGCGGATTTTACCATCGCATCTGCCAGCTCACAACGCCGTCAAGCGCAAGTGAAGCTGTTCAGACTTTGGGAACCATGAATACGCGAGAAAAGGTTTCGAACCACGTAACGAGGGCAATCACTTTTGTTTGCGGCAGAAATGCGAATGACTTGGGAGGCAACGCGATAAGCGCCCTGACCTGTTGCGGCATAGCAACAGGTGGGCGCAGCGCAGTGAGGCGGGTGGCGATCAACTCCCCCGGGGTAAGGCCCTACAGCTTGTAGAGGACCTGATCTACCCAGAAGCGTTCAAGGCGGGCCAAAGCCTTGTTGAGGCCATCGAACTCGTCATCGCCCAGGCCACCGACCTTGGCGATCGATTGCATGTGGCGATCGTACAGCTCGTCGATCACTTCGGCGACTTCTTCGCCCTTCGGGCTGAGCTTGATGCGGACCGAGCGGCGATCGGAACGCGAGCGTTCCTGGAAGATGTAGCCGGTTTCGACCAGTTTCTTGAGATTATACGAGACGTTCGAACCGAGGTAATAGCCGCGTGTCCGCAACTCGCCGGCAGTCAGTTCGGCATCGCCGATGTTGAACATCAGCAGGGCCTGGACCGGATTGATGTCGTCCCAGCCCATGCGGTCGAACTCGTCCTTGATCAGGTCGAGGAGCCGGCGATGCAGCCGTTCGACCCGCGTCACCGCTTCGAGATACTGCGGCTTCAGGCTCTGTGGACGGTCCGAAACGATGGCCTCGGCTGCGTTGGATTTGATCGCCATGTATGCCTCACTGTTGCTCAGTCTGTGCGATTTTTCGCATCTCATGAGGCTAAACTACGGCCTGCCGACTAAGATCCACCTAAGCCGCGTGATTAAGAGCATGTTACTGGAAAGCAATGAGAATTTGGCTTAATTCTTTGTATAAGCGTGCAAGGAAATCGTAACCCTAAGCGGGTGTGAACGCTTTTTCAGTCGGCGGCGCGGGCGCGGCTGATACGAATGCTGAGAACGAAAATC
>Ga0247806_10000160_pt1 | contig 45101 bp, 37 predicted proteins | sample UWRJL059202B1_FD_179935 | JGI IMG/M metagenome (GOLD analysis project Ga0247806, IMG submission 179935) | Plant litter microbial communities from Arlington Agricultural Research Station in Wisconsin, United States - UWRJ-L059-202B-1 | ecosystem: Environmental > Terrestrial > Plant litter >... | reverse complement strand
CCAGGACAAACCGATGCCAAAGCCCGACAGCAGCAGGCGCTTGGGTCCGGACTCAAGCTCGTTGTTGATCCGCGCGGTCATGGTTACCGGCAACGACGCGCCGCTGGTATTGCCGAAGTCACGCAATGTGGACGGTACCTTCTCCACGGGGAGTGCCAGCTTCTTGCGGATGGTTTCATTGATCATCCGGTTTGCCTGATGGAATACAAAGTAATCCACTTCATCCTTGCTGATGTTGGCGTATTCCAGCAGCGCCTCGACGGCCGGAGGCACACGTTGGGTGGAGAAACTCAGGACAGCGGTGCCATCCAGTTGCAGGTCCACTGCGCGATGCCAGTAATCGTTTTCGTCGGCACGATAAGGAATCAGGTGCTGCATGCTGACCGGCTCGCGGTGGCCGCCGACTGGCAGAATAATTGCCTTGTGGCCACTGCCATCGCTGTTGAGGTCGAAGTACATCGGTGGGGCGCTTTCGTCGAACTCAAGAGCGGTGGCCGTGCCTGCATCGGAAAATATCGGGTCGTCGAGGGATGCTGCACGATCGCCTACCAGCACCAGGCCTTTCTTGACCCCGCCAGCGGAGATCATCGAGCCCAACAGGTTGATCCCGAACGGATAGCCGGAGCAGCCCAGGTTGACGTCGAACGCAACCGTGGAGTGCTGCAGGCCCAGACGGTCCTGGAGGATGATCGCGGTGCCCGGGATCAGGTAATCCGGAGACTGTGTGACGACGATCAGGGCGTCGATTTCTTCTTTCTTCCAGCCCAGGGTCTCGATCAGTTTTTCCGCCGCATCAAACGCCAGATCGGAAAAGCACTGCCAATCCTGCGCCTTGCGGCGGAACTCGATACCGATGTTACGCACCAGGCGCTCGCGCTCCGGACGAATCTGCGGTCGGCAGTCAACCAGGTTTGAGACGATGCCTTTTGGGACACAAGTAGTCATCCCGGCGAATCTGACGTTTTTCAGCGTGGACTTAGGCATAGATGATCAGGCCGCCAGTTTGTAGAGGTCTGCAACGGTCACTGCTTCATGCAGGTGATCGCCGGTAATGACTTTCTTGTATTCCATGTCGAACATCACGATCACACCCAAGGCTGCGAGAGAGTCCCACTCGGCGAGGCTACGCAGTTCGGTTTCCATGGTCAGCACTACTGGCACTTGGAAGTCAGTCGCGGCCAGCAGGTCTTCGATAAATTTTTCTTGGTTCATGTCGCTACTCCGGTAATAAAAACTGCCTTGGGCATTGGTTCAAACGTGCGAGCTTATATGTAGCTAGTGCCTTCATTGGCAGCGTTTCGACCGAACTCGCGGATGATCGATACGATTTTTTCGATATCTGTTGCCTGCAGATCCGGATAGATCGGCAAGCAGATAACCTTGCGGGCTATTTCCTCTGCTTCAGGTGTCGGGTGTCGCCGTAGCGAATCGACTTCCTGATAGGCCGCCATGTCAGTAATAAGCGGATAAAAATAGCGCCGCGCAAAAATGTTCTGCTCTTTCAGGGCCTCGTACAGCTCATCCCTGGTCAGCGGATACTCATCCTCTACCAGCATCGGCAGGTAGGCGTAATTGCAGACGCCATCCTGATTCATCGCCTGCAGGCGTAACCCTCTTGTCGAGGCCAGCGCTGCGCGGTAGGCCTGATCAATGGCCTGGCGTTTTTCCAGGGCTTGATCAATGTACTTGAGCTGCAGCAGGCCAAAAGCAGCATTGATTTCGCTCATCTTGCCGTTGATGCCGGCAGTGACTACCGTCACTTCATCAACGAAACCGAAATTGCGCAGCTGATCCACGTGTTCCTTGGTCTCGGCGTCGGGGCTGATAATCGCGCCGCCCTCAAAGGTGTTGAATACCTTGGTGGCATGCAGGCTCAGCACACTCAGATCGCCGTGACGCAAAATACTGCCCTGCGCATCCTGAACACCGAAGGCATGGGCTGCGTCATAAATGACCCGCAGACCGTGGGCATCGGCAATGGCCTGGATGGCCTGCATATCACACGGATTGCCGTAACAATGCACCGGCATGATGGCGGTGGTTTTCGGCGTGATCGCCGCTTCTATCTTCTTCGGGTCGAGATTGAACGTCAGCGGGTCAATGTCGACGAATACCGGCGTCAATCTGTTCCATACCAGCGCGTGGGCCGTGGCCACGAAGGAGTAGGGCGTCGTGATCACCTCGTTTTCGATTCCCAGCACTTGCAATGCTGTAATCAGCGCAGTCGTACCGTTGTTAAAGAGCGAAAGGTGCTGCACGCCCAGGTAGTCAGCCAGCGCGGTTTCCAGTTGCTGATGAAAAGGTCCATTGTTGGTCAGGCGCTTGCTCTGCCATATCTGTTCCAGATACGGCATGAACTCCTCCAAGGGAGGGAGCAGAGGGCTGGTCACCGGGATGATTCTGTCCATTTAAATCACTACTTTTCTCAGGGCCGGATTCCGGCAGCCACATCGAGCACAGCAGCTCTGCTCTCTTCAGTCATCGGCTGTAAGCGCCAATAAATTAACGTTGTGTGAAATTTCTTTTTCTTATGCAAGACATCGGCCAATTTTTTTGGCGCTTGTCCGTTTTGGAGGAGCGGTCGGACGTGTTTATTGACTGCCTACAGCCGCTATTTCTTGTGTTTAGTTGAAAGATTCAACGGGAACACCTGGAGCGCTTGAAATCCCGAACAACCGATGCGTATTTTGTACACCTAGCCGCCAACGGCCTGCATGAAGAGGAAGGATTCGAGTCATGACCAGCAATGGCCATAGTTCACTCGCTCAGCGTTTGAGCGGGATTGATGAAATTGAATGCGTCACGCCGGATTTGAACGGCGTACCCCGAGGCAAGGTCATGACTGGCCAGGGCTTTATGGAGGGGCGGCGCCTGCAGATGGCGCGTGGCGTGTTGCTGCAATGCATCATGGGCGGTTACCCACCGTCGCGTTTCTATGGCAGCGACGACGGCGACGTGGCAATCAGTCCCGACCCTCGGCATGTTTATCCCTTGCCCTGGAGCACCGAGCCCCGAGCGCTGGTTATTTGTGATGTCGAGGAACTGGGCGGTGGCGGGTGCAGCCTGTCCACCCGTCAGCAGCTGAAAAACATGATCGCTCGTTACGCCGAGCGCGGCCTTGCACCGGTGGTCGCCACCGAACTTGAGTTTTTCGTGTTCGCGCCCAATCCGGATCCTGCCCAGGCGTTCCAGCCACCCAAGGGGCTGGATGGTCGACGCGAGGACGGCCACTCTGCCTTCAGCATCAGTTCCAATAACGGTCTGCGGCCGTTTTTCAGCGAGGTATATCGATGCATGGCGGCGCTGGGTTTGCCTCGCGACACGTTCATGCACGAAATGGGCGTCAGCCAGTTTGAAATCAACCTGTGGCACGGCGACCCTTTGCTGCTGGCGGATCAAACGTTTCTGTTCAAACACCTGCTCAAGGAAGTCGCCCTCAAGCACGGCCTGATTGCCGTCTGCATGGCCAAGCCCCTGGCGCATACGGCGGGCAGCTCTATGCACATCCATCAAAGCGTGGTGGACGCTGCTACGGGATTGAACGTATTCAGTGACGAAGCAGGGCACGCGACCTCGGCATTCAGGCACTTCATTGCCGGGCAGCAGGCCTGCATGGCTGATTTCACGGCACTCTTTGCGCCGAATGTGAATTCCTATCAGCGGCTGTGCCATCCGTTCGCGTCGCCCAACAACGCCTGCTGGTCCCATGACAATCGCGCCGCCGGCTTGCGCATCCCCGCCAGTGCGCCAGCAGCGCGCCGGGTGGAAAACCGCTTGCCGGGGGCGGATGCCAATCCTTATCTGGCCATCGCCGCCAGCCTTGCTGCGGGCCTTTACGGCATGGAGCGTGAGCTTGAGCCGAGCGCGCCCGTTCAAGGTGAGATAGAGGTGCCGGACGATTTGTCATTGCCATGTACCTTGCATGCCGCTCTGGAGCGTCTGAAACGCAGTCAGTTGGCCAAGGAACTGTTTGGTCACGAATTCATCGAAGGCTACATCGCCTCGAAGAGCATGGAACTGACCAGTTTCCTCGATGAAATTACCCCCTGGGAGCGGCGAGTTCTGGCTGCTCAGGCTTAATACGCTGTTTCGGCGTCACCCATTCTGGTGACGCCCTATTTTTGGAAAGTCGATGCGTCAAATCTGGAAGTCTTTTCAAGGTCTCTATTTCGCCTCGCTGATGATGTTGATCGGCTCGGGTCTTTTGAGCACTTACCTTGCGTTGCGTCTGTCTGCCGATCAGGTGGATGGTCTGTGGATCGGTGCCCTGATGGCGGCGAACTATTTCGGGCTGGTGCTGGGCGGTAAAGTCGGACACCGGCTGATCGGCCGGGTCGGGCATATTCGCGCTTACGCCACGTGCGCCGGTGTGGTGGGCGCGGCGGTGCTGGGCCTGGGGTTGATCAACTGGCTACCGGCCTGGTTGTTTCTGCGGATGATCGTCGGCCTGGGGATGATGTGTCAGTACATGGTCATCGAGAGCTGGCTCAACGAGCAGGCGGCGGCCAAGCAGCGAGGCATGGTGTTCAGTGGCTACATGATCGCGTCCTATCTGGGGCTGGTGCTGGGGCAGCTGATTCTGGTGCTCCATCCGGGATTGGGGCCGGAACTGCTGATGCTGGTGGCACTGTGTTTCGCCCTGTGTCTGGTGCCAGTGGCCATGACCCGCAGCATCCACCCTGCGCCATTGCATCCAGCGCCTCTGGAGCCGCGGTTCTTTATCAGTCGGGTGCCACAGTCACTGACCACCATTCTCGGCGCCGGTCTGATGATCGGGTCTTTTTATGGTCTGGCGCCTTTGTATGCGGCGCAGCAGGGCTTATCCACCGAGCATGTCGGTATGTTCATGGGGACCTGTATTTTGGCTGGCCTGCTGGTGCAGTGGCCATTGGGGTTGCTGTCGGATCGCTATGACCGTGCCAAGCTGATGCGTGCTTTCGCCGGTATGTTGGCGGTGGCCGCATTGCCCCTTGCAGTGCTGCCGAGCATGCCGCTGGAAGCGTTGTTCGTTGTGGGCTTCATCGCGTCAATGATCCAGTTCAGCCTCTACCCGCTCGCCGTGGCATTTGCCAATGACCACGTCGAAGCCGAACGCCGAGTGTCGTTGACCGCCATGTTGCTGATGACCTTCGGTATTGGCGCGAGCATCGGCCCGCTGGCCGCTGGCGCACTGATGCAAATGCTCGGCAGTAACATGCTCTACGCATTCGTCAGCTTCACGGCGTTCGTGCTGGTGCTGCTGATTCGTCCGAAAGCCGTCACGCACCTGCACCAGGTCGACGACGCACCGCTGCACCACATCGCGATGCCAGACAGCATGTCCAGCTCACCTCTGGTAGTGGCGCTGGATCCGCGTGTTGACGAGCAGGTGGTGCAGGACCAGATGCAGACAGCTGTCGAGCCAGTGGTTGAACCTGTGGCTGAGCCGGAGCCTGAAGAGGTTGCTGTGGCCACGCCTGTGGAAGATGAAGAGATCAACCGGCCTTAGGTACCGCACGATCTCCCTGTGGGAGCGAGCTTGCTCGCGAAGAGGCCGGGGTTCTCAAGGACTTGTTCAAGCTTGTACATCGCCTTCGCGAGCAAGCTCGCTCCCACAAAAAACATCAGCATCTGCACAGGCGGTAAATAGGTGTCTTTAACATCGGATCGCGGGCAAGCGCGCTCCTACAGGGGTCGGCTCCAACAAAAAAGGCGATCACGCATTTCTGCGTGATCGCCTTTTTCACATCAGCCAGCTGTCAGAAGTCGTCGTCTTTATCGAAGCGACGGGCTTCGCGCTGTAGCTGATAGACGAAGCGTTCAACCTGACGCTGGACCAGCCCGCTCATGTTATGAAAGCGCACGCCCGCGAAGGTGGTGTTAACCCTTTCTTCGAAGTGCAGGTAGCGCAGTTCCACCGGGGCGGTCATGGTGCCGAAGGGCAATTGGGCGACGAAGCGTTCGTACACCTGGCCCAGCTGCATACGCTCAGACAGGTCGCCTTCAAAACGCAGCTTGCAGCCGGTCGCGGAGATGTCCAGCAGTTTGCCAGCCAGGGGAAATTTGAGTCGGTCGCCACCCATCTCGACGCTCACCAGTTGGGCGAGTTTGAGTGCGGCGCGAAACGCATTGCGGCGCTGGTGGTAAATGACTTCGTCTGGCATTGCGCCGCGATACAGGCGCTGGCCGTCCACTTCGACAATGGACATTTCGCCGCTGCTTTCCCAGGCGATACGCACGCCGTCGTGAAAGCCCTCGACACGGTAGGCCTCGCCGTTCGACAGGTATTTTTCGCCGTCGCGCGGGATCATTTCGTCCAAGGCAATGACATGGCTATCGCGATCAACTTCGATCAAGTAGCTCTGAAAGCGTTGGGTGCGCTCATGAAAGGTGATGATCAGCGGATCATGACTTTCAAGAAGCAGCCGCAAGTTGGCGGCAATTTCCAAAGGGGTATTGAGAACCTTTGGGGGCTGCGGAGCATCTTCCGCGCTTGAGCCATTCACTTTTTCCATCTCCAGGCAAAATACGACAGCAACGCGATGGCAGGCATTTTGCCAGCATGCAAGGCGCCTTGATACAGAAAATTACGCTTGGCTTAACGGGCGTGGTCTTGCCCGGCCTGAGGTCGATCCCCGGCTGTCATACAGCGTTGGACTGTCACCCGTCAGTATTTGTAATTGATGGGCAGTAGCCATCTGCTGCATCTTGATCGAGCCGCCATTTTGCTCGTTCAATGCCTGGCATTCAACAATCAGCGCGCTCAACTCATCACCCGCGGTGATCAGTGTTTCGCCCAGAGACGAGTTCTTGGCGAGTTCCAGCAGACCTTTGCGGTCGGGACTCAAGCCAAGGCCACTGAGTATCTGGCTGCGCTTGCGGCCATGCTGCTCAAGCAGAATCACCAGCGCCTGTTTCTGCGCCAGGATGTGCTCCATCTCGATCATGTCGCGACCGTGAAGGGCCAGAGATTCGGCACGGAGCAGCTCCAGCAGTTGCTGGGCCGGGGCCATGTCGTCGGTGATCAATTGCAGCAAATTAGTATCTTGCATCGCATGCTCTGGTTTTTAAGCGTCCAGAAGTTCCAGCGCGAGCAGTGGGCTAGCGTTGGGCTTCGAAATTAAGCATCTTGCTGGCGACACGGTTGCTGTCTACCTGATAGCTGCCGTCGGCAATTGCCTGTTTCAACTCGGCTACACGAGCGCTATTGACGGTTGGCAAGTCTTTGAGCTTGTCAGTGATCTTTTGCAACTGTTGAGCCTCACCACTCAGGTGAACGGACTCACCCGCACTACCGGTCTTTTCCAAGGCGCCGGTCGCAGCCGACGACTCTGTCTTTCCTGCTTCTTTGGCGCCAGCGGTGCGATTTGTACCGCTCACCGGTGTTGCGCTGTTCAGTCTGTTGAAATCAATGACCATGATAAAAATCCTCTGGGTAGTTGGACGCTTGCCATGGTTTCGACCAGATCCGGGGAAACTTTAGCCATAAATGTGAAAACCACGTGACGAGCACGGAGAATTGACCTCACTTGTATGGACTTGTTTCGCAGTCTAGGAAAAACAAGCGTTTGCCGCCAGTGGATTGTCAGCTCACATCGGCGCCTCCACCTGACCAGCACCCGTGATATTGGCCTTGATGACTCGTTTTGAATTCAGGTTGCGCACGCGTATTTGCTCGTTGAAAGCCCCGTCAGACAGGGCCTCGCCCGGCATCCGCACGGAAATGCTGCCGCTGCGCGCGGTAATCACCACCTGGTCGCCCTTGTGAACCATCTGCGGCTGCTCAAGAAAGGTCGGCGCGATGATCTGATCGATAACCGTTGGTCGGAGAACTTTCTGCCCTACGGCCTGATCCATGGCGGAAAGGAAGCCTTGACCCAGCTGCCCGATATCTCGTTCGCGCATGGCAACATCGTCTTCGCTGACGATTGCATCGCGCTTGAGGGGGCGAATCGCTGTTACCACATTGCGAAAAAGCCGCACCTCGGCGGGCACGAACACTGTCCAGGGCGACGAACCTTCACAGCGCACACGCACGCTGACACGGCCAACCGGGCGCGGGCTTTGCAGCGCGGCTGTCAATTCCTTGTCGCAATAGGCCATGCGCATACGAGGGTCTAGCTGGCGGACTTCGATTTCATAACGGCCTTCGATTTGGCTCGTCGAGAGATAGTCTTCAACTGTGAATTCAAGAAACCCCTGCGTGACGCCGATAAGCTGTTCAGGCAATGTGAAACTCTCGGCGCGGCTGTATCCCGTGATGCTTGAAAGACACAGCAACATCAGTGCGCTCCACAGGCTGAGCGTGTGAGTTGTCGAGTGTCGGGAAAATGTCGTTTTGGTCTTCATAACGTATAAATAGCAAGGCCCGTGCCGCATACCTGATTCAGGCTGTGGTGATCGGTTGCTTTGAAATGGGGAGTCGGAGCATGGCCGGTGTAATGGATTCGGTGAACCAGCGCACGCAGTTGGTTGGGCAGAATCGCCTTGAGCTGTTGTTGTTCCGTCTTGACGGCAAACAACTGTATGGGATCAACGTATTCAAGGTGAAAGAGGTGCTGCAATGCCCGAAACTCACCGTGATGCCTAAATCCAATCGGATCGTGCGCGGTGTGGCGAATATTCGCGGTGGGACCATCCCGATCCTCGATCTGGCCATGGCGACGGGCTTGCCGGGGCAGACGTCCCTGGACCATGCCTTTGTGATCATTACTGAATACAACACCAAGGTTCAGGGGTTTCTGGTGCACTCGGTCGAGCGCATCGTGAACATGAACTGGGAAGAGATTCATCCACCACCCAAGGGCACGGGTCGTGATCACTACCTGACGGCGGTGACGCGGGTCGATAACCAGCTGGTGGAAATCATCGACGTCGAGAAGATCCTTTCCGAAGTAGCGCCGACGTCCGAAGCGGTGTCCGTGGGCGTCATTGATGAGGCAACCCATCACAAGGCGGTTTCCCTAAGGGTGCTGACCGTTGATGATTCGTCGGTGGCGCGTAAACAGGTTAGCCGGTGCCTGCAGACCGTCGGGGTTGAAGTGGTTGCACTCAACGACGGGCGTCAGGCGCTGGACTACCTGAAAAAGCTGGTCGCTGACGGCAAAAAGCCGGAAGAAGAGTTTTTGATGATGATTTCCGACATCGAGATGCCGGAAATGGACGGTTACACGCTGACCTCCGAGATTCGCGATGATCCACGAATGCAAAAGCTGCACATCGTTTTGCATACTTCCCTGTCGGGTGTGTTCAATCAGGCTATGGTGAAGAAAGTTGGCGCGGATGATTTCCTTGCCAAGTTCAGACCTGATGACCTGGCGGCAAGAGTCGTGGACAGAATCAAGGCGGCAGACAACAGCTAGGGGCGTATCGCTCCTGGTGGTTTTATATGATTTGAGAGGCGGCACTTTGGCTACGGGTAATTTGGATTTCGAGCAGTTCCGGGTCTTTCTGGAAAAAGCCTGTGGCATCCTCTTGGGTGAAAACAAGCAGTACCTGGTATCCAGTCGTCTTAACAAGCTGATGGAGCAGCAGGGTATCAAGACCCTGGGCGAGCTGATTCAGCGTATTCAGACCCAGCCGCGCAGTGGTTTGCGTGAGCAGGTGGTGGATGCAATGACGACTAACGAAACCTTGTGGTTTCGCGATACGTATCCGTTCGAAGTCATGAAGAACAAGGTTTTGCCGGAAGCGATCAAGGCCGCTCCGAATCAACGCCTGCGCATCTGGTCGGCGGCCTGTTCCTCGGGCCAGGAACCTTATTCGCTGTCGATGACGATTGATGAGTTCGAGCGCAGCAACCCGAGCCAGCTCAAGAGCGGCGCGCAGATCGTGGCAACCGATCTGTCCGGGCTGATGCTGACCAACTGCAAATCCGGTGAGTACGACAGCCTGGCCATCGGCCGCGGCCTGTCGCCGGACCGCTTGCAGCGTTACTTCGACGTCAAGGCGCCGGGGCGTTGGGCGGTCAAGGCACCGATCAAGAGTCGCGTGGAGTTTCGCGCGTTCAATCTATTGGACAGCTATGCCAGCCTGGGCAAATTCGACATCGTGTTCTGCCGCAACGTGTTGATCTATTTTTCGGCTGAAGTGAAAAAAGACATCCTGCTGCGCATCCACGGCACTCTCAAGCCAGGTGGCTACCTGTTCCTGGGAGCCTCCGAAGCGCTCAATGGTTTGCCTGATCACTACCAGATGGTGCAGTGCAGCCCGGGGATTATTTACCAGGCTAAGTAAGGCGTTTGGTTGGAAGAAAAAAGGGACCTTCGGGTCCCTTTTTTGTTTTTGGGGCAATGATCGAGAAGTGTTTTGTATCCGCCATCGCCATCGCGAGCAAGCTCGCTCCTACAGTTTTCAGTGATCTGTAGGAGCGCGCTTGCCCGCGATGACGCCGGTACAAACTCAGCAGAACTATCGCCGAACACTGGCAACTTTACGGCACCTCCCTTGCCGCTTGCCTCCTTCCAAGCGGAAATCCATTGCCGCTTTTCTGGCATTCGCCTTGCCACCATTGCCGCAAAGCCCCTGAAACATGGCGTTTCAAGAAGTGGCACGCGGTTTGCTATGTCTCTGCTAAGCAAAACCAGTTACGACAATCTGGTCATCCGGCAAAGGTTTCCCGACATGAGCATCAACTTCGATAAAGCGTTAGGCATTCATGAAAAAGCCCTGAGCTTTCGCGCCCAGCGTGCCGAGGTGTTGGCCAACAACATCACCAACGCCGATACGCCGAATTACAAGGCTCGTGATCTGGAGTTCTCATCGGTATTGGCTGCTGAAAGCGACAAGGTCAAGAACGGCACGTTCGCGCTGAACAAGACCAACAGCCGCCATATCGAAGCTGAAGGCGTGGGCAATACCGATGGCAGCCTGCTTTATCGCACACCGTCGGCACCTTCTCTGGACCAGAACACCGTTGATGCTCAAGTCGAAAGCGCCAACTACGCGGAAAACGCCGTGGGCTTTCAGGCCAGCTTCACCCTGCTCAACAGCAAATTCAAAGGGCTGGTTGCAGCCCTCCGCGGAGAGTAATTCATGTCTCTAGCCAACGTTTTCAATATTGCCGGCAGCGGCATGAGTGCTCAAACCACTCGATTGAACACCACCGCCAGTAACATCGCCAACGCCGAGACCGTGTCTTCGAGCATGGACCAGACGTATCGCGCGCGGCACCCGGTGTTCGCCACCGTGTTCCAGCAAAGCCAGACGGGCGGCGGTTCGCTGTTCCAGGAGCAAGGCGAAGCAGGGCAGGGCGTGCAGGTTAACGGCATCATCGAAGACACTTCGAACCTCGAAGCGCGCTACGAACCCAATCATCCTTCCGCCGATCAGAACGGGTACGTCTACTACCCGAACGTGAACGTCGTCGAAGAAATGGCCGACATGATCTCTGCCAGTCGGTCCTTCCAGACCAACGCGGAAATCATGAACACCGCCAAAACCATGATGCAGAAAGTACTGACTCTGGGTCAGTGATGAGGCGCGAACAAAATGGCTATTGATACCGACGTTAAAACAACGCTGCTCAATTCTCTGCAGAACCCGACGCCGACTGCGACCAAGTCCAATGACGCGCTGGGCAAGGATGCTTTCCTGCAGCTTCTGGTTACACAGATGAAGAACCAGAACCCGCTCGATCCACAGGACAACTCAGAGTTCGTGGCTCAGCTGGCACAGTTCAGCAGCCTGGAAAGCATGCAGAACCTGACCTCGACCGTGGACACCATTGCTGCCAGCTACCAGTCGTCGCAGGCATTGCAGGCTTCCTCGCTGGTTGGTCGTTCGGTGATCGTCAACGCAGGTTCGACCGCCGTTGATACCACCAAGGGCATGGCAGGTACTGTCGTGGTGCCGTCTGCCAGTAGCGTAACGTCGGTGAAGATCTACGACTCGGCAATGAATGTGGTCAAGACCGTCGATCTGGGCACCCAGAGCGCCGGCAACGCCGCCTTTACCTGGGACGGCAAGAATGATGCGGGGGAAACCCTGGCGTCGGGCAACTACAGCTTCATTGCTACGGGCTCGCTGGATGGTACCCCCACCAACCTGGCTACTTATCTGCCTGCAACGGTCAACAGTGTGACGACCGGGGTGAATGGCGGGGCTATGACGCTTAATCTGGCGGGCGGTCAATCCATCGCCTTGTCCGCAGTACAAACCATCGGAATTTAGAGCCGACTCGACGGCGAAGGAGTGTTACATGTCATTCAATATCGGTCTTAGTGGGCTCTATGCTGCAAACAAAAGCCTGGACGTAACCGGCAACAACATTGCCAACGTTGCAACCACTGGCTTTAAAGCTTCTCGTGTGGAGTTCGCTGACCAGTACGCGCAGTCCATCCGTGGTACTTCGGGCCAGACCAACGTCGGCAGCGGTGTAACTACAGCCGCAGTGTCCCAACAGTTCACTCAGGGCACATTGACCACCGGTACGGCCAACAGCCTCGACCTGGCAATCAACGGCAACGGCTTTTTTATGCTGAGCAATAACGGCGAGAAGTTGTACACCCGCGCCGGTGCTTTCCATACCGATAAAGACGGTTTCGTTGTTAATAGTTCCGGCATGAACTTGCAGGGCTATAACGTTGATGCCAACGGCAACGTGGTGACTGGTATCTCGTCCAACTTGCGAGTTGACTCGTCGAACCTGCAGCCAAGCCCTACCAGCTCGGTCACTATTGCGTCGAACTTGAACTCCACTGCCGCAGTTCCGGCGGTCGCGTTCGATCCAACTGTTGCGAACTCTTACAACAGCACGTTCAGCACGCCGATCTACGACAGTCAGGGTAATCAGCACTCCCTGGATCAGTACTTCGTCAAGTCAGGTACCGGTACCAATACTTGGGATATGTACACCTTGATCGACGGTCAAAGCATTGTTTCGACAAGCCCGGCCGCCACTCCGGTTGTGCCGGACAAGACCAGCCTGACCTTTGACTCCGCCGGTAACATGGACTTTGATCCACTGCCGACCTCAACTGCTGGCGTCGTTGCCAATGCTGATGGCACGTTCACGATCAAGGGCTGGACGCCGCTGCATAACACTGGCACGGCTACCGTTCCGGTCTGGGAATCCAATGGTGCTGCCGGTGCGGGCGGGACTCCGACTGCTGCTAACGGTGAAATCAAGCTGGATATGCTGGCAACCACCCAGACTGCATCTGTTTCGGGCGCTATCACCAAGAGCCAGAACGGTTACGCCACTGGCCAGATCAGCGCCATGAGCGTAGACGCGACCGGCAACCTGTTCGCGACCTACACCAACGGTCAGTCGAAAGTCATTGGTCAGGTGTCCTTGACCAACTTCGCCAACGTTCAAGGTCTGGCGCCTTCTGGTGGTACCAACTGGCGTGAAACCTACGCATCGGGCGTACCGGTGACTGGCGCTCCGCAGTCGGGCACTCTGGGTTACATCAATGGCCAGGCGCTGGAAGATTCCAACGTCGACCTGACCGGTGAGCTGGTTAACCTGATCAAGGCGCAGAGTAACTATCAAGCGAACGCGAAGACTATCTCGACGCAAGCAACTATCATGCAGACCACTATTCAGATGACCTGATAAAGGTCGCTGTTCAGACTGCACAAGAGCCCCTTTTCGAAGGGGCTTTTTTTATGCCTGTTGAATAAAAAATAATGAACGCTGTTTTGTTTTTTGAAGTTCCGGAACTGTCTCTCAATCGTCTTGGAAATTTCCTACGCAGCATAGTGTGAGAATAAAAACTCCTTAACCAATACCGTTTTCGGTAGGGAGTTTTAGATGTCGTTCAATGTTTCTATCAGTGGGATTCACGCCGCCAACAAAAGGCTGGAGAACGCAGGGAATAATATCGCCAACGTGGGAACCGTCGGTTTCAAGTCTTCACGCACGGATTTCGCGGCTTTATATCCGGCCAATTATCTGGGCACGGGAGGGCATGCAATCGGCAGCGGTGTGCGCCTGGCCAATGTGACGCAGAACTTCAATGAGGGCACCAGCATCACCACCCATGGCAGACCGCTGGATCTGCGTATCCAGGGCGGTGGTTTTTTTGTGGTCAGCGACCGTGGCTCTTTGGCGTACACCCGGGCCGGTGCCTTTCAGAAGGATGCAGAGGACTTCGTTGTGGACAGTGAAGGCGGGCGCCTGCAGGGCTATGGAGTGAATGACAAGGGCGAGGTCATGGCGGGGGTGCGTAGGGACATGAAAATTGACACTTCCAATATGGCACCGAAATCCACCACGCGTATTTCGGACACTTTCAATCTGGATGCTTCCGGCGCCTCCCTTGCGCAGTTGCCTCCATTCAATCCGGATAACCCTGCCACCTATACCCGCATGACAAGCCGGACCATCCAGGATCAGGCGGCGGGCTCCGTTGCGGCAACGGATCACGAGCTGAAACAGTACTTCGTCAAGACTGATGACAATCAATGGTCCATGTACGTGTTGATTGATGGGCGAAACCCGATTGAGCCTGGGAGCTCAAGTCCGCTGCATGTGACGCTGGATAAAGCTGCGGATGGCACGGTGCGCTATTCCGCCGCCAGTCAGAACCTGAAGAAGGTGTCCAATACCGAATTAGGCCTGGGTGGTTGGGTGCCAGCGATGCAGTCTGGAAACAAGTGGGTTGCCAGTGGTGCGGCCAGCGGCGGCGACGTTTCGTTATCTCTTGAAGATGGCGCGGGCAGTGCGCTGGATAGCGCCGATCCGGTCATGGTGCGCTCTTTACCGCCATTCAATCCTTCCGACCCGGCGACCTACAGTGTGGTGTTCTCCAACGGCCTGTTTGACAGTCAGGGTAACCAGCACGAGTTGAAGCGTTATTTCGTCAAGGAGGGCAATAACAGTTGGCAGATGCATGTGCTGGTCAACGACCGAAATCCTTCAATGCCGGAATCCGCCGCGCCGTTGACAGCCCGCCTGGTCTTCAATGGCAACGGATCGCTCAGGTCCCTGACCGGGTCGCCGGGGTTGACGGTCCAGAATGGTAATTCCCTGCAATTGACAGGCTGGGTCCCGGCAACGGTTCGGGACAAAGGTACACGCCAGGAAATCTGGATATCCAACGGTGCCAACGCCAGTGACGAGGGCATCGCCATCGACTTCAGCAAGGTCGCGCAATTCAATGCGCCGACCTCGCGCACCTCGCAGTTTGTCGACGGGCATGCGGCGGGGAAGCTGAGCAGCTTGAGCGTGGGGCGTGATGGTTTGCTGCGTGCAGGATTCAACAACGATCTGTACCGCAATATCGGGCAACTGATACTGGCGAGTTTTGCCAACGAGCAAGGGCTGCAACCTCGCAGCGATACCCGCTGGGGTGAAACCCTTGCCTCAGGCGTCGCCAATTTCGGTGCTGCCGGATCTGGAATGTTGGGCAGCGTAATAAGTGGGGCGCTGGAGGCCTCGAACGTCGTGCTGGCGGATGAATTGCTTGAGCTGATCCAGGCGCAAACGGCGTATCAGGCCAATTCGAAGGCGATTTCTACCGAGGTGACATTGATGCAGACGTTGATTCAGTCGACGTGACGATAAGCGGGGCAGTTGTGGGGACTGGCGCGCGATTGCGCGTCAGTCGTATTTGAATAATGACCAGTTGTTGAGTTCTTTGGCGTCGGTCACCATGCCGAAGTCCGGATGAGAAAGTAACCCGCGAAGGTAGTGATCGTTATTTCGAATCGCAAAGTAGTCGCCATGAGTCTCGATGGGATACAGCGTTTCGCGAGGGGCGTCATTATCCTCCTGCGTATTCTTCAGTCGCAGTGCGTTGTGGGTGATGTGAAGTTCTGCCTGTTGGCCACATTCGGCTACATGAAATGATATTTTTTCATTGGCATGTACCGTTATCTGCACTGGGGTCAGGGGGCGGGGGTCGCAGGCCAAAAGCCGACCAGGCAGGAGTACGCAGACATTGCGTTTGATATCGAAAAAAAATGAAGACCCGTCAAAGGCCCTCAAGGTTTTACCTTCATAAGGGTGCGCTTCGTAGGTTTTTTCATTCATCAGTTTCAAGACTAATAGCCTGTGCAGCAGGCATTCATCGAAGTTGTGATCCAGCAGGCTCAGATAATGATGCTGCAAGTCACTTTTCCGGAAGATGAAATCCTTAGCCAACAAGGGCTGGGGACTGTCTTCATCACTCGTCTCCTGTACCGGGTGGAAGAGGCGTCTCCACGCCGCCAAGGGGTGTTCATAGTCAAAGTGAGAGCTTTGAGCATGAGTTGATCGATGTATCGCTTTTACATCCATGAGATCCGGTGGTGTGAAGAATACCTTGTGGGTAATCCCTGGCTGCTCTGGTGTCCAGCCGGTCAGGATGGTTTTGCTGACGGGTTCGCTCTCGAGTTCAAGGCAGCATGCCGAGTTTGGGAAAATCAGATAAAAGCCCACGAGCTGGAAGTGCGCATAGTCCCCGAGATCGATAGAGTGGGTGCGGATCTCGTAAAAAGTTTCATCCAGCATGCCGTTGGAGACTTTGGTTTCCGTACACGGCAGCAAGTTTTTGGCTGGAACGGTGAGGTAGTTGTCGCTGAATGACCGGGCGGGTGTTTTGAATAATATCTCGACTTCGCTTTTGGTGATGGTCTGAATTTTCTCACCCAGAAGCTTGCCAACCTCATACATGTAATGAGGTTGGGGGTGGTAGGGGTCTTCGAAAAGCTGGTGATAGCTGACGCCGAGTTTGATGGCGTACGAAGTCATGATGCTTTCTATATCAATGCACTGTGCGCCTGTTGCATTGGCGAGAAAGTTTCGCAATTTGAGGACGGGCGAAAGCTGGTTTTTTTCGTACGATTCTTTGTTCAGTGTTCTCAGGAAGGGGAAATTTATGATGATCAGACTGGATTGGAAGGAGATCGTAGAGAACAGCTCAAAATACAGATGACTAAGTTTATCGAGATTCTCGTAATGCCCAAGTTGCAGGTAGTCGAGTTCATCATTGACTAGACTGTCAAAGAATACGTAGTCATACAGTGAGAAATCCAACCCGATGTAGGCGGTGAATTGCAATCCCGACGATGCGCCGCAGGAGACATTGGTCACCTCAATGCCCGCGGCAGTCAATCCCGCAACCCAGCCAGTGGCCTTTACAGAATTTGAAGATCCCATCACCAGCACTTTCATCAAAAATCCTTTTAAACATTGCTGCGACTTGTCGACGTCTTACATGTCTGCGGTGAAATCAATTTCAGATCGAACAGTCCGACTTGATAAACGAACCCTTCAAACGCATCCACCCTTTGCCCGGGCTGTTCTGCGCGCAGACAACGCGATCTGCGCCTTGCCATTTGTAATAGCGAGCGGGCTTTGCCTGAGCGTAGCTGGTCACTGATCCGAGCAGAAGGGCAGCCGCCAGGGCAAAAACAGTGGGTACTTTCAATAGACACCTATGGGTCAAGTGCTTGCATGCCGCCAGCCTATCACCGTAGAAGCAGTCGAAAAACTCTTCCCGATTCTGGCAGTGAAGTTTTTTTGGCGGCCGTCGATGTCTGCTCGTGCAAATGCGGCAGTCCTCCGCCGCTTTGCGCGGGAGCTTCGCGACTGCCTCCCGGCAAGTGCCTGTTTTCACTGCCAAATCAGCGCTTTGTATCCTCTTTGACAAGTTGGACCGGAAATTGCTTTATCCCTCTCAGAACAGCTACAGGCGGCAAGCGTCTGTCAGAGGAGGATGACTGTGGATAAGTTGCTTTACGTCGCCATGAGCGGTGCATCTGAAAACGCCGTTGCGCAAAAGGCTCACGCCAACAACCTGGCGAACGTCACGACCAATGGTTTCATGCGTGACCTGGAGCAGGCGCGTTCGATGCCAGTGTTTGGCGAGGTTCAGCCTTCGCGGGCCTATGCCATGAGCGAGCGTCCCGGTACTGACTTCAGTGGCGGCGCGATGGTCGCGACCGGTCGCGATCTGGATATTTCCGTCAAGGGTGATGGCTGGATTGCGGTCCAGACCCCTGATGGCGGCGAAGCTTATACCCGCAGTGCCGGCATGAATATCGATGCACTGGGTGTGTTGCGCGCTGGCAATGGTTTGCCGGTCATGGGCAATGGTGGGCCGATTGCCGTGCCGCCTCAGCAGCAGATCGAGATTGGTGCCGACGGAACCATCAGCGTTCGTTCGCTGGGTGAGAGCGCTCAGGTCATGGCTCAGGTAGACCGCATCAAGCTGGTCAACCCGGACATCAAGTCCATGGAGAAAGGCCCGGACGGCTTGATTCACCTCAAGAACGGCGCCGCTGCCCCGGCGGATGCGACGGTACAGGTCGAGTCTGGCTTCCTGCAGGCCAGCAACGTCAGCGCCGTGGAAGAGATGACTTCCGTGCTGACCTTGTCTCGCCAATTTGAATTGCACGTCAAGATGATGAAAACCGCCGAGACCAATGATGAGTCTGCGGCGCGCATCTTGCAGATGGGCTAACTATTGACAGCTTGCGTCGGTAACTCGACGCACGAGGAGAGAACCAATGATTCCTGCACTATATGTCGCCAAAACCGGTCTCGCCGCTCAGGACATGAACCTGACGACGATCTCCAACAACCTGGCCAACGTATCGACCACTGGCTTTAAAAGTGATCGCGCCGAATTCCAGGACTTGCTGTACCAGATCAAACGTCAGCCAGGTGCTCAGTCGACCCAGGACAGCGAACTGCCGTCCGGTCTGCAGCTGGGTACTGGTGTGCGCATCGTCGGCACGCAGAAGAACTTCACCGCCGGTAGCCTGGAAACCACATCGAACCCACTGGACCTCGCGGTCAACGGTCGCGGTTTCTTTCAGGTCATGCAGCCGGACGGCACCATCGCTTATTCCCGCGACGGTACCTTCCACCTGGATTCCAACGGTCAGATCGTGACGGCCAATGGTTATGCTCTCGAGCCGGCCATTGTCGTGCCACAGAATGCCCAGACCTTCACGGTCGGTCAGGACGGTACGGTGTCGGTCACGCTGGCAGGTGCTACGGCCACGCCGCAGATCATCGGCAACATTCAGACTTCCGACTTCATCAACCCGGCCGGCCTGCAGGCCATCGGTGGCAACCTGTTCCTGGAAACCGCATCCAGCGGCGCTCCACAGGTCGGCACGCCAGGTCTGAACGGTCTGGGTACCACGCTGCAGAACACCCTGGAAGCCTCCAACGTGAGCACGGTTGAAGAGCTGGTCAACATGATCACCACTCAGCGCGCCTACGAGATGAACTCCAAAGTGATCTCCACCGCTGACCAGATGTTGCAGAACCTGACGCAGAACCTGTAACACCCTGATCGTCCTGTTCACCTGTTGCTGCACCCGCTCAATCCGATGAGGCGCCTTCTGTGCGCCTGCTACACCGCGAGGTTTTAAGTGTCATGAAACGGCTTCCTGTTCTGCGGTTTTCTGTGTTGGTCACTGCCCTGTGTGGGGCAGCGCTGTTGACTGGCTGTGTCGCGCCTTCCGCCAAGCCTAATGACCCTTATTACGCGCCGGTGATGCCGCGCACGCCGTTGCCTGCAGCGGCGAACAACGGCTCGATCTATCAGGCGGGTTTCGAACAGAACCTGTATGGCGATCGCAAGGCATTCCGGGTCGGTGACATCATCACCATTACGCTTTCCGAGCGGATGGCAGCCAGTAAGGCGGCGACTTCGGCGATCAAAAAGAACAGCTCCGCGAACATCGGTCTGACCTCGCTGTTCGGCTCAGGCCTGACTACAAACAATCCGATTGGCGGCAATGACCTGAGTCTCGGTGCTGGTTACGACGGCTCACGCAACACCTCCGGTGACGGCAAGGCCGCGCAGAGCAACAGCTTGACCGGTTCGGTCACCGTGACGGTCGCTGATGTGATGCCCAACGGCATTCTCGCGGTTCGTGGCGAGAAGTGGATGACGCTCAACACCGGCGACGAGCTGGTGCGCATTGCGGGCCTGGTCCGTGCCGATGACATCGCCACCGATAACACCGTTTCGTCCACCCGTGTGGCCGATGCGCGCATTACGTATTCAGGTACTGGTGCATTTGCCGACTCCAGCCAGCCAGGCTGGTTTGATCGGTTCTTCCTCAGCCCGTTGTTCCCTTTCTGATAGCGGGATAGACATGATCAAGCTCAAGCAACTGATAGCGGCGGCACTGCTGTTGTCCACCGCGTTTGGCGCACACGCCGAGCGTCTGAAGGACATCGCCAGTATTTCCGGCGTGCGGGCTAACCAATTGATCGGTTACGGTCTGGTGGTGGGGCTTAACGGTACGGGCGACCAGACCACGCAGACTCCGTTTACCTTGCAGACCTTTAACAACATGCTGGCCCAGTTCGGCATCAAGGTGCCGGCCAATTCTGGCACTGTGCAGCTGAAAAACGTCGCGGCAGTGGCGGTGTACGCCGACTTGCCCGCGTTCGCCAAGCCCGGCCAGACCGTGGACATTACCGTGTCCTCGATTGGTAACTCCAAGAGCCTGCGTGGCGGCGCATTGCTGATGACGCCCATGAAAGGTGTCGACGGCAACGTCTACGCCATCGCCCAGGGCAACCTGGTGGTGGGCGGTTTTGACGCCGAAGGTCGCGACGGTTCGAAGATCACCGTCAACGTTCCGTCCTCCGGTCGTATTCCTGGCGGTGCGTCGGTAGAACGTGCTGTTCCGAGTGGTTTCAACCAGGGCAACACGCTGACGTTGAACCTCAACCGTTCGGACTTCACCACTGCCAAGCGCGTCGTGGACAAGATCAACGATCTGCTCGGTCCGGGTGTCGCTCAGGCGCTGGACGGTGGTTCGGTGCGTGTTACCGCGCCACTGGATCCGGGGCAGCGCGTCGACTATCTGTCGGTGCTGGAAAACCTCGAAATCGACCCGGGCCAGACCGCTGCAAAAGTCATCATCAATTCCCGTACCGGCACCATCGTGATCGGCCAGAACGTCAAGGTTTCGCCAGCCGCCGTGACTCACGGCAGCCTGACCGTGACCATCACAGAAGATCCGATTGTCAGCCAGCCAGGCGCGTTGTCCGGCGGCCAGACGGCAGTAGTGCCGCGCTCTCGAGTCAACGCTGCCCAGGAACTGCACCCGATGTTCAAGTTCGGCCCTGGCACCACGCTGGATGAAATCGTTCGCGCTGTTAACCAGGTGGGCGCAGCCCCAGGCGACTTGATGGCGATCCTTGAAGCTCTCAAGCAGGCCGGCGCGTTGCAAGCCGACCTGATCGTGATCTGAGGAAGTTGTCCATGGATATGCCTAAGAGCGCGATTTCTTCAAGCATGGATTCGGGTGCCTACACTGACCTCAATCGGTTGAGTGCCTTGAAGAACGGCGACAAGAACAGCGATGCCAACCTGAAAAAGGTTGCGCAGGAGTTTGAGTCGCTGTTCGTCAGCCAGATGCTCAAGGGGATGCGCCAGGCCAACGAAGTGCTGGCCAAAGACAACCCCATGAATACCGCCGCCACCCGGCAGTATCAGGAAATGTATGACCAGCAGCTGGCCGTGACCATGTCCAGCAAGGGCAACGGTATCGGCCTGCAAGACGTGCTGATGCGTCAGCTGTCCAAGACCAAGAATATGCAGGCCGCAGCGGCTGGCACTGAAACGCCAGTCACTGATACCAAAGCCGCTACTACGGCGACCGCTACTGGGGTTTACCAGCGTCCGCTGTGGGCGACGCGTTCGGCTGCTGGCGATGCAGCCGCTGCAGCGCATGCCGGTGCGGAAGGCCGCAACGATATTGCAGCGCTTAACTCGCGACGTCTTTCGTTGCCAAGCAAACTCACTGATCGCTTGCTGGCGGGCATTGTGCCGGCCGCCGCCAATGTCCTGTCGCCGACTGCGCGCACCGCCGCGACAGCATCGACGGCAACCAATGGTAGCAACGGCGACTGGACTCTGGACCCGAACCTGGCACCGGCAACGCCGCAGTACGTGCGCAGCATGGCGCAGCCGCCGCTGGCGCCTGGCAAGAAGGCGTTCAGCAATTCCGACGAGTTCATGGCGACCATGTTGCCGCTGGCCAAGGACGCGGCCGCCCGTATCGGCGTCGATCCTGCGGTGTTGGTAGCTCAGGCTGCGCTGGAAACCGGCTGGGGCAAATCGATCATGCGTCAGCAAGATGGCAGCAGCAGCCACAACCTGTTTGGTATCAAGGCCACCGGCAATTGGAATGGTGGTCAGGCGCGGGCAATCACCAGCGAGTTTCGTGAAGGCAAGATGGTCAAGGAGACGGCGGACTTCCGTTCCTACGACTCCTACGCCGACAGCTTCCATGACTTGGTCAGCCTGTTGCAGAACAACAATCGCTATAAAGAAGTCGTGAATTCGGCCGATAACCCAGAACAGTTTGTAAAAGAATTGCAGAAGGCCGGATATGCCACTGACCCGGACTATGCCAGCAAGATTTCGCAGATTGCGAAGCAGATGAAGAGTTACCAGAACTACGCAGCAGCCACGGGCTCTTCCACGACTTTATAAGGCTTTAATCATGTCACTGATTTCAATTGGGCTCTCAGGGCTGACTGCTAGTAGTGCCGCGATGAACACCATCGGTAATAACACGGCGAACGTGGATACCGCGGGCTACTCGCGTCAGCAGGTCATGACCACCGCTTCGTTGCAGCAGAACCTGGGCGCCGGTTATATCGGTTCCGGGACCACGCTGTCGGACGTGCGTCGGATCTACAACAGTTTCCTGGACACCCAGTTGCAAACCAGCACCTCGCTCAACGCCGACTCGGTTGCCTATTCGGGGGAAGCGTCGAAAACCGACAAGCTGCTCTCCGATAGCAGCACTGGTGTTGCGGCGGCGATGGCCCAGTTTTTCACCCTGATGCAGGGCGTTTCGAAATCGGCTACGGATTCCAATGCACGTACGCTGTTTCTGACCCAGGCGTCGGCGCTGACGTCGCGTTTCAACTCCGTGTCCGCGCAGTTGACCTCGCAAAACGACTCGGTGAACAGCCAGTTGAGCACCGTGGCATCTCAGGTCAACAAGCTCGCCGCGTCCATTGCTTCGCTGAACCAGCAGATCACTTCGACCGCTTCCACCGGTGCTACGCCTAACACCTTGCTCGATTCGCGCAGCGAGGCGGTGCGCGAGCTCAATGAGCTGGTGGGCGCGAAGGTAGTCGACAACGGCGGCAGCTACGATGTGTACATCGGCACCGGGCAATCGCTGGTCACGGGCAGCAGCGCCTACACCATGACCGCCTCGCCGAGCGCGACTGATCCACAACAATACAGCCTGAAACTGCAATACGGTTCGGCAACCACTGACGTTACATCGGTGATTACCGGTGGCAGCATCGGTGGTTTGTTGCGCTACCGCAGCGAGGTACTGACGCCTTCGATCAATGAACTGGGTCGCGTTGCGCTGGTCCTTTCGGATCAGGTCAACAAGCAGTTGAACCAGGGGATCGACGCCAATGGCGCATTCGGTTCCAACCTGTTCAGCAACATCAACGACGCCAGCCAGATCACGCAGCGCAGTATCGGTCGTAACACCAACACCGGTGACAGCAACTTTGATGTGACCATCACGGATACCAGCAAGCTGGCCGCCAGTGACTATCAGGTGACGTTCCAGGATGCGACGAATTTCACCGTACGCAGCCTGCCCAATGGCACTCAGGTCGGCGCTGGTACGCTGACGAACCCACCAACGGATATCAATTTTCCGGACCTGGGCTTTTCGGTGACCATGAAGACGCCGGTCTCCGTTGCGGCCGGTGACAGCTTCACCTTGACTCCGACGCGCAATGCGGCGGCGGCTCTGGCGACAGTCATTACCGATCCGCGCAGTATCGCCGCAGCGGCACCGCTGACCGCGACCGAGGCGGCGGGCAACTCCGGTACTGGCAAATTCACCCAGCCGACCCTGACCACGCAATCTGATATTTACGACACCGCCGCGACTGCCGACATGCGGGCTGCCATCAAGGAATCCGCACCGTTCAAGCTGCTGTTCGGCGCGGCGACCAGTGCGGGTGCGCAGACTTATCAGCTGCTCGATGCTCAAGGCAATGCAGTGCTCAAGGCCGATGGCGTCACTCCGATCACCGGCACCATTGTTCAGGGTCAGAGCAACGTTTTGAATTTCGATGTCGGCTACACCGACTCGACCGGCGCAGCCCAGACTTTTTCGTTCACCACGACGATCTCTGGCGCGCCGAGCGACAAGGACGCCTTCAACATTGGCTTGACCGGTGCCGGTTCGTCCGACAACCGCAACGCCATTGACACCCTTGCTCTACAGACCAAGCAGACCGTAGGCGTCAACGCTGCCGGCACCGTCGGCCAGAGCATGTCGGGTGCCTACGGCTCGCTGGTTTCGACCGTGGGTTCGTTCGCCGCTCAGGGCATATCCGACACCACCGCCACTACCGCGCTGCTGACTCAGTCCAAGAATGCCCGCGATGCCATTTCCGGTGTGTCCCTCGATGAGGAAGCCGCCAACCTGATCAAGTATCAGCAGTACTACACCGCTTCGTCGCAAATCATCAAAGCGGCGCAGGCTATTTTCAGCACGCTGATCAACAGTCTTTAAGGAGTCGTAATTCATGCGTATTTCAACTACTCAGTTCTACGAAACCAGCACAGCGAACTATCAGCGTACCTACGCCAATGTGGTCAAGACCGGCGAAGAAGTCTCCAGCCAGATCAAGCTCAATAGCGCCGCTGATGATCCGGTCGGTGCTGCGCGTGTGCTGCAGTTGAACCAGCAGAACTCCATGCTGACTCAGTACAAGTCCAACATCAGCTCCATCGATACCAACGTCACCAAATCGGAAACGGCGCTGAGAAGCATCCAGGATGCCTTGCAGTCCGCCAACGAACTGATCCTTGCGGCCAGCAACGGGACGTTCACCGATGCGGATCGCAAATCCAACGCGGATCAATTGCAAGAGCTGCAGACCCAGATCCTGAGTTTGATGAACAGCCAGGACTCCAACGGCCAGTACCTGTTCTCCGGCTCCAAAGGCACGACGGCGCCTTATGTGCAAAACCCGGACGGCACCTATGCCTACCAGGGTGACCAGACCTCGGTGCAACTGGCCATCGGCGATGGTTTGAGTGTCGCGGGCAACACCACCGGTTGGGAAGCGTTCGAGATGGCGGTGAACACCACTCGCACTTCGGCCACGTTGACCACCGGCACCGATAACGGCAAGGTCACTCTGTCCAATGGTGCCGTTGCCGATTCGGCGTCGTTCAACGCTGCGTTTATCAAGGACCAGCCTTACAAGGTGGTTTTCCTGAGCAGTACTGAATACAAGATCACAAACTCGGACGGGACCCAGGACCTGACCTCCGAAACAGGTGGCACCGGCAAGTTTTCCTCCGCTGACGCGGCGACCCAAAGCATCAGTTTCCGTGGCGTGGCGCTGTCCCTGAACGTCAACCTCACGGACGCGGAAAAAGCCAGCACTGCCCTGGCTGATGCGGCAGTGGGCGGCCGTACTTATACGCTGGCTGTCAGTGCCGACAACATCAGCACCACACGCAGTCCCGGCAACGTTTCTCCCGCCGTCGTCACGGGTGCGGCAGTGGGTACGACAGCTGCTGAGCAGGAGGCGTACCACAATACCTTCCCGGCTGATGGTGCAGTTCTCAAGTTCACCTCCGGCGGGGGCTACTCGCTCTATGCGTCGCCGCTGACCGGCCCGACCCAGAAGGCGATTGCCAGCGGTACGATCACCGCACCGGCCACCAGCCTGACGGTTGGCGGTGTGAAGTATGACTTCAGTGCAACGCCAGTTGATGGCGACCAGTTCGTAGTCAAAGGCGGTACCCAGCAGACGCAGAATGTGCTCAATACGCTGGGTGCTGCGATTACTGCGCTCAACGTGAAGACCGATGGCGATCCGGTAGCCACTCAGAAACTGCAGGCCGCTCTGCAATCCGCGATAGGTAATGTCAACAGCGCCAAAGAGCAGTTATCCACTGCGATCTCTGGTGGCGGTGCGCGTCAGGCCAGTGCCACGGCTCAGGGTGTAACCAATGATCTGCTGCTGGGTAACAACACCCTTGAGCAGGGCAAGATCATCGACTCTGATCCGGTGGACGCCATCGGTCGTCTGACCATGCAGCAGACGATGTTGACCGCTTCCCAGTTGGTCTTTACCCGGGTCTCTCAACTGAACCTGTTCAGCAAGCTGTAAGCTGTGCCGCGCCGCAGGGATGCGGCGCCGTTGCAATGCATCAGCCGTCTTTTTCAGCGGTGAGGGGTTGATTCGCAAGGCTGCAAGCCCTCCGCTCGTGAGTATGCCCAGTGAATTCAGCTCCTCTCGTCAGTATCGTCATCCCTGCCTACAACTCTCGCTTCTTCAGCAGCGCCCTGCAAAGCGCCCTCGGTCAGTCCCACGTCAATTTCGAAGTTGTTGTCTGCGACGACAGCCGTGGCAGTGATATCCGCTCCATCTTTGACGCCCAGCTGGAAAACCCTGCGCTCAATGTGCGCTATGTGCGCAACACCGACCACCTGGGTCTGGTCGGCAATCTTCTGGCCTGCCTTGGCGAAGCCCGGGGCGAGTACGTCAAGTTTCTTTGTGACGATGATTTGTTGTTTTCTGCCTGCATTCATTTGCAAGCGACAGCCTTGACCGAAAACCCGGATGCCACGCTGGTTCTGGCCCAGCGGTTATACCTCGATGCAGACGGCATGCAGTTGCCCTCACGCCTGGAAAACAGTGCGCTGGCCCCGACCAGCGCAATCTTCAAGGGTGACGATCTGCTGGCGGTGTTCGAGCGATTCCCGGTCAACATCCTTGGCGGTTTCAGTAATGCGATGTTTCGCCGTGCGGACTTGCTGGAGTTGCTACCGGCCCTGACCCAGCCGGGCCATTGCTTTGTAGCCAGCCTGGATTTTGCCCTGTACGTCTGCCTGATGCGTCGGGGCAACATCGTGGTGCTGCAGGAAGTTCTGAGCGCCGAGCGGCTGTACCCCGAGCGCCTGAGCCGTCAGCAGCCGATGAAGGATGCGGCGCTCAAGGAAAGAAACTGGCTGGTGGAAATGCTCAAGGCGCGCAGCGGAGAGTCAGCGCCTGCGCCGGGCTGGGTTCGTTACTTGCCGTTGAATCTCGCCAGTGTTGCGCCACGGGTATGGGAAGAGCTGCCGCTGACACGCGGCCTGGGAACCCGGCAGACCACCCAGATCTGGCGGGTTGGTGTTGAATCACAGAGTTTTTCCGAGCTGTATCACGAATGGTTGGCCTGCCGGACCTTGTCCGCTGAAGAGCGGGTGCTCTTGCCCGACACGCTGGACAGATGGCCGTGGCAGCCGAAAATCGTGCCAGTGGTCGTCGACGACGGGACCGATGGCGCCAGCTTGATGGTCACTCTGAAAAGCCTGAAGGCGCAGCTGTATCCGGCGGATCTGATTCTGGTGCTTTCCAGCGCCTGCTCTGAAACGGCTCTGGATGAAAACATCCTGCGCATGCCGTTGCAGGACAACTGGCAGCAACAGCTCAATGAAGTCCTGCCGCAACTGCAAGGCGCTGACTGGGTTTACCTGCTGCGTGCCGGTGACCGCCTGACCGAGTCGGCGCTGGTGGTGCTGGCCGAGCGGATCGTCGCGTTTGCCGATGCGCGCTGTATCTACACTGACGAAGGGGCTCTGCTGGAAGGCGAATCTGCCCGACCGGCATTCAAGCCGGACTTCAATCTGGACTTGCTGCGCAGCTTTCCTTACGTCGGGCGCACCCTGGCTTTTGATCGCGAGCATCTGCTGGCGGTCGGCGGGGTTGACCCGAGTTTCGGCGAACTGGCCCCTCTCGATGCGCTTTGGCGTCTGGTGGAGGCCTACGGCACCCAATCCGTCGAGCACATCAGTGAAGTGCTGGTTGAGTCCTGGCTGGGCTTCAGTGACTGGCTGGCTTTGCCAGAAGTAGTCGGGCAAAACAGTCGTGTGCTGCATGCACACCTTGAGCGTCTGGGCGTGGCTCACGAGATTCGCCACGGCAGTATGGATCTGCTCAACCGGGTCGATTACCTGCATGCGCACCGGCCGCTGGTGTCGATCATCATCTCCAGTAAAGATCAGTTGGCTGCGCTGCAGCGCTGTGTCGACAGCCTGCTGGAGAAAACAGCTTATAGCGAATACGAGCTGCTGCTGGTCGACAACGGCAGCGAGCAGGCCGACACCCTCACATGGCTGGCTGCCATGGCGCAATTGGGCAGTGACCGGCTGCGGGTGTTGAGCTACCCGCAGCAAGGCAATCGCGCGGGCCTTTACAACTTTGCGGCGCAGCATGCCCGTGGCGATTACCTGTTGTTACTCAACCCGTTTGCGGTAGTCACCCAACCTGACTGGCTCGATGAGTTGCTCAATCATGGTCAGCGTCCGGAAGTCGCCGTGGTGGGTGCCAAGCTCTTCAACCCGGATGGATTGATCCTGCACGCCGGGCTGATCCTTGGTTTGCACGGCCCGGCCGGTGTGCCCTTCAGTGGTGACGCTACGAACTCGGCGGGCTACATGAGTCGCCTGCAGGTGGCCCAGAATTTCAGTGCGGTAGGAGGCGATTGCCTGCTGGTGCGCAAGCAGATTTTCGATGAGGTCGGCGGGCTGGACGAGGCGAGTCTGCCGGGATCGTTGTTCGAGGTGGATCTGTGCCTGCGAATCGGGCAGGCAGGCTATCTGGTGGTCTGGACGCCCTTCGCGCAGTTGGCGCTCGGCAGCCGGCCAGTGCCAGTGGTTGTCGAAGAAGTCGAGCAGCAGCGCGCCCGGGAGCAGGACACTTACTACAAGCGCTGGCTACCGGTGGTCGCCAAAGATCCTGCCTATAACGTCAATCTGTCGCTCACCACTCTGGGCGGTCGCAGTTTCCATCTTGAGCCAGGGCTGACGACTGGCTGGAGCCCGTTTGTTCGCAAGCAGTTGCCCGTGGTGGCTGCCATGCCGATCAACGCATCGGCGGTCGGCCATTATCGCGTGACCCAGCCGTTGATCGAGCTGCAGGCTGCCGGTCGTGCCACCGGACGGATCTACTACAGCACTCCCTCGATCATCGAGCTGGAGCGGCTTGATCCCGAAGTCATCATTCTGCAATGCCGCTATTCGGAAGGGCCGATTGAAGAAATCGTGCCGATGAAGAAATTCTCCAGCGCACGCCGGATCTACGAGCTGGATGACTATGTCATTCACTCCACCAAGAAAAACTCCCATGCCCGCAACAAGCCGGTCAAAGAGGAGATGGAGCGCCTGGTTCGCTGGGGTATCAGCCTGTGTGACCGGGTGGTGGTCTCCACGCAGCCTTTGGCGGATGCCTTGTCGAGCATGCACCACGATATTCGCGTGGTACCGAACATGCTTGCCCCGCACCTCTGGAGCAATCTGCACAGCAAGCGACGGACGTCGAAAAAACCCCGGGTCGGTTGGGGTGGCGGTACCAGTCACCAAGGCGATCTGGAAATCATTGCCGAAGTGGTTCGTGAGCTGGCCAATGAGGTGGAATGGGTATTTTTCGGCATGTGCCCGCAAGAGCTGCGCCCTTATATCCATGAATTCCACGGCACGATCGATCTGGACAGCTACCCGGCCAAGTTGGCCAGCCTGAATCTGGACTTGGCTCTTGCTCCTCTTGAGCTGCATATTTTCAACCACTGCAAGAGCAACCTGCGTCTGTTGGAATACGGTGCGTGCGGCTACCCAGTGGTTTGTACCGACACCCAGGCGTATCGCGGCTACTTGCCTTGTACCCGGGTGATCAGCAACAGCACCGAGGAATGGCTGCAAGCGATACGCATGCACCTGGCCGAACCTGAGGCCAGCTATCGCATGGGCGACCAGCTGCGTGAGGCGGTCCTGCGCGATTTCATGTTGCGTGGCGATAACCTTGAGCATTGGGTCAACGGCTGGTTTGCCGATTGATGGCCAAGTCGGCCCGGATGAAACTGTAGGAGCTGCCGAAGGCTGCGAATCAGTCGCCCTGACCAATGACCTTCGCAGCCGCTCTCATCAAGCATGAAATAACTATCTGAATGTATGAGAGCTGTAGGAGTGAACTTGCTCGCGATGGCGTCCGGTCAGTCGATGATTGATCGTCTGACCGGACGCCATCGCGAGCAAGCTCACTCCTACAAAGAACTTCGCATACCGTCAGTACCGTGGGAGCGAATTCATTCGCGAATGCAATGGCCCAAGCCACGGATACACTGAGGTCTGTACCCAGAATTCACGTCCTGAAAATGTTTAGGTAACCAGGCCTGCCAAAGCCCGCTCGGGCAATCCGAGCTGGCGCGTTTCCTGCAAGACCCTCCTCATATCGCCATAAAACGTGCATTTCCCGCGTCTCGGCTTGGCCATGGGTGTGGCGTTGACGGTTTGTTCAGATGGCCTGCAAAGCCCCTAAAAGCTTGGTTGAGCCCTGTGAAGTACAAGAGGGGACGAGATGAAGGCAGTAATTCTGGCCGGTGGGCTGGGCACAAGGATCAGTGAGGAGTCGCACCTCAAGCCCAAGCCGATGATCGAGATCGGCGGAAAGCCAATTCTCTGGCACATCATGAAGCAGTACTCTGCCCATGGCGTGAACGACTTCGTCATCTGCCTCGGCTACAAGGGCTATGCGATCAAGGATTTCTTCGCCAATTACTTCCTGCATACCTCTGACGTCACGTTCGACATGTCCAACAACCGCATGGACGTGCACCAGAACTACAGCGAGCCCTGGCGTGTCACGCTGATCGACACCGGGGAAGACACCATGACCGGCGGCCGTCTGCGCCGGGCTGCCCGCTACGTGGAAAACGATGAAGCTTTCTGCTTCACCTATGGCGATGGCGTGTCGGATCTGAACATCAGCGCCCTGGTGGACTTTCATCTTTCTCACGCGCAACTGGCTACGGTGACCGCTGTTCAACCGCCGGGACGCTACGGCGCATTGGAGCGCGATGGCGACCTGGTCACCGGGTTCATCGAGAAGCCCCGTGGCGATGGTGGCTGGATCAATGGGGGGTTCTTCGTGCTGTCGCCCAAGGTCCTGCCGCTGATCTCCGGTGACGACACTGTCTGGGAAGCGGAGCCGCTGATGGGCCTGGCTGCCCGTGGTGAACTGGCGGCCTTCCAGCACGACGGCTTCTGGCACCCGATGGACACCCTGCGCGACAAGAACCACCTTGAACAGCTATGGCTGAGCGGGGAGGCGCCTTGGAAACAATGGACCTGAGTTCGCAGTTCTGGCGTGGCAAGCGCGTTCTGCTGACCGGACACACAGGTTTCAAAGGCAGTTGGCTGACGCTCTGGCTTCGCAGTATGGGCGCCGAGGTCACAGGCTTTGCCCTGGACCCAGGCACCGAGCCGAGCCTGTTTGAGCTGGCCGGGGTTGCCGAGGGCATCAACGATCAGCGTGGTGATCTGCGTGATCTGGGGGCGTTGCTGGAGCTGATTGCCGACAGCCGGCCGGAGATCGTTCTGCACTTGGCGGCACAGCCGTTGGTGCGTGAAGGTTATCGCGATCCGTTGGGCACCTATTCGAGCAATGTCATGGGCACCTTGAACCTGCTTGAAGCGATTCGTCAGGTGGGCGGTGTGCGTGCCTGTGTGCTGGTGACCACGGATAAGGTTTACGCCAATCAGGAATGGCAGTGGCCCTACCGCGAAAACGAACCGCTGGGTGGCCATGATCCGTACAGCAGCAGCAAGGCGTGTTGCGAATTACTCGCCCAGTCTTATGCCGCTTCGTTTTTCTCCACTGAGCGCTACGCCGAGCACGGCATGGCCCTGGCCACGGCGCGGGCGGGTAACGTCCTGGGCGGGGGGGATTTTGCCGCCGAGCGATTGATTCCCGATGTGCTCAAGGCCTGGTCAGGCGGCGAGCCGGTTACGTTGCGCAATCCTCAGGCTGTACGCCCCTGGCAGCATGCGCTGGAGCCGTTGGCCGGCTACCTGTTGCTGGCGGCGGGTCTGTATCAGCAAGGCCCGACATTTGCCGGTGCCTGGAACTTCGGTCCCGGCGAAGCGGACATGTGCAGCGTCGGCGAAGTGGTCGAGTTACTGGCACGACGCTGGGTGCAGTCGCCGGGTCTGCGTATCGAACCCAGTGAGTTGCATGAGGCGGGCCTGTTGCGGCTGGACAGTAGCCGCGCACGTCAAAGCCTGGGCTGGAAGCCTCGCTGGTCGCTGCAGCAATGCCTGGAGCGGACCCTCGACTGGCATATGGCCTGGAAGGCGGGCGAGAACATGCGTGAGGTCACGCTGAATCAGTTGAACCTGTATCGAGGGCAGCAGTGAGCGAGTTCATGTTGATTCCATTGCCTTTGACGGGTCTGTTCAGCGTGCAGCACAAGCATCATGCCGATCAGCGTGGGCATTTTTCCCGGCTGTTCTGTGAAGGCAGTCTGGAGGTGTTTGGCCAGCCCTTTCATATTCGCCAGATCAACCATTCCTGTACCCGAGAGCGGGGCAGTGTGCGTGGTCTGCACTATCAGAATGGCCCGAAGCCTGAGTCCAAACTGATCACCTGTCTGCGAGGCGAAGTCTGGGACGTGGCGGTGGACCTGCGCGTCGATTCACCGACCTTTCTGCACTGGCATGCCGAGCACCTGCGCGCCGGTGACGGGCGCAGCCTGCTGTTGCCGGCCGGGTTCGCCCATGGCTTTCAGGCACTGAGCGATGATGCCGAGCTGCTCTACCTGCACAGCGCCGATTACGCGCCTGAGGTTGAAGGCGGTCTGTCGGTACACGACCCGCGCCTGGCAATTGCCTGGCCAATGGCTGTCAAAAATCTGTCGGCAAGGGATGCTTCTCATCCACTGCTGGATTCCAAATTTGCCGGAGTGCGGCCATGAATTGCCGAGGGTGTGGCGCAGGGTTGAATCTGCCGCTGATTGATCTGGGGACCTCTCCGCCATCCAACGCCTATCTGAGCGCGCAGCAGCTGGAGAGCGCCGACCAGTGGGTGCCGTTGAAAGTGCAGGTCTGCCAGTCGTGCTGGCTGGTACAGACCGAGGATTACACCAGCGCTGAAAGCCTTTTCGATGCGGATTATGCGTACTTCAGCTCGTTCTCCAGCACCTGGCTGGAACATGCCGAGCGCTACGTGGCGACGATGGTCGAGCGCTTTGGTCTGGACACCGAGAGCCGTGTTGTCGAAGTCGCTGCCAATGACGGCTACCTGTTGCAATACGTGGCCGGTCGGGGCATCGCTTGCCTGGGCGTCGAGCCTACCCACAGCACCGCGACTGCCGCGAGGGCCAAGGGCCTGGACATTCGCGAGTTGTTCTTCGGTCGCGAAACCGCCCAGCAGTTGCGTGACGAGGGCTGGGCAGCGGACCTGATGACCGCCAATAACGTGCTTGCCCATGTGCCGGACATCAATGACTTTCTCGTCGGCTTCGCGACCTTGCTCAAGCCGTCGGGGGTCGCCACCTTCGAATTCCCGCATCTGCTGACGCTGATGGCCGGTGCCCAGTTCGACACCCTTTATCACGAACACTATTCCTACCTGTCACTGACCGCCGTGCAGATACTCTGCGAGCGTAACGGGCTGCAGGTCTTCGACGTCGATCAATTGCCAACCCATGGTGGTTCGCTGCGGGTTTTCGTGCAGCGTGCCGATGGCGGTCAGCATCCGCAGCAACGCAACGTCCAGCAGATGCTCGACACCGAGCTGAGCGCCGGGGTCAAGTCGCAACAGTTCTACGCCACACTGGCGCCGGCGGCCGAGCGGATCAAGCACGAGTTGCTGCGGTTTCTGCTGCAAGCCAAAGCCGAAGGCAAGCGGGTCGTAGGTTATGGGGCTGCCGCCAAAGGCAACACCTTGCTCAACTACGCCGGGGTCAAGTCCGACCTGCTGGCCTGGGTGGCCGACGCCAACCCGCATAAACAGGGCAAGTTCCTGCCTGGCAGTCGCATCGCCGTGGTGTCTCCCGAGCGTCTTGCCATCGAGAAACCGGACTACGTGCTGGTGCTGCCCTGGAACCTGATCGATGAAATCAGTCAGCAGCTGGAGCAGGTGCGCGAGTGGGGCGGGCGGTTCGTGATTGCCGTTCCAGAGTTGACCCTGATATGAGCCCCATGAAGATTCTGGTCACCGGCGCTACCGGATTTGTCGGCCGCCACCTGGTACGAGCCTTGCTGGACAACGGCTGCTCGGTTCGTGCTGTGGCGCGCAATGCGCAGACCGCGGCCAGGATGCCGTGGATCAACGAAGTTGAGTTCATCGCCGCTGATGTGCACGCGCCGCTGCTGGATGTCGCGCAGCTGACTCATGGAGTCGACGCGCTGGCTCATCTTGCCTGGCCAGGTCTACCCAATTATCAGGGGCTGTTTCACTTTGAGCAGAACCTGTTTGCCGATTACTCATTCATCAAGCGAGCGGTCGAGGCGGGCGTCAAGCAGGTGATGGTGACCGGAACCTGCTTCGAGTATGGCCCGCAAAGTGGCCCTCTCGGCGAGGATACGGCCCCAGCCCCCGACAACCCTTACGGCCTGGCCAAGAATACCCTGCGTCAGTTCCTTGAACATTTGCAGGTGAGCCAGCCCTTCACGCTGCAATGGGCGAGGTTGTTTTACCTGTATGGCGAAGGCCAGAACCCCAACAGCCTGTTGGCGGCGCTGGACCGGGCGATCGATGCCCATGAGCCGCACTTCAACATGTCGGGTGGCGAACAGCTGCGCGACTATTTGCCTGTGGAGCAGGCTGCTGGCGGGCTGGCCTCGTTGCTGCGCTGCCGTGAATTCAGTGGCGTGGTCAATTGTTGCAGCGGCGAGCCCATAGCCGTCAGGACGTTGGTTGAGCGGCATGTGCAGAGCCGGAACGCAACGATAGCTCTGAATCTCGGGCATTACGGATATCCCGCTCACGAGCCGATGGCGTTTTGGGGTACCACTGAACGGCTGCACTCACTCAAATCACGTATCGAGGTTGGACAATGACCCAGACCGCAAATCAGCTGTTCGAAGCCGAGTGCCGGGAACAAATCAAGGCGCAAGGCGAGGATGCGAAGCTCAAGGAGTTGGCGCGGGAGTTCTACAACGAATCAGCACGACACAAGTACACCTACCATTTTTCCTGGATGGGCAGGCCGATCATTCAGTTGCCTCAGGACATGATGGCGATGCAGGAGATCATCTGGCGCATCAAGCCCGACCTGGTGATTGAGTGCGGCATTGCTCACGGAGGTTCGATCCTCTATTACGCGTCGTTGCTGGAGCTGCAAGGGCACGGCGAAGTCTTGGGTATCGACCGTGACATTCGTGCCCATAACCGCGAAGCCATCGAAGCGCATCCGATGAGCAAGCGCGTCACCATGATCGAGGGTTCAAGTCTTGATCCGCAGGTGGCGAGCCAGGTTCAGGCTGCTGCTGCCGGTAAAAAAGTCATTGTGGTGCTGGATTCCAATCACACCCATGAACATGTACTGCAGGAACTGCGCCTTTACGCACCACTGGTGTCGGTCGACAGCTACTGCGTGGTCATGGACACCATCGTCGAAGACATGTCAGACGATGCATTTCCGGACAGGCCGTGGGGCAAGGGTGATAACCCCAAGACCGCCGTGTGGGCCTTCCTCAAGGAAAGTCAGGCTTTCGAAATCGACAGCGAATTGGAAAACAAGCTGTTGATCACCGTTGCCCCAGACGGCTATTTGCGTCGGGTTAGCTGATTCTCAGCGTCGTAGACGATATTTTTTAATCACCCCGTTGTGTAGGGAAGGTGTTATGCAAGGCAAGTCCGTGACTCAAAGTACTTTACCGTTGAACGAACTGCTTACCGTGGTGCTGCTGACTCACAACCGGCCAGCATTTTTACGCCGTGCGATGCAGTACTACAGCACGTTGCCTTGCAAAGTAGTGATTCTCGACTCGTCCGCCCTGGCCTGTGAAGGCGCCGGTGACGCGTTTGCAGCGATGGAATATCACCATGTTCCTCAGTTCGGCTACTGGGAGTTCCAGAACAAGATCGTCTACGGCATCGCCAAAGTGACCACGCCTTACATGGCGTTTGCCTCCGACGATGATTTCATCGTGCATGACGCGCTTTCTGACTCGGTGGAGTTCCTGCAGGCCAACTCGGACTACGGCCTGTGTCACGGCTACTGCCTGATGTATGCCTCGCTGGGCAAACACGTCAGCTACTACCGTCGGGACAAGAAAGTCAGCGGTGACTACGGCTCAGAGTCCGCAGCCCAGCGGGTTGTGGACTGCATGGACGAGTTCCTGCCGCCTTTCTACGCGGTCACCAGAACTGCGTTGCTCAAGCAATGGTATGAAGCGCTGCCAGAACGTACCTCAGTGCAGTGGCAGGAAATTGGCCATGCCTATTTCCTGGTCGCCTCGGCCAAAGCCAGGATTCTGGACATTCCCTACGTCGTGCGCGAAATGAACGTGGGCACTTCCGAGCACAACACCGAGATCTCCCATTCCCTGGCTTTCACCGACGATAAGTCGGTGGCCGAACGTGAGGCGTTTGCGGACTTCCTGGCATCGCTACCCCTGGGTATGCCGGATTACTCGGTGGAGCAGCGCCGGCAAGTGGTACTGGATGCTTTTGCGGCTCTGCTCGGGTGCTTGCAGGCTCGCAGAACCCTGACCTTCGAACTGCTTGTCGGCTCGACCTGGAACATCCCGGAAGCGGGTCCAGAGCGTCGGTTTGGCCCCAAGCAATACGTGGAAATGCCTTTCTACAACAAGGTGTTTTTCGACCAGCTGACCGAGATCGAATTCCTGCTCCATGCGATGCCGGCGGGGCGTCTACAGATGGAGGCGCTTGAAGGTATCTGGGTCCGTCAGGAGCACCTGCTGACGCTGCACGACAATGACGTACCGGAAAGCATCACCGGACGTTTGTGGGACGCGATGGATCTCAACGCGTTCAATCGGCGGGTGGTCCGGCAGTTGGCGGAGAAACTGCAAGGCACTGAATTCGTCACCGACGCACAGAACATGCTGGCCTGGGCCGAGCGTCTAGAAGCAGTGTCGGATTACGACAGCCAAAAGGTGCTGGGCACCATGCATTCTGGCCGTATCCTCAATTGGCTGGCCGCGCGCAGCCCGAGCACAGCCGAACGGGTCGACATCGGCCACCATCTCACGACTCAGGGTACGCCGCCGCAGTTCGGCCTGTTGGTGTTGGACCTTGACGATGACATGAAGAAGCTTCAGACCACGCTCGATAGCCTGGTCGAAGGCTTATACAAAGGTTTCAAAGTCGTGGTGTTCACCACCGGTGACCTGCACTCGGCAACCACGCTCGATAACACCCTGCATTTCGTCAAAGTTACCCAGAGCAACTACGTCGACAAACTCAATCAGATTACCCGTCAGTTGAGCTGCGACTGGTTGATGCTGGCCAACGCCGGAGACCAGTTCACCGCTGCCGGTCTGTTGCGGGCCGGCCTGGAACTACTCGCTGCGCCGCAATGCCGTGCCGTATTCGCTGATGAAATTCATCGCGATATTAGAGGCGCACTGCACGATGTCTTCCGTCCGGGTTTCAATCTCGACCTGTTGCAGAGCAATCCTGCACTGATGGCTCGCCACTGGCTGGTTCGTCGTGACGTCTTGCTGGAGGCGGGCGGTTACTCGGCCGACTTTGCCGATGCCCTGGAGTTTGATCTGCTACTGCGGATCATCCAGCACGGTGGCCTGGGCTGGTTGGCCCATCTCGATGAGCCGTTGCTGATCTGCGATCACCCGACCGGCGAAGAGAATACCCATGAGCGACTTTCTTTGAGTCGCCACCTCAGCAGTCGTGGTTACAAGGCGCAGATCTCGTCGGAGCTCAAGGGAACCTACCAGATCGACTACCGCCATGCCGAACGGCCTCTGATCAGCATTGTTTTGCATGGCCAGGCCAGTCTTGAGCAATTGCAAAACTGCCTGACCAGCGTCCAGCAGCGCACGCGCTATCTGCGTTTCGAAGTGCTGATTGGCACTCACCAAGGTATGCCCGCCGAAACTCTGCAATGGCTGAAAGATCAGCAACAACCCGGCTCACGGGTGCGCCTCGTTGATACGGCAGCTGGCTTGAGCGCATCGGCTGCCTGCAACGCCGTGGCGGCAAAGGCCGAGGGCGAATACCTGCTGTGGCTCGCCGCTGACGCCGAAGTGGTCAGCCCTAACTGGGTCGGCACTTTGCTCAACCAGGCGCTGCGCCCTGAGGTCGGGATCGTCGGCGCACGCTTGACTGATGCCGATAACAAGATCACTCAGGCCGGTTTGATTCTGGGGCTCAATGGCAGTATCGGTTCACCGTTCATTGGCGCGGGTCCCGATGATGCCGGTTACATGCAGCGCCTGAAGCTGGTGCAAAACTATTCAGCGGTGTCGGCCACTTGCCTGATGGTGCGCAAAGAGCTGTTTGACGCTGTTGGCGGCTTCGATGAAGGCGACTTTTCCCAGGCCTTCGCCGATGTCGACCTGTGCCTGAATATCGGCCAGAGCGGTTACTTGACGGTGTGGGCGCCTCAGGCGCATATCCAGCACCCCGGCGCTTTGCCGGACGCAGCAGCAGCGTTTGAAGCACTGCGCAGTAAATGGTCGGGCCAGTTCGAACAGGATCTGGCCTACAACAAGAATCTGGCGCTGACCGGCAAGGGTTTCACCCTGGGCGAAGTGTCGGCTGTGAACTGGGCTGGCTTGCTCGTTTAAGCGGCTGTACTCAAAGGATTTCGGCCATGTTTAACGGCAAATCGATTTTCATCTCTGGCGGTACCGGCTCATTCGGCCGCCAATTCATCCGCACCCTGCTTGAGCGCTACCAGCCCAGGCGGGTGGTGGTGTTCTCCCGGGATGAGCTGAAACAGTATGAAATGCAGCAGGAATTCACCGCGCCTTGCATGCGTTTCTTCCTCGGCGACGTGCGCGATGCCGATCGCTTGCTGCAAGGCATGCGCGGTATCGACTACGTGGTGCATGCGGCTGCGCTCAAGCATGTGCCTGCGGCCGAATACAACCCCACGGAGTTCATCCGCACCAACGTCAATGGTGCGGAAAACGTCATCTCCGCGGCCATCGCCAATGGTGTGAAAGGGGTTATCGCGCTGTCCACGGACAAGGCGGCGAGCCCGATCAACCTGTACGGCGCAACCAAGTTGCTGTCGGACAAGCTGTTCGTCGCCGCAAACAATATCGCCGGGGATCAGGCCACCCGTTTTGCGGTCGTACGTTACGGTAATGTCGCCGGTTCCCGGGGCTCCATCGTGCCGTTCTTCAACAAGCTGATTGCCGGTGGCGCCAAGGAATTGCCGATCACCGATCCGCGCATGACCCGTTTCTGGATCACCCTGGATCATGGCGTGGACTTCGTGATTCAGAGCTTTGCGCGAATGCATGGCGGCGAAGTGTTTGTGCCGAAGATCCCGTCGATCCGCATTGTGGATCTGGCCCAGGCCATGTCCGCTGAGTTGCCGCACAAGCATGTCGGGATTCGTCCCGGTGAAAAGCTCCATGAGTTGATGGTGCCGCTGGATGATGCACGCATGACCCTGGAATTCGCCGATCACTACACCATCGTGCCGTCGATTCGCTTCAACAATGTCGACACTGACTTCAGCCTGGACGCCACAGGTGAGCAGGGCAAGCCGGTGGACGATGTCTTTGAATACCGCTCCGATATCAACCCGCACTTTCTCTCGGTGGATGAAATCGCCACCTTGCACGCTGATATCACGCCATGATTCCTTACGGCCGCCAGAGCCTTGATAAGGCCGACATCGACGCCGTGGTCGAGGTGCTTGAGTCGGATTGGTTGACTCAAGGGCCGACGCTGGCGCGCTTCGAAGTGGCCATGGCCGAACGCTGTGAAGCGGCGTTCGCAGTGGCAGTCTGCAATGCCACTGCGGCGCTGCATATCGCCTGTCTGGCTGCGGATCTTGGCCCGGGTGACCGATTGTGGACCACGCCCAATACCTTTTTGGCATCGGCTAACTGCGGGCGCTATTGCGGGGCCGATGTGGATTTTGTCGACATCGATCCGTTGACCTGGAACCTCGATGCTCAAGCGCTGGCGCGCAAGCTGGAAAACGCCGAGCGCGCCGGGCTGCTGCCCAAGGTGGTCGTCGCGGTGGCCTTCTCCGGGCAGAGCTGCGACATGCGCGCCATCGCAGCGCTTGCCGAGCGCTATGCCTTCACTCTGATCGAGGACGCTTCCCATGCCGTGGGAGCCCGCTATGCCGGCCGCCCAGTGGGTTGCGGTGAATTTGCCGCCATGACGGTGTTCAGCTTTCACCCGGTGAAAATCATCACCACGGGGGAGGGCGGCATGGTGTTGACCAATCGCCCGGAACTGGCCGAACGCCTGGGTAGGCTGCGTAGTCACGGCATGACCCGCGACCCGGCGCAGATGGATGAACCCAGCCACGGCCCCTGGTACTACCAGCAAGTGGAGTTGGGCTTCAACTATCGGATGACAGATATCCAGGCGGCGCTGGGCCTTTCGCAGCTGGGCAAACTGGAGGGCTTTATTGCTCGGCGTCGTGCCCTGGTCGCCCGCTATCAGGCCGCCTTTGCCGGCTTGCCGTTGACGCTGCCGGGCTTGCAGGCCGAGGCTGAGTCGGCCTGGCACCTGTACGTGGTCCGCTTGCAGACCGAGCACATCGAGTCGACCCATCGTGAAGTCTTCGAAGCGTTGCGGGCAGCCGGGATTGGCGTCAATCTGCATTACATTCCGGTGCATTTACAGCCGTATTACCGCGAACTGGGGTTCAAGCCGGGGGACTTTCCCGAGGCGGAGCGCTACTACGCACAAGCCATCAGCCTGCCGGTGTTCCCGGCCATGAGCGATGCGCAGCAGGATTACGTGATTGAGCAGGTGCAGCGCCTGCTCAAACCCTCGGCCCGATAGTTGCGGGCCTGTACTTAAAGAACGGTAAAGAGCTGATATGCGTGAGTTGACGGAGCAGGAGCACTTCTGGCGAGGCGAGTTCGGTAACGACTACGTCGAGCGTTGTCAGGGGCTGGCGTTGATTGCCGGTAATCTGGCCCTCTTTTCCAAAGCGCTGGCTCGCACCCAGCGCCTGAACAGCGTGCTGGAACTGGGCACCAACATCGGTAACAACCTGGCCGCATTGCATCAGCTGGTGCCCGGATGTGCGCTCAGTGGCGTGGAAATCAACGACAAGGCTCATGCACAAGCCCAGGCTCTGGGCATTGCCCAGGTCTGGAAAGGTTCGCTATTCGATTACGCGCCACAGCAGACCTTCGACCTGACCCTGATCAAAGGGGTGTTGATCCACTTGGCGCCGGAGCTGTTGCCGACGGCTTATTCCCAGCTGTATGACCTGAGTAACCGCTACATTCTGATCGCCGAGTACTACAACCCATCACCTGTGGAAGTCTCGTATCGCGGTAACAGCGGCAAGTTGTTCAAGCGTGATTTCGCCGGGGAAATGCTGGATCGCTATAGCGATCTGCAACTGCTGGACTACGGCTTCGTGTATCACCGCGACCCGCAGTTCCCCAGTGATGACATCACTTGGTTCCTGCTGGAAAAACGTGCGTGAACGCCATCGCGATCATTCCGGCCCGTGGCGGTAGCCAGCGGATCCCGGGCAAGAACCTGAAGCTGTTCAACGGCGAGCCGATGATTGTCTGGTCGATTCGGACGGCCTTGGCCAGTGGCTGCTTTGATCAGGTGGTCGTCAGTACCGATGACGCGCAGATTGCCGACGTCGCCCTGGCCCATGGCGCACAGGTGCCGTTCATCCGGCCTGCGGAGCTGGCGGACGCCTACACCGGCACCGCGGCAGTGATCAAACATGCGGTCGGCGTGTTGCAGGAACAGGGGCTGAGTTTCGACTTCGCCTGTTGCATATACGCCACCGCGCCGCTGCTGCAAGCCCGTTTCCTGCAACAAGGCCTGCAAATTTTGCAGGCTGCGCCGGAAAAATCTTATGCGTTCTCGGTCTGCGATTTCGGCTTCCCGGTGCAGCGCGCGTTGCTGATCAACGACGAGGGCGCGCTGCAATCGATGCATCCTGAATACCGCAACACCCGATCGCAGGATTTGCCAGCGGCCTATCAGGATGCCGGCCAGTTTTACTGGGGACGCAGTGAAGCCTGGCTGCGTGACGACGTACTGTTCTCGCCCTTGAGCCTGCCGGTGATTTTGCCTCGCTACCTGGTCCAGGACATCGACACCGAGCAAGACTGGCGGCGGGCCGAATATATGTATGCCGCGCTCAAGGCCGGCGGTGAGTTGCAATCATGAGAGTGCTGATTCGCGCCGATGCATCGCGGTCGATTGGCAGTGGCCACATCGCGCGTTGCATGGCGCTGGCAGAAGCGCTCCGCAAACAAGGGCATGAGCTGGTATTCGTTTGCCGGCGGTTGCCCGGTCACTCCCTCGACAGGTTGCAGCAGCACGGCTTCAAAGCTTACGGCCTGGACTACGAAGCGACCGTTGCCGATATTGAAACCCGGTTGCCGTGGCCATCCGATATCGCTGCCATGCAGCAGGCGCTTGCTGGCGAGCCGCCTTTTGACTGGCTGATCGTTGATCACTACGGGCTGGCGCAAGAGTGGGAGCAGGCAGCACGAGTATTTGCGTCACGGATCATGGCTATCGACGACCTGGCCAATCGCTTTCATGCGGTGGATTTGTTGCTCGACCAGAATTTTTCAGCGACCCCCGAGGTGTACGCGCCCTGGATCGATGCCCAGTGCGAAACCCTTTTGGGGCCGCGTTTTGCCTTGCTGCGCGAAGCTTTCCAGATGCCATGGCGAGCGGCGTGTGGCGAGGTCAAGCGAGTAGTGGTGAATTTCGGCGGCTTCGACCCGTCCGGCCAGACTTACAACGCGATGAAAGCGTTGCTGGATTATCCGCAGTTGAGCGTGGACTTCGTGGCCGGCACCGATAACCCTGCCTGGCAGGCGATGCAAACCTTGGCCGAGGGGCATCCGAACTGGCGCTTGCATGGCCATGTGGCGGAATTTGCCCAGATGATGTCCGAGGCCGATCTGTTTATCGGCGCGGGTGGTGGAACGACCTGGGAACGGGCGGTATTGGGCTTGCCGAGCATCTGTATCGCAGTGGCGCCCAATCAGCAGCGTAATGCCGAGCTGCTGGCCGAAGCGGGCGTGCACCTTTATCTCGGCACGCTTGATGAAACAAACTGCCAACAGTTGCAACAGGGCATTGGCGTGCTGATCGACAATCCAGGCCTGAGATTCAGTCTGGCAGCGCGCTCCCGCCAGCTGGTTGACGGGCTGGGTATCCAGCGCGTGTGCGTGGCGTTGTCGAGCAGGTTTTTGACACTGCGTCAGGCAGTCGTCGATGACAGCCAGCTGTTGTTCAAGGGGCGTAATGCCGAAGGCGTCAGACGCTGGTCGTTCAACGATGCCCCGATCGACCTGAACAGCCACGACCGCTGGTTTTCCCAGAGCCTGAGCAATCCCGAGCGGCTGGTGTTGATAGGCGAAGCAACTGACGGGCCGGTGGGTGTGCTGCGTTATGACCGCACAGGCGAACGAGTGGAAGTCTCGATTTATCTGTTTCAAGGGCGAGGCGGCTTTGGCTGGGGCAGGGCGTTGTTGCGCCAGGGCGAGGTTTTCCTGGGTGAGCATTGGCCGCAAATCACATTGATCGAAGCGCAAGTCATGCCCGGTAATTTGGGCTCATTGTCTCTTTTCCGAAGTGCCGGTTACGTCCAGGCCGATTGCCATTTTCAGCGAGTGCTCAGTAATGACTAGTTTCAAGATCGGGTCGCGGGTCATTGGCGCTGATGCGCCACCCTTCGTCATCGCGGAAATGAGCGGCAATCACAACCAGTCTCTGGAGCAGGCGCTGTTGATTGTCGAGGCGGCGGCCAAGGCCGGTGCTCACGCGCTGAAGCTGCAAACCTACACGGCCGACACCATGACCCTGGACCTGGCCGAAGGTGAGTTTTTCATCAAGGACCCCGACAGCCTCTGGGCAGGCACCTCGCTCTACGCACTGTATGAAAAGGCCCATACGCCCTGGGAATGGCACGCGCCGATCTTCGAGCGCGCCAAGGCCTTGGGCATGCTGGCGTTCTCCACACCCTTCGATGAAACCGCCGTGGATTTCCTCGAAAGCCTAGACGTGCCTGCCTACAAAATCGCCAGTTTTGAAAACACCGACCTGCCCTTGATCCGCCGGGTCGCCGCCACCGGCAAGCCGATGATCATCTCCACCGGTATGGCCAGCGTTGCCGAGCTGGACGAGAGTGTACGTGCTGCCCGGGAGGCCGGATGCACGGACCTGGTATTGCTCAAATGCACCAGCACTTACCCGGCTAGCCCGCTCAATAGCCACATCCGCACCATCGCGCATTTGCGTGAGCTGTTTGGCTGCCAGGTGGGCTTGTCCGATCACACCATGGGTGTGGGCGTGTCGGTGGCTGCCGTTGCCATGGGCGCAACCGTGATTGAAAAGCACTTCACCCTGAATCGGGCGGATGGCGGGGTTGATGCGAGTTTTTCTCTGGAGCCTCATGAGTTGGCCAGTCTGGTGGTCGAGACTGAACGGGCCTGGCAGTCGTTGGGGCAGGTGCAATATGGGGTCACTGCTGCCGAGCAGAAGTCGCTGCAGTATCGGCGTTCGCTGTATGTGGTGCGGGATATGCTGGCCGGCGAGGTATTCAGCAAAGACAACGTGCGCGCCATTCGTCCGGGGCGCGGACTGGCGCCCAAGCATTTCGACGCTGTTATTGGGCGCAAGGCTCGATTTGCGTTGAGTCGGGGGACTGCGTTGGGGTGGGGGTTGGTGGAGTAATTGGGCTCTACTGTGTGTATATCCATTGCCGTAGTAACGGCTACTTATGGTTCCGCTTTTACAGCGGGTCACTTTTTTCAGACGCCCGGAATGCCGGCCCAGAAAAAAGTAACCAAAAACGCTTGCCCCACCACTCGGTCCCTCGCCTAGGCTCGGCATGCCCGTAATCCGACATTGATTCGGCCAGCGTGGTTTGACGGGGCGCCCAGGATCAAAATCAAAAGCGCGCGAGGCGGCCTGACAGCCGACCTGTTTTCTTTTGGGCGTACCCGCGCTGGATTGGTCGTTTGGTCCATTGCCTTCGCGAATGAATACACACAGATCAACCGGTAACCGTTGGAGCGAGGCTTGCCCGCGATGAACGATGACGCGGTATTGCTGATGAACCGCGTCGCCCCTATCGCGGGCAAGCACCGCTCCCACAGGATTCGGTGAGCATCTGTAGGAGTGACCGGGGTGGCGCTCCACCTTGCTCGCGATGAACGATGACGCGGTATTGCTGACGAACCGAGTCGCCCCT